>Ga0326727_10000868_pt1 | contig 118583 bp, 108 predicted proteins | sample MB2enrmetagenome_FD_207643 | JGI IMG/M metagenome (GOLD analysis project Ga0326727, IMG submission 207643) | Lab enriched peat soil microbial communities from McLean, Ithaca, NY, United States - MB29MY | ecosystem: Environmental > Terrestrial > Soil > Wetlands > Peat | place: USA: New York... | reverse complement strand
GCTGATAGCGCGTGTGAAAATCACAACCTATAATAATCATCGCTCGGCTCCTTTCTTCCGAGCCTTGGTCGTCCAACAGCAACCAAGTTTACTCGGTCGAGGGAGCCGACGCCGTCATCCAATCAGCAAGGTACGTACTGAATGGAAGGCGGTGCATAGGCGGCCCATGACGAAGTCGACGGATATAGAGCTTCATATAAACGCTTCTGCAAAGGACGCGCTCAACGACATTCGAGACGCAACGGAACGAGAGATTCTACCGTTTATCTCAGCGTCACGGTACCCACAACAGCAGGAAAAAGGGTTCGTGTCACATATCTCGGGGAACCGTTTCCGGTTATGGAAGGTGCCGTCGTCCTCTAAGGGTAGGCAGAACGTCTGCATACCCTACCTTTCGGCGCGCGTCAGGGACACAGATTGTGGTAGCAGCATCAGCGGTTCGTTCCGATTACACCCGTTCGGCACAGTCATGGCGCTCATTCCGTTCTCGCTCGTCCTGCTCGTTTGGCTAGGAGGGCTTAACACTCTCAAGACAGTCCTCTTGTTCTGTGGTGTTGCTGCAATAGCTCTACTTAATGTTTTCGCTACGATAGGCGCGGTCAGGCGCCTTCGAGCAAAGGAACAAGAAGACATACGGCAGTTCATTTTCAGACTGTTTCCCGATGCGAGAGCGTGATCGCATCTGGGCCAAGGAGTTCGCAGCCTGTCTTCGCGGACGGACTTCAACGGGAAGACCACCACGTATGCCTACGATGTCATGAACCGCTTGCTGTCGAAGACGCCGGACCCCAGCTTCAATGCGCCTACGGTGACGTTCAACTACGACAACGGCGGGCGGCGCACTTCGATGAAGGACGCCACCGGCGTGAGCTCGTTCAGCTACGATCCGCTGTGGGGCCTGAGCTACGTGCAGCGCCAGACCGCCGGGAATTTGTATTACAGTTTTGACAAAGCCGGGAACGTGGTGCAAATCGGCGGAGACGACACCGTCAATTACACGTATGATGCGCTGAACCGGCTGGCCACGGTGTCGGAGGCCAACACCGGGACGACCAGCTACACCTACGACAACGTGGGGAATTTGCAGAGTGTGACGTATCCGAACGGCGTGGTGCACACGTACACTTACGACGCGCGCAACCGCTTGAAGAACCTGGGCGTGAATGGAACAGTGAACGGCGCGCCGGGAGCGATTGCCAGTTATGCGTACACGGTAGATGCCAGCGGCCATCGCACCGCAGTGACAGAGTTGAGCGGGCGCACGGTGAACTACGGCTACGATAACCTGTATCGGCTGACGAATGAAACCATCGCGAGTGATCCGAACAACGTGAATGGTGCGGCGAGCTATGTGTACGACCCCGTGGGCAACCGCACTCAAAAGGTCTCGACCATTCCGGGGTACCCGGGCGGGTTGAGCAACTACAACGCGAACGACGAATTGGCCACGGACACGTATGACGCGAACGGGAACACCACGGCGTCCGTCGGGCTAGGCTACGCTTACGACTTCGAGAATCACCTGATCCAGGCGGGGGCGATCACCTACGTCTACGACGGCGACGGCAATCGCGTGAAGAAGATCGCGGGTGGCGTCACGACTACCTACACGGTGGACACCCGCAACCCCACGGGCTACGCGCAAGTGCTGGAGGATTTCCGCTCCGACACCGGCTCGAAGTATTACGTTTACGGGCTGGAACTGCTGAACCAGTGGCAGCGCGTTGGTGGAGTCCCCACGGCGAACTGGTACGTCCACGACGGCCACGGCAGCGTCCGCGCCCTGACCGACGCGACCCTGCCGCTTCTCCGCGATTGTCTTCTTGACCCATCCTCATGCTGCGGCAATTCAACTCGGCGCAGGGTGTGCAATTCTGAACACTTTTGTTGTACCGGATTGTTCTTGCCGCGCCAGAAAACATGTGCCACGATTGTTAAGTCTCCTTGGGTTCGCTCCCAACCGCGAGACGGGTCGCGGCTGAACCGGAACAATGCGCAAGACTCTTCACCTCTATCTCGTAAAGCCTTCCCAATATGATGATGATGGTTATGTTGTGCGCCATTTTCGCGGCGTCCTTCCCAGCAACACGCTCGCCTGCCTTGCCGGCCTGACGGAAGATGTGGTCCAGCATAACCGCCTCGGCGATTCCTGGAAGATTAAAGTCCACCTGTTCGATGAAACGGTGGACAAAATCCCTGTCAAACGCATCTGCCGTTCCCAGCGTTGGGGACTCGCCAAAACCATCGTCTGCCTCGTTGGTGTGCAAACGAATCAATATCCCCGCGCCTGCGATCTTGCCTACACGTTTCGACGCGCTGGCCTCACCGTGCTCATCGGCGGCTTCCACGTCAGCGGCTACCTCGCCCTGCTCCCGGACATTCCAAAGGACATTCAGCAACTCATGGACGCGGGCATCACCATCGTCAAAGGCGAAGTCGAGGAAACCTGGGGCGACTTGCTGGACGATGCGGTCCACGGCCGCCTCAAGCCCATGTACGATTTCCTGAACCAGAAGCCCGATCTCTACACCAAGCCCATCCCCGCGATTCGCCGGAGGTACCTGCGCAAGTTTGCCGCCTCCAATTTCGGCACGCTCGATTGTGGGCGCGGCTGCCCCTTTGAATGCACCTTCTGCACCATCATCAATGTGCAGGGCCGCAAGATGCGCTTCCGCTCGGCGGACCACATCGCGGAGTCCATCCGCCGCAACTACCACGAGAATGGCATCACCTTCTACTTCTTCACCGACGATAATTTTGCCCGCAACAAGAATTGGGAAGCGATCTTCGACGTCCTCATTCGCCTGCGCACCGAAGAAAAAATCCCCGTGCAATTCATGATGCAGGTGGACGTCCTCTCCTGGAAAATCAAAAACTTTGTCGTCAAGGCCCACGAGGCCGGCTGCCTCAATGTCTTTATCGGCATGGAAAGCGTGGATCCCGGCAACCTCGCCGCCGCCGGAAAGAAACAAAATCAGGTCAGCGAGTACCGCCAGCTCATCCAGGCCTATCGCGATGCGGAAATCTCCACGCATGTCGGCTATATCATCGGATTCCCCTTCGACACCGTGGACTCCGTCCGCCGCGATTTGAAATTCCTGATGTACGAGGTTCGCCCGGATCACGCCTCGTTCTTCATTCTCATGCCTTTGCCCGGCTCCATGGATCATCTCAACATGCTGCGCCGCGGCGACTGGATGCACCCGGACTTCAATCTCTACGATTCCCAGCACGAACTCACGCATCACCCTCACTTGAAGGGCGGCTCGTGGAAGGAAACTTATTTCGAGGCCTGGCGCACGTTTTATAGCCTCGAGAACATGAAAGCCATCTTGCAACGCAGCCCGCGCTCCAACTACTGGAACAACTTCCTCCGCTTCATCTGGTACAAAAATTCCATTCAGACCGAAGGCCGTCATCCCATGATGTGCGGCTATCTGCGCCTCAAGGGCCGCACGGCGCGGCGTCCCGGCTTCCCCGTGCTTTCCCGCTGGGACTACTACACCTCTCGCGCCAAGGAAGTTCTCCACGATCTCAAGGGGATGGTAGCCGTCCTGGCGGAAATGGAAGAACTCTGGCTCCAGACTCGTCATCCCTCCGAAGCCGAGCGCCGCGTCGTGGAAGAAATCGTCGTGCTTCGCGAAATGTATGGCCAGCTAAAACTCCGGGACCTGCAGGTAGCCTATCAGCGCGCCAAGGAGCACTTCCCCACGCTCCGCGTGCCCTCCAAAGTCACGCTATTCTGGGCCAAGTGGAGCCCCTTGCTGGCCTCCCACACCGTCCAAACCCGCGCCGACCTCGATGCTTTCTGGAACACGGTCCGCGCCCGTTGGGCCGAACGCCGTGTCTTCGACATCCCCCTGTTCCTGGTCCCTCTGAATTTCTTCCGCGACGCCCAGCTCTCCCTCCTCTTCCTTTTCCACATGAGCCGCTCGCTGTAGCCCACTGCTGCGCCCCCTCTACACATTCATCAGCACCTCGATTTGCAAATCACTTACAGGCAACACTCCTCGCTGCCATTAATCTGTTTGGCTTAATTCTCCAGGGACGAGTGATCTCGCCCCCTTTTGGCTACCGCGCCATGACGCGGGAAGCCAGCGAGCGCATTGCTTCCGGATTGCCGACGATCCGGACACAATTGCGCGAGGCGGCGGGTCGTCACTCCAAACATGGTGCTATTCAAGCAAATCGCGCCTCATGATTCCGCACCAATCTGTCGTCCACTGCCCTGGTCGTCTCAAAGCCCCGCGGGCGCAACGTCTGGACCGTTCGACGTGGAAGAGTAACAGGGCGGCCGCTCGATGAGGATACTCAATACGGCATCCGCCAGTCTTCTGCTCGCAGTAGCAACCAGAAGCATAAGTCTTGACACAATCTTATATTAGACATAGTCTAAACATTTCATGGACGTCACGGCGATTAAACGGTCCTTCGACGGCAGCGGGTTGCGGTGCACTCCGCAACGCTACGCCGTGATGGCATTCTTGATGGAACAGAACAGGCATCCCACGGCTGCGGAAATCTTCGAAGCGGTGAATCGCAAGGATCCGCGCTCTTCCAGGGCCACCACTTATAACAATCTGCGGGACTTGGTGCAGGCGGGTTTGGTGCGTGAAGTGGCCGTCGAAGGACGCGCCGCGCGATTCGATTCGAAAGGTGTCCGGCATCACCACTTCATCTGCGATCGTTGTGGCAAAGTTGAGGACATGAAGTGGTACGACGTGCCCAGGCCTGCTTCACGCACCCTCGGCAAACGGATTCTTCGCGAATGCGAGCTCATTTTCCGCGGGCTCTGCACGAAGTGCGCTCCGCGGTGCACTTCCCGTTAGTTCTCGAAGGCGCGTGAGCAAGCGCGGCGGCGATTGCGCGAATGGGGAACCGAGAATGACTTTGAAGATCGTAGCAGTTTCTTACTAATTCGAAGGAAGGTGAATATATGGACAAAGAACTTAACACCGCAGCAGGAGCGCCAACCGAATCCAAATGCCCATTCGCGGGCGGAGCTTCCGCGCACAAGAACCGCGAGTGGTGGCCGAACCAGTTGGACCTAGGGATTCTCCACCAGCACTCCACTTTATCCAATCCGATGGGCGAGGGGTTCGACTACGCCAAGGAATTCAAGAGTCTCGACCTCAATGCCGTAATCAAGGACCTTCATGCCTTGATGAAGGACTCGCAGGATTGGTGGCCGGCCGACTTCGGCCACTACGGCGGGTTGTTCATTCGCATGGCGTGGCACAGCGCCGGCACGTATCGCATCGCCGACGGTCGCGGTGGCGCCGGGGCGGGCCAGCAGCGCTTCGCTCCCCTGAATAGCTGGCCGGACAACGTCAACCTCGACAAGGCACGACGCTTGCTGTGGCCGATCAAGCAGAAGTACGGCCGCAAGATCTCCTGGGCCGACCTGATGATTCTCGCCGGCAACGTCGCGCTCGAGTCCATGGGCTTCAAGACCTTCGGCTTTGGCGGTGGCCGTGCCGATGTGTGGGAGCCCGAAGAAGTCTACTGGGGCCCGGAAAGTAAGTGGTTGGGTGACGAGCGCTACACCGGCGACCGTGATCTTCAGAATCCGCTTGCTGCCGTGCAAATGGGTCTGATCTACGTGAATCCGGAAGGGCCGAATGGAAAGCCGGATCCGCTTGCCGCGGCACGGGATATCCGAGAGACTTTCGCCCGCATGGCGATGAATGACGAGGAGACCGTTGCGCTCATTGCCGGCGGTCACACCTTCGGCAAAACCCACGGCGCTGGCGATGCGGCACTGGTGGGCCCACCGCCGGAAGCCGCCAGCATCGAGGAACAGGGCCTCGGCTGGAAGAGCAAATTTGGCACGGGCAAAGGGGATGACGCGATCGGCAGCGGCTTGGAAGTCATTTGGACCACGACGCCTACGAAGTGGAGCAACAACTTCTTCGCGAACCTGTTCGGCTACGAATGGGAACTGACCAAGAGCCCAGCCGGTGCGCATCAGTGGAGACCGAAGAATGGTGCAGGCGCCGGTACGGTGCCGGATGCACACGATCCGTCCAAGCGTCACGCGCCGTCCATGCTGACTACGGACCTCTCTTTGCGCTTCGACCCTGCTTATGAAAAAATCTCACGCCGCTTCTACGAGCACCCGGATCAGTTCGCCGATGCGTTTGCCCGTGCGTGGTTCAAACTGACCCATCGTGACATGGGCCCGATCGTGCGTTATCTCGGCCCGCTCGTTCCCAAGGAAACGCTGGCGTGGCAAGATCCGATTCCCCGGGTGAATCATCCCTTGATCGGGGAGCAGGACATTGCCGCTCTGAAATCGAAAATCCTCGCCTCCGGTCTGTCCGTTTCCCAACTGGTCTCGACGGCCTGGGCGTCGGCGTCGACCTTCCGCGGCTCCGATAAGCGCGGCGGAGCGAACGGCGCGCGCATTCGCCTCGCGCCACAAAAGGACTGGGCCGTCAACCAGCCGGCGGAGCTGGCGAAGGTATTGCAGAAACTCGAAGCCATCCAAAAGGAGTTCAACGCTTCTGCATCTGGAGGCAAGAAAGTCTCCCTTGCTGACTTGATCGTTCTCGGCGGCTGTGCGGCGATCGAGAAAGCCGCGAAGGGCGCCAGGCACGACGTGAAAGCTCCCTTCACGCCGGGGCGCATGGACGCGTCGCAAGAACACACCGACGCCGACTCCTTCGCTCCTCTCGAACCGAAGGCGGATGGGTTCCGCAACTATCTCAGCGGCAAGCAACGCATGCCGGCTGAGGAGATGTTGGTGGATCGGGCGCAATTGCTGAAGCTGACAGCGCCGGAGATGACGGTTCTCGTCGGCGGGCTGCGCGTCCTGGGGGCAAATACCGGGAAGTCCACACACGGCGTCTTCACCAAGCGGCCGGAGACACTGACCAACGACTTCTTCGTCAACCTGCTCGATATGGGCACGCAATGGCAGCCTTCCCACGCATCCAATGGCTCCGGAGACGTCTACGAAGGGCGCGACCGCAAGACGAACGAGGTCAAGTGGACCGGCACGCGTGTCGACCTGATCTTCGGTTCGAACTCCCAGTTGCGCGCCCTCGCGGAAGTCTATGCGTGCGCGGACGCTGAGGAGAAGTTTGTCAAAGACTTCGTAGCGGCGTGGACCAAAGTGATGAACCTCGATCGCTTCGACCTTGCCTGAGCTTGGCGGAAAAGAAAGTCGTCAACTTCGCGCTGTTGCCTTCGTTTGGATCGGTAAAACCGAAGCCGTCACTTTTCCTGGTTCGCGGGGGCGCACCGCGCGCCCCCATGCCGCCTTTACCAATCGGCACGACAATTTCATACGGACCGAGTTTGTCGCCGGGAGTGCGTATCAGAGATAAGTTCAGCCGATCAGATAGGGTATAAGTCCTTAGGTTACGGGCTACTCGGAAGCTCTCCCCCTGTTTGGGTGAAGCAAGCCTTAGCAAGAATTCACTCCAGCTTTCGTCTTGCCGCCGCGGAATCGGTATGCCACCATGGCCGGGTTCTTTTGGCGCTCGATGCCATCAATCCAGGAGCACACCATGGATAAAGACCTCTCCCGCAGAAAATTCCTAGAGAAGCTTGGCGTAGGCACCGCCGCCGGTGTGGGCCTGTCGCTGTTCAACGAATTGGCGGAAGCACGGCCGGTCTCCGCCACTCCTCTGCCCAGCCGCACACTGGGCCGCACGGGTGAAAAAGTCTCGATCCTCGCCTTCGGCTGCGGCAGCCGCTTCCTGATGTACGACCCCGAGGAACAAGGCCTCGCGGCGCTCAATCATGCCATCGATCTCGGCATCACCTACCTGGACACGGCCTACTCTTACGGCGACGGCAAGAGCGAGACGCGCGTCGGCAAAGCCATGGCCACGCGACGCAAGGAAGTCTGGCTGGCCACGAAAATCCCGGACCGCTCCTACGACGATTTCATGCGCCGCCTGGAAGGCAGCCTGAAGCGCCTGCAAGTGGATCAAGTTGACCTGTTGCACATTCACAGCCTGGGCCAGGCCGCCGATCTGGAAAAAATCGAAGCCCCTGATGGCGCTCTAAGAGCCCTGCTCCACGCGCGCGAACAGAAGATGACCCGCTTCATCGGCATGACCAGCCACACCAACGGCGCCGTGATGGCCCAAGCCATCGAACGGCACGATCTGGATTGCGTGCAAATGGCGCTGAACGCCTCGCGCAACGGCCACTTCGAGGAATTAGCGTTGCCCGCCGCGAACAAAAAGAATCTCGGCGTCATCGCCATGAAAGTTACCGGCCAGGAATTCCTTCTGAACAACGCCGCGGGAAAAGCGGACATCGATTCCCTGCTGCACTATTCCATGAGCTTGCCGGTCGCCGCTGCCGTTGTGGGCATGCCGCACATTGAAATGCTCGAGCACAACATTTCCGTGGCCCGCAATTTTTCCCCATTGAACGACGAACAAATGGAGCGCCTGCGCCACGCACTGTCGCCATCCCGCGAAGACCTCGAGCACCGGCTCACCGGCCACCTTGATGGCCCCACAATGACGCCGCACGTCTTCTCCGTTTAGCGTACAGCCAAATAAATAGCGGATGCGACGCTCAGCTCTCCCTCCTATTCCTGTTCCACATGGGTCGCGCCCCGTGACGCTTCATCTTCGGCCCAGGCACTCCTCCTCGTTTCATTAGCGCCCGGGTCATATTTCGGCCCGTTCGACGACGAGTTGCGCGGCAAAAACAAACAGTAGGGCAACAGATATCCAGATGAGATTGCTGGCCACCATTGGCAGACTCCCAATATGTTCGACTGGAATGGGAACGTCGACTTGCCAGCGCGCTCGAATCGCCGCCGCAATCACCGCTAGGCCCATAATGATGCCCATGCTTGCGCCCAACCCCTTCAGTCCATTCCGCAGCACGACCGTCATTGCGTAAGTGAGGCAATAAACAAAGAGCGTGTAGAGAAGAACGCCCCCAATGTTTTGCTTTTTGAGCAAACCAAAGAGCACCGACCAAAGCGGACTCTTGCCGTAGTGGGCCAGCGTAAGCCAACCCGTCAACAGATTCATCAGAGCAATGGCCAGTAATTCCGCGCACCCCACCACCCACCCTGCCCACACAAAATAGAAGCGCGGTCGAGGTTTCGTGAACAAGAAGTGAGCCGTCTTGTCCGTAAATTCCTGGATCGCCCCTATGGTGCCAAGCCCGAGAGCCACGACAAATAGGATCAGGGCGAACGTGGACAAGAAAGCACCGGGCCCGAACCCCTCCTGCAGATTCATACCCTTACTTACCAAAGCAGTGATAGGCATCGCCGCCGCAGCCATTACCAGGAACACTAGTGCAAAGGAACGGGTGTCGCGCCAGCATTTCCAGAAGTACATGACGATTCCTTTCGGACAAGATGCAAGAAAATTTCCCGCAGGCTTAACGGGACGATGCTCGTGACAGTCGCGCCATTTCGTGAGAGCCCGGCGGCGAAGCCTTCGGCATCCTTGGTTACGACGTACCTGCGAAAGTCCCCCTCGACATCGATGGACAACACCTGAGAGGAGGCTTGTGTTGGAAGAAAGTTGCCCGCGGCTGTAATCAGCCGGAACTCGCTCTTGATGTCGTCTAGCCGGCACTCCATCACGAGTTTGCCGTGGTCAATAATGCCGACGTATTCCGCAATTTGTTCCACCTCCTCGAGTTGGTGCGAGGAAAAGAAAATGGTGCATCCCCGGTCGACGGCGTCCTCGGCCAGGACGTGCAGCAGTTGATCCACGGAAACCGGATCGAGAGCGGTCGTGGGCTCATCCAAAATCAAGAGATCGGCGCCCTGCGCGAGTGCCAGCAACAAAAAGACCTTCGTCTGATTGCCATTAGAGAGCTTTTCAAACTGCTGTTTCATCGGGATTTCAAATAGCCGGGCGTACTTTTCCACCGCGCTTTCAGACCATGTAGGGTAGAAACCGCGGCTGAATCGCACCAGATCGGAGGGAGTCAGCGAAGGATACAGCGTCTTTTTTTCGCTCACAAAAGCGGTGCGCTGAAGAATGGCGATAGTCTGGTTACGAATGTCCATCCCCAGGACGCGGCCCGATCCGGCCGTAGGGCGAATCAGGCCCAGCAGCATTTTGATCGTTGTTGTTTTGCCCGCACCATTGCGCCCCAGAAACCCATAAATCGCGCCACGCGGCACGGCGAGATTGATTCCGCCGACAGCGCGGACAGCTCCGTATGTTTTCGCGAGGCCTGTGGTGCCTATTGCCGGTTCGTTCATTTGTGCACTCCTAATCTGTCTAACTCTTCCTGCACGGTCTTTAGAATTTCCTCGTCCGTCAGGCAGAGTTGTGTGCCCTCCACGGCGATCTGCCGGGCGTACGGCTGCAGTCGGCGCAGTTTTTCTGATTTGAGGAATCGCGGGACGCTATCCGCGACGTAAGTCCCTCCGCCCGGAACCGTGGAGATGACACCGTCACGTTCAAGATTCTGGTAGGCGCGCGCGGCGGTATTGGGATTGATCCCCAGTTCAGCCGCCAGTTTGCGCACGGAGGGCAACGCCTGCTCGGCCTTCAGTGCGCCGGCCGCAATCGCGTTCTTCACCTGGGTTTCGATTTGCAAGTAGATCGGCACGCCCGAGGAGGGATTAACATGAAACAGCATACTGTATCAATACACTAATACAGACGGCGAGTCAAGGGCCGCGTACTTGATCGTGAGTGAGCCGAAGGACAGCGAAGCTTCACTCCTCGGGCTTTGGCTACTCGGTGCGTTCTGCCCTCGACCTGCCCGCCCCCCGTTGCTACGATACCCGCAGACGCGCGGTTCCCGCGATACAGCGGCCGTGCTCCCCATGCCGCGAAAAACGCATCAGCACACTTCGCCCCGGCGGGATGATCTCGCCCAGCGCCTCCTGGTCCTCCTGAGGAGCGCCAGTCTGTTGCGCCCTGGAGAGCGCCTAGGCGTTGCTGTTTCCGGCGGTGCTGATTCCGTCTCTTTGCTGCACCTCCTCCTGGAACTACGTGAAGAATTGGGCTGCGTCCTGTGCGTGGTGCACTTCAATCACAAATTGCGCGGCCGGGCTTCACAGGCGGACGAAAAATTCGTGGCGAAGCTCGCGTCGAAACACGGCTTGGAGTTTTTCGCCGCTGAAGAAAATATCGCCGCAATAACCAAACGCGAACGCGGCAACCTGGAAGATGTGGCGCGGCGCGCGCGATACGCCTTCTTCGAGCGCCTCGTCCAGGAACGTCGCCTCGACCGCATCGCCGTCGCCCACACCGCCGACGATCAGGCGGAAACTGTCCTGGCGCACATCCTGCGTGGCACGGGGCTCGCAGGACTCGGCGGCATCCATCCCACCTCGGGCGTTGTCTTGCGCCCGCTCCTCGAAATCCGCCGCGCCGATTTGCGCGCCTACCTGCGCCGCAAGCGCCAGCCTTGGCGGGAAGATGCCTCCAACCGCGACACGCACCGCATGCGCGCCCGCATCCGCCACAAGCTCATGCCTCTCCTCGAAAAGAAGTTTCAGCCCGCCGTCGTCGAGCATCTCTGCCGACTCGCCGAATTCGCCCGTGAGGACGAAACGTATCTCGAGGACCAATCCGCCTTGCGCGAGAAGCAATTCGCTCAGCCGGAGCAAAACACGATGCGGCTCGCCTTGCCCGATTTTCTTCGCGAGCCTCGCGCCATCCAAACACGTCTGCTTCGGCGGATCGTCGAGCGCCTGAAGCCTCGCAGCGGTCAACTGAGCGCCACCCACGTGGAAGCCCTGCTCGCGCTAGCGCAGCATCCCGACAGCGGAAAGTCCCTGCAACTCCCCGGGGGCGTGGAAGCCCGCCGCGAATCGCAGACGCTTGTCTTCCTGCCCGCCGCAAAAAATCGGCCGGAAAGCCGCGAAAAAGCCACGCCCCGCGACTATACTTACGAAGTGGATTTGCGCGCCGGCAAGGCCGAGGTGCACGTTATGGAACTTCCCTGCCGCCTGCACCTCAGGGTGATTGACTGGCCCCGCGAAGGGCGAGAAACTAACAGTACAGGGGCGGTCTTGGACCGCGCTAGGTTACGTGTACCCCTTGTGTTGCGCAACTGGGGCCCGGGCGATTCCATGCAACCGCTGGGTCATCAGAAACGCCACAAGTTGGCGCGCCTGTTGAACGAGATTGGTGTAAGCCGCTGGGAAAAAAAGGCCTGGCCGGTCCTCACCAGTTGCGGGCAAATCGCGTGGGTTCGCGGATTGGGTGCAGCCCATGAATTTGCCGCAGGGACAGAGACCCGGGCAGGCGTCTTGATCGTCGAGGACCAGGCATCGTGACCAGGACAAGCGTCGGCACTTATTCCGCTGCGCGCATCGCGAACCGCGTCAGGGCGCTGGGTCGCGAAATTGCGCGCGGCTGCCACGGCCGCCGGCTGGACATTGTGGTGACCATGGACCGCGCGTTCGTCTTCGCCGCGGATCTGATTCGTGCCATTGACGTGCCCGTGGTCGTGCATTTTGTCCGCGAGGATGTTCGCGACGTTGACTTGGGTGGCCAAACGCGCCGCGAAATCTTTTTCGCTAATCGCGACGCCATGGCCGCCAGCAAGGAACATCCGGAATTGAAGGGCCGCGATGTTCTTCTGGTGGACGCCATAATCGAAAGCGGCATCACGCAGGATTTTCTGCTGCGGCGCATTGGCGAGAGCAAGCCGCGGTCCTTGCGCTTGGCCGTGCTTCTGGACAAGCCGTCCAGACGCCATGTGGACCTGGAGCCTGATTACTTTGGCTTCCAGACTGCATCTAACCAAATGTGGACTGGCTACGGCTTGGCCGCCGCGAATGGCACCGGACGCAATGGCAAGCACTTGGTGGCGGGCAGTGGCTCGGCGCGCAACAGCAGGCCGAAACGGTCCACCGGGAAAAAGCGCTAAGGCGCTGCAAGAGTTTTTTGGGTCTAAGGGTTCAGGCTTGACAGCGAGGGCAAAGTGAATTCGAGTTCCACGGCTAAGACGATTTTGTTCTGGATTTCGATCGTATTTCTGGGGGTCATGCTCTGGCGCCTGGTTTCCACCCAAGGCCAGTCCGCCCGTGAAGACACTCCCAGCTATAGCGAATTCGCCGTCAATGTTGACGCGGGCCATGTCAAGGAAGTAACGCTGTATCTCTCTCAGAACAGCTATGAGCTTCAGGGTGAATACACCCAGCCGGCCAACCGCAAGTTCCGCGTGCTGATTCCCAAGGAAGAGGCGCCGCAAATCATCGAAGCGTTGCGCGCCAAGGCCGTGCAGCTCAACATCAAGGAAGTCCACAGCAGCGATTGGGTGCTCATCCTCCTGAATGCTTTGCCCCTGCTCTTGCTTGCCGGATTTGTCTTTTTCCTGATGCGCCAGATGCAAGCGGGCGGCAACAAGGCTCTGAGCTTCGGCAAATCGCGCGCGCGGCTGCTTTCCGCGCAACAGAAGAAGGCCACCTTCAAAGATGTGGCCGGCAGCGATGAAGCCAAGGAAGAGCTCCAGGAAATCATCGAATTCCTGAAGGATCCGCAGAAATTCCAGAAGCTTGGCGGACGCATTCCCAAGGGCGTGCTGCTAGTCGGACCTCCAGGCACGGGCAAGACGCTGCTGGCTCGCGCCATTGCCGGCGAAGCGAACGTGCCGTTCTTCTCGATTTCCGGCTCGGATTTCGTGGAGATGTTCGTGGGCGTGGGCGCCAGCCGCGTGCGCGACCTCTTCGAGCAGGGCAAAAAGAACGCGCCCTGCATCATCTTCATTGATGAGATTGACGCCGTCGGACGCCACCGTGGCGCGGGCCTCGGCGGCGGTCACGACGAACGCGAGCAGACTCTAAACGCCCTGCTCGTCGAAATGGACGGCTTTGAATCCAACGAAGGCGTCATCCTGATTGCCGCAACGAACCGCCCCGACGTCCTCGATCCCGCGTTGCTGCGCCCCGGCCGCTTTGACCGCCGCGTCGTTGTAGCACGCCCCGACGTAAAGGGCCGCGAAGAAATTCTCCGTGTTCACACTCGCAAGGTGCCCATCTCGGACGACGTGGATCTCTCCATCATCGCGCGAGGCACGCCGGGCTTTTCTGGCGCGGACCTCGCCAACCTGGTGAACGAAGCCGCGCTCTGGGCTGCTCGCCAGAATCGCAAATTTGTCCTGATGGTTGATTTTGAAATGGCTAAGGACAAAGTGTTGATGGGCGTGGAACGCAAGTCCATGATTCTCTCCGACGAGGAGAAGAAGAACACCGCCTATCACGAAGCTGGCCACGCGCTCGTCGCTGCTATGACTCCCGGTGCCGATCCCGTGCACAAAGTCACCATCATCCCGCGCGGCATGGCTCTCGGCCTCACCATGCAATTGCCCGAAGCCGATAAGCACACCTACACCAAGGAATATCTCGAAGGCATGCTCGCTGTCCTCATGGGCGGCCGCACCGCCGAAGAGCTTTTCCTCGGCCACATTACCACCGGCGCAGGCAACGACATCGAACGCGCCACGGACATCGCCCGCAACATGGTCTGCGAATGGGGCATGAGCGAAATGGGTCCCTTGGCCTACGGCAAAAAGGAAGAAGCCATCTTCCTGGGCCGCGAAATCGCCCAGCATCGCGACTTCAGCGAAGACACCGCGCTGCAAATTGATAAAGAAGTGAAGCGCATCGTCAACGAGGCTTACGGAAAGGCCCATGCCCTTCTGTCAGACCATCGCGAAACCCTGGAAAAAGTGGCGCTGGCTTTGCTCGAACGAGAAGTGCTCGACGCCAACGAAGTGAAGCTGCTGATGGAAGGCAAGCCGCTGCCGGAAAAGCCGCGTACGCCTCCCACAACGCCGCCTCAAGCCGCGCCAAGCACCGATCCCAAGGTCGTCCGCCCGGAGCTGCGTCCCGCGCCCGGCTTCACCCGCGGCGATTCACCGGCCAAGGCCTGAGGGAGTTTTAAGTCCTAAGTTGTAAGTTCTAAGTAACCAGCACCTCACCTGTGGATGGAACATTCCTCAGGGATTGGTGTCTAATCCTAGCGTGGGCCGATTGCGTTTTCTCCGGAAGGGCTTCCTCGCTCTATTCCTGGTTATCTGCGTATTGCTAGCCCTAACCTTGGTCGCCATCCAGATTGAGCAACATCTTTATCGTCGCCGCGCGGAGCGCCTGCTTTCCGACGTCCAAGCGATTGAATTGCGCAAAACGCCCTGGCACGAGGCACAAGCAAAACTCCAGCGTTGGGGTACAGCGCGCGTCTCATACCTCCCATGCGATGCAAATCAATGCACTCTAAGAATCACGCTGGTTGATTTCGCGACCCGCAAGATCCTCCAAAGGAACATTTTTGTCAGATTGGACGATTACTTTCGTTGGCGCCTGAAGCTCACTTATAATACCGGACCATTTGAGCGTGCATTGTTTGCGATGTTTCGCACATATATGCGTGTTGGGGGCCATCCAGCGAGAATTGCGGTCGACATCGGCATGCGCGACGGTATTGTGTGGAGTAAAGGCATTTCCGTTGCCGTCGAGACTTATGCCCGCAATGGAACCTGGACTTCCTCCGATGGCGGACCCATGGAATACACGCTCATCGCAAGCGCTCAGAGTGTCCTGAGATTTAGTTTCTACGAAACTGGTCTGTACAATCCGCAACTGGCGCTTCACCCCGATTATGCGATCGGTCGCCCCGGTGGCTGCGAAGTCTGCGTCATGGGATGGGTGAAGTTCACCCCTTACGCTGCCCCCGCGGATGTTCGCCGCTTGATGCAATTCGACCTTTCCTGCCTGAGTCGCTGGCACCCCTGCTTGGATCAGCACGACATCATGCCCGATGCCTGGACGCAATATCTCGCGGAGGGCGAGCGCATGAATGCAACGTCCGGCCCGAACTCGTGCCCGCCGCCCGCTGTCGAGATAGTTGGCAGAGATAGCGCGCACATCGCGCTAGCTGAGATTATCGAATATCGAGATGAAGTTGATTCCCAGGGCTATCACAAGGACACCGCAAAAGTACGCGTTTTGGAGCGGCTCAAAGGGCTACCCGACTGGAAAATCGGCGAGGTCCGCGATGTCGCCATTTCACTTGGAACCAGCAAGCCAAATCTGAAAATTCAATCGGGGGTGCGATTGATTCTCTTCGCTGGCTTTGGTCCCTTACGCGATATGCTCATCGACCCTGGCTTCGACTGCCCCATTATCTCGGCGGACGAAACCAACCTTGCCCTAATCCGGCAAGGCATTAGCCAGGACTATTCAGCAACGGATAAGCCACAATAGTAATGTGGTGCCCGCGAATTCTCTTCGCGGGCACTTTTTTTTGTCCCCAACTGCCACTGCTGGTCTTCTGCGGTTTGGCTGGTAGAATGCTCACCATGGAAACCATCCAATTCAACCTGCCGCAAAGCCGTCTCCCACAATCCTGGTACAACATCGTTCCTGATCTCCCCAAGCCTTTGGCGCCGGTCTTGCACCCGGGAACGTTGAAACCTATCGGGCCTGACGATCTCTCTCCCCTATTCCCAATGAGCCTGATCCTTCAGGAAGTCAGCACCGATCGCGAGATCGAGATCCCCGGAGACGTGCGCCAAGTTTACGCCCAATGGCGCCCCACGCCGCTGTTTCGTGCGCGCCGCCTGGAAAAGGCCTTGGATACGCCCGCGCGGATCTATTACAAATACGAAGGCGTCAGCCCCGCGGGTTCGCATAAGCCGAACACTGCTGTCGCGCAAGCCTACTACAACAAAAAGGAAGGGACGAAGCGCCTGGCTACCGAAACCGGGGCGGGCCAGTGGGGCTCGGCGCTCGCGATGGCCTGCGCCTTCTTCGGTCTCGAGTGCAGAGTGCATATGGTGCGCGTCAGCTACAACCAAAAGCCCTATCGCCGCGCTCTGATGGAAGCTTTCGGAGCCAGCGTCACTCCCAGCCCGAGCAACGAAACCGAATCTGGCCGCGCTATTCTGGCGCAACATCCGGACACCAACGGCTCGCTGGGCATCGCCATTTCCGAGGCTGTGGAAGTGGCCGCGAAAGATCCTCACACCAAGTACGCGCTCGGCAGCGTTTTGAATCACGTTTTGTTGCACCAGACCGTGATCGGTTTGGAGACCATGGAGCAAATGACCATGGCGGGCGATGAACCAGACATCATTGTGGGATGCACGGGCGGCGGCTCAAATTTCGCAGGCTTGGTGATGCCTTATCTGGGGCGCAAGATCAAGGGACAAACCAAAGCGCGCGTGGTGGCGGTGGAACCCGCCGCGTGCCCCAGCCTGACCAAGGGTAAATTCACGTACGATTTTGGCGATACCAGCCATCTCACGCCTCTCGTCAAAATGCACACGCTTGGCAGCACGTTCATTCCTCCGGGAATTCATGCGGGCGGCTTGCGTTACCACGGCATGGCTCCGCTGGTTTCACACGTCATGGATTTGGGATTGATTGAAGCCAGTTCCGTGCAGCAACTCGACGCCTTCGCCGCAGGCATTCAGTTCGCCCGCGAGGAGGGCATCATTCCCGCTCCGGAAGCCAACCACGCGGTCGCCGCAGCAATCCGCGAAGCCCTGCGGGCTAAGGAAGAGGGAAAGCAGCGCACGATTCTCTTCAATCTCTGCGGCCACGGCCATTTCGACATGCAATCGTACATTGACTATCAGGCCGGAAAGCTGCAGAACTACGATTACCCGGCGGAAGAAATTGCCATGGCGCTGGCCGGCTTACCGGCGCTAGCATGAGTGAGATGTAGGCGAAGGCACTGCAACTCCGCAATTGGAATGGTATAGTTCCCCCAATAGTACCGGAGGTTCGCATGACGGAGCTTCGACGGTGAGCTTCGCGAGTCGTGTGCGATTCCTGCTGCTCTGCATCTTGTTTATCTGGATCACTCATTACATCGCCTTCTTTTCCCACGAGTACTCGCACTCCACCACCGCATGGCTGCTGGGATACAAATCCAACCCTCTGGCGCTTGATTACGGTAGATTCACTCTGGGCAACGTGCTCCTGGCTGGACAAGTCGACGAGAATGTGGATTACCGCGCCATCTTCGCCCAGGACCACGGGCATGCCGCTGCCTTCATCGCCTTTGCCGGTTCGGGCATCGGAAACGCCCCCCTCTACTTGGTGACTCTGCTGCTTCTGTGGAAGGAAGCTGTCCGGCGCCGGCCGCGGCTTTTTCTCTTCCTCTTCTGGCTGAACTTGATGTGCGTTGGCAATTTCTACGATTACGTGCCCATCCGCACCTTTGTTTCTCACGGTGACATCGCCAACATCACTCATGGTCTCAAAATATCGCCATGGGTCGTTGTGGTCGTTGCGGGCTACCCAATCGCTTTGGCCATGTGGTATTTCTTCGCGCGCATTCTGAAAGATGCCTCGTCGCTCCTCGTGCCCGGCTCAAGAGGTCTTCAAGCGACTCTGGTAGTGATTTGTGCATTTCTGATGTTTGGCTATTTCGGGGCTTCCGGCCTGTTCGGCTACGGGGATGTTTCGCAGACCCTCTCTGGCCTTTCTGTGCTTGCCATACCCTGCATCGTCCTCGCGTGTTGGCCCCCTCGCGTCTCGTCTGTTGCATCAGATTGATTTCATTCGTCTTGCCTGCACATACCGCTACCTTGGATTCGCCCTCGGTCCAAAGGTTCCTGCTTTTCAAAAATGGAGTAGAATACCGCCATGGGACGCAAAGACGGCGAAAACTTGAATGTGATCTGCCCGTGCTGCCAGGCCAAGCTGGTGATCGACCCGATCTTCGGCGCGGTGCTCTCTCACGAAACGCCCGTGAAGCCCGGGCCCGACGTGGACCTCACCCAGGCGGCCACCATCCTGGAAGAGCAGCATCGCCAGCGCGAAGATAAATTCGCCGATTCCTTTTTCCAGGAAACCCACAAGGAAGACATCCTCGCCAAGAAATTTGAAGAAGCCATGAAAAAGGCCAAGGACACACCTGCCACCAAACCCATCCGCGATTTCGATTTGGACTAATCGAATGCAGAGGAAAACACCGCAGCTGTAAATAATATCTGGCTGGGGATGACTTACAGCGCGATCATCCCCAGCCCGTTTTTTAGGAATTAGCCGCTTTGTAACGTTCGAGTAAGTAGGACTTCAGTTCAGACTCAACCTCTGCATAGAGCTGACGATAGACGTTTTCATACTTTCCGACCGCATTTGGATTCTTCCCCAACGTAGTATGGGTCTCATAAAGAATGCGGATGAGCCTGCCGCCTATGCGCTTGTAAATGGTGGACGGCTGAACAATCCATTCGGCCTTCCCACCTTTCACCTGCACCAGAGCCCTGAACGCTGCTAGCAGAGGAATCATCCAACCGTCCGCAATGCGATATTCCACTTGTTCCCCCGTGAGAGGTAAGGTATCTGTGGTTCGTTTCAGTTGCTTGACCGCGCCATCCCACTGAACGAACTTACCTCCGGGAACTAAATCGAGATAGTACTCCTTGGCATGTGTAATTAAGTGTTCGTACAGCTCCAGGACGTCAGGAAGGATACTCGCCATGGGCTTATACTTCTGCGGTTCGTCGACAAACATTTCAAAACAACGCTTTTTGCTTGTGTAGGCGACGATGGGTTGATTATCTTTGTCGTACATCAGGCTGTTGACGGCGGTTAATCTACAGATAACCCTTTCGATGTCCTCGGGCTTGTCGTGGTTTTCGACATAACCGATTTTATCCCGATAGTTTTTGTCTTTTAGGGATTCCTTAACCCAAACGAACTTGTCCTGATAGTCCGCAAGGGTTTTCTGCTTGAGCGGGACCGTGGAGTTTCGTCCTTCAGCAATGTCAGCAAGGTGTTTGGCCTCGACACCGACCTGGATGTCAAAGTTACAATATTGGCGCTGCCCGTGCTCCTCAAGCTGTTTGAACCCATTCTCGACCAATTCTTCGATAATCTTGAGCGTGTGGCCGCCGTTATACAGTCCTTGGCCACGGCTAGTATCAACAACAAAGGTGAGCATTCCCTTCTCGTTGTTGTATTCTACGGAATCAGCCAGAATGAAAATCCCAGCGTTTATCAAATGGAATAGGCCTCGCGCCTCAGAGGCTGTAGTGCGGATGTCATCCGCCAGACTTGACCTGAGCGATTTCTCAGTGGGAGTTCTGGGATTCGGGTCCATCGGAATCTTAAACGGAAGGCGTTCAAAAGCACAGTAACCTACGCTGCGATGAACATTGGGGTTTGTTGGGTCTTGGAGCTTCCTGACGTGTGGAGGGGGAACTGGTAACGCAAACGACAGTTTCGACATACTACCTCGATTGTTTTAACGTCTTCAGACCAATTGGCCAGAGACGGAATTTACTACTCGTAAAGCTTACATGAACTCAACGAGAAAAGTCAAGAGAATATTTTCGAGAAAAACCCTTTACATCCGCCTCCGATCGCAAAATCTGAGGCTCGGCGAGCGCACGCTCCTCATGGGCGTGCTGAACGTCACCCCTGACAGTTTCTCCGATGGCGGCAAGTTCTTCACCTTGAAGCGCGCGGTTGACGGCGCATTGGCCATGGAGCGCTCCGGTGCGGACATCCTCGACATCGGCGCCGAATCCACGCGCCCCGGCTCCGCCGGCATTTCCGCCGCGGAAGAATTGCAGCGCCTCTTGCCGGTGCTTGAAGCGTTGCGCGGGCGCCTGAAAATCCCCATCTCCGTGGACACGCAGAAATCCGGCGTAGCGGAAATCGCCTTGGGCGCAGGCGCGGCCATGTTGAACGACATCTCCGGCCTCAAAAACGATCCGCGCATCGCGGAGGTGGCCGCCAGATTCAATGCGCCGCTGACCCTGATGCACATGCGAGGCACACCCCGCACCATGCAGAAACAGCCCTTCGCCAAGAATGTTGTGAAGGACGTGATCGCGGGCCTGCGCCATTCCGTTGCCATCGCGCGCCGCGCCGGTGTGCGCAAGTCCCAAATCATCCTGGACCCCGGCATCGGCTTCGGCAAAAGTTTCCAGCAAAACTACGAACTACTCGCCCGGCTGCCGGAAATCGCCAAGCTCGGCTATCCCCTTCTAGTAGGCACCTCACGCAAGGGTTTTCTTGGCGCGACGCTCGCCACCCGCGGCAAGCCCGCGCCTCCCGAAGCCCGCATCTGGGGCACCGCCGCCACCGTCACCGCCAGCATCCTCGGCGGCGCACACATCGTCCGCGTCCACGACGTGGCCGAAATGGCGCAAGTCGCCAAAGTCGCCGACGCACTACGCAAGGCAACATATCCAGAGAATCGGCGACCTTAGCGGCTTACGGAAAAAAGCGAATGTCATTCCGAGTCCCGTTCGTTTTTTTGAACGGGGCGAGGAATCTGCTTTCTCCCAGGCCTTTGTGCGAAAAGCAGATCCCTCGTTTCGCTCGGGATGACAATGAATTGCCGACTCCCCACCGAACACCTGCGCTCGCAGGGGCAAGCGCATTCCGCATTCCGCATTCCGCATTCCGCATTCCGCATTCCGCATTCCGCATTCCGCTGCGTTATAATTCGCTCGCATTCACTTCCGCTTTCCTAAGGGACTCCTCAATGCAGACGCGCCGTCTTCTCCTTGCCTCATTACTTCTTTGCTTCCTTGCTTCCTCTCTGCCTGCCCAACTCCCGCCCGTCAATGCCGGCCCGCTCCAACCGCCACAAGGCCTTCAGGGCGCCGCCGGCTGTTCCGCCACCGAAGCCTCCGCCTGCGCGCAAGCCGCCGCTAAGATCACGCCAATCGTCATGGGCGATTCGCCCCTGGAAGAAAACCTGCGCCGCTTGACCGATGAAATCGGCGGGCGCGTCAGCGGCTCTCTGGAAATGGCCAAAGCCGTGGATTGGGCGGTAGCCGCATTTCGCGCCGCGGGCGTCGAGGTGCACACCGAAAAATATCTGCTTCCCGTAACGTGGAGCGAAGGCAACACCCGCCTGGAATTGTCCGGCCCCGTGCAATTCTCCGTTTCCCTAGTTTCCGTAGGCCTTTCGCCAGCCACGCCGCTCGATGGACTGGAAGGCGTCCTCATTGACGTGGGCGACGGCACGGAAGCCGAATTCGCGCGCGCGGGCAGCGCCGTGAAAGGCGCGATCCTCATCGTCCACAACGAAGTCAGTTACACCTGGAAAGATCTTTCGGAGGAATACACCAAGCCGCCAGCCATCATCCTGCGTGCGTTGAAAGCCGGCGCCAGCGCCGTGCTGTGGACCAGCCAGCGGGAGCGCAAACTGCTCTACCGGCACACCAATTCAACCGACGGCAAGCTCGAGCCCATTGCGCAAGCCATTGTCGCCCGTGAAGACGCCTTGCGCCTGCAACGCGCCGTGGCGGCCCACCCCGGTAAGATCCGCGCGCGGCTCACCATGCCCAATAAAATTGGCGGGCCGGTGGACCAGTTCAACGTGGTCGGGGAAATCCGCGGCTACGAAAAGCCCGACGAAATCGTGGTGCTCGGCGCGCATCTGGATTCCTGGGAGCTCGGCACCGGCGCGCTGGACAATGGCTGCAACGCGGCCATGGTCATCGAAGCCGCCCGCGCCATCAAGGCCAGCGGCCTGCTCCCGCGCCGCACCATCCACTTCATCTTATTCAGCGGCGAGGAGCAGGGCTTGCTCGGCTCCTGGGCCTATGTGCAAGCGCATCGCGCGGAAATGGACAAGTATCGCGCTGCTGTGATCTACGATAGCGGCATCGGTCGCGTGACCGGCTATTCCCTCGGCGGACGCCGCGACATCGAACCCGCCGTTCGCGACATCCTGCGCCCCTTCGCAGGCTGGGGCGTGGACAATCACACCTTCGACGCGGACACCAGCAGCGACCATTTCGACTTTCTGCTGGAAGGCGTGCCCACCCTGGCGGCCAATCAGGAAGTCGCCAACTACATGCAAAACTATCACGCCGCCTCCGACACCTTCGACAAATTGGACATTCGCGAACTGAAGTTGAACACCGTCCTCGCCGCCGTCACCGCCTGGGGCATCGCCGACCGCACTGAACCCATCGGCAAACGCTTCACCCGCGCGGAAATGGAAACCCTGATGAAGGAAACGCACCTCGATCAACAAATGAAGGAATTAGGCCTGTGGACCGACTGGCAATCCGGTGCACGGGGCCGCCAACGCTGACCCTCAGCGGCCAGCCATCATTTTCCGTTTGACCAACTACGTGGGACCCAACAGAAAGGAAATGCCTGCAGAGTGTACGGTCTAAGGCGCCTTGCGCATGAAGTCGGGCCGCCACGATTCCCTCATTATCCTTGCCTTTAACGCTTTCGTTTCTGTCTGACTGAGTTTGCTATCTCGATTCCTCGCAAACATCAGTAGCGCGAACCACGGATCCTTCCCTGCTTCTTCCGCGAAATTTGGGATATCTTTCTGTATTCCGACCAGAAGTATTTCCTTCGGGTGCGATGGACGGCGCACGGCCAAGAATCTCCGCTCCAAATTGGGATCCCAAGTAATATCCGCTGCCGACTTCAGTTCGAGAACGCTATCTGAGAAGTTCCAGGTCCCCTTGTCCAGCACAGTATTTGGCATGATGTCGGCCCACGCGCAATAGACATAGGTATTGTCCGGAAAGATGTAAAGGTTATTCCCGTCGAGGACCGGGCCGATTCGTTTGATGAGCTCCTTGGAAGGATTTGCATACCGTCCCGCGAATTGCACCGCCGTGAGAGCGGTGACGGGGTTGACAGTTATCTTCGCTCGAATGTGTTCCAGAGAGCTGACGTCGGATTGGCTACTTACAAGCTGTAGAAGCAACACGAGAATACTGATTAAGCTCATCCGCTCACCCAAGGTACTGCTTTTATCCTAATGATTTGTCCGCTCGAAATCCGCAGATTCCACCAGGGGTATCCACATTAGTCACTCATAGAAACATTAGCTTGCGTAAGCCGCACGCCCGCGCCTTGGCGTTCGGGCTATACTGAATTGTGAAGCAAATTCCCCGAGAAACAAACGCACCGCGGTCGGAAACCGGCCAAAAACCCGGCAAAATCCTCGCCCTCGACTACGGCCGCAAGAAAATCGGCCTCGCCCTCGCCGACTCCCAAGCCCGCATCGCCACGCCCCACGACACCCTCGAACGCGTCAACCGCAACGAAGACATGCGCCGCCTCCGCGAATTTGTCCGCGAACACAACGTCCGCCAGATCGTTGTCGGTTTGCCCCTCCGCCTCGACGGCACGCACGGCGATATGGCCGGCGAAGCCACCGGTTTTGCCAACCGCCTGCGCAAACAGATCGGCATCCCTGTCGAACTGATCGACGAACGCCTGACCAGTTGGGAGGCCGAACGCATCCTGGAAGAAGAAATGGGCCGCCGCATCACCCATGAAACCACGCGCGACGGCAAACGAAAACTCATACGTAACGCGCAGGGAAAATACACCGTGGACGCCATTGCCGCCATGGTAATTTTGCGGGAGTACCTCTCGCGGGAGGGTACCACGGAGGACCGCGCCTAGCGTGAAGGCCTTTGCCATCATCGTTCTGATCATATTGCTGGCCGCTGGCGCCGTGGCCGGATACCTCTGGTATTCCATTGAAAAGCCGTTCGGGGCCTTTCCTCCGGAGGGCATCTTCGTGGAAATTCCCCATGGAGCCTCCCGCCGCGCCGCCGCTCAACTCTTGGAAAAGGAAGGCGTGATCCGCAGCGCTATCGCGTTCGAGCTTTACGCCCGGCGTCATCCCAAACGCACGCCAGCAGCCGGAGAGTACTTCTTCGACCATCCGCTCACCGGCAAAGACGTATTCTGGAAACTGGCTAACGGTGAAGTCTTTCAACAGCCCTTCACCGTCCGCGAAGGCCAGACGATGTACGACATCGCCCGCGCACTCGAAGCCGCGAAAATCATGCCCGCCGATGATTTCCTTAAGGCCGCCGGCGATCCCGCCCTGATCAGCGATATTGCCCCTCACGCCACGACGCTCGAAGGATTTCTCTTTCCCGCAACCTATGAGCTTCCCCACCATCCTGCCGCCGCCGATGTGACGCGCATGATGGTGCGCAAATTCCGTGAAACCATCAAACAGATTTACGCGGAGGATCCCGCTCCCGGAGTCCCGGCGCGGTCCACTCCCCTGCTGTCCACGGTCACTCTGGCATCTCTCGTTGAACGCGAAACCCCCAAGCCTGACGAGCGTCCTCTCGTCGCTAGTGTCTACGACAATCGCCTGAAAAACCGCATGCTCCTGCAGTGTGATCCCACAGTCATCTATGCGCTGGAACAAACCGGCAGTTACAAGGGCACGCTCACTCTAAAGGATTTGCATATCGATTCGCCTTACAACACTTACGTGCACGCGGGCCTTCCTCCCGGCCCCATCGGCAATCCCGGCGAAGCCTCGCTGCGCGCCGCGCTGGACCCTGCGCAAACCGAATTCCTCTATTTCGTGGCCAATACCGAGGGCGGCCACTTTTTTGCCTCGACACTTGCGGAACATAACAAAAATGTTGCCAAATACCATCGTCTACTGAAGGGCGAACCCGCGGAACTTCCGGAACCTCCCGTCCGCAAGAAGCACGCCGCGCGCATGGCTCGCAAAGGCAAACGATGATGGACGAGTCGCCAACGAAAAAAAATCTGATCCTGGAAGCCGCCCGGGCCCTCGGCGTTCAGAAATGGACCCCCGCGGAAATCGATCAGCTGCGGCGCAAACTTCTTGCCGATCATGGCGAAGCTGGAAAAACCAGCAACGACTATATCGCCGACGTCCTGAAAACCATGGGCTGGAAGGTGCAGCTTACCGAACGCGAAGAGGCCGAAGAACGCTTCGAGGAAGAGTTCGAGGACATCCTGCATTTCAAGACGCTGCCTGACGCGGAAGTCAGCCTGACCCGCCTGGATGAGCTGATGCGCCGCTTCAAACTTCACGGCGAAGACGCCGCCGTGCAACGTGTCCTGGAAATCGCCCGCCTCGGCAAACGCCGCGCTGAAATGATCTCGCATAACCGCAAGGTGGACGCGCACAAACGCGAAGAAAAGAAGGAAATCGCGGAGTGGTTTCGCATCTGGCTGGAGACCCCCGACGCCTTCTTTGACTGGCTCGACGTCCGCAAAACCTCGCCGGAGTTCCGCGAAAAGTTTGCGGATTCCGAGGAGGATTAGCGTTGGGACCGGAAACGAACGCGCCCGATCTTCCTCCCTATTCTTTGGATGTACAGGCCCTGGAACTCGGCGCCAACACCAAAGCCATCGGCCTGGAACTTCTGGAAACGGAAAGCCGCGAGCCTTTGCGCGGCGACGTAGCAGCGCAAATCTGGGCCGCCACCTTCCCTGCCTTGGCGGCTACGGAAATGTTTCTGCTCGATTTTTTCAGCCACATCGAACGTGTGCGTGAATTCTGCAACACTCACGCTATTCCCTATCGTGAAGCCGCTCCGCGCTGCCTGGTGATTTCGCATCCTTCCACTGACCAGCTTCGTCAGTTGTTGGCGCGTTTTGAAGCGGAGACGTTTGGCATGCGTGCCGGTCCAGCCACGCACGATGCTGATCCTGTCCTCGAAAACGAGCTTTCACTTCGCGGCCTGGATGCCTATCAGACGGCTTACCCGCGCTACGCCTTTTGCGCCGTGGTAGAGCCCGAAGATGCCTGGGTAACCGTCTTGAGCGAAACTCTTTGGCCCAGCGAAGTGATCCGCCGGGTAAGGCCCGCGCTTCAGCCCTTCGATGTCTACATTGCGCGGCCACAATAAATCCCAGAGTGCGCTAAACTGGAAGTGAGCCTTCATGGCCGTTTGACCCGCTTCCTCGTGGTTGCTAGATTGCTTCTTCTACCTCAGGGACCAGGGAAATCATTGATGTTACGTGTTTATTTCTGCATGGTTTTGCTGACAGTGTCGCTCGCCGCTTGCGGCTGTGGTGGCCAGGTTCACCAGGTCACCACGGTGCCCGCCGCGCAGCGCGCGGTGGCGCAGGAGGCCACGGAGGAGCAGCTCCTGGATCGCTACAACACCATCGCGCGTGGCGTGCAAACGGTGAATGCCACTGTGGAATTAAAACCCACCGCCGGCTCCAAATACAGCGGCATAATCGACGAATATCATGAGGTCAAGGCTTTCCTCCAGGCGTCGCGCCCTTACAACATTCGCATGATCGGGCAAGTGCCCGTGGTGGGCAAAACGGTGTTTGACATGGCCAGCGATGGCCAGGAGTTCGAGGTCTCCATACCATCAAAAAACAAATTCCTTGTGGGGCCGGTATTCCTCGAGCGGCCTAGCAGCAAACCCATCGAGAATTTGCGCCCCCAACATCTGCTGGATGCGCTGCTCTGGCCCGAAGTCCGCAAGGAAGAGGCCGTCTTGATCGAGGAATTCAACGACGAGGATGCCAGGTATTACGTGCTCACCGTGTTGCGTGGCGGCTACAAAAAAGAGACTTTGCGCAAGGTGTGGTTTGATCGCGCGGACCTGCACATCTCCCGCCTGCAAAACTTTGGCCCCCGCGGTACCCTCCTCTCTGACGTGCACTATGCGGACTGGCAGGGCGTTGCGGCCACCAACATGTCATCGGGCAGCGCGTCCATTGGTGATTTCCCGCGCATGATTCGCATCGACCGTCCCCACGACGAGTATCGCCTGGACATGAGCGTCACGAAGATCGCCTTGAACGAACCGCTGGATGCGGACCGCTTCAAGCTCACGCCTCCGCCCGGCGAGGAAATCGTGCCACTGGGTGGCGCCGCCGAGGACAAGAAACCATGATGGGCCAGCTCGTGGTGAGCAACCTGTTTCACCGCCCGATTCGTACTCTGATCGGCGTGATGGCCATTGCCGTGGAAGTGGCCCTGGTCATTCTCATTGTCGGCCTTACCTCCGGCATCCTTCAGGAAAGCGCCAAGCGCATCGAAGGTGTCGGCGCGGACATCATGGTGCAGGCTCGCGCCGCTCAAATGCTCATCACCTTCAGCGGTTCTCCCATGCCCATTAAAATCGCCGACAAAATCGCCGAGCTCAAATATGTCCAGGCCGTAGCCCCAGTGCTCTTGCAGTTCAATTCCACGGGCGGCGTGGAGACCGTCTGGGGCATCGATGCCAATTCGTTCCGCGACGTTTCAAGCGGCTTTGTCTTCCTGCAAGGCACCGATTTTCAGCGCCCCGACGACATTCTTATTGACGATTGGCAAGCCAAGGCCAAGCACGTCAAGGTCGGCGACTCCTACACTCTCTTCAATCACAACTGGACGGTTGTGGGCATCGTGGAACACGGCAAGGGCTCGCGTTTGTTTGTCCCCATCACTACACTGCAGGATCTCGTCGGCGCGCGCGATAAGGCCTCTATTTTCCTCGTGAAATGTACGCACCCCGACCACACCGAAGACGTCATAGGCGAAATCAAGGAGCTTCTTCCCGAGAATCCTGTCCGCCCGTTGAAGGATTTCATGACCTTGATGACCTCGACCAATATTCCGGGCCTGCAGACTTTCATCAACGCCATGATTGCCCTGGCCGTCTCCATTGGCCTGCTCGTCATTTTCCTTACCATGTACACCACCGTGCTCGAACGCACCCGCGACATTGGCGTCCTGAAGTCCCTTGGCGCCAGCAAGCTTATGATCGTGCGGGCCCTGCTCGAGGAAACCACCCTTTTGTGTTTGCTCGGTATTGCAGCCGGCGTCGGTCTCAGTTACCTTGTCCGGGCAGGGTTTCTCGCTCTCTTTCCCACGCTCTCCATTTTGATTACGCCGGAATGGATCCTGCGCGCCGCGCTTATCGCGTTGCTAGGCGCCGTCTTTGGCGCAAGCTATCCCGCTTGGGTGGCCAGCCGCAGGGATCCCGTGGAAGCACTGACCTACGATTAAGGAGTTTGGAAAACTAGGCATAGATGACAATCACAGTTACAATACGTTCGATTACCGACGGAACGCAGGACCCAGAGCGGATGCCTTTGGAACCGATACTCAAAACCGAGAATCTCTGGAAGCTGTATCACGCTGGCAAGGTCGAAGTTCCGGCCCTGCGCGGCGTGAATTTCGAGGTCTTTCCTGGCGAGGCCGTGGCGGTGATGGGGCCATCCGGCTGCGGCAAGTCTTCGCTGCTCTACGTGATTGGCGGGCTCGCGCGCGCCTCACGCGGCAAGGTCCTGGTGGACGGCAACGACCTCACCGAGATGGGCGACGCCGAACGCACCATGCTCCGCCGCAGCAAGATCGGTTTCGTTTTCCAGCGCTTCAACCTTTTGCCCACCCTCACCGCCAAGGGCAACATCGCCATCGCGCAATACATCCATGGCGACGGCTATGATCCCCACCGCTTCGCGGTCGTCACCAAGATGCTTGGCCTGGAAGGCCGCTTGCACCACAAACCCTCGGAACTGTCCGGTGGCGAGCAGCAACGCGTGGCCATCGCCCGCGCCATCATCAACGAACCCAAAATACTCCTTGCTGACGAGCCCACCGGCAATCTCGACACCAAGAATTCCGATATCGTCCTGGAAATGCTGCGGCGCTTGAATAAAGATCTGGGGCAGACCATCGTGATGATCACCCACAACCCGGAGGCCACCACTTACTTCGATCGCGTCGTGCACATGCGCGATGGCGTTATCGTTGATGGAGTTCCGGCGGACTGATATGGCGGGCCTCGGTCAAATCCTCTCGCGGACGTTTTTCTGGTCCTACGAACGCGGAACCTGGCAATACGATCTCGCCGTCATCCTGATTGTGGTATTTGTGCTGCTGACGCCGCGCGGATGGTTTCGCGACCAGCCTCAAGTCGGTCTGCCCGCCAACGCGAGCCAGGTCGAGCTCCTCTCCAAGGACGGCGAGACGGAAGTCTATCGAGTGGATGCGCACGTCCTGGCCCCTCCCGAACGCACTCCGGCGCTGCAAAACGACCTGCACAATGCCATGCAGAAGGCCCGGCCAGACTTGCACGATGGCCGCTTCTCCATCGGCACGATTGAGCCGGAGCGCGACGAAAAAGGGAATGTCACCGCCTACGAAGTAACCATTCGCCATTGAGCCTCACCGTGCCTGGCGAACTCCTCCCGCAGGCTCCGTTTCGGCCTGTGGTCCGTGCTGTGCTTCGCCCCGCGCTGTGCTACGATTTAAGAGGGCCAAGATTTTCGCAATTAGCGTCCAGGGGATGCTTTGAAACAATTCCGCCTGCTGTTCGTTGTGCTGCTGCTCGTCCTCACGTCTGCCGGTATGCCTGTTGCTCGCGCCGGACAATCCGGCGGGAAGGTGTCTCTCGGTTTTGTTCTGACCATGATGGACAAGGCGGCCAAGGATTTTCATAGCCTTACCGCTGATCTCGAGCACATCAAATACACCGCCGTGGTCAAGGACACCTCAATCGAGACGGGCCAGATTTTCGTCCGCAAAGACGACAAAATGCGGATTGATTTCCTGAAGCCCGACCCTCGCACCATCCTGCGAGAAGGTGACAATCTCTATATTTACACACCGAAAATCGCGCGCGTCGAAGAGATCAACATCGGCAAACACCGCGCGCTTGCGGATCAGTACTTGGCACTGGGCTTCGGCACCAAGGGCGAAAGCCTCAAAAAGAACTATCAGATCAGCCTGGTGGGCGAAGAAGAACTCGACGGCCACAAGACCGCCGTGATTGATCTGGTACCCAACTCCGATGAGATGCGCAGCCAGATCACCAAAATCGAGATGTGGGTGGACGAAGCCTCCTGGCTCCCCATCCAACAGAAATTCTTTGAAGCGGGCACCGACGACTACTTCATGTCTCACTACAAGAACGTGATGAAAAACCTGAAAATTAAGGAAAGTAAGTTCAAGCCCGACTGGCCCAAAGGCACGAAAATCGAAAAACCCCGCGGCTAAGCAAGATCTCTACAACTAAACTCGGGACAGCGCGACTTTTTACTCTGAGCGCTGAAGGGCAGTCGTGCCGAAGCGCTCCGCAAATTCACGCGGTTTAGCTCTTAACTCGAGCGCTCTCCCGCTCCAATAGCTTTCCCTTGCGCTGCAATCCCCACCGATACCCCGCGAGTGTTCCATCCGTGCGAATCACGCGATGGCACGGCACCACAATCGAAACGGGATTAGTGGCGCAAGCCCGCGCTACGGCGCGCACCGATCGCGGCTTCCCCAATGCGCGCGCCACCTGGGTGTACGTCCGCGTCGTCCCACGCGGAATCTTTTGCAATTCTTGCCATACGCGGCGCTGAAATGCCGTTGCCTGCACGTCCAGCGGCAAGTCCAGGCTCGGCGCATCCCCTTCGATGCGATGGAGAATTTCCTGCAACCATTGCTCGTTCGCTTCCTGCGTCCGCCGGATTTCCGCGCGCGGATATTCCTTGCGCAGCGCGTCCACGAGGCTTTCCGGCTTTTCTCCCAGGTACACGGCGGAGACTCCCCGCGCCGTTGCCGCCACCAACACTTTTCCAAGCGATGAATTTGCCACCGTGTATCCAATTTCCATGCCAGGCGCTCCTTTGCGATAAGCTGCGGGCGTCATGCCCAAATGCGTGTTCGTCTTTTCGTAAACGCGGCTCGGCGACCCGAATCCGCAAGCGTACAGCGCCTCGGTAATCTGGCTCCCCTCGCGCAACATCTTCTTGAATCGCGCCATCCGCGCCGCTTCGGCGAATGCTTTCGGCGTAAGTCCAGTCATGCGGCGAAACGCACGGCGCAGCTTTGCGGGCGAAGTGCCGATCTGAACGGCCAAAGCTTCAAGCCGCACGTTCTCCTCTTCCGAATTCGCCAACGCCTCCGCCGCCCTGGCCACCAACGCCAACAGCTCCGGACGTTCCTTGGGGCGGCAACGCTGGCAAGGCCGGTACCCCTGGTTTTCTGCTTCCTGCGCCGAGCGAAAAAAGACCGCATTCTGCCGCAACGGCCGCCGCGCGGGGCAAGACGGCCTGCAGTAAATATGCGTGGACCGCACCGCGAACACAAACGCCCCGTCCGCGCGCGCATCGCGATGCAGCGTGGCCTGCCAGTATTTGGCCGCAGCTTGCGCTGAAATGTCTCCCCGTTGCTTGTCAAACGGTGTCGTGCTCATTATCGTATTCATGCGCCAAGACTACCGCGAGTCCCGCAACGCTTCTATCCGTTTTCCGCCATCAAAATTCCGGTTTGCCCATGGAGGGGTCGAGCACTGCTCGACCCCATCCTGCCAAGCCCGCTCCCTCACGCCTCCCCCGGCGCCGGAATCGCTTCATCCGCTTCCATCGGGTCCTTGTGCGGCATAGTGATCACCAAAATCACCGCCGTCAAGATCACCGCGCTGGCCAATACCGTGCGCAAGCTAAGCGTTTCGCCGCCCAGCAGCCATCCCAGGAATAACGCCACCACGGGATTGACAAATGCATACGTGGCCACATGCGCCGCCGTTCCGTGCTTCAGTATGTACACGTAAGCGCTGAAACCCAGTGCCGAGCCAAACACCGCCAGGTACAGCAGTGCCAGCCACGAACGCAGCGTCACCTGCTCCAGATGCAGCTCGCGAAACTCTCCGCTGATGCCCGCAACAATCAGCAGAGCGACGCCTCCCGCGACCATCTGCATGGCCCCTCCCAGCATCGCCGAATTCGGGAGAGGGTGGTGCTTGGAATAGATGGAGCCGACCGCCCACGCCAGTGAAGCCAACACCAGCGCCATCGCCCCTAACGGACTCATCCGTTCGGAACCACCCAAGTGCTTGGGTCCCACGAGCAGCGCCATCCCCGCAAAGCCCAGCACTAATCCCACCAACACGCGCGGCGCGGGGCGCATGCCCCCAGGGCGGAACCAATCCACCAGCACCATCCACAGCGATACCGTAGCCACCAGCAGAGCCGCAATCCCAGAGGGAATGAGCTTCTCCGCCCAGCTTACCGTACCATTGCCACACAAAAGCAGCAGCACACCCGTGACAATGGTCGTGCGCCATTGCCACAGGTTCGGCTTTTCCCCGCTCACGCGCCGGAATATGGGGTATAAGACCAAGCCCACCGAAAGGTGCCGCAAACCAGCCAGTATGAGGGGCGGAAAGCTCTCGATCCCGACGCGGATAGCGAAGAACGTAGCGCCCCACAGGACATAAACCGCGGCAAAGGAGACCAGCAGCAGCGAAGAGGCCCCCCTCGGGGCGACATTCGCCTTAGGCGGGGCGTTGGGCGTGGATTCTAGCGTCTCTGGGGCCATCACAGGTCCGTCCGAGGATGATACGGGGTCATGGCTTCAAATCCAGAGCCATATTGAGATCAGGCCCCTGTGGCCTGGTGAGTGGCCCCGAAGGCCTCAAATCACCCCGTACCATTACCATCTGTTTGATCTTAGGACACTTCGTACGTTTTCCACAGGTTGACTTTTACTGCCCCAAAGTGGGATGTTGGCATCCCAACATCTTTTTCGGGGTCGTGTCGTACCGGGCTATTGCAATACTGAAGTCGCTCTATTCGTCTGTTCATCTCACTGAGGGGCGAGATGAGTGCCAGCAATCGCGCGTTAGCTTGGGAAAATTTGCCTTCTTCGTCGGAGACTTCGGTTCACTCGGGCGCCGCTCCCGCATTTCCCGAAACCTTGCAACCTCCGCGGAGCCCCGCGCTGCGGGTCATGCCGCTGCTTCGCTCGCCGCAGCCTCGGCGTTTTGTCCGCGTGCCTACGCACGCTGTTGGCGTGCACAAAGAGCAACGCGAATCTCCCCGCGCTTCCCTGAAATTACCCTTGAAGCTCAAGAGCGTTGCCGGCGTGCTCGAAGATTTCCAGGTTTCTCTCGTCACCCGCGACATCAGTTCGTCCGGCGTTTATTTCCTCTGCCCCAAGTCTCTTCCCGCCGGCACCGAGATCGAACTGGACATCGTCTTGGTCAGCCGTCCCCTTGGTTATGGCAATGTTGTCGTCTCCTCCAAGGCTTGTGTGCGCCGCATCGAGCCCGCCAACATGCCCGGCTGGTTCGGCATTGCTGCCAGCTTTACTGATTTTGCTTTTGACCGCGACGATCACATTCCTTATCGCTACGAAACAGCTTAAACATCTCTCTCTTTTTCGCTGTGCAATAAATCCGTATCCCGCTTCTGCTACTCTTGTCGAATGACTTATTCCCCAACCCTCGCCGCCGTGCTCTTTGATTGGGATGGCACGCTGATCGATTCCTACCACGCGGATTCTCAGGCGTATCTCGCGCTGTTTCAGGAAATGGGTGTGCCTTGGGGCCTGGCGGAACTCGAACATCATTACTCTCCCAACTGGTATGCCGTCTACCGCGAGGCAGGGATTCCCAAGGCGCGATGGCCTGACGCCGACCGCACCTGGCGCGCTTATTATGCGAAGCATCGCCCCAAGCTGATTGCGGGCGCGCCAGGCGTCATCCGGCAAATCTCCCGCCGCCACAAACTGGGCCTGGTGACCAGCGGAGACCGCAACCGCGTGACGCAGCAGTTGCGTGAATTTGGCTTGCTGCGCACTTTTCGCACGCGCGTCTGTGGCGGTGACCTGGAAGAAAAAAAACCGCATCCCGAACCGCTGCTGATGGCCCTGCGCAAGATGGCCATCGCGCCCCCGCAATCTGTCTACGTTGGCGATACTCCGGAAGACGTGGAAATGGCGCGCGCCGCCGGCGTCCGCGCCATCGCCGTGCTGGGCCCTTTTCCCACGGAAAAACGCTTGCGCGCGGTGCGCCCCGAATTCCTCCTGGACGATCTGCGCAAACTGCCCGGATTGTTGCGCAAACTCTACAGCGACGCGCCCCGCCAACTCCGGCGCTCTTGACGCCCCCACTCTTACGCAATTTCTCGGCTCTGCTTTCAGACTTCCATCCTGCTTCCAGACGCTCTTCCTGCCTTCAGACTCCCATCCCGCTTCCAAAATTTGTCATTCCGACCGGAGGGACGGCGCCTTTCGCCGTCCCGGAGCGGAGGAATCGCTCTTCAACTTATGATTTCAGAATCAACTGGAGTATCTGCTTAGGGTTTTGCGGGCTGTGGCGCGTTCGCTGGCGGTGCGGCCGTCTGCGTCATGGGCACGCTGACCGCCGGAAATGGCTTGAAGTTGGTCCACTTAATAGTCACGCGGATCGGAACGTCGCGGTCTTTCAATTTGTACACAGTTTCCGATCGCGCGTAATCGGGAAACCAGTATTTGCCGTCCACATTTTCCCGGTACGTCTCGAACAAACCAAACGGCAATGTCGGCGGGTGAACAGGCCCCAGGTCGGTGACCCAGTTGCCATAGGTCTTCACCACCTCCAGGTATTTCTGATCCACCCACAGAATGCCGTCGAATTGGGGATGCTGACGGTCCAGCGTTTTCGGGTGCACCTGAAAAATGTAGCAATCGATTTCATCCACTTTTTCCGTGCTCAGGTATTGCAGGTCGTACTTTGATATCTGCGCGGGCGTAACCGGGAACTCGGGAATGCGCGTCAGTTGTTGCGCGTCCTCCGGCTCGAATTGCAGGTACACCAGCGTGGATTCCGGGGCGGCGATAGCTTTTTCGTAGAGCTTGCCGTCGCCGGAACGCACCGCATCGTAGGTGGCGTCGTATTCGCCGCTGGGCTTGCCGTCGGGCCCAAATTCCTGGATGCGGATGGATTTGCGGTAGGCATACTGCGGCCGCGTGTTCTGGTACAACTCTTCTTTCTCTGCGAACGCCTTGATGATTTGCGCGGGCGGCAAAGAGGGCGGCGCTTCGGCTTCCGGCACGCCCACCACCCGGCGCACGGTGTGCTCCGGCGGAGGCGTCAGCGGGCCCGGCGTATTTTCCTGCCCCCAAAGTGGCAAAGCGGTCACCCAAATAAAAAATCCCAGTACAAGAAGAAACGCTCTGCGCGCTAAAATGGTCTTTAGACGGAAGCGATGACTCTTCATGATTAGTTGGATGCGCGGACCCCGTGAGTGCGCCGCCCGCGGCCCTCGATCTACCGCCAGTGTATCGCAAATCCCGGGGCGGATTGCCGCTGCGAAGAGAATCGCGGGATTTTCAGCATCTACTTTCCAGGTACCGTGAACAAGGAACTTTACGCACGGCGCTTTTTTGTTTCTGGACGCGTGCAGGGCGTGGGCTATCGCAACTACGTTGAGCACGTGGCCGGAAAACTTGGCTTGCACGGCTACGTGCGCAACTGCCGCGACGGTCGCGTCGAAGTCCTTGCTATGGGTTCGCCGGAGAAGCTCGGACAGCTTCGTGTTGCCCTTGAAAGAGGACCTATGATGTCCGAAGTGGCCGAACTCAACGAACAGCCGGATGCCGTGGATACCCGTTACATCGGGTTTTTCACGATTGAGATGACCATCTGACAGGGAGCCGCAACGATGGACGATCTGAAAAAGTTGATTCGCGAAGTGCCGGACTATCCCAAGCCGGGAATCCTCTTTTACGACATCACCACACTCTTGAAGGATAAGCAGGGCTTCCGCACTTTGATCGACCGGCTCTGCGCCCATTATGCAGGCCACAAAATTGATCTCGTCGTGGGCATCGAAGCGCGTGGCTTCATTCTTGCTCCCGCTCTCGCTTACAGCCTGAATGCGGGATTCATCCCCGTCCGTAAGCCCAACAAGTTGCCCGCCGAGACCACGCGAATTTCCTATGGACTCGAGTACGGCACCGACACTCTGGAAATCCACGAAGACGCCGTGCAAGAGGGCCAGAATGTTTTGCTCTGCGATGACCTGCTGGCCACGGGTGGCACGGCCGCCGCAGCCACGCAACTCGTACGCTCCCTCGGCGGAAACGTGGACGGCGCCGCGTTTGCTATCGAACTGAACTTCCTCCATGGCCGCGAACGCCTTGCCGGCATGGACGTCTTTTCCCTGATTCAATACGACAAGTAGGTAGAGTTCGCGCGCGGCAATTCTACCTTCTACTTCTTGTGCGCACCCCGCTGCCGCAGCGCCTCAAACAGCACCACGCCCGTGGCCACCGACACATTCAGCGACTTCACCGGGCCGCTAGTCGGCAGCGACACCACAAAATCGCACCGCTTCCGCGTCAATTCGTGCAAGCCTTTCCCTTCGCTGCCCATCACGATCCCCGTTGGTGACGTGTAGTCCACTTCCGTGTAGTTCTTCTTCCCTTCTTCATCGAGCCCCACCAGCCAGTAGCCCGCTTCTTTCAACTCCTCCATCGAGCGCACCAGGTTGGTAACTTTAGCGACGGGAAGATGCGCGATGGCGCCCGCGGAAGCACGCGCCACCGTGTCTGTCAATCCCGCCGCGCGCCGCTCCGGAATCACCACGCCATGCGCTCCCGCAGCAAGCGCCGTGCGAATCACCGCTCCCAAATTGTGTGGATCTTCCACGCCATCCAGCAGCACAATCAGCCCGGCTTGATTCTTGACGCTGTTGGCGTGCGCCAGAATATCTTCGAGCGTGGACGCGTGGCGCGAAGCCGCCATTGCCACCACGCCCTGATGATCGCGAGAGTTCGCCAGACGGTCGAGTTGCCCGCGGTCCTCAAAGCGCACCGGTATGTCGCGCGCCCGCGCCAGTTGCACAATCTCTTCGATCCGCGAATCCTGCCGCCCCTTGGCAATGACAATGCGGTCGAAAGCGCTCCCCGCCTCCAGCGCTTCGCGAACCGCGTGAATCCCAGTAAATCGGTCCATGGTTTGCAAGTTTACAGTTTCCAGTCCGCACTTCACAGTGCACGCCTCACCCACCTTCGTCATTTCGAACGGAGTCTGCGAAGCGAGAAATCCCTCTTTCGCGATGCCAAACGAAACCTTGTCATCCCGACCGGAGCAGCCCGACTTTCTCTTGCGCGCCGTATTTTGGCGCGTCGGGCTGCGGAGCGGAGGGATCCCTCCGCCACCTTCCTGTTCTATCCGAATCTCCTCGCGCGCTACCCAGCCAGCCCCTCACTCCAACGCCGCGCAAAATTCCAAAATTCGCCCACGCACACTCTTCATCGGCACGGCAAACGGCAGCGCCGCGGCCTCATCTACCAGCAAAATCACGCGGTCAAGTTCGCCCTCCCCAGCCCGCCCGGCCAGCGCCAGCCGTATCGGATGGAACAGATCGCGTCCACGCACCTCCAGCGTCTCCTTCAAGCGCGTCACCACTTCCTTGAAGCGGTCCGAATTAAACTCCCCTCCGTCCAGCAGCAGCAACGCAAGATGCCGCACCACATCACGCGCCGCATAACGGCTGAGAACCGCATGGGCTTCCGTGGAGCGCATCACTTCCGCGGCGTCATACGCGAACACGAGCCGTAGCAAATAAGCCAGCCCGATGCGATCCTCCGCAAAATGCCCAAGCAACGCCACCGCGTGTTCGCAAAACGCAAGATGTTCTGGCGAGGGCTCGGCCTGCAGCCACTGGTTCTCACGAAGCAACGCAAGAACATCGTCCCCGTGGAACGGATTCTCGCGTACCGGATGCGGCTGGATGTGCTCAGGCGTGGACATGAAGGGATTCTGACCTCCATTCCCGCAAATGATCATGGCTCTGCACCCTGAGACCCTTTCACCGTTGTCATCCTGAGGACCGCGCCGTTTGCGGACCGAAGGATCTCAATCCGCGGATCGGCTCCGTGTTTACGACGAGGTTCTTCGCCCATCCTCGTCGGATGGGCTCAGAATGACACGACTTTCATTGTAAGTAGTAGAGCAAGTTTACGGCACGGACAGTGTGGCAATGACGTGAGCGGCGATGGCCTCTCCCCGGCCCACCGCGTCAACGCCCTCGTTCGTCTTTGCTTTCAGATGAATTTTCTCTATAGGCACTCGCAGCGATTTGGCCAACGCCTCGCGCATCTTCGGAAAATGCGGCCCAAGCTTGGGGCGCTCCAGAATCACCACCGCATCCACGTACTCAATCACGAAATGCTTCTCATCGAGAAGTTTTCCCGCGTGCTCCAGAAACAGCAGGCTGTTCGCGCCCTTCCACTTCGGATCGCTGTCCGGAAAGTGCGTCCCAATGTCGCCCAGCCCCGCCGCCCCCAGCAGCGCGTCGCACAACGCGTGTGCCACCACATCGCCGTCCGAATGCCCCACCGGGCCTTTCTCAAACGGCACTTCAATCCCGCCAACAATCAGTTTCCGCCCCTCCGCCAGCCGGTGCAGGTCATACCCGATGCCGCAGCGAACGCTCATGCCTTTTTCTGCTCAACGTGAAGATAAAACCGCGCCAGGTCCATGTCCGCGGGCTTCGTGATTTTGATGTTGCGCTCGGAGCCTTGCACAACAAACACGTCGTGACCCATGCGCTCCACCAAACCGGCTTCGTCGGAAGCGTTCAGACCATCGCCCTCCGCCAGCGCAAACGCTTCCTTCAGCAAGCGCGTCTCGAAAACTTGCGGCGTCTGCGCCAGCACGATGCGCTCGCGCGGCACCGTCGCGGTAATCAACGCCACATCTTTCGGCAGGCTGGCGCGCTTCACTTCTTTCACCGTGTCCATCGCCGGAACGCCCAGTATCGCGGCCTTGTAGTGACGCGCCTCTTCAATCACCCGCGTGATCAGCTCGACGGCCACAAACGGCCGCACGGCATCGTGTACCACCACAAGTTCGGTATCGTCGCCCACCAGATTCAGCGCCTGCGCCACCGAGCCCTGGCGCGAATCGGCGCCCTTGATCACGCGCACCGGCTGCGTGAACTTCTCTTCGCGGATGCGCGCCTCCAACCTCTCCACATTGTCCGGGCGCGTCGCCACGATGATGTCTGTAATCAGCGGGCACGCCGCGATGCGGCGCAAGCTCAGGATAACGATGGGCACGCCATCCAGTTCCAGAAATTGTTTTGGTGTCTCCGCGCCCATGCGCGTGCCGAGACCTGCGGCAGGAAGAATTGCAGTGATATGAGTCATAGGATAAAAGCAGTCCGGCCGAAGCAATCTATCCCTGGCTTAAGCGCGGGTTGCAGAAAGTTGAGTGTACCTCAAGCGGGTGCAGGAAGAAAAATCCTCGCGGCGCAATTTCGCCCCCGCCAATGGGCGCGCCTTGACCCTTGACTGATTTTCCGCAAGCCAACTCATAAATGGGTTTCGGGAGGGCACGGCTTCAGCCGTGCCGAAAAGCTCCCTGAATCAAGGGGTTTTAACCCCTGAGGGACACAGAATACCCGGAGGAAGGATGTATGTGGTTGTTCCTAGTTTTCGCTCTCCGAGTACCGCTTCCGGGAACCCGGCTCCAATGTGTCCGTGGATTCCGCCCGCCGCGGTTCGTTGCCGTTATCGATCCCCATACCGTTGGCGAACGGCGAACTTTCCAGCCGGGCACTCGCTGATGCCGACGCGGAGGCGGCACGCGCGGCGGATGGCTCACCGCGCTCGTCCAGCCGCCCAAAAATCATTTTGCCCGCCGGGGTCTGGTGCACCGAGGTAACCATGATATCCACCGTACGATTGATCAGCCGCCGCGCCCCATCCACCACCACCATTGTGCCATCGTCCAGATATGCAACACCCTGGGACGATTCCTTCCCTTCGCGCAGAATCATCACGCGCATGGACTCGCCCGGCAACACCGCGGGCTTCATGGCGTTAGCTAATTCATTCACGTTCAGGATGGCGATGCCCTGCACCCGCGCCGCCTTATTCAGGTTGAAATCGTTCGTGACAATCTTCGATCCCGTGCGCCGCGCCAGCTCCATCAACTTCTGATCCACGCCAATGCTCCCAAAAAAATCTTCTTCCAGAATCCGGATATCCAGCCCTGGAAGCCTCTGCATCCGCTGCAGCACTTCCAGGCCACGCCGTCCGCGCTGCCGCTTCAGCGGATCGCCGGAATCAGCCACCAGTTGCAACTCGTGTAGCACAAACCGTGGCAGCCCCAGCGTGCCATCCAGAAAATGTGTCTCGCAAATGTCTGCAATCCGCCCGTCAATCAGTACGCTGGTATCCAGCAAGTTTAAAGCGCTCGTCTCCAGCGCCAGGGCTGTTGTGCGGCGCGGCTGAACGAACCATGGCAACTCTTTCCCTTTACGGAAGCCGATGGCAATTCCCAGGTAAGTGAAAGCAAGCAGCGCGATAAATTCAAAGAAGGACTTGGAGGGTTCAGGCTCGGCGGTACGCGAAATAATGAGGGTGACGAGGAGGGCGGCGAGGAGGCCACAAACAGCGCCAACAGCTCCCCCCACAAGCCCGCTGATCTCCGCATGGCGCAACCGCAATTCCGCCAGCAGGATCACCATGGCAACAAAAAATCCCAGCCCTGCGGCGGGAAGCCCGTGGAAGCCGAACGGAGAAATCGTATAGCAGAGTGCTACAGCGACGCCGAGCAGGGCCAGGCGCACGGCCCAGAAATCCCACTCGTGGTCCAGAATTCCAGATGATGCGCGAGCCGCGGTACGCGAGCCCTTTGCCCTCGCGTTCGGCTCGCCTACCCTGGCCGGCGCGCCACCATCATCCTTGATTCCGGAACCGTTCATGCTGCCTCACTCTTCAATCGAACTCGAGTAACCCCGACTGGGTGGCCAACGAGTGCAGGTGGACTTACAGGAGGCCAAGCCTTTCGGAGCATGCAATGAGGTGCCTTGTATACTCTTGAATTAAGGATTTCGTCAAGGACCGCTGCCTAGCCACAGGAAACGATTGTGTACTTCCAGGAAACCGCTCGCTCATCACTCCCTATTCCACGCAAAAACGCGGAACTCGCTGGCTCACGCCCGACAACAAATCGGAAGTGACCGTGCCAATGCTCCGCGCAATTACGTTCGCTGGGTACGCTTGCTTGCCCACCGTTCCGTAAACCGTCGCGATGTCCCCCACCTGTGCTTCCGGAATGTCCGTGACGTCCACCATGGTTACGTCCATCGAAATGATGCCCAGCATTGGGGCGCGCTGCCCACGGATGATGACGCTGCCCTTGTTCCCCAGCGAGCGGTGGATCCCGTCGCCATATCCCGCCGCGAGCACGGCGATGCGCGAAGGCCGCTGCGACGTCCAGCTGGAGCTGTAGCCCACGCTTTCGCCCGCGGCAATGGAACGCAAATTGATAATTCGCGTACGCAAGCTCATCACCGGATCCAGCCGCAAAACCGCTTCGAATTTCGTGCGAAGCTCCGGGGGATCGAAGCCCGGATGATATCCGTAAAGGACAGCGCCGGGCCGCACCATGTCCGCCCAGGTTTCCGGCAACGCCGCGATGGCCGCGCTATTCGCCAGGTGCAGGATGCCCGGATCAATGCGCAGCGCGCGCAGCCGTTCGATGGCCGAATCGAAACGATCAATCTGCTGGCGGGTCTGCGTCCCCGGCCGCAGGTCGCACAACACTTCCGAGGAAGCGAAATGCGTAAACGTGCCGCTGAGCGAAAGATGCGGGCACTTTGCCAGTTGGCGCGCGAAACAATCCATGTCCGCAGGCCGCAAACCAAGGCGGTTCATGCCCGTATCGATCTTCAAATGGATCGTGGCGTTCTTCTTGTGCAACCTCGCGGCGGCCGCCTCAAAACTCAGCAATTGTTCGCAACGATGAATCGCCGGCGTCAGCTTGTGTTCCAGCAAAACTTTTTCTTCACCCGGCCAGAACCCGCCCAGCACCAGAATCGGCGTGCGCACGCCCGCCTTGCGGATCTCCGCGCCCTCGCCGGAGGACGCCACGCCAAACCAGTCCGCGCCTTCCTGCGCCAGCGCCTTGGCCACCAGCGCGCCGCCGTGGCCGTAGCCGTTGCCCTTGACGATGCACAGCACTTTTCGCGGCGTCTTGCGTTTTTCCGAAGGGGGATTGATGTATTCGCGAATCGCCTGAAGATTCCGGGCGAGGGCCGCGAGCGAAATTTCCGCCCAGACCGGGCGCCCGATAAAATCACCGGGATTTTTCTTTACGCGCAACATGAAATTCCTTGGAGCATCTAGTTTACGGCATCCACACGCAACGTCAAAAACCCTACGTCACACGGCGCGAGAATGACAACAGGCAGGGGAGCACGCGTGGGGCCAAGCTGTTGCTAGCTGCCCTCTCAGCACATGCCGCCCCCTGGAAGGCCCGCGGCTCTTTGAAGGTAATTGAATCTAAATGGTTTGGGAACTTAGACGGTCAAATCAACTTGCCGGTCTGCAATTACACCAGCGGGTGATCTACTCGGTCATTGTGGCCACCTGGACGCGCTGTGTCTCCCCTCACATCTCGTCCCCGCCCGCAAATTGCGAGAACGCGTCCGGCGCCGCTTCTTCAAATCGCGTCAACCGGCTGCGGAATACGAACTTCACCTTGTCGGTGGGGCCATTGCGCTGCTTGGCGATCAGGATATCCGCCATGTCCCGCTCTTCCGGCGTCGCGTTCATGTTGAAGAAATTCGGGCGGTAGATGAACATCACCACGTCGGCGTCCTGCTCGATTGCTCCCGATTCGCGCAAGTCGGAAAGCTGCGGCCCGCGTTCCTCGCGTTCCGGGGCGCGCGTCAGCTGGCTGAGCACCAGCACCGGGATCTGCAGCTCCTTCGCCAGCCCCTTCAGGCCCCGCGAGATGCTGGCCACCTCTTCCTGCCGTGAATTGAACCGCCCGCGCGCCGTAATCAGTTGTAGATAATCCACGATGAGCAGCGAAAGCCCTTTGTCCCGCTTCAGCCGCCGCGCTTTCGCGCCAATTTCCAATACGCTGATGGAACCGGCGTCGTCAATCCACAATGGCGCCGAAGAAATCGCCCCCAGCCCTTCCGTCATGCGCCGCCAGTCCTCCCGGCTCAGGTGCCCGGAGCGGAATTTGTGCGCATCCACCTGTGCCACGGACGCCACCAGGCGCTGCAGCAGCGATTCCTTGGACATTTCCAGGCTGAACACGGCCACCGGCAGCCCTCCGCGTATGGCGATGTTCTCCGCCATATTCAGCGCCAGCGCGGTTTTTCCCTGCGATGGCCGCGCCGCCAGAATAATAAGTTCGGAAGGCTGCAAGCCCGACAGCAGCTTGTCCAATTCCCCGTAGCCTGTAGAGATGCCCGTGACGCTCTTGCCTTCGCGGAAAATCTTCTCCAACCGCTCGAAATTGTCGCGAACGATATCTTTAATCGGCAGCAGCCCGGCTTTGACGCGGTCCTCCGCCAACGCAAAAATACTCGACTCCGCGTTGTCTAGAATCGTGTCCGCGCCGTCCTCGCCATCAAACGCGTGCTGCTGAATATTGTGCGTGGCGTGAATCAGGTTCCGCAGCAGCGCCTTTTCCTTCACGATCCGCGCGTAGTGGTCCACGTTGGACACTCGCGGCACGCCGTCCACCAGCGAAGCCAGGTACGGCGCGCCCCCCGAGGATTCCAGCTCGCCCCGCCGGTGCAACTCTTCCGTCAGCGTCACCAGGTCAATGGCATGCTGCGCTTCTCCCAGCGCAATCATTTGGTTGAAGATGCTGCGATGCTGCGGGATGAAGAAATCGTCGGGCTTCAGCGCTTCAAGCGCCGCATTTAGCGCGTTATTGTCCAGCAGGATGGCGCCCAGGATGGAGCGCTCCGCGTCCAGATTGCTGGGCATGGGCCGTTCAAGAGTGGAATCAACAGGCATGGAGGGGGACAAAGCTCCTCTTCTAGATTCGCTTTTCCTTCGCTATAGGTAGCACGATTCCCTGCGGAAGGCAAGTGCGGATTCTTTCACCGGCGGTCTGACCCCGTGCGCCGTACTTCGATTCTGACTATGCGCGACTCACTCACGCGCGTCAATCCAACTCCCTGTGCATCGCTAAGGAAATCGTTGAATAACTTTTTTGGCGGCGCTAGAAACTAATACTGAAGTCGTCGTGGGCGATCCGTGTAAAGAAGTTGATGATACTCACTCGCTTCTGCCCATGTCCGGGGCAGCTTATACCTTTTCAAATAGAAATCTTCGAGCGCGGCGCGCATCTGTCGAGCGCAGACCGCATGTGGAACTCGCCCAACTCCTGTGCCCATCCCCGGGAAGGCAATCGTCTCGACGCTGTCTGAAATAGCTTTCCCCGCAATTTCTCCCGCAGAAAAAAGTCCCTTTTCCACTAGAAGGAGCACAGCCCTGATTGCCAGATAAGGATTGACGGTTTCAGATCCAAGCACCATGGGCACACGCATGGTGGGAGCAGCTATTAGATAGGGGAGTCGCAGGTAATCCGTCTCCACAATCTCAGCAGAGCCAACCAACAATTCGCCATGGTGACGTTCTAAGATCAGGCGACGGAGCCGCTCCTGTACCTGTCGTCCGAAGCGATCTGTGTAGAGAGCGTCTATACCGCCATCCATGAATCCAAAGCTATTGGCTGGGCTGACGACGGCATCGCAAGCCAAATCCAGGATCGAACCATCGTGGACCGTGACAAACTCCAAATCCCCGCAAAACTTCGTCCATGCGTCCAGAAGGCCGCTTTCCCGTGCCGTCAATATGATTTTCATTTCCGTCCCCGCATGATGCGGTCTCTCCAAGATACCGTAACACCATTCTTATATGCACAAAACAAAGCGCCGGCGCTCACAGGGGAGTACCGGCGCAGCGACTGCAAGAATCCTGGTAACTATGCTTCCTTTTCGACGTACACCTTGATCTCCGCCGTAACGTCCCGGAACACCTTAATCGTCACCGGGAATTCGCCGAGCATCTTCAGCGGATCGGCCAACTGCACCTGGCGCTTGTCAATCTCAAACCCCTGTGCCTTCAGCCCTTCGGCGATATCGCCCGTGGTGACCGACCCGAACATCTGGTCGTTCTCGCCGGTCTTCCGCGTGAACTTCAGCGAAACCCCCGCGAGCAGTTCCGCCTGCTTCTTTGCCGCGTCCAACTCCGTCGCGGTCTTCTTCGCCAGCGCCCCGCGAATGCGTTCCAGCGCCTTCATGTTGCCCGGCGTGGCTTCAATGGCCATCTTGTGCGGCAAAAGAAAATTCCGCGCGTAACCCGGCTTCACCGTAACCACATCGCCGCGGTTCCCGAGCTTATCCACATCTTCCTGAAGAATGATCTGCATAACGATCTCCTGATTCCTTTAACGATTCTTTCACGCGAAGGAGGGATTCACCGCACATAAGACGCGCGATGCAAAACCGTACCTCACTTCGTAGACTCCGTTCGGAATGACGATTGGGCGGTTAGCCATTCGCTTCCAAACCAATACGCAATACCAGGCGCTAAGCCTTCGGCGCTTCCACAACGCGAGGCGCTTGCGTGCCCGCCGCGCTTCCCGCAAACGGCAGCAGCGCGATGTTGCGCGCGCGCTTGATGGCCACGCCCAGCCAGCGCTGATGGCGCGAGCACACGCCCGTCATGCGCCGTGGAAGAATCTTCCCGCGCTCCTGCACAAACTGCGAAAGAATGTCCGCGCGCTTGTAGTCGATGAAGTCCATCTTCTCGACGCAGAACTTGCAAACCTTCTTTTTGCGGAAATACTGGCGCTTGCCGCGGCGCGGTCCGCCGGGACCACCGCCCGGCCCGCCGGGACCTCCTCCGGGTCCGCCTTCGCGGCGTCCGCCGCCCGAACCGCCTTCACGCCGTCCTCCACCGCCGCCGTGTCCTCCGCCATGGCCGCCTTCGCGGGCTTCGCGTGGCGCGCTCGGCACAGCGGGAGCCGCAGGTGCGGCGGCTGGCGCGGACGGCGCTGCTTGCGGTTGTTTCTGTTCCTCTGACATACCTTCCTACCTTTCCAAATTCGCTCCGGGCCTGGGCAACGGAGCTCCAAACCAAACTCAAACCCTGCCGGCGGCAACCTGCAGCGCGCGCCAGCGGAAATTTCCTCGGCCGGCTCTTAATTGCCGGCAGTGGGCTGCTCGACCGCCGCAGTTGTCTGTGAGGGTGCGGGCGGCGGAGTGCGGCGCGGACGCCGCGCGGCGCGGATCTCGCGCTTGTGCGCAAGCTTCTTCTGGCGCTTTATATCTTCGTCAAGCCGCACGGTCTGGTACTTGATCACGGAGTCCAGCACGCCAAGCCGCCGCTCCAGTTCGTGCACCAGCTCGCCATGGGTCGTCCGCACCTGCTGGTAAACGTAAATCCCTTCGCGGTGTTTCATCACCTTATAAGCCAGCTTGCGCGTGCCCCAGTGTTCCGTCTTCTCGATCTTCCCGCCCTTTTCCGCGCAAGCGTGCTCAATCGTCGTGAGCACCTTCTTGATTTCCTCTTCCGGCGTCGCCGGGCGCACAATGAAGATCAGATCGTACAAACGCTCTTCCATGATGACCTCGTTTTCCTTCTTCTCTTTTTCACCCGATCGCTTGATCGGTCACTTCTCTTCCGCCGGCGGCACCCGCCGGTTGAACTTGTTCATGGCGGCCGCCACGCCTTCCGTCAGCAGCAACTCCACCGCGTCGCCTGCCTCCGCCACCATCTCCGCGGCCACTTCCAGTTCGGCCTTCTTCATCGGCCGCAAAACGTAAGCCGCCAGATCGCTTACCGGATGATCGGGGCCGCAACCCAGCCGCAGCCTGGCGAATTCCGGCGTGCCCACGACGCTCATCACGCTTTTCGCGCCATTGTGCGTCCCCGCGCTGCCGCGTTCCCCGATGCGAATCATGCCCCATGGCAGATCGCGTTCGTCGAACAGTAACAGCAGGTCCGCGGGTTCCAGTTCGTACTTCCCCAGCAGTTCGCGAACCGAGATGCCGCTGAGGTTCATATACGTCTGCGGCTTGGCCAGGATCACTTCCTCCCCGGCTACTTTGCCGCGCCCTACCAGTGCTTTGCCTTCCGGCCGTTCCACGCGAATGGACGCGCGATTCGCAATTTCGTCCACCGCCAGGAATCCCAGGTTATGCGGCGTCCACTGATATTCCGGGCCAGGATTGCCAAGGCCAACAATGAGCCGCATGACGTTTCGCGCGAAGCCGCGGTAACAGGCTTACTTCTTCTTTTCCTTTTCCTTTTCCTTTTCCTGTTTCTCGACGGGCTTGGCCGCTTCCTCGCCTTCTTCGCCTTCCACTTCCTTCTTGCCCTTCTTGATGACTTCCGGCTCGGCCGGCGTTGTGGCAACTGCCGCTTCCACGGGCTTCTCTTCCTCGACGCGCAGCGCTACCACGTGCGCCAGCACGGCGTTGGCTTCGGTAATCAGCTTGATCTTGGTCTTGTCAATCGTCAGGTCGCTGGCGCGCAGGCTCTGGTTCAGCATCAGGCCGCTGACATCCATCCTGAATTCCGTCGGGATGTCCGCAGGCAGGCATTCCACTTCCACCTCGCGCGTCACCACTTCATACACGCCTCCCTGCACCTTCACGCCCGAGGGCTCGCCAAAGGTGTGTACGGGCACCTTCACCTTCATGCGCACATCCATCGCCACGCGCAACAGATCCACGTGCAGCAGCTTCCCGCTCACGGGATCCACCTGCCAATCCTTCACGATGGCGGGTTCCTTCTTGCCGGCAAAATTGACCTCAAATATCGTGTTGTGGCCGGAATCGGACCTCAAGATCGCCGTCAACTGTTTCGTGTTCACGGTCAGCGACAGGGGGCCTCCCTTGCCGCCATAGAGTGTTGCAGGCACCTTCCCTGTCACCCGCATGCGCTTCGCTTCGTTTTTGCCCCGTGTATCCCGGGGCGCTCCTTCGACAATAATCTGAGCCATGGCTTCTTTCCCTTCCTGGAATCTCCTCCGGCATCAATCCCAGCCGGATAAACTCAAATAAACAGCTCGCTGATGGATGTTTCCTCATGAATCGAACGAATGCCGCGCGCGAGCAAATCCGCGACACTCAGGATCTTCATCTTCTTCAAATTCTTCGCAGCTTCCGAGAGCGGCACGGAATCCGTCGCCACCACTTCGGTGATTCGCGAATTCTCCAGGCGTTCTACGGCCGGGCCGGAAAGGATTGCGTGCGTGCAAGCCGCAAACACCTGCGTCGCACCTTCCCGCATCAGCGCATCGGCGGTTTTCACCAGCGTGCCCGCCGTATCAATGATGTCATCCACGATCAGCGTGTTGCGCCCATTCACGTGGCCGATCAGGTTCATGACTTCGGTGACGTCCAGGTCCACGCGGCGCTTGTCCACGATGGCCAGCGGCGCGCCCAGCTTCTTTGCAAACGCCCGCGCGCGCTCCACACCGCCCGCATCGGGCGAAACCACCGTCAAGTTCGGCAGCTTCTTTTGCCGGAAATAATCCACCAGCACCGGGGAGCCGTACAGGTGATCCACCGGCACGTCGAAGTAGCCCTGAATCTGCGGCGCGTGCAAATCCAGCGTCAGCGCTCGGCTCGCGCCCGCCGTTTCCAGCAAATCCGCCACCAGCTTCGCGGATATTGGAACGCGCGGCTTGTCTTTGCGGTCTTGCCGCGCATAGCAGTAGTACGGCAGCACCGCCGTGATGCGCCACGCCGAAGCGCGCTTGAACGCATCAATCATCAGCAAAAGCTCCAGCAGATGGTTGTCCACCGGATAAGAGCACGGCTGCACCACGAACACGTCCGCGCCGCGCACATTTTCCAGCACCTGAAAATAAATCTCGCCGTCGCTGAACCGCCCCAGCAGCGCTTTGCCCAGCGGCACATCCAGGTGCTTGCAGATCGCTTCGGCCAGAAGCGGATTTGCGGTCCCCGAGAAAATCTTGAATCGCTCGTCGTTCACGCCGCGCTCGCTCCGGTCACCGCTCTGCGGTAACCCATTTCACGGAAAAGGGCCCTGCACTGGGCAATGTGAGTTAAGAATGGGAATCAGAAAGCGGAGCAACGCTGCGGATCATCCGATCCAGGCGCTTTTCGTCAAGCGCTGATACCTGGCCCGCGATACTGTCTCGCAGACAAAGGCCTGATCGTGCGGAAACCCGACAACGGCTCGGCGCGCCTTTGCTGGGCTCGGGAACACTCCAAACACCGCCGAACCGCTACCAGCCAGCAAGGCTTCTGACGCCCCTCCCCGGAGCAACCCACGCTTGATCTTCGCAAGTCGGGGATGGCGCTGGAAGACCGCCTCTTCAAAATCGTTCCACAGGCGCTCTCCCTGCGCGCTCCAGCACAGAGCACAGAACCTAAACAGTTTATGGTTTGCCGCAGACTTTGTCAACGAAGCCAGTTCCGGCGCATGCAGCCAGCGGTAGGCATCCGGCGTGGGTACATGAATCTCTCGCGGCGAGACAATCAGCAGCGTGAGCTTTTCGAGGTCCGGCAGGGGATAGATTTCGTCGCCCTTGCTGATACCCAGCGCGCGTCCCCCGAACAAAAAGAAGGGCACATCAGCGCCAAGCTCCCCGGCAATCTCCAGCAGTCGCGCGGTTTCCATTTGCTTGCCCGCGAATTGCAAATACCCCAGCAGCGTCGCCGCCGCGTCGCTGGAACCGCCCCCCAATCCTCGTCCGGCGGGAATTTTCTTCTGCAGCTCAATTTCCACGCCGGAGCGAATCTTCAGCTCCCGCCGCAGTGCATCCGCCGCGCGATACACCAGGTTCTTCTCCGCCGCCTCTTGCGACAGCGCCTCATTCCCGCGAATCACCAGCGAAATCCCCGCGCCGCGGCCAGGCCGGAACGTCAACCTGTCATGGAGGGAGACCGTCTGAAAAATTGTGCGAAGTTCGTGGTAGCCGTCGGCTCGTTTGCCGAGGATTTCAAGACGCATATTGATTTTTGCGTATGCCGGGATCCGCACTTCGCGCATGCATTCGTCTCAGGGTTTCGAATCGGCCACGGGCGACTTCTGCGCCACGCGGTGCTTCACTTGCCCCAGTTTCTTTTCCAGTTCCGTTACCTTCTCGTTTTCCAGATCCGCGGGAAGCGAACGCCGCCATTCCCCCAGCGACTTTTCCCATTCCGCCGCCGCCAGGTCCATGCGCCCTTGCTTGGCGTAAACATCCCCAAGATGCGTCCGGATCGTGGGATCGTGCGGTTCGCGATCCGCAGCCTTGCGCAGCGCCGCTTCCGCATCTTCAATCTTGTTCTGCTTGAAGTACGTCCAACCCAGGCTGTCCAGATACGCCCCATTAAATGGTTCCTGATCCAAAGCGCGTTGGATCATGTCCCGCGCTTCATCCAGCCGGATGCCGCGGTCGGCCAGCATGTAGCCGTAATAATTCAGTGCCTCCGCATTCTTGGGATTCACCGCCAGAACTTTCTTGAACTCATCCTCGGACTTGTCAAACTGCTTCTGGCGTTCAAAAATCGCGCCCAGCATGAACCACGTCATTTCGTTTTCCCGCGGCTCTCCCGGAATCGCCTCGGCCTTGCGCGCCATCGCTTCCGCTTCACTGTAGCGCCGGCTGCGTTCGTAAATCTGCGACATGTTCAGGTACAGTTCGCGGTCACCCGGCGTGCCTTTCAGGTCCCCTTGCAGCAGCTTCACGCCCTCGTCGGCTTGCTGATTTTCTCCCAGCAGCATGGCATAGGTCGCCCGGATGCCTGCGTCCGTCGCGTATTTCGCCAGCGCTTCTTTCCCCGTCTGCAGCGCCTTCGGCAAATCCTTCGCTTGCCGGTACGTTTCCATGATCAGCATGCGCGCGCGCCGGTCTTCCTCATCGCCCAGGTGGCCTAATTCCTGAAACGTGTAGATGGCCGCCTGATAGTTGTTCGAGTCGCGGTAGAGTCCGCCCAGTTGCTGATAAAGAATGGCCAGCGACCTGCGCCGCGAAGGCAGCACGGTGGACTGCGACTTGATGCCCGTCACCGCATCCGAAAGCACGCGGATGGCGTCCTCATAGCGCCCTTGCGCTTCGTAAATCATGGCTTCGTTGTACATCACGTCCAGCGTCCCGGCAGCGTACTGCCGCGCCTTCACAATGCTCTCTTCCGCCTTGTCCAGTTGATGCAGTTCGCGGTAAATCTGCGCCAACCGCAAATAAACATCCGCGTCATCCGGCATCAGGTCGGCCAGCTTTTGATAAACGGAAAGCGCCTCGGGATATTTCTCTTCGCTCATCAGCGCCTGGCCCAGTCCTCGCAGGTGCCCGAGCTCCGAGGGATCCAGGTCCACGGCGTTGCGGTACGCCTTTTCGGCTTTCCCGTATTCATGCGTCTGCGTGTACGCATCCCCGAGCAAATCGTAGAGCGTCGGCGAGGGCGAGCGCGCAACCATGCCCTCCAACAGCGAAATCGCTTCTTCGGATTTGTTCTGGTCCAGATAGAGCTGCGTCAGTTGTTCGACCGCCGCTTCGTTTTCCGGATCTTCCTTCAGCATCCCCTGCAGCACCTGCTCGGCTTTGTCCGGGTCGTTGTGCAGCCGGTACAGCCGCGCCAGCCACAGTGCGGCTTCCTGATCCGTGGGGTCCAGCCGGTGAACTTCGCTGTATTCCGCGATGGCCTTGGTCACCATCTCCGTTTGCACGCCGGAGCCGTTGATGTCGCCAAGGCTGCGCAGGTAAATGCGTGCCAGCAGGCGGTGCGTCGCCAGGTCGTTGGGATCGCGCTTCAGGATTTCATTGGCTTCCACCATGGCGTCGTGCACGCGCTGCGCTTTCCAGTACATCTCCGCCAGGCGCTCGCCGATGATCGGCGATTGCGGATCAATGGCATAAGCCTTCTTGTACGCCTCAATCGCTTTGGTCGCAAAATCGTTCTGGCTGGTCAGTTCATACTGCTGCTCGTACATGTGCCCCAGCGTGAAGTTGTAATAGGCTTCGGCGCGCGGAGACGGTTTCTCTGCGGCAGCGGGTGCCGAGGCGCTAGGTGATTGCGCCAGGACTGGCAGTCCACCGAGGGCGCCGACAACTAGAGTGCATGCAATGCGTTTGAGCGTCATAGATGGAAAGCCCCAAAGGTGTCAGTATCCCATGCGGAGGAAACGCGGTCAAAAGACAAAAGGAGGGCGTTTCAAAGACCGGCAGCAGGACCCACCTATACGATGCGCCGGGACAACAAAGGGTTGAAGGGGCTTGCGTTCCTACCGTATTTCTGCAATTATCGAAATATGCGCAAACCCGACCCCCTCCTCGTCACCCGCTGTGCCGACCGCTTCGCTGCTCTCGGCGCCGAGCCCCGCCTGCAAATCGTGCGTTTGCTCCTTTCTGCCCATCCCGCCGGATTGGTTGCCGGCGAAGTCCAGGAAGAGCTGGGCATCCCCGCTTCCACGCTCTCTCACCATTTGGAAAAACTGCGTCAGGTCGGTCTGGTTTCCGTTCGCCGCGCGGGCACGTTCCTCTGGTATACGGCGAACACCGATGCGCTTCGCGAGGTTCTCGGGTTTTTGTACGAGGAATGCTGCACGCGCAACCGCGTTGTCCCCGCGGAATCGATTGTGCAGATTTCAGGTTAGTACGAAGGGGGAGAAATCATGAGCAATCTTCAGGATGCGGTAAAGGAAAAATATGGCGCGGCGGCCAAACAGGTAGCTGCAGGAAAAACCGCGTGTTGCGGAGATGGCGCGGAACTCAGCGGCTGCGATCCCATCACGCGTGATTTGTACGACGCTTCAGAAACGGCCACGCTGCCCGCCGACGCGGTCGCCGCTTCACTCGGTTGCGGCAATCCCACCGCCCTGGCGCAACTGCGGCCCGGAGAAATTGTCCTCGATCTTGGCTCTGGTGGCGGCATTGATGTGCTGCTTTCCGCCAAACGTGTCGGCCCCACCGGAAAAGCCTATGGCCTGGACATGACCGACGAAATGCTTGCCCTCGCGCGCGCCAATCAGAAAAAGGCCGGCACGGAAAACGTTGAATTCCTGAAAGGCACCATCGAAAACATTCCGCTTCCGGACGATTCTGTGGATGTGATCATCTCCAACTGCGTCATCAATCTTTCTGGCGACAAGGACCGCGTCCTGCGCGAAGCTTTCCGCGTCCTGAAGCCCGGCGGGCGGCTCGCCGTTTCCGATGTCGTTATTCGCGGCGAGGTTCCTCCCGAGATTCGGAAGAGCATCGAACTCTGGGTGGGCTGCATGGCTGGCGCCCTCCAGGAATCGGAGTACCGCGAAAAGCTAACCGCGGCAGGGTTCACCTCCATCGGCGTCGAACCAACCCGCGTCTATCGCGCGGAGGAAGCCTCCGAATTCCTCCTTGCCGCGGGTCTCGACCCTGCCGTTGTCGGCCCTAAGATCGAAGGCAATTTCATGAGCGCCTTCATCCGCGCCAGCAAATTCGCGCAAGCTTCCTGTGATTGCCCGTCAGCTTGCGTCGATCTTCCCTGCTGCAAATGAGAGGACACCATGCAACCTCCCTACAACGTCTTGTTTCTATGCACGGGAAATTCCGCCCGCTCCATTTTGGCGGAGGCACTCCTGAATCATAAGGGGCGGCCCTTTTTTCATGCCTATAGCGCCGGCAGCCATCCCACCGGACGCATCAATCCTTTCGCGCTCAAGCAACTCGAAATTTCCGGCCTGCCGGTAGCGGGTCTGCGCAGCAAAAGCTGGGATGAATTCGCCAAGCCCGGTGCACCGCAAATGCATTTTGTGTTTACCGTCTGCGATAACGCCGCGGCGGAAGTTTGTCCCGTGTGGCCGGGCCAGCCAATCACCGCGCATTGGGGGATTCCCGACCCCGCTGCGGTCGCTGGCACCCCGGAGCAGATCGAGCGTGCCTTTCGCGAAGCGTTCGTAACCCTCGACCGCCGCATCGGGTTGTTCCTGAGCCTCCCGCTCGCTAGCCTCACCCAGCTAGCCCTAAAAAAAGAAGTCGATCAAATCGGCCGCAACTGATTATTAGCGCTCTGCCCTGTGACACAGTCACTCCTGACTGTGCTCTTGGGTTACAGCTCTAGGATTTACCCCGCCCCCGTCCCCGCCAGAAAAATTGTCGTCCCGACCGGAGGCCCGCGTAGTTTGCGGGCCGCAGTGGAGGGATCGCAGCAAGCCCTCAGCCCATCACTTTCTGTTGAGCACCGAAACGTTTTGGAGTGCGGCGGCTCGCCGCCGCTTTTGAACAGTAAGCACGCCAACAAAACTGCAATTCGTCTCAGGGCGCCTCAGCCGCAGTTCGTTATTCTCAGTGCAAAAAGTGCCGCATGGTTGTGAACACCATCGCCAATCCCTGCCGGTCCGCCGCGGCAATCACGTCCCCGTCCTTGATCGAACCCCCAGGCTGAATCACCGCCGTCGCCCCCGCCTTGGCCGCTTCTTCCACTCCATCGGGGAACGGAAAGAACGCGTCGGAAGCCACCACGCTGCCTTGCAGCGATTTCTGCGCCTTGGAGACGGCAATCTTCACGGAGTCCACGCGGCTCATCTGGCCCGCGCCTACGCCCAGCGTCGCGCCCTCTTTCGCGAACACAATCGCATTGGATTTCACGTGCTTGCAAACTTTCCACGCAAAGCGCAAATCCGCCAGTTCTTTATCCGTCGGAGCGCGCTTCGTCGCCACCTTCAATTCCCGGCCCTGCAAACTGCCCAGGTCCGGCTGCTGCACCAGCACGCCACCCGATATGCGCTTTAGCTGAAGCTCCTTGTCGAGCTCCAGCCCTCCCTGCGGCAACACCAGTAACCGCAGATTCTTCTTGGCGGCGAAAATTTCCTGCGCGCCCTCCGCGAACCCCGGCGCGACGATGCATTCGACAAACAGCTTGGCCACCTGTTCCGCGGTCACCGCGTCCACAATGTGGTTGAACGCCAGCACGCCCCCAAACGATGACACGGGATCGCAGGCGTACGCCTTCACATACGCATCCAGCAACGATTTCTGTTCCGCCGCGCCGCACGGATTGTTGTGCTTGATGATTACCGCCGCCGGCCCATCGAACTCCGCTACCGTGCTGCGCGCCGCTTCCAAGTCAACATAGTTGTTGTAGGAAAGCTCTTTGCCCTGCAGTTGCTTCGCCGCCGCCAATCCTTCCGGTGGGCGTCCCGCGGGCACATACAGCGCCGCCGCCTGGTGCGGGTTTTCGCCGTAACGCAACTCCTGCTTGCGTCGCAGCGCCAGGTTTAAACGCTCCGGCAGCTTGGCCCTTGGTGCGACTTCGAGCTTGCCGCTCAAATCTGTCAGTCGCTCCAACTCCGTCGTGATCAAGCCGTCGTACCGGGAAGTGGTGGCAAACACTTTTCGTGCCAGTTCGATCCGCGTCATCAGCGTCGTATCGCCCGCTGTCTCCAGTTCCCCGGCGATGCGCTCGTAGTCCGCGGGGTCCGTCACCACCGTGACGCTTTCAAAATTCTTCGCCGCTGATCGCAGCATCGTCGGCCCGCCGATATCAATGTTCTCGATGAGTTCCTCGGGCGTGATGTACCCGCGCGCAACGGTAGCCTCAAACGGATAAAGATTCACGGCCACCAGATCGATCGGCCAGATGCCGTGCTCCTTCGCCTGTTTCTCATCATCCGCGTGATGCCTTCGGTAGAGCAGTCCGCCGTGCACCTTCGGATGCAGCGTCTTCACACGCCCACCCAGCATTTCCGGCCAGCCGGTGAACTCCGAAACGTCCTTCACCGGAATGCCTTCTTCGCGCAGCAATTTCGCCGTGCCGCCGGTCGAGAGCAGCTCAATTTTCAGCGCCGCGAGCCTTCTGGCAAACTCCACAATGCCGGTCTTGTCGTATACGCTGAGCAGCGCGCGCTCCACTCCCATGTCATCCTCCGCTATCGAAAGGAACTTATTAGTGTACGCGGAGCAGCGCAGTTTCGGAAAGGCATCGCTTGCAGGAAAAATTGTCGGTACGGGAATTGAACGCGTAGCGCTACGACTTCACCAGCGCTTTCAGCTTGACCTGGCCTTCCACCACTTCCACGACGTATTCCACGTCGCGGCAATTCTTTTTATCCTGAAGATCCTTGGTCTTCTTGCGCACGAATTCTTTAAAGCTGGCTTTGCTCAGCTTGCCCGTTTCCTCGCCGGCATTTTGCTTGGCTTGCAGGAAAGCCGAGTACAGTTGGTCCACCTTTTCCGCTTCCTTGTCTGGCTCTGAGCACACCACGCGAAACGCTTGCGTCTGCGTTTCCGCCGCGCTCGCGGCGGGCGCTGCTGCCTTCGCCTCGGGCTGAGCTTTTGTGCGTTCGGCTTCGATGGCCTTTGCGGCCGCGCCAAAGTGCCGCTGCACTTTCCCTTCTTCGCGCTGCGCCAGCCGCTTCCGGAAAATGTCCTTATACTTTGCGTAGGTCTGCGTCAGGTTGTTGAACCGGAAACGCTGCCCGTATTTCAGTTCCCCGCCGCGCTCGGCGTAGCGTTTGACCAGCAAATCGCAGCGCCATTCGATTTCCGTTGGCGGACGCTTCCGGCCCCCTCCGAAGAAGGCGTCGTACTCAATCTTCAGTTGGCGGATGTCGCGCTCGAGTTGCGCCAGATCTTCATCAATGGTGGCCATGAAGCGAGTTCCCTCGAACCCCCATGCTAGGGGCGTAACGCGCCAGCGTCAACCGGGAAGGGTGGGGGCGCTGCGGATGAAACACCGGGCACCCGGTCCAAGGGTTGGCCTTTCCGACAGAACCCCGATTGCTTGCACAATCCCCGCTGTGCTCAAATGGCGCCATGGCTTCCCGCACCAAGCCCGAGCTTTCCTCTCATCAGGCCGCGCTCCTTCGCCGCGTTCCCTCGGTGGACGAACTGCTCCTGCGCCCCGGTCTCGCCGCGCTGTGCCGCGAGGTGGAGCGCAGCTTTGTGGTCGAGACCACGCGCGCGGTTCTGGAAGGATTGCGCCGTGAAATCACTTCCGGCGAAACGCTGAGGGACGAAATCTTGCATCTCGCCGCCATCGAGCAGCGCATCATCAATGCCGTGCAACAAGAATTCGCGCCATCCTTGCGGCCAGTGATCAACGCTTCCGGCGTCATCCTGCACACCAACCTTGGCCGCGCTCCCCTCTCCGCGCATGTGGTGGACGAGATTCGCCGCACCGCGACGCAATACTCGAATCTGGAATACGATCTGGCGGCTGGCGCCCGCGGTAAACGCGATGTGCACACCGCCAGGCTGCTCGAGCGCCTGACCGGCGCGGAATCAGCCATCGTTGTCAACAACTGCGCAGCCGCGGTGCTACTGAGCCTCGCGGCGCTGGCGCGTGGCGGGGAAGTGATCGTCTCGCGCGGTGAACTAATCGAAATCGGCGATGGCTTCCGCATCCCGGAAATCATGGAGCAAAGCGGCGCGGTCCTCCGCGAAGTCGGCACTACGAATCGCACGCGCCTCGCCGATTACGAAAACGCCATCAGCGAAAAAACGCGACTTCTGCTGCGCGTGCACCCCTCGAATTTCAAACTGACTGGTTTTACGGAAAAGCCGGAGGTCGCGGACTTAATCGCGCTCGGCTCGCGCGCCGGTTTGCCGGTCGTGGAAGACCTGGGCTCCGGCTGCCTCGTGGATCTCTCCGCCAGCGGCATTATTGAGCCCACCGTGCGCGAAAGCGTGGCTGCGGGATTTTCGCTGGTGCTCTTCAGCGGAGATAAATTGCTGGGCGGGCCGCAAGCGGGCATCATCGCGGGGAAAAAAGAACTTGTCGCCAAGGTGCGCCGCCACCCGCTGTTCCGCGCCTTGCGCGTGGATAAACTGACCATCGCCGCCCTGGAAGTGACTTTGCTCGCCTATCTCCGTGGCGACTGGAACGATATTCCGGCGCAACGTATGATCCGCCTCCCGCTCGAAGAAATTGCGGCGCGCACGATCAAATTGCACGCGGCGCTCCAGCCGCAAGCCGCTGCCGTAAATGCCGAAATCGAAATCGCGGATGGCAGCTCATTGGTGGGCGGCGGCTCCACTCCCGCGCAATCCTTGCCAACAAAAGTGCTGCGCATCGCCAGCGCTCGTCATTCCGCCGCACAACTCGAAGCCCGCTTGCGCCGGGCACCGGCAGGGGTTGCCGTGATTGCCCGCATCGAAGAGGACCGCCTCCTCCTCGATCTGCGCACCGTCTTCCCCGATCAGGAACCGGCGCTCCTGAATTCTCTGCTTGCCGCTTTGCAATGATTATCGCCATACTTTTCTATGCTCGCCTTTCAGGTCGCCCAAAATCGCCTGCGTGCCGCAAACAAGGCGCTTCCGAAGTTGCGCCCCGGCTGGGCCTTAGTTCGCATGCGTCTCGCGGGCATTTGCAATACCGACGTTGAAATTCTGCGCGGCTATCACGAATTCCGCGGCACCGTAGGCCATGAATTTGTCGGCGAAGTAGTGCATGTGGCGGGCGTCTCCCCGCAAACGCGAAAGCGTTGGCTCGGCAAGCGCGTGGCAGGCGAAATCAATGTTGCCTGCTCCGCTTACGGCTACAAGCCTGTGTGCGCTTTTTGCCGTCGCGGCTTGAAAACACATTGCGCCCGCCGCACGGTCCTAGGCATCGTTGCGCACGACGGCGCATTCGCCGAATATCTCACCCTTCCGCTGGAGAACCTCCACATCATCCCCAAAAATGTGAGCGATGCGAAGGCCGTCTTCATCGAGCCGCTCGCCGCCGCCTGCCAGATCCTCGATCAATTGAACATACGCAAATTCCCCGCTGCCGCCGTTCTCGGTGACGGCAAACTAGCGCAACTGATCGCTCTCGTGCTGCAAGCGGCGGGCACGCGCGTCGTTCTTTACGGAAAACATGCGGATAAACTAGCCCTTGCGCGCAAAGCAGGAATCGCCACAAGGAAAATACGCGGCGATGCCAGTGATGTTAAGAGAGTGAAAGACAATTACCGCCTCGTCGTCGAAGCCACTGGCTCGCCCACCGGCCTGACTCTGGCGCAACACCTGACCGAACCGCGCGGCACGCTGCTCTTGAAGTCCACCTTCCACGGTGCCGCCCCAGTGGAAACCTGGCCCATCGTGGTGAAAGAAATCACCGTCGTCGGTTCGCGCTGCGGCCCCTTCGATAAAGCCATCGCCCTGCTGCGTTCCGGCAAAGTAGACCCTACGCCGCTCATCTCGCACACCTTCCCGCTGAAGGACGCGCCCCAAGCCATGGCCTACGCCCAGAAGCGCGGCGTGCTGAAGGTTCTTTTGTCTTCCCAACCGGCGGCGGCAACAACCCTTGCTCCAAGCACCAAGCTGCGTTATAGCTAGTCCTCACCAAAACCATGCCCTTGCAAGTCTATTCCCACTCCAGAATCGCGATGTTTGAACAGTGCGCTCTGCGCTATCGCTTCAAGTACATCGATAAAATCGAAAAACCCGACGAACAAAGCGTCGAAGCTTTTCTGGGGAAGCGCGTTCACGAATGCCTGCAAAAACTGTACGAAGATCTCCTCAAGGGCGAGGCTCATTCGCTTGACGACATTCTGAAGTTCTATCAGGACGAATGGCGCAGGCACTGGACTCCTTCCATCAAAATCGTTCGCCGCGGTACGAAGGAACTGGATTACCTGAGATACGGCCAGACCTGCCTGGCCAACTATTACCAGCGCCACGCGCCGTTCACGCAAAGCGAAACCGTCGCCACGGAAGAGCACTTCCAGTTTCCCCTCGATGGCAACGGTTCTTACGCGCTGCAGGGTTATATTGACCGCGTGGCCCGGCGCGCCGACGGCACCTACGAGATTCACGACTACAAAACCAGCCGGTCACTCCCCACTCAGGTTTCCCTGGATTGTGACCGGCAGCTCGGCTTATATCAGATTGGCTTGCAAAGTAAGCGCCCCGACGCACAGAACGTCGAGCTCTATTGGCACTACTTGGCACACGGCACAACCTTGCGATCCGCGCGGCAACCAAAACAATTGGCGCAGCTATGCGAAATCACCATCAAGCGCATCGAGCACATCGAACGTGAAAAACGATTCGATCCCCACAAGAGCCCGCTCTGTGATTGGTGCGAGTACAAACCGGACTGTCCGGCATGGTCGCGGTCTAATTAAGCGCACACGCCTACCGCCGATGCAAGGTAATCGTCGCTGGCGCGTGTCCCGGATCATGACCTTCGTGTTTTGATTTGCTCCAGCGCCGCAGTCAGATTTGCCCGCGCCAAATCACCCTCTTGGTGTTCTCTCAGAAAGATCTCCAACTCTGCTTTCGCTTCATCGGCGCGACCCGCCCTCGCTAACGTGAACGCGCGAACCAGCCGCGCCCCGGGAACATACCGAATCATTCCGGGCCGCTCTCGATCTAAGTGCTCACGACATTTCTTGAGCACTCCCTCCAGCGTACGAGTTTCCTCGAACCAGGAATAAATGTACGCTGAGGACAATTTCCAGACCCGCGTCATATCTTCACGAAAACAACGTTCGCCCAGCAGTCCGCTTGCTTCGTAACGATCTGAATCCTTGTCCGCGGAGTCTTTTCCGAACAAGTGCACCTGGGGACGTTCGCTCAGGTCGAGCCAAACCGATTTCAATGTCTTGTGCCACTTCAACTTCGGCACATATGGATAAGGCACGTAAGACAACGAAACGCCGTACGCCATTCCATACGCGCCGCCTTTGAGTTTTTCCAGTTTGATTACGCTGGTAATGTCCTCGTCAGTCCGCCGCGCCCAGAATCCCTTCTTGGCCAGCGCAAAACCCATCTCGCCCGGCCGCAGAATCTCCTCAAAAATGGCATGTATGCGCTCGGCTGGCACTACCTGGCAGCCGCCGTATTTCTCCACCTTCGCGTAGAATTTCTCGGCTTTCTCGTCCATAGGATGTTTTGTCGAATCCGGAATTCACCCCGGCCGCACAGTCTACAAACGGTTGATGCACGACGCCACGCACGCCGCGCCGAATCCATTATCAATGTTTACCACGGTCACATTCGACGCGCACGAATTCAGCATCCCCAGCAGCGCCGCCACTCCCCCAAAGCTCGCGCCATACCCCGCGCTGGTAGGCACCGCAATCACCGGCACGCCCACAAGTCCGCCCACCACGCTCGGCAGCGCGCCCTCCATCCCGGCGATGCAAATGATCACACGCGCTTTCGTCAAGCCGTCGCGATGTTCCAACAGCCGGTGAATCCCCGCCACGCCCACGTCAAACAGTTGCTCCACCCGGTTGCCCATCAATTGCGCCGTCAGGACCGCTTCTTCCGCCACGGGAATATCGCTGGTGCCAGCGGAAACCACCATGATTGTGCCCTTGCCGGTAATCTCGCGTGTGCGCTCAATCGTAATCACTCCGGATAGTGGGTGATATTTCGCCGCGCGGCTCGCTCGTTTCACCGCGGCAAACATTTTCGCATCCGCTCGCGTCACCAGCACGTTGTGCCGCGACGCTTTGTGCTTCAACATCGTCTGCACGATTCCCGCCACCTGCGCCGGCGTCTTGCCCTTGCCAAAAATCACTTCCGCGTAGCCTTGCCGCAACGCGCGGTGATGATCCACCTTGGCGAACCCGATATCCTCGAACGGCAGGTGCTTCAGCCGCTCAATCGCCGCCGCCGGCGAAAGTTTTCCCGCGCTCACGGTTTCCAGTAATTTACGGATGTCGGATTCGTTCATTGACGATTCTCGTTCTCTCAGCTATGGATTCGGCGCGCCCACAATTTTTCTGGCCGCTTGATTATCCGCGTACACATGCCACTCCGCGATCAGCCCATCGCGCACCACCGCTCGCCACGCCGCTGGCACGCTCCAATGATTTTCCTTGGCGAGTTTTCCGTTCACCGCATAAGTCGCTTCCGCGGCGCCAAACGACGCCACCACATTTCCCTGCGCGAAAATCTCCGCATGCGACACGCGGTAATCCGGAAACATGCGGAAGTAGCCCGTCCACCCCTTGCGCATCGCTTCGCGGCCCTGGACGCGGTTGCCCAGCCCATCCACGAACAAATGATCTTCGGTCATCAGCGCGCACAGTCCGTCCACATCCGCCGCATTAATGCGTTCCATGAACGCGAGAACCACGTCAACTGGAGCCGTGCTGCTCATAAAATGGCCTCGCTTCCTCCGGAAGTCAAACATAGCCGCGGCAGCCGAAGTCCCCCGAGGGTAGTGTCTCAGCTTGAAATCGCAGTGATGAATAACCAAGCAAAAAGGCCATACTCAAACGCGAGCACAAGCCAATACTCGATTGGATTCTTGGCACGCTCTACCTTTGAGCTTTTCATCACCGCAGTTCCAGTGACCGTCCCGTATATGGCGAGAGACAACGGGATCAGTGAAAGGGCCAAGCACAAGAACGGATGGTTTCGTATGTTGTCATGCCCCATGCCAGCCATGCTCTCATACCTTAACCGTGCCAACTCTGCAATTTCTTCATAGCTCCAAACGTGGTCAGAAATGCCAGCGGCCATCGCCGGAGTGACTCTCAGCGTCTTGTGAATCCGGCCAAAGTTATAATACAGGAAGTGAATCGCTACCCCCCCGCCCTCGCTTGACTTGCCGCCAAGCCGTTGCCAGACTGTTCCTGCCCGCGCAAATTCCATGACTTCCGCTCAAACACAAACCATCACCGTGGCCGTGACCGGAGCAAGCGGCGCCATCTTCGCGCAAAAAACGCTTTCGCTTCTTGAAGAAGATCCCCGCGTCTCGCGCGTGCATCTGGTCGTTTCGGAAACCGGCCAGCGCCTTTTTGCCGAGGAATTGGAAATCACCTCCGGAGATTTGCGCCAGCTTCCCAGCCGCCTTCTCGGCCGCGCCTCGCAAAAAATCGAAACCCTCTCGAATAAAGACGTCGGCGCGTCCATCGCTTCCGGCAGCTACGACGTGAACGCCATGATCGTCGTGCCCTGCACCATGGGCGCTCTGGCGGCCATCGCCAACGGCACCAGCGACGACCTGGTAGCCCGCTCCGCCGATGTAATGCTCAAGGAAGGCCGCAAGCTGATTCTTTGCGTTCGCGACACTCCATTCAATCGCATCCACCTGGAAAACATGTTGCGGGCGCAACAAGCAGGCGCGGTCATCATGCCGGTGGTTCCCGCGTTTTACGACAAGCCCAAAACGATTGATGATCTCGTGACGCAATATGTTTGCCGCGTCCTGGCTCACGTTGGTCTGCCGCAGGAAAAAATGTTTCGCTGGACCGGCAGCGCCCCGTCAAAAAAAGCGGCACCGTAGGTACAAATGGCCAGCCGCATTCGTACCATCCTGGAAATGATCAAGTTTGAGCACTCGGTGTTTGCCTTGCCGTTTGCTTTGACTGGCGCGCTGCTCGCGGCCCGGGCCAAGCAACACGGCTGGCCCACGTTGCACCAGATCCTGTGGATCGTGATCGCCATGGTGGCCGCGCGCTCCGCCGCCATGACCCTCAACCGCATCGTGGACCTCCGCTACGACAAGGAAAATCCGCGCACCAAAATGCGCGCACTCGCCACCGGCGCGCTCTCCGTTTCATTTGCCTGGATTTTCACCCTCGCTGCCGTCGCCTTGTTTTTCGTGGCCGCGTGGCAATTGAATCTTCTCGCCTTCAAATTAGCTCCCGTTGCCATCGGCGTCCTGTTTTTTTATTCCTTCACGAAGCGCTTCACCACCTGGTCGCATCTCTTTCTCGGCTTCGCGCTGGGCATTTCGCCCGCCGCCGCGTGGATCGCCATCACCGGAAGCCTCGATTGGCGCATGCTCATTTTGTGCGCCGCAGTTACGCTGTGGGTTGGCGGCTTTGACGTGCTCTACGCCTGCCAGGACATCGAATTCGACAAGCAGGCCGGGCTATTCTCCGTGCCCCAGCGTTTCGGCATCCCCGCCGCGCTGATGATTGCGCGCGTGATGCACGTTGGCGTAGTGCTTTTGCTAAGTTGGCTCGCCGCCGGTTTCGGTTTGCCATGGCCTGCGTGGGCAGGCATCGTCGTCGTGGCCGCGCTGCTCGGCTACGAACATTCCCTGGTGAAAGCCAACGATCTGAGCAAGCTCAACGCTGCCTTTTTCACCGTGAACGGCTATATTAGTATGTTGTTCCTGCTGTTCTGGGGCGCTGCCGCGGCGGTTTGGCGCGTTTGAATTTTTCGCAAGTTTCAAAATGCAAAATGGATGTAGCCGCCGCCCTCGTGCGGCCATCATAATCAGTAGGGGATGAACAGAAATAACGTGGCCGAACTGACGCTCACTGACAAAAGCCTGCAACTCATCGTTGATAAAGTGTTGGCGGGCGAACGCCTCTCCTTCGACGATGGCGTGGCCCTCTACCACACGCCCGATCTCCTGGCCGTCGGCTGGCTCGCCAATTTCATTCGCGAAAAACGCCACGGCAACATCACTTATTACAACGTCAATCGCCACATCAATCCCACCAACGTTTGCGTCGCACATTGCAAGCTTTGTGCCTTCGGCCGCGATCCCGGAGCGCCGGGCGCGTACACTTTCACGCTCGAGGAAATGTATGAACGCGCCGATCAGGGCGTGCGCGAAGGTGCCACCGAATTGCACATCGTGGGTGGCCTGCATCCAGATCTCCCCTTCGATTTCTTCCTGGAACTGATTCGCGGCCTCAAGCAGCGCCATCCGCACGTGCACTTGAAAGCCTTCACCATGGTCGAGGTGCACTACTTCGCGCGAATCGCCAAGCTCACCGTTGACGAAACCCTCCTGAAAATGAAGGAAGCCGGCGTGGACTCCTGCCCCGGTGGCGGCGCGGAAATTTTCCATCCCCGCGTACGCCGCATCATTTGCGATCACAAGGTCAGCGGGCGCATGTGGCTGAGCATGGCCAAAAAAGCGCATCGCCTCGGCTTGCCCTCAAACGCCACGATGCTCTATGGCCATGTGGAAACCGCCGAGGAGCGCGTGGATCACATGGTGAAGCTGCGCGAAGCCCAGGATGAAACTCACGGCTTCGTGGCTTTCATCCCGCTCGCATTCCATCCGGACAACACACCGCTCGCGCACATCCCAAAGCCCACGGGCTACGACGATCTGCGCAACATCGCCATCTCGCGCCTGCTCCTCGATAATTTCGACCACATCAAGGCCTACTGGATCATGCTCACACCCAGCGTCGCGCAAATCGCCTTGCGCTTCGGCGCCAACGACATGGACGGCACCGTCGTCGAAGAAAAGATCTACCACGATGCCGGCGCCAAAACCTCCGAGTTCACTTCGCGCGCGGACCTGGAACGCCTCATCCGCGCCGCAGGCCGCATCCCCGTCGAACGCGACACCCTCTACCGCCCCATCGACCGCTCCAAGCTTCCTCCCATCGTCCCCGCCACTCCTCCCGGCCTGGTCTCTCTCAACGTGTGACCTTTGGCTTCATGATAATACTCAAGCTTTGGAGGCTCCATGAGGCAGGTATTTCTGCATCCCGGCGAATCCGGCTATTGGGTAGCGGAGTGCCCGTCCTTGCCCGGCTGCATCAGCCAGGGAAAGACGCGTGAAGAGGCCATTCAAAATATCCGCGAGGCCATTGAGGGCTACATTCTTGTTCTAAGGGAAGATGGCCACCCCGTTCCCCCTGATTACTTCGAAGCAGTCCTCCTCGCGGTGTGACCAAACTCCCGCGAATTTCGGGGCGCTGGGTGTCTCATTGTCATTATTCAACATCATTCATGAATGGTGTTGAATATTCCATATTGCCGCAGTATGCTTCTTCCGGGAGAAATGGCCATGCGGAAACAATTCGTCCTTGATAAGCGCACCAATAAACTGCTCGAGGAGCTTGCTGCTTACAACGGTGGAAACCGCAGTCTGATTGTCCGTCAGGCGATCCAGGTCTACTCCGACATGGAAGATCGCCTCGACAAAATCGAAGCCGACCCTGCTTTTCAAGCCATGATGGAAGAGTCCGACCGGGCCATCCGCGAGGGGCGTGTGACACCCCATGAAGAAGTTGTGCGGATGTCTCGCGCGCTTTCCAGACGAAAAGCAAAGAAACGCTAATGACCCGCATCATCTGGGCAGATCCCGTAAGACATCTGCTCGCCGAGCTCCCTGAGTCAGATCGCAACGAAATCCTTGACCACCTGAAATACCTCACACTATTTCCGCACATGTATCCTGTTCGCGCAAAGAGCCGACGCTTTCGCCGCCACCGCTGGTTCCTCGCGGGAAATTGGCTGGTTTACTACCGCGTCTCGGGCAACACCGTCTACATCCGCGGTCTTTGGCCCGCACGCATTCCATAAATCTGACTGCGTAGTTTCACGCGCTGTATCTTCCTGACTGTATTCTTCGTTTCCCACCGGTGGTAGGATGCTCCCGGCGTCCATGCGCCCGCCCCATCAAATGGCATGAACCTTTTCCTTCGATCCCTGAATCCAAGGAAAGGGTTAATCGTCATCAAACAAATCAGAGACAGGAGAATCATTCATGCAACGCAAAGCTTCCGCAGTTTGGCAAGGCGACCTGAAATCCGGTAAGGGTTCCATTTCCACCGATAGCGGCACGCTGAAGAACACGCAATACTCCTTCAGCACCCGCTTCGAAAACGGTGTCGGCACAAATCCCGAAGAACTCCTCGCGGCCGCGCATGCCGGCTGCTTCACCATGGCCCTTTCCGCGCAACTCGGCGGCGCCGGAATCACCGCCACGAAGCTGGAGACCACTTGCACCATCTCTCTCGAGAAGGTCGGCGAAGGCTTCTCCATCACCAAGAGCCATCTCGACCTAGTCGCCACTATCCCCGGCGCGGATAAAGCCAAGTTCGACGCCGCCGTGAAGGCCGCGGAAAACGGCTGCCCCGTCTCCAAGCTGTACAAAGCGGAAATCTCCGTGAATGCGCGGCTGATCGCCTGATGGCCGCCGCGCATTTCCACACAAAGCGAGTACAATGCTGCGCATGATTCCCGTTCCGGGTGTCTTTTTTGCTGGTATCGCTGTTTTCCTGATCGTGGCGTGGGACGCTTTCGAAGCGATCATCCTGCCTCGCCGCGTCACCCGGAAATTCCGCCTTACGCGCTTCTACTTCGTCACGACTTGGCCTTTGTGGAAGGCCATTGCCCGTCTGCTCTCTTCGCGCAAAGCGCGCGAAACTTTTCTCGGCTTCTTTGGCCCGATCTCCCTGTTAATCCTCGTGGGCGTCTGGGCCATCGGCTTGGTCATCGCCTTTGGCATGATGCAATTCGGCGCAGGCTCAGCCGTCAATCTTTCGGGATCCAATCCCGGCATCTTCACGGACATGTATCTCAGCGGCACCACGTTTTTCACGCTGGGCCTGGGTGACGTTGTTCCGCGCTCCGGCCTGGCGCGCCTGTTGGTTGTTGCCGAAGGCGGATTCGGTTTCGCCTTTCTCGCGGCAGTGATTGGCTATCTTCCCTTTATCTACGGCGCATTCGGCCGTCGCGAAACGAATATCGCGCTGCTCGATGCCCGCGCCGGCACGCCCCCCACCGCGGGCGAGTTGCTTCGCCGCCACAGCTATCCCACCGGCCATGAAGCGCTGCGCATCCTCCTGAAAGATTGGGAGCACTGGTGCGCGGAAGTGCTGGAGAGCCATCTTTCCTATCCCGTGCTCGCTTATTTCCGCTCGCAGCACGACAACCAATCCTGGATTGCCTCGCTCACCGCCATCCTGGACACCTGCGCCCTGACCATCGCCGGCATCGAGGAATCCTGCGCGAAGCAGGCGCAACTCACTTTCGCCATCGCGCGTCATGCCGTGGTGGATCTCTGCCAGGTCTTTGGTGCGCCACCGCGTCCTTTGCCGCAAGATCGCTTGCCCGTCGAAACGCTGGCGCATCTCCGTGAAAAGTTGGCCAAGAACGGCACAAATCTTGTCAACACGCCCGAAGCCGATCGCAAATTGGCGGAGTTGCGCGCCATGTACGAGCCTTACGTTTTTGCACTCTCAAACCATTTAAGCCAGCCTTTGCCGGGCTGGATTCCCGCTAAGAAACATAAGGACAACTGGCAGACGACGGCGTGGGCGCAAACCTCGGGCACGCTCGAAATGGAACAGGCCTCGCTCCTCTATGACGACCATTTTTGATGGGACCTGCGCTTTTCCAGGCTTTCACCGGAGCAAGATTCTTCGTATCGTGTTGCCAAAGAAGTTCCAAAGGAAACACGCAATTTTGGTTTTACTGACGGGAGGTAATCAATGAAAGCGATTCAGGTACACCAATTCGGGGGACCCGAAGTTCTTGCAATTCATGAAGTGCCCACGCCCAAGCCCGGGCGCGGCGAAGTGCTCGTCCATGTGCGTGCTGCAGGCGTCAATCCGTACGATACCTATATGCGCAACGGCACCTATGCGGTGAAGCCCCCACTGCCGTACACGCCCGGCTCCGACGCTGCGGGCACCATCGAGGCCGTTGGTGAAGGCGTCACGAAAGTGAAACCCGGCGACCGCGTTTACACCGCGACGACGCTTACGGGCGCGTACGCCGAATACGCCCTGGCGCGCGAAAATCAGGTGTACCAGTTGCCGGAAAAGATTTCATTCCCCCAGGGCGCGGGGTTGTGGGTCCCCTACGGCACCGCTTTCACGGCCTTGCGCCACCACGGCGATGCGCGCGCTGGCGAAATCCTGCTCGTCCACGGCGCCAGTGGCGGTGTGGGCATCGCCGCCGTGCAGTGGGCGCGCGCTATGGGCTTGACCGTGTTCGGCACGGCAGGAACTTCGCGCGGCCTCGACTTGGTGAAAATAGAGGGCGCTCATCATGTCTTCGACCACACCAAAGCGGGCTACTCCGAGGAAATCCTGAAAGCTACCGGTGGCCGAGGTATTGATCTCGTCCTGGAAATGCTGGCCAACGTAAATCTCGCCACTGACTTGAAACTGCTGGCGAATCGTGGCCGCGTCATCGTCATCGGCAATCGCGGCGAAATCACCATCAATCCTCGCGAGTTGATGTTGCGCCGCGCTTTAGTCCGTGGCTTCACACTCTGGGCCGCCACGGACGCGGAGACCGTGGAAATTCACGCTGCCATCGCGGCAGGCCTGGAAAACGGCACATTGCGCCCCATCGTCGGCAAGGAGCTTCCGCTAAAAGACGCGCCACAAGCCCATATCGACGTGCTGGCTCCCGGCGCCTTCGGCAAGATTGCGCTCATCCCCTAACAGCTTGCGAAAAAGTGTGATCCCGTCATTCCGAACGGAGTCTGCGGAGTGAGGAATCCCTCTGCTCTTGAATCGCGGCCGAAGAGAGACTCTTCCCTTGGCTCGGAATCATGACCGAAGCCACTCCTACAGTTGTCTGCTAAACGAAGTGCAAGACGCGGAGAAGAATCCCCGCCACGGCGCCACCCAGCACCAGCCACGCGGAATTGACTTTGTAACGGAAGACCAGCACCGCGCTCACGATTGCCAGAATCGCAGCCGGCACATTCACAAGGGAAGCGCGCGCAAATTGCCAGCCTACGTAGGCCATCAACGCCACCGCTGCGGCATTTACACCATCCAGAAACGCGCTCGCTACCGGCGATTTCCGAAGCTTTGGCAAAAATCCCGCGGTACTGCCCACATACACAAACGCAGGCAAAAACATTCCCAGCAATGCTAATCCCGCGCCTCTCCATCCCGCCAAAATGTAGCCAATGAAAGTCGCCACCGTAAAAAACGGTCCGGGTGTCGCCTGGCTCACGGCGATAGCGTCCAGCAACTGCGCGTCGCTCAGCCAGTGCATCTTCACCACCAGGTCAGCGCGCAGCACAGCCAACAGCACGTACCCGCTGCCAAACAAGACCGCGCCGATTTTCAAGAAATAGAGGAACACGGAAATTGCGCCAATCGCACTTCCCGCTCCAGCGGCGCCGGTCCCAACCATTCCGAAAATCGCCGCCCTGGTTTTCGCAAGGTCCTTTCCCGCGCGAACAACCATCCACAGAATTCCCGCTCCAATCAACAGAAGCAGCGCGTGCACACCCCAAGCGGCCAATGCAACCACGCACACGGCCAGTAACGCGAGCGCCCTGCTTTTCAGTGCCGTGCGCGCCAGGTTCCAGATTGCCTGCGCGATCAACGCCACCACCACCGGCTTGATTCCAAACAGCAGCCCCGCAACTTGCGGCACCGCGCCAAATCGCAGATAGGCCCACGCCAGCCCCACCACCAGCACCGCCGCCGGCAGAATGAAGCAAGCTCCCGCAACGATCAGCCCCGGCACTCCGCCGCGAATTTCGCCCAGATAAATCGCCAACTCGGTCGAACTCGGCCCCGGCAGCAGGTTCACCGCCCCGACCAGATCCACAAATCGTTCCCGCGTCACCCACGCGCGTTGGCGCACAAAACGGTCTTCCATCATCGCGATGTGCGCCGCCGGGCCTCCATAAGCCACAAAGCCCAAGCGCAGAAACTCACGCGCTATCTCCCGCAATGTTCCTCGTTGTTCCATGTGTCTTTAGGTGGCGCTGGTCCGCCGCTTCCACCGGCCGCAAAGAAACAGTCCGATGAGCAGTGCGTAAAACGGCACATACACCAGCGCCTGCATAAATGGATCAAACGTAAACGTGCCCAGTATGCCGTAGCCAATCAGCACGTTGTAGGAAAGGAATTGCAGCACCGTCAGCAGCAGCCACGCGGGATTTGGGAAGAAGCACAGCATGGGCACGATCCACGTGAAGTACCACGAATAGCCATTCGCGCTGAACGCCAGAATTGTGCCGATCAGCAAATAGGCGGCGCGCGCAGGCTCCGCGCGTTTCCACGCCAGCCAAAAGGACAGTCCCCAACAAGCGGCTATTCCCACCAGCGGCGCGATTCTTCCCTTCCCGCCGGCCAGCCAGTCAATCACCGTGTACAAACTCGCGTGGTAATTCTTCCAGGTGGCCTCGTAATAAACCATGTTGGCGTGGAACATTCCCAGCGCGCCCATATATGGTGCAAGAACGGCGAGCATCGTCCCACCGGCCAGCAATGCCGCCCACCAGCCTGCTCTCTTCTCTGGCCAACCCGCATTGCGAATCCATACCGGCAACAGCAAGGCCGGAAATGCTTTGGCCATCGCCGCAAGTGCGATCGGCACATTCGTCGCCACTTTCCAGTTCTTCACCAGCGCCAGCCCGCACACCACTCCCAGCACCGCAAGAACATCGTTGTGTCCGCTCCCGGCAAACTCCACGATCACCAGCGGATTCCACGCATACACGGCCACACGAAAGTTGCGGTCCGGCTCCTTGCGGAAGATCCACAGCAGCACCAGCATCGCCAACACGTCCGCCACGGCGAACGGCACCTTGAATTCCGTGGGCCCCGGAAACACCTTCCAGGTCGCGCGATACACCAACTGTGAAGCAGGCGGATAGATCGCAGGCGTCTCACGTGCCGCCATCACACTGAAGTGCTCGTCCCAAAGTCCGATCAGCCGCGGATCCTTCGGCGCAATGGCGTATGGATTCCAGCCCAGCGTCTGCACCATGCCGTCCCAGCGGTAGCGCTGCAAATCGTCGGAAAGCGTCGGCAGCATCGGCCAGAGCGGCGCGCGAAATGCAATCGCGGCAAAAACCAGTAGAATGGTGGCAGCGCGGGAAGAACGTGTGCGCTCGATTCCGTACAGCGCAATCAAGTAAACTACTCCCGCGGCCAGCGCCAGTTCGATGAACGCAATGGCATGATTTTTCAGGTAGTACAGGCTGTGCATCCGCAGGTAGAACGCTTCCAGTAGCACACCGGCCCCCAGCAGCCAGAGCAGTTGCCGGCGGTTCATTCGGTTTTCAGAAAGCATTGGGAGAGACACGGATCGTGTTGAATTTTGCTCCATTTCTATTCGCCACGTTGCAGCAGGGTCCGTTGAGCCATTACTGGCACAAGATCACCGACCGGACCTTCACCGGCGTCTACAACGCCAACGGCTTCGACCTGGCCATGATGATTCCCTATTTCATCGTGCTGTTCGTTCTGGCGATGTACGGAATGCACCGCTACTCCCTGATTTACGACTTCTATGCCTACCGGAAAAACATTCCTGCTCCGCCGCCGCCCGTGGAAAACTGGCCCAAGGTTACCATACAGCTTCCCATCTTCAATGAGCGCTACGTCATCGAGCGCCTCGTTGACGCCGTCTCTCAATTCGATTATCCCCGCGAATTGCTCGATATCCAGGTGCTCGACGACTCCACTGATGAGACCCGCGAAGTCGCCCGCGCCTGTGTCGAGCGCCACGCCTCCATGGGCTTGCCCATTGTCCATATCCACCGCACCAATCGCGAGGGTTTCAAGGCCGGGGCCCTGGAACACGGATTGACCACCGCGCAGGGCGAGTTCGTGGCCATCTTCGATGCCGACTTCATCCCCACTTCTGATTTTCTTCGCCGCACCATTCCCTATTTCCTCGCTCCCGGAAGCGGCGAAAATGTCGGCATGGTGCAGGCGCGCTGGACCTATCTCAATTCCGATTATTCTCTGCTCACTCGCGTGGAAACGATTCTGCTCGATGGCCACTTTGTCATTGAACACGGCGGCCGCTCGCGCCGCGGCACTTTCTTCAATTTCAACGGCACTGCGGGTGTGTGGCGCCGCGCCGCCATCGCCGCCGCCGGCGGATGGCAACACGACACCCTCACCGAGGACACCGATCTTTCCTACCGCGCCCAGTTGAAGGGTTGGAAATTCCTGTACCTCCCGGACATCGAATGCGCCTCTGAACTCCCCGTGGACATGAACGGCTTCAAGGCGCAACAGGCGCGCTGGGCTAAAGGTCTGATCCAAACGGCGAAAAAAATCCTGCCCCGCGTGCTGCGCTCGGACGCCCCGTTCCACGTAAAGTCCGAGGCGTTTTTCCATCTGACCGCGAACATCTCCTACCCGCTGATGGTTTTGCTCTCCACCATGCTCCTGCCCGCCATGATCGTGCGCTTCTATCAGGGCTGGTTCCAGATGCTGGTCATCGATCTCCCGCTCTTTCTCGCATCCACCTGCTCCATCTCCAGCTTTTATCTTGCGGCGCAGAAGGAGTTGCATCCAAAGTCGTGGCTGAAAACGTTTTTGTACATGCCCTTCGTGATGGCCACCGGCATCGGCATCAGCGTGCGCAATGCGCAGGCGGTCCTCGAAGCCTTTGCCGGCAAAAAATCCGATTTCGCGCGCACACCGAAATTCAAAATCGAAGGCAAGAGTGGCACGTTTGCCGCCAAGAAATACCGGAACAAGGCCGGATGGATGCCCTACTTTGAAGTGGCCCTCGGCTTGTATTTCGCATTCACCGTGGTCTATTCCATCCGCAACGAAAACTACGCCACCGTGCCATTTCTTCTCTTGTTTGTCTGGGGCTACCTCTACACAGGCTTCATGTCTCTCAGCCAATCGTGGTTCGCGCACCTGCGCTTCGGCGTCAATGCTCCCGAAATGCGCCCCGCCTCCACCGGCGCCCCCGGCTTCTAGCCCTCTCGGCTGTCTGTGCCCCTGCCGTCGTCCGTGTACCCGCCGTCCTCTGCGTCCCCGCCGTAGTCTGTGTCCCCGCCGTCGTCCGTGTAGGGACCGCCTTCTGAGGCGGTCCGCCACTGTAACCACACCACCTGAACTCAATCGTCATCCCAATCCGACCCCCGCGCCGTTTGCGGCCCCCCCACTTGTCATCCCGACCGGAGGCCCGCGCCGTTCGCGGCCCCCCCACTTGTCATCCCGACCGGAGGCCCGCGCCGTTTGCGGCCCCCCCCACTTGTCATCCCGACCGGAGGCCCGCGCCTTTTGCGGGCCGTAGCGGAGGGATCGCGGCAAGATCTCGACCGCTGCGAATCCCCTCCACCCGCGTCTCTCCTGGATATACAATCCGCCTAAGCACCTCTTCCCATCAATCTGTCGTCCACGGAGGGTTCATGCGAATCCGGCTTCTTTCCGTCCTCTTGATTCTTCCTGCGGCCACTTTTCCTCGCGCGCAAACCCCGCCAATCTCCAAAGAAGCCAAAGCCTGCCTGGAATGCCATGCCTCGACCACCCCCGGCATCGTGGAGCAGTGGCGAACAAGCGCCCACGCCAAAAAAGGTGTCGACTGCTACTCCTGCCATCAAGCCGACGACAAGGATCCCGCCACGTTCGACCACAACGGCTACAAAATCGCCGTCATCGTCACCCCGAATTATTGCGCGCGCTGCCACGCTGCCGAAGTAAAACAGTTTGAGAAGAGCCATCACGCCGCCGCCGCTCAATTCATCGGCTCGCTGGACAATATGCTCGGCGAAATCGTCGAGGGCGGGCCCGCCGCCAACAACGGTTGCCGCCAGTGCCATGGCAGCGAAGTAAAATATCTCGGCGAAGGCCGCTTCGACCCCGCCACCTGGCCCAACAGCGGCATTGGCCGTGTGAATCCCGACGGCAGCAAGGGCACCTGCGCCGCGTGCCACGGACGGCATTCGTTCAGTGCCGCACTGGCGCGCCAACCGGAAAATTGCGGCAAGTGCCACCTTGGCCCCGACCATCCGCAAATCGAGATTTACAACGAGTCCAAGCACGGCATCCAATACCGCGCCAACCTCGCCAAAATGAATCTCGACTCCAAATCCTGGATTGTCGGCAAGGACTATTCCGCCGCGCCCACTTGCGCCACCTGCCACATGTCCGCCACCCCGAATCAGGCCGTCACGCACGACGTCGGCGACCGCATCAGCATCACGCTTCGCCCCGCCATCTCCATCAAGCTGGATAATTGGGAGCACCGCCGCATCTCCATGCAGGACGTCTGCTCCAATTGCCACGCCACCGACTGGGTCAATAATTTTTACGTGCAGTACGAAGCCACCATCGACCTCTACAACGAAAAATTCGCCAAGCCCGCCAAGTCCATCATGGACAAGCTCTACGCCGCCAAAAAACTTACGCCCACGCCCTTCGACGAAAAAATCGAATGGACCTACTACGAACTCTGGCACCACCAGGGCCGCCGCGCGCGCATGGGCACGGCCATGATGGGCCCGGATTACACGCAGTGGCACGGTTTCTTCGAGGTGGCAAAAACCTTCTACATGGAATTTATTCCAGAGGCCGAACAGCTCATGCCCGGCGTCACCGCCGATGTCATGAAGTCCGACTACCACAAATGGACCGCTGGATTATCGAAGGAAGAGCTGCAGCAACAGATCGATTTCTACAAGCAACGTTACAAACAGTAGCGCGCCAACATTACTGAGACTCGCAGATTGTAGCGGCACCATCGCTGTGTAGCGCCGCCATCTTGGCGGCGATTTCACTTGCCGGCTGGATGCCGGCGCTACCTGTGAAACGTAACAACATTGAGCGAGACTCAATAAGAGCTTGCTCGCAAAATCCGCCCCATGAATAACGAGGCAAGTCGTCGCAGTGCCCACGAACCTTCCCTTGCATTCCTCGCTTGTCACGCATTCCGCATGCGTGCACTCTAGTAGATAGGAAAATGCGAGCCCTCACGCCCCATCATCGTGTCACCGTCGAGGAGTTAGCCAACGCTGTCACTCACGGTGTCGGCCTCGCACTGAGCATTGCGGGCTTCGTGGTCTTGCTGGTGTTTGCGGCCTTGCGCGGCACGCCGTGGCACATCGTCTCCTGCGCGATTTACGGCAGTACGCTGGTTTGCCTGTACGCCGCTTCCACGTTGTACCATGCCGTGCCGGTCCCGCGCTTCAAGCGCGCTCTGCGCATCTTCGATCACTCCGCGATCTATCTGCTGATTGCCGGCACGTATACGCCTTTTCTTCTTGTGAATCTGCGCGGCGCGTGGGGCTGGTCGCTGTTCGGCGTGGTTTGGGGCTTGGCAGCGGCGGGCATCGTGTTCAAATTCTGGTTCGTCGAGCGCTTCGGTTTTCTCTCCACTGCCGTTTACGTCGGCATGGGTTGGCTGGTGGTAATTGCCGCCAAACCGGTGTTCACGCACGTCGCCACATTTTCACTAATTTTGTTACTGGCGGGTGGGCTCTTCTACACCGCGGGCATCATTTTTTACGCGTCCAAACGCATCCCCTATGCGCACGCCATCTGGCACCTGTTCGTCCTGGGCGGCAGCACCTGCCACTATTTCGCCGTCCTCCGCTCCGTCCTTCCCCCACATGCCTGACCAAGCATCCCACCTGCGCATTTCGCCGCAAGACACTCCCTAAACACGTCTCCGGAGGGCACGACTTCACAGCTTGCGGAAGAAGTACGTTCCCGTCATTCCGAACGGACTCTGCGAAGTGAGGGACGGTTTTGCATCGCACGCCTTTTGTGCGATGAATCCCTCTTCGCGTTCAGATTCCAGCACGATGATCCAATTCAAAAAGTTGTCATTCCGACGGGAGGGACGGCGGGTTCGGCCGTCCCGGAGCGGAGGTACGGTTTTCCATCGCACGGCTTCTGTGCGATGAATCCATCCTCGTATTCAGAATGAGAAAGTGTGTGCGTGAAGCGTTTCGACCTATGTGCCCTGCTGCTTCTTCGCGGCTTCTGCCAGCCAGCGTTGCAGCGTCGGCAGATACATCGGTTCCACATCCAGGAAGACGACGCCCGCGCCCATATTCGGCTGCGAGTAAATGATTTTGCCCTTCGTCTGGAACACTCTCTCGTCCGACCAAATCCTCACCAGCACCAGGGTGTCCTTGGGAAACGGGTTCATCATGTCCAGGTAACACCCGTACAGGCTCAATTCGCTGACCTTGGAAGCTATGCGCACTTCCGATTTCTGTTCGAGGAGCTCGGCACTGGCGAAAAAGGAATACCTCGGAGTGCGGCGGCGTTCGCGTTCCACTGTGCCTCCCTGGCTAGAGTTTGCCTTTCCCTTTATCCTAGCCCGGTTCCATGCCGCAGTCCCGCCCGGTTGCCCAGAGCGCTACTGGCTTTCTGTTCAACTCTCACCCGCATCCGTTTCACGCCTCCCGGCCGCCGCTAGGCGCAGGGGCGCCGATGCCGACTACTTGGCTGCGGCGTGGTGGTCGTAGCTGATCACCCGCGTAATCTTCCATGCGCCGTCTTTGTATTGCCATAAATGAATGAATTTCCCTTCCCCCACCCCCTCTGCTTCCTCATGTCCCGGGTGGTGAAAGCGGTGCACCCCCATCTCGACCGCGCCGTAGCCCTTCATGTAATACACCTGCAATGTCCCCGGAACGAGTTCCCTCGTCGTTTTTCCGCAGATATTCTTCTTGACGCTATCGGTCAGATTCGCTCGGCCAAGGGTAACGCCTCCCTGGTCGTGATAAAACTCCACGTCATCGACGAAGAAAGATGCAAACTTTTCCAAATCGCAACGGTTGTAGGCATCGAACAGAGATGCGTCAAGCGTGGCGATAGCCTTGTCGAGTTCCGCCTGGTTTTTGATGTCTTCCAAGGCCGGAACCTTCTGTGCCTCGGCCCGAACTCCGCATAAAACGCAGGTCAAGCCAAGCAATACCATTCTTGCGAAAGTGAACACTTTCATTAGGAGCCCCCGAGTGTGGTGTGCAGTACACCGGGAGATACGTCACTCAGGCACGGAATGTTCATTGCCTTTCACTTATCTCTCTCTGCCAGCGTTTCACAGCATGCGCCCTTTTCCGCTACAATTTTCTCTTCCCTCTATTGCCCTGGGGGGACTTTGAGGTGGCCGAATGAGTGGTGTGTCTCGTCGTGTCCGAGTGGATTTGCCGTGTGCGAGTGGCCGAAGCTGCGTGTGGCGCATCGCCGCGTTGTTTCTATTGGCGAGTTGCGCGCTGCTTCCTGCGGCGGCCCAACAGCGGCGCGAGCGCGAGCCCAACTCCGTCTACGCCGAACGCCGCGCCAAGCTCGCTGCCAACATTGACGGCCCCATCGTCCTCCTCGGCTTGACCGGGCGCGAGGAGGACGCGCAAACCTACATCTTCGCCCAGGATGAAAATTTCTATTACCTCACCGGCCACAACGAAGAGGGCGCCGGGCTGATCCTCCTCCCTCCCAACGGCAGCAAGGCGAAAAAGGACGACTGGGATGGGCCCCGCGAAATCTTTTTCCTGCCTCCCAAGAACCCCAGCAAAGAAAGATGGGACGGCTTGCGCATGTCACCGGGCGATCCTGGAATTGAAGCGCGCACGGGCTTCACGCTGGTCAAGCCTTATCCGGAGCTGCGCGCCACCGTCGAGAAACTTGCCAAGATATATCCCTCCTTCTACACCGTGCTTCCCTACGAACACGAAAATGGCAGCTATCCCCACGAAAAGGAAACCGTGGATTGGCTAAAGCTCGCCGCGCCTCAGGCCAACATCAAGGACATTCGCACGAATATCACGGACCTGCGCGCCATCAAATCGCCCACGGAAATTGCTTTGCTGCGCCAGGCCATTGATCTTTCGCTCGATGCCCACTTCGCGGCCATGAAAATGATTCACCCGGGCCTTTTCGAGTATCAGGTGGCGGCGAAGATGGTGTACGTCCACGCGATGGGCGGCTCGGAGGCGGAGGCCTACGCGCCCATTGTCGGCACGGGCATCAATTCCACGGCTCTGCATTACGACAAGCTTTCCCGCAAGATCGAAGACGGCGACGTCGTGTTGATGGATGTGGCCGCGCAATACGGCGGCTACGCTGCGGACATCACGCGCACCGTTCCTGCCAACGGCAAGTACACGCCGCGGCAGCGCGAAATTTACGAAATCGTTCTGGGTGCGCAGAATGCCGCGATGGCCGCCATTCATCCGGGCGCCAACCTGGGCTGCCGCGAAAAACGCGACAAAAAAGATACGTTGTTCGCCATCGCCTACAACTACATCAACACCCACGGCAAGGACCTGCACGGCAAGCCGCTCGGTCAGTATTTCATTCATGGCCTGGGTCATTCGATCGGGCTGAACGTCCACGATCCCGGTCTGGAAGGCTGCAAGCCCCTCGCCCCGGGCATGATCGTCACCATGGAACCCGGCATCTACATCCCCGAAGAAAATCTAGGCGTGCGCATCGAAGACGATGTCCTGGTTACCGACACCGGCTATGAACTCCTAAGCCAGCGTCTCCCGCGCGACCCCGACGAAATCGAAAAAATCATGGCCGAAGCCGCCAAGCAACGAGCGGCCCAGACCACCCAGTCTCAGCAGTAAGGCAAAGAAACAATCGAGACTGGGCGGCGCAACGACGAATGGTATACTCCTCTTGCGTGGGCCCGCCAGTGTCGCCAAACAATCTCGTTCAGCTTGGACTTGGCGCTACCTCCAGCGGGGCGCTCTGAAGTTCTTATGAAACTGCTTGTAACCATACTCGGAGTGGTTTTTTGCGCTTGTTTGCCGGGAACGCTCTATTGCCAAGGCAATCCAGACCCATCCCGACAGAGAACGGAGCACAGCAGTCCCGCCCCAGATAACGCGTCCAAACCGCCCACCGCAAGCGATACCGGAGCGCTTCCGAAACTCTCTCCTGAGGAGCAATATCAGCTCCTGAAACTTCGAGCGCTCCAAGACATCGAGGATGAGGTCGTGAAATGGGCGCAAACCCGCTTCTGGATTCTTGCCGTGCTCTCGATCCTCGTTGGCTTTTTTGGAGTACGCGCACTAGTAAGGGAAATGCTTGCCGCTGAGCTAAGGGATGCAATGCGTGCCTCGGCAGATGCTCAGGCAGCAGCTAGTCAGGGCAGAGATGCCATTAAGGATGTCCGAGCAGAAGCTACGAAATATAAGGAGCTAGTCGAGGCACTCACAACAAGAGCGAAAGATGTCGACGAGAAACTACAGGAATTCAAGAGCAGAATAGAGGCTGAAGGAACACGTGCTTCTGCCGCCGCTGATCTGAAGGTCGCTGGTCTCGATCAGCAGCTGACGGAGATTCGCCATATGGTCTCAAAACTCGCGACGGAATCTCTTACGTCTCAGAACAGCCTGCGAGAGTATGAAAAGACACTCGGTGAGGTCCGACAACTGGCGGTGGCCAATCAGGCCGAATTTGCCGATAACTCTGAATTCCGCATCATAGTAGTTGCGCATCGTCCCGGATCCAAGAGTGACAAACTTGCTTCTCTAATCATTGATACATTATCGAGGAAGGGCTTCAAGGCATCCGGCGGGCTCTGGACGGAAAGCACGCCCGAGCATGACGAGATCAGTATCGACTATCTTGCGCGGGCTGAGCGCAAAGCGGTGACTGTACAAAACATTATTGAGGGCTTAGTCGCAAAGGAACACTATCCGGTGAGGGAGATTAAATTGAACCGATTCCACCAGTTTCCGGAGAAAGAGGATTACGACATCCGGGTGTTCCTCTAAAGATAGCCGTTTCGCGGAAGGATGCTCTGCATGACACCGTCTAGAGCTTCGCCCCATGGTAAGACAGCTGGCCTGCATGTTGAATTTACGATTATAGCCTCTACAAGCTACAAGCCACGAAATTGTTAATTGCACTATGAATACGCGAATTAGGTCAGTTATTCCCCCAGTGTACCTATCACTCGTCCCGATTGACCTCCTCGCTCACCCCCGTTTATACTGGGTTTCCGCAGAGGGATCGTCTTTCATCCCGATGTGCCTCGTGTCATTCCACGCGCCGTTCCTTCGGGGAGCCGTTTGGAATTTCCGAAATGTCCCTAATCTGAAGAGGAGTTACGGGCCCCGGCCGCTCCGGTGCCGCTTTCACTTATGAGCAGCGTCAAAGCCACACAGCTTCGCCCCGGCATGGTGATCCAGCACGAGGGCGATCTATTCACCGTGTTCACCACGGAGCACCGCACCCCCGGCAACAAGCGCGGCTCCATGCAGACGCGCATGAAGAACCTGCGCACCGGCGCCATCATTGAGTACCGCTTCCGCGCCGAAGAATTCGTGGATCGCGCCATCCTGGATGAGGTCGAGTTCGAGTACCTCTATCACGAGGGCGACGATTACCACTTCATGAACACGAAATCCTACGAGCAGATGCAAATGACCAAGGAAGAGCTCGGCGAATCCGTCTACTATCTGATCCCCAACACCATCGTGAAAATCGAATTCCACGACGAAAAGGCCATCGGTGTGGACCTGCCGGACACCATGGACATGAAAGTGATCCAGACCGAGCCGACGCTGCAGAAAGCCACAGCCAGCGCGGTGATGAAGCCGGCCACGCTGGAGACTGGCCTGGTGGTCAACGTCCCCCCGTTTGTGAACGAAGGTGATAGGATTCGCGTGGACACCTCCGAAGCCCGCTACGTCCAGCGCGTCGAATAGTTCCCGCCTCCGCAGCTGCTCCGGCTTCGCGCCGGCTCAGAAGAGGCCACAACAAAGAGCTCCCACCCACCGGGAGCTCTATTATTTTCGCGGGATGATTTTTCCGAAAACGTCAGGGCACGACTTCAGTCGTGCCACAATCCGCTCCAAATGAGCCCGGCTTCAGCCGCTGAGGGCCGTCTGCGCCTTTCCAGTAATCCGGTGTCATCCTGAGGCGATCCGATGAGGATCGCCGAAGGACCTCAACGTCAAAATTGTGCACGGTAATGTCAGTTGAGCTCCTTCGGCGCGCAAAAGCCGCGCGTCTCAGATGACAGCCGGCTGTGCTGTGTGGCGGGTGCCCCAGGTACCGCTTTTGTACCAGGGTCTTGGGGTTCCTCTTTCCTCACTACCGCCCGCCTTCTGCCTGCCCGCCGCGAGAAGAAGGCCGGCGCAAAATGTTAGCCCGTTGTCATCCCCAGCGCAGCGAGGGATCCGCTTTTCGCGCAAGACCAGGAAAATGCAGGTTACTCGCACCAGTTAAAAAAACAAACGGGGCTCGGAATGACAACCTACTCTCGTTGGGTACTTTCCCGATGCTCGCGAGGGGTCACTATGATCCGCGACGCCCAATAGGCAGGAAATTCTCTTTTCCGAAACTTAAAACTTAAAACTTACAACTGAAAACTGACAACTGACAACTTAGCTCACGCCTTATTCGCAAATCCCTTCTCCCCCGCAGGATGCGCCCCAAACACGCGGGCGAACAGCTCATCCACATACCGCAACTGCCGCTGCAAATCAAACGTGTGCTCCAACTCCGCCGGACTAAGGTACTTCGTGATGCGCGTATCCTGCGCCACGCTGTCGCGGAAGCTGCTCTCCGCTTCCCAAGCGGCCATGGCATTTTCCTGCACCGCCTTATAAGCATCGTCGCGCGGCATTCCTTTTTCCACCAGGTCCTGCAGCAGTTGTCCGGAATAAATCAGCCCGTGCGTGGATTCCAGGTTGCGCATCATGCGTTGCGGGAAAACGCGCATCTGGCTGACAATCGCGGTCATCTTGGCGAGCATGTAGTCCACCAGAATCGTGGAGTCGGGCAGAATGATGCGCTCCACGCTGCTGTGCGAAATATCGCGCTCGTGCCACAGTGCCACATTCTCGTAACTCGCCAGCATGTTGCTGCGTACCAACCGCGCCAGCCCGCACATCTGCTCGCAATTCACCGGATTGCGCTTGTGCGGCATCGCGGAACTGCCCCGCTGCTCGCCCCCGAAAAACTCCTCCGCCTCGCGCACTTCGGTGCGCTGCAAGTGGCGAATTTCCAAGGCGATTTTCTCCAGCGTCGCGGCAATCAGCGCCAGCGAGCTGAGGTAGTGCGCGTGCCGGTCGCGCTGAATCACCTGCGTGGCGATGCGCGTCGCTTCCAGGCCCAGCCGCTTGCAGATTTTCTCCTCGATCTCCGGGCCCAGGTGCGAAGCGTTTCCCACCGCCCCGGAAATCTTGCCGTGCTCCATGCTGTGCGCGGCCTCGCGAAAACGCGAAATGTTGCGCTGGTTTTCCGCGAACCAGTTGGCGATCTTCAATCCAAACGTAATCGGCTCCGCATGCACGCCATGCGTGCGGCCAATCTGCGGCGTGTGCTGGAATTCGTGCGCGCGCAGATCGAGGACTTCCCCGAACAAGATAAGGTCGCGTTCGATGATGCGCGAAGCGTCGCGAATCAGCAGCGCCTGCGCCGTATCCACCACGTCGTTCGATGTCATGCCGTAGTGCAGCCAGCGCGCCGCCACCGGATCGCCAATCGATTCGCCAACGGCCATGGTAAACGCAATCACGTCATGCTTCACGCGCGCTTCCAGCTCGTTAATCCGCGCCACATCCACCTTGGCCCGCGCCCGCAAAATCGCGGCAGCCTCCTTCGGCACCAGCCCGGCTTCGGCCAGCGTGTCTGCCGCGGCCAGTTCGACGTCCAGCCATTTCTGGAAGCGGTTCTCGTCGCTCCAAACCCGCCCCATCTCTGCGCGTGTATATCGTGGAATCACAGGAGCATCTCCCAACCAATCCGCAATAATCATACGGCATTTCGCAACCCCCTGGCGATGCGTGAACGGGAAGCCCTTTGCCAGCCAGCTTTTTGGTTTTCCTCTCTTGTGGGTGCTGCTCTTGGGTTTTTCTTGCTTGTGTAGGGACCGCCTTCCGAGGCGGTCCGCTCTTTAGCCCTTGTAGGGGCGCAGCATCGCTGCGCCCCATGTCCGCAAGATTGCCTGATTCTGTCTCCAACTGAGTACTACAAACTCTCGCCTACCGGAGGAGGTCCTCAAGCTGGATACGCGAGCCGGTTTTGGCGTCGCGGTACTTCACGATGACAGCAGCTTGCAGGGAGAGGCCCCACTTGGTGGCGGCGGGGTGCGAAACCGCGCGGGAACCGGGGACCACAACGGCGTCTTCGGGAATGATGAGCGGCGCATCCTCCTTGGCGGAATAAACGGCCTCGCGCACCAGATCGTACACGGGAATCGAGCGATTGAGGATAGTGCCGGTGCCCAGCACGGCGCGCCGCTTGACGATGGTGCCTTCATAGACGCCAGCATTCCCCCCCACCAGCACGTCATCTTCAATAATCACAGGCAGCGCGCCAATCGGCTCAAGCACACCGCCAATCTGCGCCGCAGCGGAGATATGGCAATTGCGTCCCACCTGCGCGCAAGACCCCACCAGCGCGTGCGAATCGATCAAAGTATTTTCGCCCACGTACGCACCCACATTCACGAACATCGGCGGCATGCAGATCACGCCGCGCCCAATAAACGCGCCATCGCGGATGCTGGAGCCGCCGGGAACGATGCGCACGCCGTCAGCGGCGGAAATCGCATGCACGGGATACGTGGACTTGTCGAAAAACGGCTGGCGCCGCGCGTCAATGGACATATCCACAATCGCGCCCATATGAAAACCAAGCAGAATCCCCTTCTTCACCCAGGGATTAACGCGCCATCCGGTGGGCGAGCGGGAATCGGGCTCGGCGGCGCGAATCTCCCCGCGATTCAACCCCGCCTTGAACGCATCGAACAGCCCCAAATGCTCCGCGGTATAAGCGGCGGGCGGCGCGTCGAACAGCTCTTCAATTTGTGGCTGTAGCATGAACTCGTCCAAGAAGATTCAGGGATTCCAGAACCGCGCGGATGCGCGCGCGGTTCTCCGGCTTGGGAGCCACCAAAGGCAAGCGCCACACCGCTTCCAGCAAACCCATCTCCGCAAGCGCGGTCTTCACCGGAATGGGATTGGATTCGACGAAATTAATTTCCATCAGCGGCAGGAAACGCCGGTGAATCTGCCGCGCATGATCGAAATCGCCGGAAAGCGCAAACCGCGTGAGCGCCGTCATCTCCGCGGGAATTTCGTTGGAAGCGACAGAAATGACGCCGCGCCCGCCCAACGCAATCAACGGAAGCGTGATGGCGTCGTCACCGGACAACACCAGAAAATCCTCGGGCACGGCATTCAGGATCGTGGCCATCTGCGAAATATTTCCGGAGGCTTCCTTGATGCCGATGATGTTTTCGATTTGCGAAAGCCGCGCCACCGTGGCGGGTTCGATGTTGACGCCGGTGCGCCCCTGCACGCTGTAAAGAATAATGGGCAGGCTGACCGCTTCGGCGATGGCCCGGAAATGCTGGTACAGTCCCTCCTGAGTGGGCTTGTTGTAATACGGCGTGACGGAAAGGATGCCATTCGCGCCGAGGTCCGCAAGTTCCCGCGCCAGCGTAATCACTTCGTGCGTGTTGTACCCGCCCGCGCCAGCCAGCACTGGCACCTTCCCCTTCGCCAGCTCCACGGCAATTTCCACGACACGCAGATGCTCCTGATGCGCGAGCGTCGGGCTTTCGCCGGTCGTGCCGCAGGGCACAAGGAAGTTGATGCCCGCTGCAATCTGCCGCTTGATCAGCCCGCGCAGCGTGGCTTCATCAAGCAACCCATCGCGGCGAAACGGAGTAACGAGTGCAGTGCCGGTTCCGGTAAACATGGGATGATCCTCCAGGTCTAAATCGAAATTTCGCAACATCACCAAAAATTCTTCCTCAGAAAATTGCGCGCCCCGACGTCATCACGGCGCAACCGATGAAGCACTCGAACGCCCGAGTTCGTTCAGGATTTCGCGAAACTCGAAGACGCCCTTCTTCCCCGCAATCCAGCGGGCCGCAAGCAGCGCGCCACGGGCGAAACCTTCCCGGCTGCGCGCCGTGTGGCGCAGCGTGATGGTATCCGCCGCCGAATCGAAACCAATTTCGTGCGTTCCCGCATGCGTGCCTGCGCGATTCGCGCTGAGCGTGAGCGAACCGCCGAATCCCGCCGCGCGCATTTCTTCGGCAAGTTTTTTCAACGTGCCGGAGGGCGCATCTTTCTTCGCGGAATGATGAATCTCCCAGCCCCAGGCTTCGTATTCCGGATGCTGCGCAAACAGAGCAGCCGCGCGCGCCACGGTCTCGATGAACAGATTGACGCCGATGGAAAAATTCGGCGCGTACACCAGCGCGCTGCCCGCGGATTCCACCGCTCGCCGCACCTCCGGCAAATGTTCGTACCAGCCGGTTGTCCCACACACGGTGTTCACGCCGAGTGCGGCCAGGCGGCAAAGATTTCCAGGCGCAGCAGCAGGCGCGGTGAATTCGACGGCGACACTGGCGCCCTTCAGCGATTCGCGCGAAAGCGTGGCAATATTGTCGACATCAAAACGCGCCCGCGCCTCGAAGCCACAATCGGAGGCGAGCGTCTCGACCAGCCTGCCCATCTTGCCCGTGCCGACAATCGCCAATGGAATGTTCATGAGGGTGCCGCTCCTGTGGTGAGAAGCTGGCGAACCATGCGCGAATAAATCTCCACGGCCTCCGTCAACTTCGATTTGGCGATGCGCTCTTCGGCGGTGTGCGCCACATGGATATTGCCGGGGCCGATGAGGAACGGCCGTCCCCATGTGCCGTGGAACGACGGAATATCCGTGGTGAAAGCCACGATGGTGGTCGGCAAGCCCTCGAGCGGCGTCATATGAACCGCCGGAAAATAGAGAACTTCGTGGGCCGTGATTTTGCGTATCGCGGCGACGTCGGCCACTTGCGCGCGGAGCAATCTGGGTTCGCCCACCAGCCGGAACATGAGTTCGGCGCGGGCTTCGTCCGCGACAACATTGGGAGCGCGTCCACCAAATACCGTGCCAATGTTAAGCGTCGTCTGCCCAAGCAAGGGATCGCTAAGCAAAGGAATCGCCCGAATGTCGCCCAGCGCATCCAGCAACGCGTGAATGGCGGAGTGGCCAAGTTCCGGATACGCGGAGTGCGCAAGCTTGCCGCGCGCGCTCAATTCGTAGCGAAGCGCTCCTTTGCATCCCAGGGCAAGTCGATTCTCCGTGGGTTCGCCGTTGATCAGGAAACGCGAGCCCCGAGGAGAAGCCGCAGCCGTCTTGGCGCCGATGCTGTTGCGCTCTTCGCCCACAACGAAAAGCAGCGCGAAGTTGCGCGTGCCTCCATCAAGGAGCGATTCGGCCGCGGCGACCATCGCGGCAATAATCCCCTTGGCGTCGCAAGCTCCCCGGCCATGAATGTGTGTGGCGTCTTCGTGCGAGGGAACGAACGGCGGAACCGTGTCCGTGTGCGTGGAAAGCGTGACGACGGGTTCGCCGAAAGCGACGAATAGGTTGTCGCGATCGGGCGCAGCGGTCTGTCGCTCGACGCGGGCGTTGTAGCGCGCGGCCAGCGCCGAAAGCTGCGCGAAGAGGTAGTCCACGACCGGCTTTTCCTGGCCGGTGGTCGAATCGAGATCAACGAGCGCGCGCGTCAGTTCAAACAAATCCATGCGAAACCAATTTTGTCTGGGAGGAGCGAAAGGAAAGGAAGAAAGCGCGAGGGACTGCTCGGGCTGCTGCCTCTCGATAGCGCTCCACCCGATTTCCGGATGACAGTGGCTTGGCCTTGGACCAAGTCCCCAACCGCGGCGGTTTCAGCAACAGCAGCGATTTCGGCGGCGAAAACTCCAGGCCCCTTTCGCCCGCGTGCCCGAAGCTGATTCGGAAAAACGCACGCGGCTACTGATGGCCGCCGCACCTCTATCAAGCCCTTTCAAGGTAGAGGAAATGCCCGTAAGTGTCAAACAAATCGATGAGCGGAACTATTCATGCAATGCATTACAAAATCGGGGGCATGTATTCTTTGGGACCGGGAATGAAGAATCTCCGAGCACAAAGAAGTCTCCGCGAGCATGCGCTCCTGGGGCCTGTGATCTTCTCGGAAACGTTAGAATTCGTAGCGCATCGCGAACTGCATGATGCGCGGATTGGTAAGCAGGCCGCCGTAGTTGCCGAAACTCCCGCCGCTGCCTAATCCGAGCGCGCCCGAAAGAAGGCCCTGCTGGACATCGAAGCGCACGCTATTCGGAACGTTGAAGACTTCCCAGCGAAATTGCAAACTCTGTTTTTCGCTCCACGGCATTGTCCAGCGTTTGGCGAGGCCGAGGTCCAGCCCAAAGAAGCCGTCACCGCGGATGATGTCGCGCTGGCCCGCTTGTCCGGCATAGGCATAGTCGAACGAGTTGATTGCCGCGGGCCCGTTGGAAAAAAGGTTGGGCACGCCAGTGTTGAAGTAAACGCCGGTGTGGACGGGGGCGATCTGGTTGGCGTTACCTTCCAATTCAAAATTCGTCGGATAGTTGCTGGTGCCATTATCCACGCTGATGGGGAAACCACTGGTCAGCCGGAAAAGGCCGGAGAGTTGCCAGCCGCCGATGAAAGCGTCGGCCACGCGATTGACATCACGACCAAGCCAGCGGCCGCGGCCGAACGGCATCTCAAAAATCCAGTTGGCATTGAACTGGTGCGTCAGGTCGTAGGACGACACGCCGCGCTGGGTCTGCGGATCCCAGGCATTGATGATGTTGCTGTTCGGCTCCAGGAGGCTGGAGTTGCTTCCAGGCTCGGCGCGCTCGGCATTCGAGGAGATGTCGATGGACTTTGAGAATGTGTAGTTCAGGTCAAACTGGAATCCATGACTCATGCGGTGATGCAGGGAGACTTGCAGGGCATTGTAGTTAGCTGGCGCAATGGAACGCCAGGCGTAGAGGGAGCTGAACTGGGAAGAGTAATAAGAATACTGACCGCCGGCAAAGTAATACATCTGACTAGACATGTCGCCTGGTTGGGTAGCATCAAAACCGGGCATGCCGTTGAAGTCGATTTTGTAGAGGCCGAGAGAATCGTTGAAGTGCGTGCTGCAGAAAGTGTCAAAGGCGAAGACGATGGGGTTGGTTGTGGACATGACCACGGGATTCCCGCTGCTGTCAATTCCGGTGCAACCGCTAATCCTGTAAGGGATGCCGTTCACGATTGGTTGTATCTGGTCGGTCCAGAATTGCTGAACGTTTTGGGGAAGTGCGCTGGGATTAAAGCTGAGCGTGGCGTCGGTCTGGTTGGCCTTCAACAAAGGACGGAAAACCTTGGCAAGGGCAATTTCCGCGTTGAAATAATCGATGCCTGCTTTCTTGTCGTAGATGTCCAGTGGCAGCGCGAGGTCGTCTTGCGCAAGCAAGCGATGGGAAAGGCGGCCGACGTAAGCTACGTCGAGCGAGAAGCCCGAGCGCAGTTCGCGGCTGACCGCCAGATCGATCGTATAGGAGTAGGGAGTTTTCAGCTTATCGTCAATACCCCAAGTGATTGCGCCCGCTCCCTGTGGGTAGGTTTTTGGAAAGCTCGACCCTGTGTCGGGCTCGAGAATGTAATTGCTTCCCGCAGGGTCATAGTCGCTCGTAGGCACCACATTCATATTGGTGATCCGCGGAGCAAACGTTGACTGTTCCACGTTGGAGGGGTTGTTCAGCACGCTGGCGAGTCCGAAAGAACCGTTTTGATCGAAGGTATCCACCAGGCTTTCGCCGACGCGATCGTAGACGATTCCGAACCCTGCGCGAATGCTGCTTTTCCCTTTGCCTCCGAAAAGGACGCCGAGTAACCCGCAGGAGTATCCGGGAGACCACGCAAAAGCGAGGCGTGGACCAAAGTTGTGATAGTCCCAGTCATAGTAGCCGGACTTCCCGTTTGCAGGGCCGGACCAGTTGTAACTGATGGGAGGCAGCAGGTTCGTAGGCTGCCCCTGCAACATGCCGGCTTGGCGATCGCCGAACCACGTACCAAGGCTCACCGTGGGCGTGACCTCCAGACCGTTGGTTTCCCACGGGGGAGAGAAGAGCGAGTAACGCAGCCCGGCGGTCACCGTAAAATTAGGCGTCACCTTCCATACATCCTGCACATACATTTCGTAGGAGTCCTCGGCAAAGTGCCGCGTCACGGGTGCGCCGGCGGGAATGGGCTTGCCATCGCGGCCGTAATTGTAAACGGCATTGCCAAGCGTGATCATGCCGAGCAGCGAAGTCATCGCCGTGTCATAGTTGCTCTGGAAAGAGTTGTCCACGGCAGGAAACTGCCCGGGGTAATTGCCTGGATTGAGCGGGGAGACGCTCGTTGTGGAGAGCCCGGAGTTCAGGAACCAGTTCTGATTGGCGTAGCCGCTGCTGAAGGAGTTGTTGGAGTTGCTCTCCGGGTTGCGAAGAAAGGCGATTTGATAGCCAACTTGCAAGGTGTGCCTGCCGTGGATCCAGGAAAGATCGTCGGTTAGATTGTGGACAGGGCGCTGGAATGCCGAGGAGTACGTGATTCCCTGGTTGAATGCCGAGAGGTAGTTCCAGGACTTGTTGGAATCACCGATGGTGCCCAGGCTTTGCCGGACGAAACCGTAGCGAAAATTATTGACGAGAGCGGAAGTGATGACCGCGGAATAGCCGGCGATGATGCCTTTGTTGTAGTCGACGATGTCCTGTTCCGGCACGTCGCCTGGCAAAAAGGGAGCGCCCGCATTATTCTCATTGGCCAGAGCGCCGCTGACGGAAAGGCGCTGCTTGGAATCGGCGGTGATGTTGTAGTCGAGCTTGGCGATGTACCAGTTCTTCGTTGTATTCGTAGGGGCGCGGAAACGATAGCCCGCCGTATTCAAAAGATCGCCTGTAGTCTGATCGTTCGGAAGGAACGCACCGAAGGTTGCTTTCATATAGGCCAGTACGGTTGGGTTGGGACCAGGCTGCGCGGGATTGCCGGGCACCAGTGTGTCAATCTGAGTGATCTTCTCGGGAGAGAGCGCAAAATATCCGGCAGGCGCGGTGTAGGAGGCGCCGCTCAGGCCTGAAACAGTATTCCCCGGACAGGTAGTGGTATCCAGATTCCCGGACGCCGTAAGTGGGCAAAGATATTGGATGACCCCATCACGCATCGCGGCAGTGGGAACCGTGCGGACGGCGCTGACGGCTTCCGCGTCGCGATAGCGCTCATAGTTCAAGAACAGGAACAGCCGGTCCTTTTTGATGGGACCGCCTACCGAACCACCGAAAATATTTCGGTTGAGCTTTGGTGGTTTGTTGGGAGAATCGCTCTGCAATTGGGCGGCCTTGATGAAGTAATCGTTGGCGCTGAAATACGAGTTGCGATTGTACTCGTACGCGGAACCATGAAAGCTGTTGGTGCCGCTCTTGGTGACCAGGGCCACTTGGGCAGCGGAAGACACGCCTTCATCCGCGCCGTAATTGCTGGTAGTGACACGGAACTCTTGAACCGAATCCAGCGTCACGGGAAGCACCGAAGTAAACGAATACGAGCCTTTGTCGTTCACAGGGACGCCATCCACGGTGACATTGCTCTGGTCACTGTGCGAGCCATTGACGGAACCGCTGCGCATGTCATGGAGCGTGTTGATATCGGGACGATCGCCGGTGTACACCACGCCGGCCTGAAGGCTGAGCAAATCCGGGACGTTGCGGCTTTCCAGGGGAAGCTGCTTGACCTGATTTTCACCGAATGCCGCGCCGAGTGAGGCGTCGGTGGTATTGATCGTTTCCGCCTGCGCTGAAACCTCCACCTGCGTGCTGACCGAGCCAACCTGGAGGAGAACATTTACGGTGTTGGGTACATTCACCAGGAGTTGGAGATCCTTCTGTTCATACTTATTGAAACCGTCCTTTTCCACGGCCAGAACATACGTGCCCGGAGGCAGGGCCAGAAATTCAAACTCACCATTGGGCGGAGTGGTGGCATCGCGCTCGAGACCCTGTGCCGGATTCACCAGTGTCACCTTTGCGCCACCGACGGCGCCATGCGATTTGTCGAGCACCGTGCCATGCAGCGAGGTTGTGCCCATCTGCGCGGAAACGCCCGAAACGCCGAAACACAACGAAATGAATAGAATGGAAAATAATCGCATATAAAAAAACATACGCGTGGTGTGCTCCTTTCGAGAGCGAATTTGCTTCCTGCACTGGAATAAATGAACGGAATCCGAGTACAAAGAATAATCAGAAGCCAGCCGGCTCCTCGGCAAGTTCGGCTGGCCCTAAAACGTCTTCCCCCCAAACTCTGCAAAAACGTTCGGGAACATTGTGCCAATTCGCGCACAAAGTCAAGAGTTCCCAGGTCTGGCGAGTTGCTGAAAACTTCATGCACCATATAAAGAGATTTAATGGGTGAGACGTGCTTGCCCAGGCGCTTGTGACTACAGATCGAGAGGCTTCAGGGGAATGTGCTGCGAGGCTAGAAGAAGCTCGCCAGTGAATGCTAGTTCGGTGGGACGCCGACTGAGCGCTTCAGTAGCTGAGATGGTCGCCGTGTAGGGATTGTTGTTTTCCTCTGACATGTGGGCGAGGATCAAATAGCGCGTGCGCGAGTCGAACCCTTCGGGGTCCGCGAGAAATTCGCTTACGGCGTGGTTGGACAAATGGCCGGTGCGAGAGAGCACGCGCTGCTTGACCACCCACGGGTACGGACCCACTTTAAGCATGTCGAGGTCGTGATTCGATTCCAGAATTAGGCAGTCCGTCCCGCGCAGGTGAAATTTGACATGATTGGGCATGTAACCGAGATCCGTGCAAATGGCCACCTTGGTGCCGTTTGTCCGAAACGTAAAGCCGATAGGATCGGCGGCATCGTGCGGGATCGCAAAAGCGTGCACTTCGATATCGCCGATAGAAAAGTCATGGCCAGCCTGGATGGACTCGACACCTTTCAGGCGTTTACCGAAGGTGTCCGGCAGAATGCGCTGCAGCGCGTCCATGGTCGGCTCCGTAACATAGAGCGGAGCTTTCCAGAGGCCCAGGGCTTGCGGAAGGCCGTTGCAGTGATCGGTGTGTTCGTGGGTGATCAGGATGCCATCGAGGTGGTCCAGGTCTTTTTCGATGGTGGCGAGGCGCGCCAGCGTCTCTCGCTTGCCCAGGCCGGCGTCCACAAGGATGCGGGTGCGTTCGGTTTCGAGCAGCGTGATGTTGCCCGAACTGCCGGACGCGAGAATGGAAACGCGCAACCCGATGGAGAATCTCCCGAAGAACAAACCTCGAAAAACAAAACGCGAAACTGGAAAGATGATGGCAGAGCGCGGGAATCGCGTCAATGCGCAAAAACGCAAGAAAGTGGATAATTCCAAACGAACTTGGAGGAGCGGTCAAAAATGGTCTGGGTTTCACAAGTTAAACGAGATGGATACGGAATTATTCCGGCAGTCATCAGCGAGCCGGAAACTCAAAGCGTACTCGACGAATTGAGCAGAATCGAAGTACCCAGGAGCAGAGCGGGAATCCGGCATGTGATGAATTTCTCGGGAATTTCGCGGATTGCGCGCGCGGAAAAAGTCCTGCAAATCGTGAAGGAGATTCTTGGAGAAGACGCAATTCCCTTTCGAGCGACACTTTTTGACAAGTCTCCCACCTCGAACTGGCTGGTGATGTGGCATCAGGACACCGCGCTTCCGCTCCTCGAAAAGAAGCACGCAGAGGGTTGGGGACCTTGGTCCCTGAAGGACGGCGTGATTTACGCGCACGCACCCGCCGCGGCGCTTGAACAGGTCCTTGCGGTGCGGCTGAATCTCGACGATTCAAATTTGAAGAATGGTCCACTGCGAGTTCTGCCAGGAACGCACGAAGGAGGTGTGCTCACTGACCAGCAAATCCATGAACTCTCGGAGAAAGTGCAAAGCGTCGATTGTCCCGTCGCCAGAGGAGGGGCGGTGCTCATGAGGCCACTGGTGGTTCACGCCTCTTCCAAGTCAACGAATGACCAGCCTCGTCGCGTGGTTCACATTGAATATGCGGCGCATCGAGAGATCCTGCCTGGCATGACGCTCGCAATCGCTTGATCCCCCAGCCTGTCGCAGCCGGAGAACTTTAGCAGGCCAGGCGGGCGCGGTTGACGGAAAATCCATTCAGCGGACCGAGCACGGTCACGGCAACCCGCTCCGGCTGGAAGAATTCGCGCGCCAGCGACTGCACTTCGTCGCGCGTGACGGTCTCGATGGACAGCAGGATTTCGTCCAGCGAATAAAACCGCTGGAAATACAGTTCCTGCCGCGCCAGATTGGACATGCGCGAACTGGTGGATTCCAATGAAAGCATCAGCGAACCTTTCAAATGGTTCTTGGCGCGCAGCAGTTCTTCATCGGTGACCGGCGATTCCTTCATGGCGCGAAACTCAGCCACAGTCAGGTCCAGCACCTTGCCAATGGTCTCCTTGGCCGTGCCCGCATAGACGGTCAGCATCCCCGCATCGGAATAAGGCGTAATCTCGCTGAACACGGCGTAGGCCAAGCCCTGCTTTTCGCGAATATTCTGGAACAGGCGCGAGGACATGCCCCCGCCCAGCAAATTATTCAGCACCGCCACGCCAAAGCGGCGTTCGTGTGCCAGCGGCAAGGAAGGCACGCCAATGCACAAATGAACTTGCTCCAAATCGCGCTTGGTTTCCAGATTGATCGGCGCGCTGGTGGAAGGCGCGGGATCATCCTGAGCGGAACCAACGGCCTTGAGATGCCCAAATTCCTTTTCCACCAATTCGAGAACCTGCTCGTGCGTGATATTCCCCGCGGCAGTAACCAGAATGTGGTCTGGCGCAAACCAGTTTCGGAAACGGCGGAGCAGCACCTCGCGATCGAAATTGCGCACCGTTTCCGGAGTGCCGAGGATCGGACGGCCCAGGGAATGCTCCGGCCAGAAGCCGCGCGTAAAGATGTCGTGCAGCAGGTACTCCGGATTGTCCAGGTCCATTTTGATTTCTTCGAGGACAACCTGCCGCTCCTTGTTCACGTCGTCGGCATCCAGCTTGGGGCGAAGGACGAGGTCGGCGAGAACATCAAACGCGATGGGCAGATGCTCATCGAGCACCTTGGCGTTGAAGCAAATCTGCTCCTTGGAGGTGAACGCGTCCAACATCCCGCCAACGGAATCCATTTCACGCGCGATATCCTCGGCCGAGCGCCGCTCGGTGCCCTTGAAAACCATGTGCTCCAGAAAATGGGCCAGCCCGTTTTCGGCGGGGTCTTCACGGCGGGAACCATTGCGCACCCAGATGCCCACGGAAACCGAGCGGACGTGTTGCATGGTCTCGGTAATCACAATGAGGCCGTTGGAGAGAACGTGGCGCTGGATGTCGCGGACGTTGGAGACCATGAAAGTATTGTGGCACATGGGGGACAGAGAGGCGAGGGGGGAGTGAGGCGCTGCGGAAAGGTACGGTAACTCTACTATTTACAGCTCGTTACGTTGATTCCATGGGGATAAAGCGGGGAGCGAGCGGGCGCGGATGGATTTGTCACTGTTAATGAGAGAATGATGAGGGAAGGACGAGGCACGGATGGAATTGCTCGGAAAATCGCGCGACGAATTGCGGGCGTACTGCAAGAGCCTGGGAGAGCCCGAGTATCGCGGTGACCAGATCTATCACGCGCTATACGCCGAGCGGCAATTCGATGTGGCCGGAATAACGAATCTGCCGGGGGCATTACGGGAAAAGTTGAGGCGGGAAGCTACGCTTACTCTGCCGGAAGTGCGAAAGAAATATCTCTCCAAGGATGGCTCAGTACGGTATTTGTTTGGGATCGGACCGGCAAGAAAAGACTTTAACGCGGAGAACGCAGGGGACGCAGAGTCCACAGAGAAGAGCAGACAGAAACGGCAGAAGCCAGCGGCAGTGGAAGCCGTGTTTATGCCGAGCGAGGGGCGACAGACGATTTGCATTTCGACGCAGGCGGGTTGCGCGGTGGATTGCCAGTTTTGTCTTACGGCGCAGCTCGGATTGATCCGGAACTTAACGGCGGGAGAGATTATCGGACAGGTGCTGGTCCCGCTGAAGGAGATGGGGGAGGCTCCCGAAAAGAATACAGGCGAAATAGCCGGCGACGAAGCGGAGGAATTGGAGGAAACCGGATTGGCAGGGCGGACGAATGTCGTGCTGATGGGCCAGGGCGAGCCGCTGCTGAATTTTGAAAATGGTATGGCGGCGCTGCGCATTCTGCTGGACAAAGAGGGCGCAGGGCTATCGCCAAAGCATGTGACACTTTCGACGAGCGGCATCGTGCCGGGTATCGAGCGCCTGGGGAAAGAAACGGTGCGGCCAAAGCTGGCGATTTCACTGAATGCCTCCAATGATGAGCAGCGCAACATGCTGATGCCCATCAACAAAAAATACCCGCTGAAAGTGCTGATGGAAGCATGCCGCGCCTACCCTCTGCGCAGTTGGGAACATTTGACGTTTGAGTACGTCATGCTGGGCGGCGTGAATGATGCGCCGGAAGATGCGCGCCGCGTGGTGCGCCTGCTGGCGCCGCTGAAGAGCGTGAAGGTGAACTTAATCCCGTGGAATCCCGGCGAATTGCCTTACAAAGAATCGAGCGCAGAGAAGATCGAAGAATTCCGCCGGATTCTGACCGATCGCGGCATTCCGGCGTTTGTGCGCTATTCGCGCGGCCGCGATGTGATGGCGGCGTGCGGGCAGTTGGCGCTGATTGAAGTGAAGAATTCCCCGCTCACAATCATGACGCAGGGAGTATCCTAAAACTAAAATCAGAGGTTGCACACTGTGACGGACCGCGATCGCAAGGCTTTGTGGATTCTGCTGGCAGGACTGGCCTTGATTTACGGAGGGGCTTACATGAGTAGGAGTTGGTGGTCGAGACTGTTTTCGTCAGCACGAGGGGGAGTGTCGGTCATTGGGAAGACAACCACTCCGGCAGACGGCGACAATCTGATCCTTCAACAACTCACCAAATCCGGCGCGGACTTGTCGCAGCAGCGAGAGGTCGTGCACTACCTTTATGTTCCCACGCAGGAGGCTTCGCACCAAGCTACCTCGAAACTTCGGGAGCAAGGGTACGACGTCACGGAAAGACCTTCCGCCGACGCCGCCGAAAAACCACCCAATCCCTGGCTTGTTCTGGCCCGCAAGGTGACAGTCGTCAATTCGCAAAATGTCCAGGAAATGAGAGTTGTATTTGAAGGCCTCGCGAAGGATACGAACGGCGATTACGACGGTTGGGAAGCGGCGGCAAAACCCTAGAGCATGGGATTTTATGATTTTGCCGAATGGGGCGCAGCAATGCTGCGCCCCTACTTTTTGCAGAGTGACAGTCGTTTGGCGGGATAGGCAGTGCTCAGGATGGCCGGATGCCGATGACCGACATGAGGCGGCCGGTTAGGCCGGCTTCGCGGCGGTGGCTGAAGAAAAAGTCGGTGCGGCAGGCGGTGCAGAGTCCGCTGGGGAAAATATTTTGCGCGCGCAGCCCGGCGGCGAGGAGTTGCGCGCGGTTGGCCTTGGGCAGATCGAGGTAAACATTTCGCGGCGGTGGCTGGTGGCCCGGAGGCGCCATGTTGAGCCACTGCAAAGGATTGGGCTCATCGCCGCTGCGCGGTTCATCAAAATAATCGGAGGCATCGGCGAATTGTGCGCTGAACTTGGTAACGAAGTCCGCGCCGACTTCGTAGCAGCAAGGGCCGATGGAAGGTCCGACAGCGGCGACGAGATCTGCGGGCTTGCTGCCAAATTCCAGACGCATCCGGCCTACAGCTTTTTCGGCGATGCGCGCGAGCGTCCCCTTCCAACCCGCATGAATGGTGGCGACGGCGCGTTTCTTGAGATCAACGAGAAGGATGGGAACGCAATCGGCAGTTTGCACGCCAAGGAGCAGGCCGGGGCGATTCGTGGTGGAGGCATCGCCTTTGCAGGCACGCGTCGGGGCGGCGCTGAAAAGATGAATCGCGTCCGAGTGAATCTGCTTGAGCGGGACGAGCGTGAAAGCCTCCGCGCCGAGGGCCGCTTGCAAAAGGCGGCGATTCCCGGCGACGTTCTCGCGTGTGTCCCATTCCATGAATCCAAGATTCAAAACTTGCTGGCCGCCGAGCGGGCTAGCGCCGCCAGGGCGTGTGCTGAATCCATGGACGAGCCAGGGAAGTTTGCGCAGAGACGCGACTTGAAGGATTTGCAAGCCGCGGAAACGGTGCATCACCCAGGGCGGCGAAAGTGAAAGCGGTCGCCGGGTGGCGCGTTTGCCGTTTGCGGGCTTTTTCGCGGATGATTTCCGTCGCGGCATGGTCCCGACAGTATAATCGTGTTGAGGATGATGCGTGGCATGATCGTAGGACTGGGCATTGATGTCGCGGAGGTGAAGCGCATTCAGGCAGTAATTGAGGCGCAAGGGGAGAGGTTTCTGCACCGCGTGTATACGCCAGATGAAGCGGCGTACTGCGAGCAGTTCAAGAACAAATACGAGCGGTACGCGGGACGCTTCGCGGTGAAAGAAGCGGCCATGAAGGCGCTGGGGACGGGCTGGAGCCACGGCGTGCGCTGGGTGGACGTGGAAGTGGTGCGAGTGAAAGGCGGTCGGCCGACATTGGCGTTGAAGGGCGAAGCCAAAAAGATCGCCGATGCTCTGGGCGTGAAAAACATTGCGGTAAGCATCACGCACACAGCGGAACAAGCATTTGCGCAGGTCATTTTCGAGGGATAGTCGCTCGCCTCAGAAGACGGCTGCCACAAAGGCAACCATTACTTCACGAGCAAGAACGGGCCGAGGGCTAGGGCATCAATACCGGCGCAATAGAAGCTGCGAACCGCGCCGCGGGGGTCGGTCACCAACGGCTCTCCGAAAAGGTTGAACGAAGTGTTGACCAGGATGGGGGCCGCCGCGGTTTCCCCGAATTTGTGCAGCAGCTTCCAGAAAATGGGATTGGCGTGCTGTTCGACGGTGTGGACACGCACCAGGTTTCCATGGAACGCAAAGCGTTCGAGGCCACCGATGGGATTCGTAAGCGTGCCCAGCGAGGTCATGAAGCGGCAATTCGGCGAAGCGTCGAAATATTCGGCGGCGCGTTCCGCCGGTACGGAAAGCGCGAAGGGATGAAATTCCTCGCGATGCTTCACGTACTCATTGACGTTTTCCAGCACGTATTCGGAAAAGGGCGAAGCCAGCAGGCTGCGGTTGCCTAGGGCGCGGTGGCCGAATTCCGTGCGTCCCTGAAACCAAGCGACGATTTTGTCGCGCAACAGCAACCGCGCGGTTTCCTCGACGGTCTGCTCTTCACCCGAAAGATAGCGGTAGGAAATCTTGCAATTGTCGAGGACGGTTTTCATTTCCTGCGAACTGGCGTGCAAGCCAACCGCGAGGCTGGAAAGCGGCGCGCGGCCGGAGTGACCGGTGATTTTCTTGCGAGAAAGATATGCGGCGCCGAGTGCCGTGCCCGCGTTGCCGGAAACGGGCTGCACGTAGACGCGCTCGAACGGGCCCCGGGCTTCCAGCGCGTGCACCAGAAGCACGTTCAGGAAAATACCGCCGGCCAGGCAGAGCGACCGGGCGTTGGTGCGCTCCGCGAAATTCGTCGCGACTTGCAGGACAACTTCCTCCAGAACATCCTGCGCGCTGCGGGCAAGGTTGGCGCGCACCACAGGCCCTGGCGCATGACCGCGCGAGGAGAGGCCGATTTCACGATAAAACTGCGGCGAAAAAATGCCTCGATGGTCCGGACCAGCGGCAAAGTATCGGCGATTTAGCGCAGGCGCGCCAGTAGGCTTCCACGTAAACAGCTTGCGGAAAATGGGGAGATATTCCGGCTCGCCATCCTTGCTGAGCCACTGCAATTTGTGTTCATCGCGGCGGGAGCGGAGCCCGGCGAGTTCCGTGACACGCGAATAAAACCAGCCCAGCGAATCCGGAAACTTCATCGAGTGCAGCGGTTCAATTTCATCGCCATCGCCAAACGCGGCCAGTCCGGATTGCGAATTGGCGCCCAGATCGAGAGTGAGGATAAGGGCGCGATCGAATCCGGAAGTGTAATAAGCGCTGGCGGCGTGGCAAAGATGGTGATCGAAGCGGGAAAGGCGTGGCCCGCCACGAAGAAGGGGCAGGAGCATATCCTCAAACGGTGTGCGCGGGGCGCGTTTGCGCGAACGCGAATGGTGCAGCGAGGCGTTGCGGTCGGCAAGGGCGATGGCACGGCAATCCGCGAGCTTCAATTGATTTTCGTGGAGACAGCGGGCCAATGCGAGGCGGGGAATTTCGAGGGCGTCCTGCAGCCGATTGAGCTTTTCTTCCTCGATGGCAAAGAGAATGGATTTTTCGTCGAGAAGCGCGACTGCGGAACCGCGGCCGATGGTGGAGATACCAAGTATGCGCATTAGGGTGAGTCAGCTCGTTTCTGGAACGGCCAGCACCGGTTCGAGCGGCAGAGCACAAAGATTCTTGCCTTCGATGTGGGTGACGTGGGCCGTGAAGAGTTCATTGGATGTTAATGCGAAAGGAAGCTGGATCGCGAGATAGTTTTCAGAGATCCCAGGGGTGCGGCAAGGATCATCAAGCGGGCCGCGTCGTAAGGTAAGCACGCGCAGGGTGCGGCCGATTTGCGAGGCGCGAAATTCCGCGGATTTGCTTTCCGCAAGGGCGCGCAATTCGCGAGCGCGGCGCTTGATAACCCCACCCGGAACCTGATTGGGCAAAGCAGCGGCTTTTGTGCCCGGGCGCTGCGAGTAGGAGAAAACGTGCAAATACGTGAAAGGGCGCTCGGCGATAAAACGCATCGTGGCGTCGTGATCGGCTTCGGTTTCGCCGGGGAAACCGGTGATGATGTCGGCGCCGATGGCGGCGTGGGGCAGGCGCTCGTGGATGAGTTCCACGCGGCGGGCGTAGTGTTCGGCGCGGTACCAGCGATGCATGGCGGCAAGGATGCGGTCCGAAGCGGATTGCAGCGGCATGTGGAAATGCGGCGCAAGGCGATCGGTGGAAGCGATGAGTTCGATAAGAGAGAGCGAAACATCGAGCGGCTCGATGGAACTGATACGAAGGCGTTCAAGGGAAGTTTCGTCGAGAATGCGCTGCAAGAGCGTGAGGAAATCTGCCTGGGGAGAAAGATCGCGGCCATACGCACCGAGATTGATGCCACTGAGCACGATTTCGCGGAAGCCGGATGCGGCCAGGTTTTGGATCTCCTCGACGACTTTTTCGGGACGCAAGCTGCGCGACTTCCCTCGAACAAAAGGAATCACGCAGAAGGAGCACCGGGAGTTGCAGCCATCCTGGATCTTGAGAGTCGGGCGCGTGTGATTCCCTTCCCCGCCCAGGACAGGAGCGACAAGCACATCGGTAAGATCAAAAATGTCGCCAGTGAGGATGCGCGCAGTGGCTTCTTCAGGCGCAAGCATGCCGGCAGGCAGCAGCGGAAGCAGCGGAAAATCGGATAAGACAGGCGGCGTGATGCTGGCGTGAATCATGTTCACAAGCGAAGGGATTTGTGGTTTGTGCGAATTGCCGACGACGTAAGAAACGCCCGGAAGAACAGCGAGTTCCTCCGGAGCGCGCTGGGCATAACAGCCGGTGACGATGATGCGCGTCGAAGGATTGGCGGCGTGGAGTTTGCGGATGGCGTCGCGCGCCTGCGTATCGGCGGCAGCGGTGACGGTGCACGTATTTAACACGACGACGTCGGCGGCGTGTGCCTCGGAGGCGAGTTGGCAGCCCTGCTCGCGCAATTGGCGTTCGATGGCAGCGCCATCGGCTTGCGTGGCGCGGCAGCCGAATTGTTCAATATAAAAAGTGGGCATCGTCGCGAAGCTTGTGGATTCTATTTAACCATACAGCAGAGTTGCCGCGAAGGAGCCCGCGCGCTGTCCCGCGCCGAATTCGCTGGCGAGAGAACTTTACGGCAAGGAGAGGCACCGCTACAATCTGGATAAGTCTATGACGCGACCTCGACGGAATCCCGCAGCGCTGTTGGATGCCAAACTTTCGGTAGTGATTCCCGTTTACAACGAGAAGGATACCATCTGCGAAATCCTCCGCCGCGTCCAGGAAACGGAGATGCGCAAGGAAATCCTCGTGATTGACGACTGCTCCAAGGATGGCACACGCGAAATCCTGCAGGGCATGGCGCAACTCCAGGAAAAGGGAGAAAGCCACGCGGCCGCGACGGATGGCGGCGACACGATTGATCTGCGCGAAATGCGCTTCTTATTCCAGGGAGGGAATCAGGGAAAGGGCGCGGCGCTGCGGCGGGGATTCGCGCAAGCTACGGGGGACATCGTGCTGGTGCAGGACGCCGACCTGGAATACGACCCGCGGGATTATCCGAAGTTGCTGGAGCCGATTCTGGAGGGGCGCGCGGACGTGGTGTTTGGCTCGCGATTTCTTGGAGGGCCGCAGCGCGTGCATTATTTCTGGCATTATGCGGCGAACAAGTTCTTGACGCTGCTTTCCGACGTGTTCACAAACCTGAAGCTGACGGACATGGAAACGTGCTACAAGGTGTTCCGGCGCGAAGTGTTGAAGGGGATACTGGTGAAGTCCGACCGCTTCGGATTTGAGCCGGAGATTACCGCGAAGATCGCCAAAGGCAATTGGCGCGTGTATGAAGTGCCCATCAGCTATGCGGGGCGGACGTACGAAGAGGGGAAGAAAATCACCTGGAAGGATGGAGTGCAGGCGTTGTGGTGCATCATCCGGTATAAGTTTGGAGACTGAGTTTCGGATGGCCTGCCTTGGAAGACAGCCCCAGCAACGGCAAAGAGAATCCCAAGAGCCGATCTAAAGATCGGCCACTACACAAAACGAAAAAATGATAGCTGACTAGGCCTGGGACATGCGGCGCTGGAAGGTCAGGAGGATCAGATCCGCGCGGCGGCGCACGCCAAATTTGTTTAAAAGATTGGAGACGTGGAACTTTACGGTGCGCTCCGCGATGTTGAGCTTGCTGGCGATTTCCTTGTTGGAAAGGTTCTCCAGCAAGGAGTCCAGGACTTCCTGCTCGCGGCGGCTGAGATTGGTGACCGTGTCGGTCTTCAGGCGGCGGCCCTGGCTCGTGAGGATGGAATCCACGAAGCCGGAGAGCACGGAACGCGGCACCCAGAATCCGCCATTGGAAACCAGCGGAAGAGCCCGGGAAAGCTGGTCTCGCGCTTCAGAATAGGTGAGAATACCCTTCACGCCAAGGCGAAGCAACGAATAAGCGTTGGCCTCGCTGACGGAATCCCCCACGACAATCAGGCGAGCATCGGAATAGCGCTCCAGGATATTGGTGAGGAGCGCCCCGGTAGCCTGCTTCGCGGCGTGCGCATCAATTACATAGACCTGAGCCTTGGGCGGCTCGAGATTGCGCAGATCGGGAGCAAGTGTGGATTCAAGCTGCTTGGCGATGACCTTGAACTGCGAGGCCTTGCCGAGCAAGCGTTCAAATTCAGAAAGCACCAGCGGGTGCGGGGAAAGCAAGCAGACTGTAAGTTTCGGGGACATACGTTTATTGGCCACTGTACTTCAGGGTAGAGAAAGCAAGGCCAATGGGCAAGGACCTTGGGGACATGTGTTCACGAGTGGTCAATGACAGATTCGGCGTATTTTCAGGGGATTAGGCAGGGCAGAGGAGGGGGTTGGTAGCAAAGAAAGGGCGAAAGGGGTGGCGAAAAGGGGTTCGGGAATGGGGACTTGGCAAGTAAAATGGAGGGATACCCCGCGCAACGAAAGGCCGCTGAAGGATCGCGGGGCGAGGTATCGAAGGAACGCATGAGGAACTTGAAGGAATCCGAGAAGGCTTTGCGGGAGTTGCTGGCAGAACGCATCCTGGTGCTGGATGGCGCGATGGGTACGATGCTGCAGCAACGGAACCTGACGGCGGCGGACTTCGGCGGCGCGGCCTTGGAGGGGTGTAACGAAAACCTGGTGCGGACGCAGCCGGACGTCGTGCTGGACATTCACCGCAAGTACTTTGAGGCGGGGTCGGACATTGTCGAGACGGACAGCTTTGGCGGGACACCTCTGGTGTTGGCGGAATATGGGCTCCATGCAGACGCGCACGAGTTGAACAAGAGGGCGGCGGTGCTGGCGCGGCAGGCGGCGGATGAGTTTTCGACGCCGGGTAAACCGCGGTTTGTGGCCGGTTCGATGGGCCCGACAACGAAGGCGATTACGGTGACCGGCGGCGTGACGTTTGAGGGGCTGCGGGATTCGTATTACGTGCAAGCCAAAGGCCTGGTTGAGGGCGGAGCGGATTTGCTGCTGGTGGAAACGTGCCAGGACACGCGAAACATTAAGGCAGCGATCCTGGCGATTCAGAAGCTGGGGCGGGAAATCGGGGCGGCGATTCCTTTCATCGTTTCCGTAACGATTGAGCCGATGGGTTCGATGCTGGCGGGGCAAACCGTGGAAGCGATGTGGGCTTCGCTGAAACACGCGCACCCGTTGACGTTTGGGATGAATTGCGCCACCGGGCCGGAATTCATGACGGATCACATACGGACGTTGAGCATGCTGACAAGCGAGTTTGTGTCGTGCTATCCCAACGCGGGACTGCCGGACGAAGAAGGGAAATACGGGGAGACACCGGCGACTTTCGCGGCGCAACTGGAAAAATTTGTGGACCATGGCTGGCTGAACCTAGTGGGCGGGTGCTGCGGCACGACGGAAAAGCATATCCGCGCGCTGGCGCAGATGGTGCAGGGAAAGAAGCCCCGGGTGCCCCCGGCGGAAACGCACCGGGCTATCTATTCGGGGATTGAGACGATTGAGGCGGACGAGCAGACGCGGCCGCTGCTGGTGGGCGAACGGACGAACGTGATTGGGTCGCGGCTGTTCAAGAACCTGGTGGCGGAAGAAAAGTGGGAAGAGGCCACGGAAATCGGGCGGCGGCAAGTGAAGGGCGGAGCGCACATCGTGGATGTGTGCCTGCAAAGCACGGAGCGGGATGAGAAGAAAGATATTCCGCTGTTTTACGAGAAGCTGATCCGCAAGATCAAGACGCCGATCATGATTGACACCACCGATCCGACGGCGGTGGAACTGGCGCTGACCTATTGCCAGGGCAAATCGCTTATCAATTCGATCAACCTGGAAGATGGCGAGGAAAAATTCGAGAAAGTGGTGCCGATCGCGCACGATTTTGGGGCGGCGATTGTGGTGGGCTGCATTGACGAGGACCCGAAACAGGCGCAGGCGTTCACGCGGGAACGCAAGCTGGCGATTGCGCAGCGGTCTTACGAATTGCTGACGAAGAAATATGGTATGGCGCCGGAAGACATCGTGTTCGACCCGCTGGTGTTCCCGTGCGCCACGGGCGACGAAAACTATATCGGTGGCGCGGTGGAAACGATGGAGGGTATCCGGCTGATCAAGAAGGCGTTGCCGGATACACGAACGATACTGGGAATATCCAACGTGTCGTTTGGATTGCCCGCGGGCGCGCGCGAAGTGGTGAATTCGGTATTTCTGTACTACTGCACGAAGGCCGGGCTGGATCTGGCGATTGTGAATACGGAGAGGCTGGAGCGGTTCGCTTCGATACCGGAGCACGAGCGGCGGCTGGCGGAGAATTTGCTCTTCCAGCACCCGCCGAAAGAAGTGGCCGCGGGGCATCCACAGCGCGCATTGTTGCTGAGCGCGCCGGCGGATTGGAGAGAGCAGAGCAAGGAACAGAAGGCGGCGCTGAACCAGTATCACATTGCGGCGATCACGGAACATTTCCGGACAACGAAGAAGAAAGAGAAGTTGAAGGCGGAGGATGTGCCGCTGGACACGCGGCTGGCCAACTACATCATCGAAGGCACGCGTGACGGATTGGTGGAAGACCTGGAGCGGAAACGCGCGGAGGGCACGCCGCCGCTGGACATTATCAATGGACCGCTGATGGACGGGATGGCGGAAGTGGGGCGGCTGTTCAACGCGAATGAATTAATTGTCGCGGAAGTGTTGCAGTCCGCGGAAGCGATGAAGGCGGCAGTGAACCACCTGGAACAGTTCATGGAGAAGGCGGACACGGCGAAGCGCGGGAAAGTGGTGCTGGCGACGGTGAAGGGAGACGTGCACGACATCGGGAAAAATCTGGTGGAGATTATTTTGAAGAACAACGGGTTCGACGTGGTGAACCTGGGGATCAAAGTGCCGCCGGAAGAATTGATCAAGGCGTTTGCGGCGCACAAGCCGGACGCGATTGGCTTGTCTGGATTGCTGGTGAAGAGCGCGCAACAGATGGTGATTACCGCGAACGATTTGAAGGACGCGGGGATTGGCGTGCCGCTGCTGGTGGGCGGAGCGGCGCTGAGCGCGAAATTCACGCAACAGAAGATTGCACCGAGCTATGGCGGAACGGTGTGCTACGCGAAGGACGCGATGACGGGGCTGCGGCTGATGAATGAATTGATGGACCCGGCGACGCGGGAACGGGTGTTGAGCGAGCACGCCATTTCCGGGAATGGCGTGAGCGTGACGACGACGGTGAAGATTACGGAGAAGCCGCGAGTGACGCGTTCGCCGAAAGTGCGAACGGACTTGCCGATACCAAAGGTGGGATACCTGGACCGCAAAGTGCGCCTGGTGCCGGATTTGCGCGAGGTGTGGAGTTACGTGAATCCGTACATGCTGTATGGACGGCACATGGGGTATCGCGGTGACTTCGAGAAACATCTGGCGGCGCGAGAAGAGAAGGCGGTGGAGTTGTTCAACGAGATGGAAGAGGTGAAGAACGAAGCCGCGACATTCATGAAGGTGCGCGCGGTGTGGCAGTTTTTTGAGGCGGAGGCGGAAGACGAGGCGCTGCATCTGTTTGCTCCGGGCGGCGCGGAACCCGTGCATACGTGGAAGTTCCGGCGTCAGAAAATTGGCGATCAGTTGTGCTTGAGCGATTACGTGCTGCCTGCTCGCGAGTGGCAGCGGGATCACGTGGCCGTGTTCGTGGTGACGGCGGGCGAGGGGGTGCGGGAGCGCGCGGAGAAAGCCAAACACGACGGCTACTATTTCAAGTCGCATGGATTGCAGGCGCTGGCGATTGAAACGGCGGAAGGCTGCGCGGAATGGCTGCACCGGCGAATCCGCGAAGATTGGGGATTCCCCGATCCCGCGGAGATGACCATGGCCCAGCGGTTCACGTCACGACACCGCGGGAAGCGCTACAGCTTTGGATATCCCGCTTGCCCGGAATTGGAATACCAGGCGGGGATCTGGAGTCTGCTGCGGCCGGAAGAGATTGGCGTGCAGTTGACGGAAGGATTCATGATGGACCCGGAAGCGAGCGTGAGCGCGCTGGTGTTCCAGCATCCGGATTGCACGTATTTTAGTGTGGGGGAGAGCGAAGAGTAGCGGCGTCGGCGCTTTCGGAAGTCGGAAATTCCGAGTTAATTCTTTGCTACTGGTTGCAGCATCATCTGCTGAATGAGTTGTTGTTTAACGAAGGCGGAACCTTTGTGGTTCTCTATCATCTTGAAGGCAGGAGTGTTCATTAGGCTATGCATGAAGCAATGGTGCACGGTCAAGACCACATCTTGGAAAGTCTGATCGGCTTCAATTAAAGATACTTTAAGTCCCATAGCCTTTAGCTCATCAAAATGTATGTGCCTCGCGTGAGATTTGTTTCCACGATAATCTGTGAGTCGCCTGACGATCTTTTGGGCTTTGATCTTGGACTGTGCGTCACCTTCAAACATAACGTGCTCAAGCTCTTTCTCAACGAATCTCTTGGACCAATCAATGGAGTTTTCACACTGACTCAAAAATGTGGGTCCGTATCTGCCGATAATTGACTGCCAGATTGGTATCTTGCTGCTGTCCTGCTTGACTTCCTTACATGCCCGTTTGAACTCCTCTTTTACGCCATAGGCCGGAAGTGTACCCAACTGTGGATCGATAGGTCCGAGATTAGAATGCCGCGCCATAAGGATTTCTTTGCAAGAACACGCGATCATCGTCCCAGCTGACATGGCAATTTGTGGGATGATTGCCCTTATGTTGTTTCCAAATATGCGATGGAGATAGTCCACCAATGACTCGGTAGCTGCAATGCTGCCGCCCGGCGTATGCAGGATCAAATCTAACCCACGAGATCTATCTTGCCCACCGATGGAATGAACTGCCATCATGAAACCGTTCTTGTCTTCGTCGGTAATCCCTAACATGGGAGCATCGGGTTTAGACAAAAAGCCCGAGTAGTATGCAATTACATTCCGTCCTGTAGCGTCTCTGAGGGCCTGGAGATACTTGCGGCGTATCGTGTCAAGGGCTCCTTGGGCGAGTTGGGTTTGGAGCTGTGCTTGTCCCGCGTGCTGCGCGATAGTACTTTGGATTTCTTTTAGGACATCAGTCCAGTCAGGCATCAGGCTTGTTTCTGTTTGCGGAGATCCGGAATTGGGTCTTCGCAGACTGAATACGTCGTGAACGTTTGCATAAGTACGGGGGTCGCGGGGTATGACGCCGGCTGTATAGGCAAGGACGTGTCGCCTTCGCGAAACGAAAAGAGTTTCTCCGCCTCTTTTGCCAAGGCACTCTTCTTTGTTTTCTTCATGGCTTGCCTCCGTAACGGTACCTTTTTATCACTTATGGGCTTCTTTCGCATAGAGTACTCCTAGAAATAGTTTTCGACAGTGCACAGGGACTCGGGCAAGATCGTCATGTTGCCTCGCTTAGTTAATCGGCATCGGTAGGGGCTTTCCTGAGGTCTTGTCGAGAGAAACTCCGATCCGGCAACAATTCCCGGGGCACATCCTGGTTCCATTCAAGAATCTCTCATCCGTAAGATTCAGCTGGACTGGTGACGGGTTACTATCATTATCCCCGCACCAAACGAGTCACGGTGCTGACCCCTCCCCCTGTTTTTTGTAAGTGGTGATTCTAAAGGAGATTAAGTTGGTTGTTTTGTATCAGATTTGAATGTGGTGATTCTAAAGGGGGTTAGCGGAATACGATGCGAGGGAGTGTAGGGTCGGGATTGGGAGAATCGGGTGTGGAGGGAGCGATCGGGATGACGGAGGGTGGGGGCGAGTCGGGTTGTGTGGAGTCCGCTGGCTCGTCAGGCACTTCGGATTCGGCAGAATTGTCTGGCTCATCGGGATGGCCGGGGTCGGCGGCATCGCCCGGCTCGGCGGGATGGTCATGCTCGTCGAGTTCGGCGGAGTCGGCGGAATCCTCGTCGTCGTCATCGAACTCATCCTTGTCCTCATTCTCATCCTCGTCAGAGGAATCCTCGAGGGCCTGGACGAATTTGGGATTTAGCTTTCCGAAAGCACTGGTGACGGTGGCGACCAGGGGCTCGTCACCAAAGGTGCGTGCGAATTCGTCTTCGGCCATGGGAAGAGTCTGCGCCATGATTTGAGCAAGATAGCCGAGTGTATGGGCAGTTTTAGGGCTGATCTGGCCGGAGGCAACGGCGCGGAAGAGCCGACCGAGAGTGCCGTTGAGGGCACAGGCGCTGACATAGTCTGTGCTGAGACCTGAGGCGATAAAGTCCCCGGCGTTCCTGGCGGCCAGGCGCCGGAGTTCGCGCTGGGAGTGGAAGTAACAGAAATCGGCATCGCCGGGTTGACGGGGCGTTTTGCATTGGCGGCCATCGGCGAAGGTGAAGGTACACCGGGACACGAGGTCCTTAGAGGGTTTGTTGGACATAGAGAACTCCGGATGATGAATTAGGATCTTGGGAAGCCCCGGGAAGGAAGATCGCGGGGCACACTTATCAACGTGAAATAGTGTGGCAGAAGATTATTAGAATGTCAAGAGAATAAATATAAATAAGATGGAGAGGAGGACCGAAGGAGTAAAGAGGAAAAGCGAAACGCAGAGACGCAGAGTTCGCAGAGAAGAGAAAGGCGCGGTTGCTGGCGGGGGTAAAGCCCAGCGCCTAAAGGGGATACGCCTACAGGGGGAGGCGGTCCCAGCGGCATTTGGCGGGTGGCAATCTGGCCGCGATCCCTCCGCTCCGGCCCGCAGACGGCGCGGGCCTCCGGTCGGGGTGACAATACGGGGTGACGTAGAGGGGTGGGTGGATTGGCGCAGGGTGGGGCGGGGGTTGGGTTGCTATTCTCAGGAGGGCAGGGAGGGTGTGGAAAATGCTTTCCGTGAGCTTCCATAAGTCATTTGAATACAGAGTATTAGTTAAATGACATAAAGGAGGTGGGTGGCTTTCGGCTTGCATGCTTGGTGACTGTAATACTGCAAGTGCGTTCAGGGCCTTCCTTACTACATGGCTCTTCCAAATGGTCCCTCGGGACTCCTCGCCGGAGGTAATTATGCAACAACGAATTGTGATTTTAGGAGCAGCAGGCCGTGATTTTCATAATTTCAACGTGTGCTACCGGGAAGATCCCTCGAGCCACGTAGTAGCGTTCACGGCAACACAAATACCGGACATAGCAGGAAGGAAATACCCGGCGGAATTGGCCGGGCCGATGTATCCGGATGGAATTCCGATTGTGCCGGAAGAAGAGCTGGAGCGATTGATCCGGGACGAGAAAGCGAACGTGGCGGTGTTTTCGTACAGCGACGTATCGCACGTGAAGGTGATGAACCTGGCGTCGCGGGCGCTGGCGGCGGGAGCTGATTTTCAGATGTTGAGCGCGGAGCGAACGATGTTGCCGGCGACGGTGCCGGTGGTGTCCATCTGCGCGACGCGGACGGGTTGCGGGAAAAGCCCGGTATCGCGGCGCGTGGCAAAGCTGTTGAAGGATTGGGGACTGAAGACGGTGGCGATCCGGCATCCGATGCCGTACGGGAATTTGAAGAAGCAGCGGGTGCAGCGGTTCGCGACGGTGGAAGACATGGACCGCGAGCAGTGCACGATTGAAGAGCGCGAAGAGTACGAGCCACACGTGCAGAGCGGAACGATTATCTACTCCGGAGTGGACTACGCGGCGATTGTTGCGGAAGCAGAGAAGGAAGCGGACGTGATCATCTGGGACGGCGGAAACAACGATACTCCGTTTGTGTTTCCGGACCTGGAGATCGTGGTGGTGGACCCGCACCGGGCGGGACATGAAGTGTTGTATCACCCGGGCGAAGTAAATCTGCTGCGGGCAAACGTGGTGGTGATCAACAAGGTGGATTCGGCGCACCCGGACGCGGTAGAGACAGTGCGAGAGAACGTGCAACAGCGCAATCCGAAGGCGGAGATCATCGAAGCGGAATCGCTGGTGATCGTGGAAGAAGCCGAGAGGCTGCGCGGGAAGCACGTGCTGGTGATCGAGGACGGGCCTTCGCTGACGCACGGCGAGATGACGCTGGGCGCGGGCGTGATTGGCGCGCAGAGGGCAGGAGCAACGCTGGTGGATCCGAGGCCGTACGCGGTGGGAAGCCTACGGGATACGTTCGTGAAGTTCCCGCATGTGGGCGCGCTGCTGCCGGCGATGGGCTACAGCGAGAAGCAACTGGCGGATTTGCAGGAGACGATCCGGCGGACACCGTGCGACTTTGTGCTGATTGCGACCCCGATTGATTTGCGGCATCTGATTGCGATCGGGCAGCCCTCAGTGCGGGCAACCTATGAAGTGAAGGAGCGCGGAAAGCTGACGCTGGCGGATGTGATGCGGCGATTCGTGACGAAAGAAGTGGAAGTGAAAGTTGGATGAGAGGAGACGCACATGTACCGCAAACGGATGGGAGCAACGCCCGCAGCAACGCCGTGGCATCTGAAGCCCGCGATGGGAGCTCATAAACGGGACTTCCTTTCGCTGCACGACCTGACAATCACGGAGATGGAAGGGCTGCTGAAACTGGCGGCAGAAGTGAAAGCGCATCCGAAAGCGTTCGTGACCGCGCTGCAGGGAAAGATGGCGGCGCTGATCTTTGAAAAGCCATCGCTGCGGACGCGGGTGACGTTTGAAGTGGGATTCGAGCAGTTGGGCGGCCACGCGGTGTACCTGGCGCCGGGAGATATCGGGCTGGGGAAACGGGAGAGCGTGGCGGACGTGGCGCGGAACCTGTCGCGGTGGGTGGACGTGATGATTGTGCGCACGTTCTCGCAGGCGTTGCTAGAAGAACTGGCGCACGAAGCGCGCGTGCCGGTGATTAATGCGCTGACGGACCTGCTGCACCCATGTCAGGCGATCGCGGACCTGCTGACGATCCGGGAAGCCAAAGGAGAATTAAAGGGGCTGCACCTGGTGTACGTGGGAGACGGAAACAATGTGGCGCTATCGCTGGCGCACGCGGCGGGAAAAGTGGGCATGAACTTCACGATGGTGTGCCCGCTGGGATACGAGCCGGATGCGGACATATTGACGGAAGCGAGGGCGGACGCTTCGAGTACCGGAGCGGAAATCGAAGTGGTGCAGGACGCGAGGGAAGTGCTGGGCACCGCGGACGCGGTGTACACAGATGTGTGGACGAGCATGGGGCGGGAAGAGGAAACCGAAGAGCGGCGGCGAAACTTTGCGGGATATCAGGTGAACGAAAGCCTGATGGATATGGCGCCCGCCGATGCCCTGTTCATGCATTGCCTGCCGGCACACCGCGGAGAAGAAGTGACGGACGAGGTGCTGGACGGGTTGCAGTCCGTGGCGCTGGAACAGGCGGAGAACCGGTTGCACGCGCACAAGGCGATTCTGCTGGCCTTGATGGCGGGCGCGGAAGAGGAGCACGGGAAGAAGAATTAGGTGAAGGGCTGGAGGGAAAAGCAGATCCCTCCGCTCCGGACCGCAGAAGGCGCGGTCCTCCGGTCGGGATGACGTCTTTTTTAATGGCCAGAGAAAAGGCGGCCGCTCGTCGCGGCGAGCGGCCGCTACACAGATAAGTTCGTATAAGTAAGGATGCGGGAAGAGCGATGAAACCGATTGCGGTGATTGCGATAGGCGGAAACTCGTTGACGCGGGAAAACGAGCGCGGCACGTTTGAAGAGCAACAGGCGCACGCGAAGGAGACGTGTGAAGGAATCGCCGCGGTGCAGCAAAAGGGCTACCGCGTGGTGGTGACGCACGGAAACGGGCCGCAGGTGGGCGAGGCGCTATTGCGATCGGAGATGGCGCACGGAAAGGGTGGGCCACAACATCTGGACGTTTGCGGCGCGGAAACCGAAGGAGCGATGGGGTACCTGCTGCAGCAGACGCTGGACAATACGCTGTACGAAAAAGGAATGCCGCAAAAGGTGGTAAGCCTGATCACGCAGGTGATTGTGGACGCAGATGACCCGGCGTTTCTGCGGCCGGATAAACCGATTGGGCCGTTTTACCGGCAGGAGGAAGCGGAGCAGAGGCGGGAGCAGTTTGGATGGAAAGTGGTGGAAGACGCGGGACGGGGATGGCGGAGAGTGGTGGCTTCGCCGCACCCGCGAAGGATTTATGAGATTGAGGCGATCCGGGCATGCCTGGACGCGGGATTCGTGGTGATTGCGGCGGGCGGCGGAGGGATTCCGGTGGTGCGGCGGGCAGGACGGCTGCGCGGAAGCGAAGCGGTGATTGACAAGGACCGCTGCTCGGCGCTGCTGGCGCGGGACCTGGAAGCGGAACTGTTGCTGTTTTCGACGGGCGTGAAGCATGTGTTTTTGAATTATGGCAAGGAAAACGCGAGGCCGCTGTTTCATGTAAGCTGGGCGAAGGCGCATGAATACCTGATGCACGGGGAATTTCCCGCGGGAAGCATGGGGCCGAAGGTGGAAGCGGCGCTGGCGTACCTGGAAGCAGGGGGAAAGCGCGCGCTGATAACGGCGCCGGAGAGCATCGCGCTGGCGCTGGGCGGGTCTGAAGGAACGGAGATATTGCCGCCGGTGGGAGTGATGGATGACCCAGTGGCGGTGTGATGAGTGAGATTGTGGATTAGAAGTCTTGTCAGGGATACTTCTAGCGAGCAGGCAGCGTGTCTTAGGGGTTAAAACCCCTGAGTTTCGGGAGCTTCTCGGCACAGCTAAAGCTGTGCCCTCCCAGGAGCTATTTTCCCCAGGATCTGCTTGTGAGATGGCTTCCGGTTTGGACTGTGATTGGGTAGGAAATGAAGTAGTGCGAAGAATTTGGAAGAGGAAAGGGCGGGCATGTACAGAATCTTGGATGCGGAATTCATTGCGCCGGGGATCAAGCGGTTTGTGATTGATGTCCCGCGGATTGCAAAGAAACACCAGGCGGGACAGTTTGTGATTTTGCGGCTGCATGAGAGGGGCGAACGCATCCCGATAACGATTGAGAGTTCGGACAGGGAAAAAGGGACGATCCGGATTGTGGTACAGGCCGTGGGGAAGACAACATATGAATTGAATGCGATGGAAAAGGGCCAAGCGATATTGGACGTCGTGGGACCACTGGGAAAGCCTTCGGAAATTGAGAAATACGGAACCGTGGCGGTACTGGGAGGAGGAGTGGGAACGGCTCTGGCGTATCCCACAACAGCCGCGCTGAAAAAAGCGGGCAACCGGATCCTGACGATATTGGGGGGACGGAGCAAGGATCTGGTGCTGCTGGAAGAAGAGATGAGGGAAGTGAGCGACGAACTCTATGTAACCACGGATGACGGGAGCTACGGGGAAAAGGGATTGGTGACGGACAAGCTGCGAGAACTGATTGGCGCGGGCGAGAAGATTGACCTGGTGCTGGCGGTAGGGCCGGTGCCGATGATGAAAGCGGTGGCAGACCTGACGCGAGAGCACGGGATCAAGACGATTGTGAGCTTGAACCCCATCATGATTGATGGCACGGGGATGTGCGGAGGGTGCCGGGTGCTGGTGGGCGGGAAGAGTCAATTTGCATGCGTGGACGGGCCGGAATTTGACGCGCACCAGGTGGATTTTGGCGTGCTGATGCAGCGGAACAAGATGTACCGGGACGCGGAGAAGGAATCGCTGGAGAGATACCAGCATGCGTGCGAGGGCGGAGCGGAGAGTGAGCAACCCGTGGTGATTACAGGAGGCAAGCCGTGAGCCCGGCGAAGGAAGTATCCGCAAACCCGGTGCCGATGAAAGAGCGGATGAAGATACCGCGGCAGGGCATGCCGGAACAAGCCGCGGAATTGCGGGTGATGAATTTTACGGAAGTGAACCTGGGGTATTCGATGGAGTTGGCGCGGCAAGAGGCGCTGCGTTGCCTGGAATGCGCGAAGCCGACGTGCGTGGACTATTGCCCGGTGGGCGTGAAAGTAAAAGATTTCGTAAAGCTGATCGTGAAGGGCGATTATCTGGGGGCAGCGGCGAAGATTCGCGAGGATAACGTGCTGCCAGCAATCACGGGGCGCGTGTGCCCGCAGGAAGATCACTGTGAGGGATTCTGCCTGCTGCACAAGAAAGTAGATTCTCTGGGGATCGGGTACCTGGAACGGTTTGTGGCGGACTACGAGCAGAAAGCGGGTGCGCCGCCGGCGCCGAATGCGGCACCGACGGGGAAGAAAGTGGCGATTGTAGGCAGCGGGCCCGCGGGATTAAGCGCGGCGGGGGATTTGATTCAGAGAGGGCACCAGGTACACGTGTTTGAGGCGCTGCATGAAATCGGCGGCGTGCTGGTGTACGGGATACCGGAGTTTCGCCTGCCAAAGCAAGTGATCCGCGAGCAGATCGACACCATGCGGAAAATGGGGATCGTGTTCGAGACGGACGTGGTAGTGGGAAAGACGGTTTCGATTGACGATCTATTTGAGGAGGAAGGGTTTGACGCGGTATTTATTGCCACGGGCGCGGGATTGCCGGTGTTCCTGAGTATTCCGGGCGAGCACCTGAACGGAGTATATTCGGCGAATGAGTTTTTGACGCGAATCAACCTGATGCATGCGTACGAATTCCCACGCTATGACGAGCCCATGGTGAGTCTGCGCGGAAAGCATGTGGCGGTGATTGGCGGAGGAAATACGGCGCTGGACGCGATCCGGTCCGCCCGGCGGCTAGGAGCAGAAAAGGCGTACGTACTGTACCGGCGGAGCGAGACAGAGATGCCGGCGCGCATCGAAGAAGTGAAGCACGCGAAACAAGAAGGCATCGACTTTCAGGTGCTGACGAATCCGGTGGAATTCCTGGATGATGGGCGCGGCTGGCTGCGAGGTGCGCGGTGCGTGCGGATGGAACTGGGCGAGCCGGATGCTTCGGGAAGACGGCGGCCGATTCCAATCGAGGGATCGGAGTTCGAGGTGCCGCTTACGGTGGCGATTATCGCGACGGGGACTTCGGCGAACCCGCTGATACAATCCACGACGCCGGGGCTGAAGACGAACAAGCGAGGATATATCGAGGCGGATGGAGAATCGCAGCGAACGTCGAGGAAGGGCGTATTTGCGGGGGGAGATATTGTGACGGGAAGCGCGACCGTGATATTGGCGATGGGAGCGGGAAGACGCGCGGCGAAAGCGATTCATGAGTATTTGGGTACGGGGGAGTGGTAGAGAACCCAAGAGCGGCCCGCCTCAGAAGGACGGGCCCTACAACTCCAAGAGCACAGTCAGGGGTGGCTGTGCCACCAGGAATTGAGATTCGGCTGAACGGGTGGAAGTGAAGTAGGAAGTGAAACGACGTGCCTTCGAGGTGGACGGTTGCACTTGCCGCGCCTCCCCACACGCCAGTGGGCCCTCAACAAGGAGCAAAAACCATGACAATTCAGAAATCGGATGTTTTGGCGTATCACTTTGGCGCGCGCCCTGGAAAAATTGAAGTATCCCCCACAAAACCCTGCCGCACACAGAGAGACCTGAGCCTGGCGTACACGCCGGGCGTGGCGCTGCCGTGCCTGGAGATTCAAAAGGAACCACACGACGCGTTCAAATACACGGCAAAGGGAAACCTGGTGGCGGTGGTGTCGAACGGAACGGCGGTGCTGGGTTTAGGAAACATTGGAGCGCTGGCCGGGAAACCGGTGATGGAAGGAAAAGGAGTGCTGTTCAAGAGATTCGCGGACGTGGACGTGTTCGACCTGGAAGTGGATTCGATGAATCCCGACGACGTAATCAAGGTGTGCCAGTTGCTGGAACCGACGTTTGGCGGAATCAACCTGGAAGACATCAAGGCGCCGGAATGTTTCTACATTGAAGAGACGCTGAAGAAAACGATGAAGATTCCGGTGTTCCACGACGACCAGCACGGCACGGCGATTATTTCTGGAGCGGCACTGCTGAATGCGCTGGAGATCGTGGGGAAAGCGATCGATAAGGTGAGGGTGGTGTTCAACGGAAGCGGCGCGGCAGGAATTGCGTGCGCGGAACACTATGTGCGGCTGGGCGTGAAACGCGAAAACATCATCATGGCGGACACGAAAGGCGTCATCTACGAGGGACGCGTGGAGGGGATGAACCCGTACAAGGCGCGGTTCGCGCAAAAGACGGAGCTGCGCACGCTGGCGGAGGCGATTAAGGGTGCGGATGTGTTCGCGGGATTGTCCGTGAAGGGCGCGTTCACTCCGGACATGCTGCGCTCGATGGCGGCACGTCCGATCGTGTTTGCGATGGCGAACCCGGACCCAGAAATGACGTATGACGAAGCAGTGGCCACGCGGAAAGACGTAATCATGGCAACGGGGCGGTCCGATTATCCGAACCAGGTGAACAATGTGCTGGGCTTCCCGTTTATTTTCCGAGGGGCGCTGGACGTACACGCGACGGCGATCAACGAAGAGATGAAGCTGGCGGCAACGCGGGCGCTGGCGACGCTGGCGAAGGAAGACGTGCCGGATTCCGTGTGCCATGCGTATGGAGTGGAGCGCATGCGGTTCGGGCCGGAGTACATCCTGCCGAAGCCATTCGATCCGCGAGTGCTGGTGTGGGAAGCGGCGGCGGTGGCACGCGCGGCCATGGAATCGGGCGTGGCGAGTGAACCGGTGAACCTGGAGGAATACCGGGAGCGGCTGGAGCGGCTGTTGGGGAGGGCGCACGAGCGGATGCGGCTGGTGATTCACAAGGCGCGGAGCAATCCGCGGCGTGTGTTGTTTCCCGAGGGCGAACACGAAAAAATCCTGCGCGCGGCACATATCCTGCTGGAGGAGAAGATCGCGCAGCCGATGTTGATCGGGGATACCGAAAAGATTCGCGCGAAGGCGGCGGATGTGGGCGTACCGCTGGAGAAAATCCAGATCATTGATCCGGGGACATGGCCGAAGCGCGATGCGTACATCCAAAGGCTGTATGAATTGAGGCAGCGCCGCGGCGTGACGCTTTCGGAAGCGCGGGAACTAATCCATAACCGCAACCTGTTTGGAGCGGTGATGGTGCAGGTGGGAGACGCGGATGCGCTGGTAGGCGGCGTGATGCAGCACTTTCCGGACACGATCCGGCCGGCGCTGCAGGTGATCAAGCCGCGACCGGGGCTGCACAAGGTTTCGGGATTGTATGCGCTGGTGACAAAGCGCGGGGACATGTACTTCCTGGCGGATTGCACGGTGAACATCGAACCGACTTCGGAAGACCTGGCGGAGATCGCATTGTGCGCGGCGGAAGCAGCGAGGCGTTTTAACGTGACGCCGCGCGTGGCGATGCTGTCGTTTTCCAACTTTGGCAGCACGCCGCACCCGCTGGCGGAGAAGGTGCGTCGCGCGGTGGAACTGGTACACAAGGCCGATCCGGCATTGATGATTGACGGAGAGATGATGGCGGACACGGCGGTGGTGCCGGAGATTATCGCGGAGACGTACCCGTTCTCTAAATTGCGGGGAGGAGCCAACGTGCTGATCTTCCCGGACCTCACGTCCGCGAATACTTGCTACAAACTGCTGGCGCAGATTGGTGGCGAGGAGACGATTGGACCGATCCTGATGGGGATGTCCAAGCCCGTGCACGTGCTGCAGCGCGGAGCGGAAGTGGAGGAGATCGTGAACATCGCCGCGATTGCGGTGGTGGATGCGCAGGAGACGGAAGTGCGGGTGAATGTGGAGACAACACAGCAAGCGCAAGCGCCGATGGAAGAGCAGTGCGCGGTAGCAGCCGAGGGGAAACTTCCGTAGGAGGCTGCCCCACAAAAGCGCCGGAAACGGCGCCGCTTCAGAAAGCGGCCGCTGCAAAGCTCCAGACTCGGAGAGCGGGGGACAGCTGCAAAGAGGTGGCGGGGCGAGTTGCGTGACCCTTGCACTTGATTCCCGCAGGGTGAGGTGTTGAACTGTGGGCTGTTTTGAAGTGAAGTATCCTTCCTTCCGAGAAAGAGCACGGCAAGCACCGGAAAAAGGTAATTGCAGCTAGGAAAGACGCAAGCGAAGGACGGTTCCCGCATGAGCGAAATTGAAACGAAAGCCCTTCCGGAGAATGCGTATAAACCCCTGAAACCAAGTGAAGTCTACGAACCGATTGTACCGGCCGAGGCGAAGCTGCCGGAACTCACGCTGCGGTCGATCCTCTGGGGTGTAGTGTTTTGCGTAATCTTCACCGTCGCTTCGGCCTATTCCGCCCTCAAGGTCGGCCAGGGAATGGAGGCGGCGATCCCA
>Ga0326727_10000865_pt1 | contig 118876 bp, 109 predicted proteins | sample MB2enrmetagenome_FD_207643 | JGI IMG/M metagenome (GOLD analysis project Ga0326727, IMG submission 207643) | Lab enriched peat soil microbial communities from McLean, Ithaca, NY, United States - MB29MY | ecosystem: Environmental > Terrestrial > Soil > Wetlands > Peat | place: USA: New York... | reverse complement strand
AGCGCTGGGATTCACTACGGTCACTCCGGACGATCCGGCAGGCACAGCGCCGCCTCTAGTTTCCGTTAGCGGAGCATTCAGCCTGGGGCCATCGCCGCAGGGTCCAACCAAAATTCATGACGTTACTTTTCAGTACCAGGATACTTTTACCTGGACCAAGGGCCGGCATTCTCTCAAGTTTGGGGGTGATCTCCGGTGGATAAGAAACAATTTCCATTTCGACTTTTACAATAACGGATCGTTCGACTTCGGGAGTTACTACCCGAACACGGGCAGCCCTTTAGCCGATTTTGTCGGCGGGTTCACCGACAACTACTACCAGTTTTCGAGCGCGATCTATGGAATCCGGACCCATCAGCTGGACTTCTTTGCCCAGGATGCGTGGAAAATAACGAACAGGCTGACTCTCGATTACGGTTTGCGGTACGAATACAACTCGCCGCAAGTAGATCCGCGAAACCAGATTCAAGGCTGGTTCCCGGGCGCGGAATCGACACTTTACCCTGCTTCGCCGGGCAGTTTTCTGTATGCGGGTGATCCGGGAACGCCGAATCGTGGTCTGGTCTACCCAGACTACAGGAATTTTGCTCCACGGTTTGGGTTCTCCTGGGATATGTTGGGCAGCGGCAAGCTGGTAATGCGCGGTGGTGCCGGCATTTTCTATGATATCGAAGACGGAGCGCTGAACCTGCAGTTTGGAGGCCAAGCTCCCTTTGGATATGTGGCGAACAACTATCCGTGCTTCACCACCGTCGGCAATGGGGCTGCGACCGGTTGCCTTGAGCCAGTGAACGGGTCTTACAGTGCCGACCCTTTCCAGACCGCGAACACCGGCTATTCCGACCCCTATCCCTTTATCGCGGGCGGCCATTTGGGACAGTTCTTTACCCCCGCCATCCCGTTTGCATACGTTGTCTCTCCGCACTTCCGGACTCCTTATGCAGAAAACTTCAACTACGGGTTCCAATACCAACTTACCAACGATACATTTGTAGAGGCGGTTTACGTCGGCAGTTTGAGCAGGAAAGCCATCTCCAGTACGAATCTGAATTTCCCTGAAATCAATGGGAATGTTGCGTGTTCCGCCCTACCTTCTTGCAGCTTGATGGCGCAATACCAGTCCGTTGTGAGTTCCATTTCCCCGCCGCCCGCCTCGCCAACCAATGTGCCTAACTCCATTTCTCCCGATTGCGCGCGCCCTCTGGCGAATTGCGATGCGAATTTCATCCCTTATGGCGCCACCCAGATCATCACCAACGTGAGCGAGGGCAGTTCGTCAAGCAACCAACTGCAGGTTACAGTGGACCGGAGAATGAATCACGGTCTCGGATTCAGAGTCGCCTACACGCTGGCGAAGACAATCGACGTAACTTCGGGCTTTCGGGCCCGCTCGGGAACGCTCACAAATCCACTGGACCCGAGGTTCGATCGCGGCCTGGCCGATTTTGACGCGCGCCAGCGCTTGGTATTAAGCCCGCTATGGCAGATCCCCTTTGGGGAACACGGCAGCAGACTCAGGCAAAATATTCTAGGGGGATGGATGGTCTCTACCATCACTTCGTTCCAGTCGGGGAACCCATTCACGCTTTACTCCAGCAACGGGGCCAGCGAATCGAATGAAGGGCTCGACCGGCCGGATGTAGTTGGGCCGATTCAGGTCTTCAGCAACCCCAGGCAATTGCGGACATTCAGCCCCAGCGCGGATGGTATCCATGGGAGCTGCTTGTCGGGTACCACGACGGGATTTTTCCTGTTCGATCCAACGAACCTGGTTTGTTCGGTGGGGCCGCCGGTGGGCCAACCCCTGCCTGCAAACACCACCCTGATTCAGGGAGGTGTGCCGCTGTTTACTTACGGCAACATGGGGAGGAACGTGCTGCGGGGACCGGGGATTAATAATTGGGACATCTCGATCCTGAAAAACTTTAAGCTCACGGAAAGCAAATCGCTCCAGTTTCAATCGAATTTCTTCAATGCCTTTAACCATGCACAGTTCTATGGGCCGACTTCCAGTGGGGGATCAGTCGGTGGCAGCGGTTTGTTCGGCCAGGTTTCAAGCGACAGTACGCCGTCCCAATCCGCGTATTATCGGGGGCCACGCGTGATTCAATTTGCTCTGAAGCTGTATTTCTGAAGTCTGGGAGAAATTCGGGTCCGGGACGCAGAAACACCCGCCTCTCGTGGTCAGGATTTCAGCTAGCCGAGCGGCGAGTCGGTCATGCGGAAACGGGTGCGGACGTGTTCGGAGAGCAGTTCGATCGCCCCGCGATTTGCCACGGGATCGGCCTTTGCCAGATATTTCATCGCTTCCACCAGCATCTTCTGACCGTCCACGTAGCGGGGGTCGGTGGTGCGTTCGCGCCTCTTGCGAGACAGGTCCGGAGGAACGGTGATGGTAAACACTTTGGCCATGCAAACTCCCACTTGCGGCAGCTTTTGTGCAGTATATCGTCCCGGCCAGTCTTTTTCAGCTTGATTCTGTTGGTGCGGATTTGCCGGATCTGGGCTTCCGCAGAGACGGGGTTTGCCGCATCTGCGAAGACGGGGCAAGCCCCATCTCTACAAATGCTCATCCTTGTGGAGAGACGAACTTGGTTTTTCCGGTGGTTTTCAGCTTGAAGACGTCCTCCGGTAGTTTTTGCTTGAACTTTATCTCGGAATACCTCACCAGGCGGTAGTCGTCGCCCGGTTCAAACAACTGCTGTTGAACCGAAATTCCGCGCGCCGGATCGATCCAGAGCAGGATGTGCGCTATATTGTTTCGGAAACGGTCGGACTTCGGAATCAGGTCCAGTTCGTCAGTCTCGACGCCGTCGATGGTCTTCGATCCCAAGAACTTCACGTCATAAGACTTGAGCAGGTCGTGCCCGCCGCCGCCGAAGCCGAGCACCAAGAAACTCTCGACGTCGCTGCGATTCTTGCCCGCGCTGTACTCGCTGACCTGATCGATCTTGGGCTGGTACACCTGAACCTTGCCGCCGCTGTAGATGACGTACTTCTTGTCGGGCTCGGCGAAGTCGGCAGCCATCTGGATTTCACCACCTTCGCGCCGGAAATACACCTTGCCTTTCTCCGTCTCGGTTTCGTCGACGACCTTCTGGTATTGGTCCCAGACCACATTGGCTTCGAGAGCTTTGAAGTCTCGGGCGGCGGCATCCATCCGGCTAAGAACGCGCTCCAGTTCAGCGGATTCGCTCTGCGGCCACGCCGCCGCGGTCAGCAGCCAGCCGATTGCAAGCATCCCGAAAAAAAACGTTTTGACGGCAGCTCTCATCCCTGAAACCTTGAAACGTTGAAACCTTGCTCTTACTCTTTTTCCACCCAGACTTTGTAACTCTGCAGATGTCCAGAGGCGTCTTTGACGGTCTCGATATTGGTAATGCTGACCGCTCCGGAGATGGGCTCGATGATCTGCTCCAACTGCCGGCGAACGTCGCCGCCCGGGGACACATTCACCGCCGAGGCCTGGATCTGATAGATCAGCTCGCCCTTGGCGCCGGGAACCACCACCACGCCGGTAAGATGCGGGATGCGCTCGACCGGCTTGTCCTTGAAGTTGATGAAGTGCGGCGAAACAAAAACAAAGAGCAGAATCAGCGTGACCATGATGTCATAGTGCAGGCTGCCCCGCTCGTACGACCAAAGAACGTATCCACGAATTGTCCGCCAGATCGCGCCCATTGGAGAGACAGCGCTCTCAATCGCTGTCGCGGATGTTTCGGGTTGCTGCCAGTTTATTGGGGAACTCATGGTATAGCAAATCTCCGATTTACGTTAGCTAGAGACGCCTGCCGGAATGCGATCGGTGCCCATATATGGCTGCAGCGCCTCCGGAATGCGCACGCTGCCGTCGGCTTGCTGATAGTTCTCCAGAATGGCAACCCATGTACGTCCGACTGCCAACGCGCTGCCGTTCAACGTATGCAGAAATTCAGTCTTGCTCTTTCCCTCGGGACGATAGCGGATATTCGCCCGCCGCGCCTGAAAACTTTCGAAGTTCGAGCACGAAGAAATCTCGCGAAACAAATTCTGTCCCGGCAACCAGACTTCGATGTCATAAGTCTTGGCCGAAGAGAATCCTATATCCGCCGTGCAGAGCGTGACCACGCGGTAGTGCAGGCCGAGTTTCTGCAACACGGTTTCGGCATTGCGGGTCAGCTTCTCCAGTTCATCGTACGAAGTCTCGGGACGCGAGAACTTCACCAGTTCCACCTTTTGAAACTGGTGCTGGCGGATAATTCCGCGCACATCTTTCCCGTACGATCCGGCTTCGCTGCGAAAGCAGGGAGTGTATGCGGTCAGGCAAACCGGTAAGCGTGCAGCGTCCAGCACTTCGTCGCGGTAAAGATTCGTAACCGGCACTTCCGCCGTCGGAATCAGCCAGAGATCTTTTTCGCCGTGCGGCACGCGAAACAGGTCTTGCGCAAATTTCGGGAGCTGGCCCGTGCCGTACATGGACTCGGAGTTCACCATGTACGGCGGAAGCACCTCGGTGTATCCCTGTTCCCGCGTGTGCAGATCGAGCATGAAGTTGGCGAGCGCCCGCTCCAGGCGCGCGCCCAGCGCCCAGTAGACAGCGAAACGAGCGCCTGACAATTTGGCGGCACGCTCCAGGTCGAGTATGCCCAGCTCTTCGCCCAGCTCCCAGTGCGGCTTGGGCTTGAAATCGAAATGCGGCGGCGCGCCCCAGCGGCGCGCTTCCACGTTGTCTTCTTCGTTCTTCCCCACCGGCACGCTGGCGTGGGGAATGTTGGGAAGCGAGGTCAGAATTTCGCGCAGGCGCGCTTCCTGTTCGGCCGCCTTTTTTTCGGAGTCCTGAATCTGCTCGCGCAGTTCTTTGGTCTCCTGGATCTGAGCCGAAGCATCCAGCCCGCTTTTCTTGAGCTTGGCAATTTCCTCGGAAGCCCGGTTGCGGCGCGCCTGCAGCGCTTCCGCCGCGGTGATGGCCTGCCGGCGCTCGCCATCGATGGTGCGAAAGTCTTTCAACACTTCCGCCGGATTCATTCCGCGCTGCCGCAGCTTTTCTTCCACCAGCGCTAGGTTGTCACGGACAAGATTCAGATCGAGCATTCTGCATTAACTTTAGCTGAAATAGGCGATTCCGTGCACGCCGACGATCCGAGTTCTTAAGCGCAGAGGACGATACCTTATATAAATTTTCACCCCGAACGAAGTGAGGGATCTGCATTTTGCGGCGGACTGCAGATCCCTCGCTTCGCTCGGGATGACAAAAGCTAGTGGGTTGAGCATCTTTTCTCCTGTAAACTAGGTCGCGATGAGACTCCCCCGTTCCCTGCGCCTGGCGCTGGTAGCGCTGGCGCTGCTCGGCCTGGCCCCGGCAGCGTTCGCGTCGGCTTACAACGCGCGCCCTAAGCTGGTTGTCGTCATCGTGATTGATCAGTTCCGCGGCGACTACCTGGAACGCTATCGCGACCAGTTCGGCGACGGTGGTTTCCGCGTGTTTCTCGATCGTGGCGCTTATTTCGCCGACTGCAACTACGATTACGCCAACACCCGCACCGCTCCCGGGCACGCCACTCTCTTCACCGGCAGCTATACCAGCGGGCACGGCATCGTTTCGAACGAATGGTGGGACCCGCAGAAAAGGAAGCGCGTAAGCTCGGTCGAAGACGACACTACGAAACTTGTCGGCGTCAGCATGATCGGGCCGGGCGCGTCGCCACACAACCTCATGAGCGATACTCTCGGCGACGAGTTGAAGCTGGCCACGGGAGGCAAAGCCCGCGTATTCTCCGTTTCGCTGAAAGATCGTGCGGCCATCTTGCCCGCGGGGTTTTCCGGAGACGCCGCCTACTGGATCGATCCCAAGAGCGGCGACTGGATCACCTCCACCTACTATCGTCCGGATCTTCCCGAGTGGGTGCGCAACTTCAACGGCAGCCATCGCGCGGAGAAATTCTTGAACCGCGAATGGAAAGACGGTGACGGAACCGTGCTCGGCTCGACCGCGCCGCGTAACGGAAAAGACGGCACGCCTGCCGGTTTCTACCAGGTTGTCGGGTCCACTCCCTTCGCCAACGATTACCAGTTGGAGTTCGCCAAGGAACTGGTTTTGTACGAGAAGCTGGGCGCAGGCTCGGTAACCGATCTGCTGATGATCAGCCTCTCGGCCAACGATATTCTCGGCCACCAGGTCGGTCCCGACTCCCCCCAAATGCGCAGCATGGCGCTCGAGCTCGACCGGTCATTGGCTGAGTTCTTCGGCTTCCTCGGTCATCAGATTGGGATGGCCAACGTGTGGATGGCGCTTTCCGCCGATCACGGGGTTGCGCCTTTGCCGGAATTCGCAAAGACGCTTCGCCTACCCGCCGCCAATCTCGATGCGAAAGAGCTGCGCGACCAGATCAATTCCCTGCTCTCGAAAAAATACGCGAAGAAAGGCGACTACGTATTCGAACTCGATTACCCGCTTGCCTGGCTGAATGAAGACGCCTTCGCTGGTCTTTCCTCGGGACATCGGGGATCCGATGCCGAAGTCGACGTGGGTGAAGCCATGAAACAAGTAGGGTTGCCCGGATACTTTACCAAGTCACAATTGGCGCGCGGAGAAATTCCGGCCACGGAAATCGGACGCCTCTACGCGCACAGCTACTCGCCTGAGGGCGGATGGTATGTGATGGGAGTGCCCACTCCATTCAACGTCGGAACCACGAAGGGGACCGATCACGCGACGCCTTTCTCGTACGATACGCATGTGCCGCTCGCTTTCTATGGTCTCGCCTTTCAGCCAGGAATTTACCGAACGCACGCCGAGCCGGTCGATCTGGCGGTAACGCTCGCTTCGTTGCTCGGAATCAACGCGCCCGCCACAGCGACGGGAAGAGTGCTGACGGAGGCACTGCAGCCGCCGCAGCTGCAGCGTCATTCAGCGACAGTCCCCGTCACACCGCCCGCAGCTCAGCCGGCCACGCCGCCCGCCGGGGGAACCCAATGACGCGCACCGGCCATCCCGATTTGAGTGTAAGCTTCGCCGGCATCGACTTGAAGAACCCGATCATCGCCGCTTCCGGCACATTCGGTTATGGCATCGAGTTCGAAGACATCGTGCATCTCGACCGGCTTGGCGGATTGGTCGTCAAAGGTCTCTCCAACGAACCGATGACCGGAAATCCGCCGCCGCGCCTGTTTGAAACTGCTGCCGGAATGCTGAATGCTATCGGCCTGCAGAATATCGGCGCTCCCGCATTCCTCACCGAAAAGCTTCCCGCGTTGCGCGAGAAGAAAAATGTAGTGGTGTTCGCCAACGTCTTCGGCTACACGCGGACCGATTACGAGCAGACGATTGAGATCCTGAATCAGGGCGAGGGGATTGCGGCGTATGAAATCAACGTGTCCTGCCCCAACACGGCGCAAGGCGGCATTCAATTCGGCAGCGATCCGCTCTTGCTCGACGAAGTGGTGCGGACGGCGAAGCGCGTGGCCGCCCGGCCGATCATCGTCAAACTCTCGCCCAATGTGACCTCGATCGCGCAGATGGCGTATGTGGCGCAGGAAGCGGGCGCCGACGCCATTTCCCTGGTGAATACATTCCTCGCCATGGCCATTGACGCGGAAACCCGCCGCCCCAGAATTGCGAATGTAACCGCCGGCCTCTCCGGTCCGGCCATCAAGCCCATCGCGCTGCGCATGGTTTACGACGCCGCCCACGCGGTGAAAATTCCGGTGCTCGGCATGGGCGGAATCGTCACGCCCGCGGACGTAGTGGAATTCATGCTGGCCGGCGCAACCGCCGTGCAAGTGGGAACCGCAAGTTACTTCGATCCGGTGGCGACTGAGACGCTGGTAGAGGAACTGACGGACTATTGCCGCGAACATCGCATCGCACGCTTAAGAGACCTCACGGGCGGTCTACTGACGGACTGAATGGAGCAGGTCTTAGGTCTTAGGAAAACCTTGCGGTTGAATTTCCTAAGACCTGACACCTTAGACCTGGTTTTCTATCTCCCGCTGGTGTGCCAGATCGATCCCGGACTCTGATAGTTCAGTCCTTCGCCCCAGACCACGTGCGTGTCTCCGTGGTTGTCGATGGCGAGCGAAAAATAATCGCCGAATGGAAAACGGAAGCCTTCCTTACTTATGTAGCGATAGCCGGGCACATAGCCGGAGATCCGAATCTCATCTCCCCAGGTGGCTCCGCCGTTGCTCGAACTCCGATAGTAAGTGTTCCAATACGCAGAGTTGTGCGAACTGTTGCGCGAATCCATCCACGCGATGCGCACGTCGCCGGCGCTTCCAGCCACGATCGCCGGGAAAGCATGTTCCACTCCCGGTTCGGCGTAGGAAACACTGACGCGCGGCAGCCAATTTTCGCCGCCGTTGGTGGATGACGAGAAATAAATGCGTTGCGGCCCCAGGGGCTCGCTGCCCGCGCTCCAGAGCGCGTAAAGAGTTCCGGCGGCATCCGAGGTTAGAGCGATCTGCGCGCCTAAATAGCCTTCGCCACATTCCTCGCTCTGGCAGCCGGGCGCTGCCGCGGAGACGTCGAGCAGAGTTGCGCTCCAGGCCGCGCCCGCATCCGACGACTTGGCCACATACAGATTCACCGAGCCTCTCGCTCCCCCCGCCTTGGAGTACGAAGCCCAGGCTAGATACGCGTTGCCGGAGGGATCGACCGTCGCCGCGCCCAGCAGCGACCATCCCGGACGGCTTTCAGCATTTACGCCCATCGATGTGAAGCTGCGTCCTCCATCGCGCGAGGCCGCCACCCACACTTCTTCTTCATGATTGAAGGCCACGTAAACGCTCGGACCGCGCACCGCCAGCGCTGGTTTATCCAGTTGCACGTCGCTGCGGACCGCCATGGTAAAAGTCCACGTGGCGCCCGAGTCCACCGACCTGGCGAGCATGACCGCACGTTTCCCGTTCTGCAACCACGCCGCATACACGGTGCGCCGGTCCGCGGGGTCAACGGCAATCTGGGCGTCAAACTGGCCTGTACCCGTTTCCAGCATCACGCGCGGAGTCTGCCAGGTTTTGCCGTTGTCGTTGCTCGCCACCAGCAGCATGGTGGGAATGCGGCAGCCTTTGCAATCGGGTACGCGTCCATAGTGCGGATAAAGAACGTAGATTCGTCCCAAACCATCGGCCGCCACGGCCGGTTCCCACTGGTCGCCGCTGGTCAGGCCGACTCGCCCCTGCCCGGAAAATTGCGGCGCCGCCGCCGAAGCCACGCCGGCCAGCGCCAAAAGTACAACCACAAGTTTCGGAGCGACGAGTTTCATATAGGCGGAGCGCATATAAATCAGGGGGGAGGGATGAACTGGACCCTGATCTTGCACTTTACCCCGAAGCCGGTTGCCGGTCAAACACCGGATGCACCACACCCTCCGGACGCCCTAACCAGCGGTCAGCAGAATGGGAGCCCCGGAAGTAACCACCAAAGTGTGCTCAAAATGGGCTGACAGCGCGTGATCGCCCGTCCGCACCGTCCAGCCATCCTTGTCGGTAAATACCCGGCCGGAACCACTGGAAATGATCGGCTCTACGGTAATGACGAGGCCCTCATTCATCATCTGGCTGGCCTGCGGGTCAGGGTAGTTCGGGACGTGCGGCAACTCGTGGATGGTGCGCCCGATCCCGTGTCCCCCCAATTCGCGGATGACCGCAAACCCGGACTTGCGCACTTCGCGTTCTACGGTCTTTCCGATTTCAAACACACGGAATCCGGCGCGCGCCACCAGCATCGCCTTGTGGAAGGCGCGCTCCGCGCAGGCCATCAACTGCTCCGCCTGCGGACTCACGCGGCCGACCGGCACGGTAATGGCGGCATCGGCCATGTAACCGTCCTTTTCTACGGTCACGTCAAGCTTCACCAGATCGCCTTCCTTCAGTTTGCGGTCGCCCGGAATTCCGTGGACCGCCTCATCGTTCAAGCTGATGCAACTCGCGCCCGGGAACTGGTACACCAACGACGGAGCGGAACGGGCGCCGTTCTCCTGCATAACGCGCTGACCGATTTCATCCAGATATCGAGTGGTCACGCGCGGCCGCACTTCCGCTTTCATCGCATCCAGCACCATGCGGACGACGCGACCGGCGGCCCTTAGCGAAATGAGTTCCTTTTCATCCTGAATGCCCAAGGCTCGACTTCCTCCATGATTGGGTCATGAATAAAACTACAGCATTAATGGGCGTTTGGGATAGGTGCGTAACGGCTTCAGACTTTTTTCTCCGCGTCCTCGGTGGGAGGCAGCCTAATGCTCGCGACGGCTCAATGCCGGGCGAACTCGCAGAAAGATCTGGAACGAGACTGGATTTTTCCCGTAAGCGGGGTCGAGGGTCGAGGCCTTTGAGTAAAGTGTAAAATCCGCGCCCAGGGCCAGCTGCCAGAGACGGCTCCGGATGAGATCGCGCGCTCCCCCAAACGTGTAAGCTCCTATGCGGAAGTTAGGCAGGAAAGGATTGCCGGGGAATAATTCGTCCTTGTCGACCAGTTCCATGCGCGAGAACGCATAATTGCGCGACTTGAAGTTGGCCGTCGTCTCCAGCAGGTAACTGTTCAGATTGTGGTCACCAAGCACTTTGTGCACTCGCCCCCACACCGCCGAGGTCGCCCATGAGCCTCTCGCGAACGGCCTCACATACTCGACCGAAGCCGTCTGCCGGCGCTGGCTGCCAGGTTCAAGCGCCTCGGGACGCTCCAGCCGCCCGTAGCTGTACTGCGCTGTCCAGTAGCGCGATGGGGCGACGCTCAAGCGCACCGACCAGGAATCAAGCGGCGCAAACTGGATGCTATAACGCTTCTCGTCCGGCTCGCGGCCGTTGAATACCGAGCCTTCAAGCTTGAAACGGTCCACGATCAGTCCCGTGGTGAGCACTCCGAAGCTGGTGTGCGTGGAATCCTGCAGGTGGTGCGACAGCGGCGCCAATGGCAACTCTGACGCGGAAGCGCGGTGCAGATAGGCGACGGGACCGAGCGCCGGTTCGCCCGCGGCCGCGCCATAAAACAACCAGGAGATTTCTTTGCCGATCGGGCGCGTGTAATACAACGCGAGTTCGGAAAATACGTTATGCGGATGCTGGTGATCGACCAGCGGCTGCCCATGATAAGTTTCGCCTGTCTGGAACAGCTCGGGAAATCCCGGATGCGGCGCGGTCAGCGACTCAGCGGAAAACATTTCACGAAACAGGATGCTGCCGCGCCCCAGTTTGTGCTGCTCCATCAACATCAGCCAGTTCACCGACTCCGCCTTGCCCTCGCCGCGCGGGCCACCCTGCTGGTTGTAATCCGCAAACACGACGCCGTGGGCCATCACATCCCAGGCTCCCACCGCCTTCATCCAAGAATGCGCAGGCGTCGCCGCCGGTTGCCATCCCGTGCCCGAACTAACATGAGGCGAAGGCATCCAATCCGGCGAGGGCTGCGACATATCCATGCCGGGCATGTCCATCTCTTGTTCCGGGCCGTCCCCACCAACATCCGCAGCGACAGCCTGCGCCGCAGTGAAAGCTACCCATAAGTTGACTAGCAAGAAGCTGAGAATCAACGGTCGCACGTCACGCTCCTAATTCGCAAACATCCAATCAGAGCCGCCACCAGCTCAGCCCTAGAGGGGTGAACCAGCGTAGCCCAGCGCTGGAGTTAAGGAGGGGAAACTAGATCCGCAGTGGAGCCGCGCCCGGCGGCGACGCGGAGAGAACGATCGAAACTACCCCGCGGCTCAAGAACAATCCGGTCAGCGCAAGCTCGATTGGCAGCGCGACTCGTGCGCTCTCCGTGGATGGTTGTGAGGAATAGGATGTCTGCACGACCGCCGCATTATGCCCGGTCAGGCAACACGTGTAGTTCGCGGGCGTTGGTCGCGGGTGAAGCGGTGAATCAGGAAGAGTCTGGCCGCCACGCATGTGGCAAGCTGCCGGGCGCTCGCCGACTCCTGCCGGCAACGTGACAGCGTTATCGGCCTCGGCCAAAACGCCCGTCGTCAAAGGGGCGCTCATGACGGCTGCGACCAGCAGAAACCCGAGGATTTTCGATCCGCATTTCATGGCTCTGAAACTGACTTCAACGCCGAGCCGTTTACGACCCCGTGAGCTTCACCCGGATTTCTTCCGGCAAGCGCTCGCGGATCTCCGGCGGCAGCCGGTCATGCACGCGTCGCGCTCCGAGCTTAGCCGCATCCACTACCGCCATAGGCGCGGGAGTCGCCACGGCCACGATCAGCCAGATTAGCGCCGATAGCGCGAAGCCCGCCAGCGCGCCCACCTCCAGCCAGAAAGCGTGGCGCGGCCCAAAATAACGGATCAGAGCAAACGCCAGCAGAAACACCACTCCCGATGCGGATGCCATCACGATCAACGAAATATCGACGATGCGGTGCAGTTTCTGGCGGCTGCGGCAATGCTCGCAGTCGGCGAAATGCAGCTCGTAGTCCCCGCGCATCTCGGGAGCCAGGCCGGAAATATCGTAGCGCCATCCCGCAAGGATTTTCCCTACGATCGGTTCCACACATTCGCTCATAAGAGGCTATAACCGGATCGGTTCCAGAACCTCCGCCTGGGAGGCCAGCAGCACACGGTTGTGCCACAGCCCCTGACGGCCGCCGAGCGCCTGTTCTGCCGCCGCCCGCGCGATTTCGGGATGGTTATTCTGTTCCGACAAATGGGCCAAAATTAAGTATTCGGCCCCTCCATCATAATCGCCGGAGAAGAATTCCGCGAGCGACTCGTTCGACAAATGCCCTACCCGGCTCATCACCCGCTGCTTCACTGACCATGGATACGACCCCGAACGCAGCATCTCCAGATCGTGATTCGATTCGATGACCAGCACACTGCATCCCCGCAGATGGTCGCGCACGCTCGCCGGCATGTAGCCGAGATCGGTGGCGAAGCCAATCTTGACGCCTTCCGCGCGAAACGTGAAGCCCACTGGATCGGCGGCGTCGTGCGGAATGGTGAAGGGCATGACCTCGATATCGCCCACCCGAAAGCCGCGCCCAGCAGAGAAATGTTCGGATTTCGACAGTTCGGGAATCGCGCCCTGGTCGTCATTATTGTCGCGTACCACCCGGCTCCAGGCATCATGGGTCGGCGCGGTCAGGAAAACAGGCACTTTCAGTTTGGTCGCCAGGCGCTGTAGTCCGGCAACATGGTCGGAATGTTCGTGCGTGATCAGGATCGCGGAAATCTCCTCGGCTCGCTCGCCAATCGCACGTAGCCGCTTGCAAGTTTCGCGGCCCGACAGGCCGGCATCCACCAGAATGCGCGTTGCACTCGTCGCCACCAGCGCACAGTTCCCACGACTGCCGCTAGCCAGCACCGAAACCGACACTCCCATAGCCGTAGCTTACCCCTCCCGGCTGTGGAAACGGGAACAGTTTTTCAGCAGCCGGTACCTTTGATGAGAACTCCCCGAAACTGCCGGATCGTCCTTAAGCCTTGCTTGCGGCTATAATGTCGCGAACGGATGGCTCTCACCCCTGGCACGAAACTCGGGCCCTATGAAATCCTCGCTCCACTAGGCGCTGGCGGAATGGGAGAAGTGTATCGCGCGCGCGACACGCGCCTGGGCCGCGATGTCGCTCTAAAAATCCTTCCCGAGTCTTTCGCCCGTGAAGCTGACCGCTTGCGTCGCTTTGAGCAGGAGGCGAGGGCAGTGGCTGCGCTGAACCATCCCAATATTCTCGGTGTGTTTGATATTGGTCAGAACAACGGGAACCAGCAGAGCGGCTCCCCGTTTCTGGTCTCCGAACTTCTGGAAGGCGAAAGCCTGCGCGCGGTGCTGGATCGCGGCGCGCTGCCGCAGCGTAAGACGATCGAATATGGAGTGCAGATCGCGCACGGACTGGCCGCGGCGCACGAAAAGGGGATTGTCCACCGCGACCTGAAACCCGAAAACGTTTTCATCACCAAAGACGGGCGCATCAAGATTTTGGATTTTGGCCTGGCGAAGTTTGCCCAAAATCTGAGTCCAGAACCCGACGGAGTCACCCTCACCAGTTCACACACGGCAGCGGGCGTGGTCATGGGGACGGCGAGCTACATGGCGCCGGAACAGGTCCGTGGCGAAGCTGCCGATCCTCGTACCGACATCTTCTCGTTCGGCGCCGTGCTCTACGAAATGCTTTCAGGCGTGCGCGCCTTCCGCCGCGACACTCCGGCCGAAACCATGACCGCGGTTTTGAAGGACGACCCGCCGGAATTGTCGGGTTCGGCTCGCTTGGTCTCTCCCACGCTCGAACGCATTGTGCGACGCTGCCTGGAGAAGAACCCGGAACAGCGCTTCCAGTCGGCGCGAGATCTGTCGTTCGCCCTGAGCGCGCTCTCCGGCACCGAAACGAGCGGAGTTGCACGCGCCGTAGCCGCCCCGCGCCGACTGCCGCTCCTGACCTGGCTTTTCGTAGCGCTGGCGCTCGTCGCAGTCGCCGGAGTGACGTGGTGGGTGGCACGACGTCCCGCACCGACGGCTCGCCTGCAGTTCGCTCTTGCGGTTCCGGAAGAAATGAGCGTGAGCCACATGGCGCTCTCGCGCGATGGCACCATGCTGGTGTTTGTGTCGCCGGATGAAAAATCCGCCCTGCCCATGCTCTTTGTGCAGCGCGTAGGCTCGCCCAACGTTATACCTTTGCCTAGCACAGAAGGCGCGAGTTTTCCCTTTTGGTCGCCAGATGCTGCCTACATCGGGTTTTTTGCCAATGGAAAACTGCAGAAAATCGCTGCTTCAGGCGGCACGCCGCAAGTGCTGGCCACCGTTCTGGCGGGGCGGGGCGGTAGCTGGGGGAGCCGCGACGTCATCATCTACAGTCCCGACGCTGCCAGCGCCGTGTGGCGCGTCAATGCCGATGGCAGCGGTGCAACACCCGTCACCCAGGGCTTTCTCAACGATAGCCAGAGCCTCCAAACCCACCGTTGGCCCGTCTTTCTTCCCGATGGCAATCACTTCTTAATGTGGGCGGGCAACTTCGGCAACAAGAAGGACGACAGTTCCAGCGGCATCTACGTCAGCTCTCTCGATGGCAAGGAGAAGCGTCTGGTGATCCTCTGTCATTCGAGCTTCGGCTACGACTCCCACCACTTGTTTTATGCGGATGATCAACGGCAGTTAGCAAGCGTTGACTTTGATCCCTTCACTGCCAAAGTTTCTGGGCGCACCACCGCCATCGCCAATGCCGTCGGCTATCAGCCCGCAACCTACTGGGCAGCTCTGGCGGCTGGCGGAAACGGCACGGTGATTTACAACACAGGCGTCGGAGCAGCTCTGTCGGCTCTTACCTGGATGGACCGGTCGGGCAAAGAACTGGGCCGAATCGGCGATCCAGCTATCATCGCCAACCCGACGCTTTCGCCCGAGGGCAATCGCGTCGCCGTAGACATCAGCGACTTGAAAGGCAGCAGCGTCGATGTTTGGCTCCTGAGCACAAACGGCGCCGGCAATTCCCGCTTCACCTTCGAGCCTGTGGAACAAGTTGTCGGCGTCTGGTCGCGGGACGGCGGCACGGTCGCCTACCGCGCAGTTTTCCAGGAGGGCTCATCGGTATTCACCAAGCGGGCCAGTGGGCAGGAGCGGGAAAAGCTCCTGCTGCGGAGCCAAGCCACGGATGACCTTCTTCCCAACTCCTGGTCGCCAGATGGCCACCAAATTCTTTGCACTAATCAAGCTACGCCCCGCACGTATCTCGCACTGTTGCCAGCCGCCGGAGGGGCAGCAGTTCCATTGCTGAATACAAAGGCCAACGAAGCCAATGGACAGATCTCCCCGGATGGAAAGTGGGTGGCCTACGCCTCCGATGAGTCCGGGACCTGGGAAATCTACGTTACCTCGTTCCCCGGCGCTGCCGGAAAATGGCAAGTATCTCGTGGCGGCGGGATCGAGCCGCGCTGGCGTGGAGACGGCAAGGAAATTTTCTATATAGCGCCCAGCGGCATGTTGATGGCGGTGCCCGTCAACGGTGAGAGTGTGTTCGCGACCGGCACGTCCGCGTCGCTGTTCCAGATTCACGGCCGCGCCCCGATCTCCTCCACCGACATTTTTACCTACGACGTGGCCAAAGACGGCAAACGCTTCCTCGTCAATCGTTACGTGAAACCGGAACACGTCGCGCCCTTGACCATTTTGCTGGACGCGCCGGCCAGCAGTTCATCGTTTTAGGAAGCTGCTGAATCGGGGGAGTTCACTTCCCGGTAAACAGGTTGTCCACTACGCTCCGCCCCATCGCTCCTCCGTACGCGCCGGCAATTCCTGGCACAAACGCCAGAAAGGATTCGTAGACCTGCGCCCGATCCGGCTTCTGCGAAAGAAAGAAATACGCCAGCCACTCCACCACGGGCACGAACACTCCTACGATCAGCACCCACCGCCACGGTCGTCGCGGGCTCAGGATTCCAAGGAGAATGTTTGCCGCCAGCACTACCATTGCCGTCAGCAGCAAATCGCCGACTTTGATGTCTAACCACCCGGCCAGCGCTCCCGACATCGCCGCCAGCAAATAATAAGAGCGGTCGCCGCCCGATTTCCCTTGAGGAAGAATTCCGGCTGAGGTTGTCGTCATCCCTGTCTACCCGAAGCGAAACTCCGATTCCCTTGCCCCAGCGCCTAAAGGCGCTTGCATAATGCTGGGCTTCTGGCATGCCTGAAGGCATGCCCTGATACGAACCCCATTGTCCACCAGGGGCTGCTACGAATAGGTGTAAAACCCGCGGCCGCTCTTGCGTCCCAGCCAGCCCGCATCCACCATCTTGATCAGCAGCGGACAAGGCCGGTACTTCGGATCCCCCAGCCCCTCCTGCATCACCCGCATGATGTCGAGACACACATCGAGCCCGATAAAGTCGGCGAGCGTGAGCGGCCCCATGGGATGCGCCATTCCCAGCTTGAACACTTCATCCACCGCCTCGGCCGTGGCCACGGCCTCCATCACCGCGTACATGGCCTCGTTCAGCAGCGGCATCAGCACCCGGTTCGACACAAATCCGGGAGCGTCATTCACCTCTACCGGCGTCTTTTCCAGCTTCACCGCCAGCTCGCGCACCGTCTCAAACGTGGCTTGTGAAGTCGCCAAGCCTCGAATCAACTCGACCAGTTTCATGACCGGCACCGGATTAAAGAAGTGCATTCCGATGACCTTGTCGGCGCGTCCGGTCAGCGCCGCAATTTTCGTGATCGAAATCGAGGACGTGTTCGTCGCCAGAATCACCTCCGGCTTCATGATGCGATCCAGCTCGCGGAAAATCTCCGCCTTGACCTCAAACTTCTCCGTCGCCGCCTCGATCACCAGATCGCAATCCGCGAGTTTCGCGCGATCCAGCACCGCCGTAATCCGCCCCAACGTGGACACTTTGTCGCCAGCCGTAATTTTGTTCTTCGCTACTTCGCGATCAAGATTCTTCGCAATCGTCTGGAGCCCGCGATCCAGAAATCGCTGCTCCACATCGCATAGCACGACGTTGAACCCGCAGCGCGCCAACACGTGGGCTATCCCACTGCCCATGGTGCCCGCCCCTATCACTCCCACCCGCTGAATGGCCATGATTGCCTCGCTCGCAATTGCCTGAGAAAAGAAGGAAACCCGAAAGTGTAGCAGAGTGGAACAACGAAGGTCAGGTTAGAAAGTACTCTCGGAGTTGGCCTGTCTCGATCCAGGAGCTAGCGACGGCTTCACGTTCAGACTTTCCATTACTTTGTGTCGCAAGCCCCTGGTCGAATTGAGAGCTCCGAGCAAGGGAGGAGTGAAGCATTAAACCCCAACTGCTCGTGACCTTATCCTAATAATTAGCATGCACCCGGCACTGCAGCACACGCCGCGGTGACGAGCGCTCCGATGTTACCGCTCGTGAACGGGGCCGCCCCTTGTTCCTTAATTGTGAGATCGGTGTACCCCCAACTGGTTACCCCGACCACAACATTCTGTTGGGGGAAACTGCCGTTCGATTCACCGGTCAGCGCGGAAGGTAATCCGAAGTTTTCGATCCACGGTCCACCACTCGACCCGCCGTTCATATTCGAACCAATAATGGTGTTGTTGGAATCACTCGAATTCGTATAGCCGTACGAGTCGTTTCGCTCCATGTAGGCTGCATTATCCAGGCCGGCTGGATACCCGAGCTGTGTGATTTGAAACAAGCCATTCGACGTAAAACCGCCGCCGTACCAATACCCGAACCAGCCCACCGAGGTCCCAGGATAGGCACCCGTCGTGCTGGGTTTCAGTATCAGAATCGCGACGTCGTCAGGACAAACAACACCATATACCGCGCAACCATCGCTCCCGTTGTAGTAGGCGGTTAATATCCAAGCTTGAACCGCTTTCCATTTGTGGTAAGGGGCCGCGCCGTTTCGATAGCCTGGAACGAATTGCCAACCCGAGTAGAACTGGCTGGCCCCGTAATTTGCCACGCAGTGCGCCGCGGTAACGACGAGGCCCGGTGCGATCAGCGACGCAGAACATATGTAGGGAGCGGTACCGATGTTAAAAAACAGCTTTCCTGCTGGGCGATACGGGTATGTCTTGTTGGTGTTTATTGAAAACATATCAGCTCTTACCGTCGTGAATGGGTGGTTGTTCGTCCCGTAGTCCTGTGGCGCTACTTCGTTGGCGGCCGCAGGCGTACCTAGGAATTCTGCGCTCGTGATTCCGGTACCCTCGGCACCAGACGCACCTCCAGAGGTACCTACACTTTGTTTGGATTCCAAAGCCTCTATCATGGCTTTTGTTGTGTCCGGTGGCAAGGGATTGCTGGGGAGTGGCATTGGTTTAGCGTTCACAAAATCCACATCGGCCTCTGGGTTTTGAACGTTGAAGACTGTAAGGCGACCCACACTGGTAGCTTGGGCATTGGCCAGTCCCGCGCAGACGCATCCCAAGACCGTGAAGCACAGCATTGCAATCAATGTACTGCGGTGAAATGTGAACATCAAGAACCGCCAATTCTGGTTTTGCATTTCGTTTTTCTCCTTCCCCTGAAAGGGAATGTGGTTGAGCCAAGAAGGTAACCCTCATGAAGAACAGAAGCCGTTTGGGGCTACCTGTCCGACGGACGTGCAAAGGAATTTCCCCCTCGGCGTTATTAACCTGCTTTTTGGCAAATTTTCAGACTACGTATTTATTAGGTGGGGAAGGGTGTAACGGACCACACACGCGCCTGCCATTATGTCTACTTTGCGAGCGGTGTCAAGAAAAATCTCATGGTGGACGGGATTTTAGCGTGATTTTTTTCTGATTCTTCTGGCGCATCGGACGCTGCAGATAGAGTGCAAGATTTTTCAGCGGGCATTGAAAAATTCACCAGGTGTTCTGGACAGGAACTGGGAAGGGCGCGGTCTCCAGCCCTAAAGGGGCGCTTGTTCTCGAGAACTTACGGCATCGCTAAAGCGATACCCTGATACAATTCCGCGCGCCACCGGAATGCGGGGTTCCGGCCCCTGAGCGCTTATTCTGCTACTTTTCTTTGGCCACATTGAGGCGGGTTTCGGCGCGCTGCAAAGCGTCTTCGGCGCGGGTGTAATCCACCTGGGGATCGTTACTCTTCAGGCGCTCCTCGGCCCGGTTTTTGGCTTTTTGCGCGCGCTCTATGTCAATTTCCTGTGGACGCTCGGCCGCTTCAGCCAGAATCGTCACCTTGTCGGGCAGCACTTCCGCAAACCCCCACGCCACTGACAGGGTATGCGCCGCTCCGCTCGCCCGGTAAGTAATCACACCGACACCGAGCTCCGTAATCAAAGGAGCGTGCCCCGGAAGAATCCCCAGATACCCGCTCAGCCCCGGGATCTGCGCTTCTTCTGCCGCGTCCTTCACCATCAGCTTGGCGGGAGTGACGACTTCGAGTTGGAAAGTGTTGGCCATTAGTCGTTGGTCGATGGCGACCGCTCTTACGCTGCCGTCCCTTTCATCTTCTCCGCGGTCTCCAGCACTTCGTCGATCGTTCCCTTCATGTAGAAGGCCTGCTCCGGGATGTCGTCGTACTTCCCTTCGACGATGCCGCGGAAACCTTTCACCGTGTCGGCGATCTTTACGTAGCGTCCCGGAGTGCCGGTGAACTGCTCGGCCACAAAAAACGGCTGCGAGAGGAACTTCTGGATCTTGCGTGCCCGTGCCACCGTCAACTTCTGGTCCTCGCTCAGTTCGTCGATGCCCAGAATGGCAATGATGTCCTGCAGGTCTTTGTAGGTCTGGAGCGTCTTCTTCACCATCTGCGCCACATCGTAATGATCCTGCCCAACGATCCGAGCATCAAGAATGCGCGAAGTGGAAGCCAGGGGATCGACGGCGGGATAAATTCCAATCTCCGTCAGCGCGCGCGAAAGCACGGTCGTGGCATCGAGGTGAGCAAACGTGGTCGCGGGCGCTGGATCAGTCAGGTCGTCCGCCGGCACATAAATAGCCTGCACCGAGGTTACCGAGCCCTTCTTAGTTGAAGTAATACGCTCCTGTAACTCCCCCATCTCGGTAGCTAAGTTGGGTTGATAACCGACGGCACTGGGCATGCGGCCCAGGAGAGCGGAAACTTCGGACCCGGCCTGGGTGAAGCGGAATATGTTGTCGATGAAGAGGAGGGTGTCGGAGCCTTCTTCGTCGCGGAAATATTCGGCTACGGTCAGCGCGGTTAGCGCAACGCGAAGGCGCGCGCCGGGGGGTTCGGTCATCTGTCCATAGATCAGCGCGGCTTTAGACTCGGCGGGAACGCCGGGCTTGATGACTCCCGACTCGGTCATTTCCAGCCAGAGGTCGTTGCCTTCGCGCGTGCGCTCACCCACACCGGCGAACACGGAAAATCCACCGTGCTGCTTGGCCACGTTGTTGATGAGTTCCATGATGACGACGGTCTTGCCCACGCCGGCGCCGCCGAAGAGTCCGATCTTTCCGCCTTTCAAAAACGGCTGGATAAGGTCCACAACTTTCACGCCGGTCTCGAACATTTCCGCAGTGGTTGACTGTTCATCGAACGCGGGTGCCAGACGGTGAATCGGCATTCTCTTTTCGAAGGCAATCGGGCCAAGATTGTCAACGGGTTCGCCGATGACGTTCATCACGCGTCCGAGCGTACCGCGGCCGACGGGGACGGAGATAGGGCCACCCTGATCGATGGCTTTCATGCCCCGCACCATGCCGTCGGTGGCCTCCATAGCCACGCAGCGCACGCGGCCTTCGCCAAGATGCTGCTGCACTTCGAGAATGACGTCGATGGGGGAAGGCACGGTAAAGCCCTCGCTGACCACGCGAAGCGCCTGATAGACGGGAGGCATCGTCGCTTCGACAAACTGCACGTCGACAGCAGGTCCCGCGATTTGAATTACGTTTCCGACATTTTCTGACATAAGGCCTCAAAACCCGGCGATTAGCACTTAGCAGTTAGCACTTAGCTTGAAACCTTAGGATTGTGCTAAGTGCTAAATGCTAATTGCTAAGTGCTGCTCTACTGCGCGGCCGCTCCACTGACGATCTCGATAATCTCTTTCGTGATCTTGGCCTGGCGCGCGCGATTCATGACCAGCGTGAGCGAATCGATCATATCGCTGGCGTTGTTGGTGGCTGCATCCATGGCCGTCATACGGGCGGCATGCTCCGCGGCTACGGATTCGAGCAACGCACGAAAAACCTGGATGCCAAGATACTTCGGCAGAATACCCTCGAACAGCCGCTCCGGCTTTTGCTCGTAGATGTAATCCACGGGCAGGGTCGCGAATCTGGCGGCCGCCTCATCGACGGGGCTGGTGTCCAATGGACGCAAACCGACGTGGGCCGACTTCGCCGCTTCGATTCGTCGCTTGCGTTCCTCTTCCGAAGCCTCTTCCGCCATGTGGATCTCGACTTCGCCAATCTCCTTCATGGGCAGCAGTCGCTCGGCTACCAGGCGTTGCGCGATGACCGACTTGAATTCGTTGAACAGAAGATAGACACCGTCAATCTCGCCGCGGGTGTAGCGGGCAATCACGCTCTCGCTGAGAGTGGACGCGAAATTGTGTTGGACTTTGCCTAGGACTCCGACGTACTCGCCTGCGATCTGCACCCGGCCGGCACGGGTTGGCCGCTGCGCTTCTTCGCCCGGCTGGACGGGTGGCGCCTCAGGCGCCATCGGGTAACGCCGCCGCATGAAGTCGCGGCCCTTGCGGCCGATGCATTCCAGATCAATGTTCTGATCCGGCTTCGACTCGATGAATTTTGAAGCCATCTTCAGGATGTTGGTATTGAAGGCTCCGGCCAGTCCTTTATCTCCAGTAACCAGGATGAGCAGGATGTTATTTTCCGGACGTTCGGCGAGCAGGGGATGACGCGGCAATCCGGTAGCGGGATCGTAGATATCGGCTCGCGATACAAGCGATTTGAGAACGTTCGTGAGCATCTGCGAATAGGGACGCGCGGCCAGAGCGCTCTCTTGCGCGCGGCGCAACTTCGCTGCCGAGACGGTCTTCATGGCCTTGGTGATCTGCCGCGTGTTAACCACGCTGCGGATACGGCGCCGGATGTCGAGAACGTTTGCCATCGAAAATCAGGTCTTAGGTCTTAGGTCTTAGGTCTTAGGTTTCGGGTCTCAGCGAATCTCAAGGTTCGGTGGATTTTCCTAAGACCTAAGACCTAACACCTTTCACTTCGCTACTGTTTGCCTTGCATCCACAAACTGCTGTTTTGCTTCTTGGATTACTCTGGACATCTCTGATTTCAGGTTGTCGTCCAGGATTTTCTTTTCCGCGATGGTATTCAGCAGACCCGGATTTGTGGTTTCCACGTACTTGTACAGATCCATCTCGAAGTCGCGAACCTGTTCTACCGGCATGTCGTCGAGCACTCCGCTGGTGCCGGCGAAGATGATCAGAATCTGTTTCGAGAACGGTAACGGCGAAAACTGGCCTTGCTTCAGGAGTTCCACCAGACGCTGCCCGCGATTGAGCTGCTGTTGGGTGGCTTTATCGAGATCGCTACCGAACTGGGCGAAGGCGGCTAGTTCGCGGTACTGCGCCAGTTCCAGCTTCAGCGTTCCGGCCACCTGGCGCATGGCTTTGATCTGGGCGCTGCCACCGACGCGGCTTACCGAAAGCCCTACGTTCACAGCCGGACGGACGCCCTGGTTGAACAGATCGGTCTCCAGATAGATCTGGCCGTCGGTAATCGAAATCACGTTGGTCGGAATGTAGGCCGAAACATCACCCGCCTGGGTTTCGATAACGGGAAGCGCGGTTAGCGATCCTCCACCATTCTTGTCGCTCAGTTTGGCGGCGCGCTCTAACAGACGCGAGTGGAGATAAAAAACATCTCCGGGATAGGCCTCACGGCCGGGAGGACGGCGGAGCAAAAGCGAAATCTCGCGATAGGACGCTGCGTGCTTGGAAAGATCGTCGTAGATGCAGAGCGCGTGGCGCCCCGAATCGCGGAAGAACTCACCCATGGCGCAGGCCGCATAGGGAGAGATGTACTGCATGGGAGCGGGTTCGGAGGCGGACGCCGCGACCACGATGGTGTATTCCATGGCGCCGGCATCTTCGAGAATTTTTACTACCTGGGCAATTGACGAGCGCTTCTGACCGATGGCGTTATAGATGCAGATCAGGTTGTTGCCCTTGCTGTTAATGATGGTGTCGAGGGCAACGGCGGTCTTTCCGGTTTGGCGATCTCCGATGATGAGTTCGCGCTGTCCGCGGCCGATCGGGATCATGGAGTCGATAGCCTTCAAGCCGGTAGCCATGGGCTCGCGCACGGGCTGGCGGGCAACGACGCCGGGAGCAAGGCGCTCGATGGGAATGAATTTATCAGTGGCGATCGGACCCTTGTCGTCGAGGGGCTGGCCGAGCGAGTTCACCACGCGGCCAATCAGGGCATCGCCGACGGGCACGCTCATGATGCGACCGGTGCGCTTGACTTCGTCGCCTTCCTTGATCTCGGTATATTCGCCGAGAATGACCACGCCGACCTGATCTTCTTCGAGGTTCATGGCGATGCCGGCGATGCCGTGCGGGAAGCTGAGTAATTCTCCAGCCATGACCTTGTCGAGGCCGTAGACACGGGCGATGCCGTCACCGAGGGTGATGATGGTGCCGACTTCATCGACCGCGATTTTCGATTCGTAGTTCTCGATTTGCTCGCGGATTAATTGGGTAATTTCGTCTGCTTTGATTTGTGCCATAAAATCAGCTTTCAGTTGTCAGTTATCAGTTTCCGCTATGACTTCGTGCAAAACTGAGAACTGATAACTGACAACTAGTTCTCCACCAACTGCTCCCTAATCTTTTCTAACTGCCCTTTCACGGAGCCATCGTAGATGGTGCTGCCTACTTGCACCACTGCTCCACCCAGCAACGAGGCATCTTGGTGGTAGATTGCCCGGACTTTTTTGCCCGTCATTTTTGTGATCTCGGCTTCCAGCATTTGCTTTTCCGGGCCGCTCAGCTGACGCGCGCTGCTTACTTGCGCTTCCGCGAAGCCCTGGCGATCATTCAGTTCCTGCTCCGTCTGCTTCAGGATTTCGCTGAACAGCGGCAGTCTTTGGTTATCGGTGAGCACGGCCACGAAATTCCGCACTTGCCGAGTCGTACCCAGGCGTGCGGCGATGGCATCAAGTACGGCGCGTTTCCGGTCTCCGGGGATGGATGGATTTTCCATGACTCGGCGCAACTGATCGTTTTGACTAAGCAGAGCTTCGATTCCGTATAACTCGCGCAGCACACGGTCGGAATCGAGATTGTTCTTCGCGGTCATCACCACATCGGCGAAGGCGCGGGCGTAAGTGCCGACTACGGATGCCATGGCTAACGGCCGTCCTTCCCGCCGTCTTTCGGCGCGAGGTTGGCGGCAAAGTCGCGAACCAGGACCTGGTCTGTATTGGCATCGACATTGATCTGCTGGCGGGCGAGTGCGATGGCCAAGCCGGCGGTGTGGGTGGTCAATTCGCGGCGGGCTTGTTTGGCGGCCGCGCCGATTTCCTGCTCGGCGGCGAGTACCACTTTACGAACATCTTCTTCAGCGGCTTGCTGGATGCGAACTTCCTCGGCGTCGCCTTCCTTCTCGGCCGCGGCTTGCATGCGCCCGATTTCCACATCCAACTGGCGAAGACGATTTTCGATCTCGGTTAAACGGCGATTCGCATCCTGGCTGGCAGCGCGCGCCTCTTCCAGAGCCCGCTGGATGGCCGCGCTTCGGTCGCGCAACATGCCGGGCACGAATTTGCGCGCAGCCCAGAACACGATGACGACAATGGTTGCGAAGTTCAGCCAGAGCGCCAGCATATGCGCCTGATGCACGCTCATGCCCGTTTTGCGCGCCAGCCATTGGATCGGGGCGGCGTACTTGAGATTTGCGTTTTTTTCTTGCTCGTCGTCCCCGGTGGACTCGCGGGTCTCCTTGGCAAGTTCTCCGCCAATGGTCTTTTGGGCTGGAGCGGATTCGTTGGCTTCTTTTGCAGGCTCCGCGGATGCGGGCTGGGAAGACTGCGCCACGGATTGCTGCTGTGCGTAGGCTGCCGGCACGACAGCCAGTAACACCAGCACTAACAGTGCACGGATAAGCCCGGATTTGTTGTGACTATCGAGAGCTGCCGAGCTTCGCTCGGCCTGGATGGGCGAGAGTCTGCCCTGAGCTTGCCGAAGGGGCGCCCGTCCCCATACGAGCTTTCCCCACGCGAACTCCTCCATCGTTTTCATTGGCCACCGGCCTGACTGGGCGACGCCATGGGACGGAGCACCGTGCGCACGATGTCGCTGGCGAGTCGGGCCGCGTCCGCTTGCAACCTCGACATGGCTTGCTGCTTATCCTGCTCCATGGCCGCGCGGGCCTGCTTGACCTGTTCCTGGGCCCGGGTGCGGGCTTGATTCACGGCCGCGGTGCGCGACTGAGTAGCCTGCTGGCGGCGCGCTTCCTGGTTCTTGAAAACTTTCTGGCGGGCTTCACGGAGGCGTTGCTCGTAGTCGGCGGTGCGGGCCTCGGCGGCGGCGATATCGGCGCGCGCTTTTTCCAGGGCTCCCTGGGTCCGGCTGCGCCGTTCGGCGAGGACGGCGGTGAGCGGGCGATAGACGAGGAAGGTGTAGAGGATGTAAAGCGTTCCGAGCAGGATAACCGTAGGCACGGCTCCGAGCAGTAATTCGCCTAGTTGTCGGAGTGTCTGGTCCATTTTCTGATGATCGAGCCGACGACCGAATCCTTGATGACCCTGCTGGCTGATTCTGTTGGAAGAAGAGCCGCTTTAAAACCAATAAAGGTAACATCTTGGCGAGGAAAGTGTCAATGATTGGAGGGCGTTTTGGCGGGAATTCGCCCGGAATGGGGCTATTTTGGAGCTTGCAGAAGTTGATCCTTGACAATCGAGACGGAGGGTCTACGATGTAGGTATCACCTCCGATCCCAGTCCGGATCGAATGGGCCGATAGCCAAGGAAACGTCACCGCTTCTTGGCTGGCGGCCCATTTTAAATTTCAGGTAGCGTTACCGTCGCGCGTCCGCGGGCTGAAGCAGGGCGGCAATTCGCTCAAGCACCAGCATCATGCTCAGGTTGGGGTCAATGGCGGCGTCCACTTCGTGATGGTGGGCACCGGCATGCATGACCAAAACTTTCGTTCCTTCGTGGGCCTTCTTGACCATGTAGGGAAGGTGATGGCGATCATCCTTGGACAAGGTGGCGCCGAGGATGACAAGGTCAAAAGCATCGCGGTGCAGGGCTTCCTGGACGTTCTGGCGGCCGAGGGCAGTGGTCACGCAATGTCCGGCATTGCGCATGGCGACGGCTTGGGCGGCGAGAGTGGCTTCGTCGGACTCGGCGTAGAGAATCTTGATGGTGGATTGCTGAGCGGTCTTCTGAGCAGTCGCGGACAAGGGCCCTCCTGGAACTCATTGCGAGCTTAACAAGTGGGGACGGGCCTTCCGAGATCACGGAAGACCAGGGCCGGACGGCGCAACTACACGCTTCTGCCTCCGGATCCCGGGCAAAGAATGGGTTGCAGAATCGGGAAAACTGGCGGAGAGAGTGGGATTCGAACCCACGTTACCCTTTCGAGTAAACACGCTTTCCAAGCGTGCGCCTTCAGCCACTCGGCCATCTCTCCGTCGCCCTGCGAAGCGCATGCAAAGCGAACGCTTGATTCTAGCAGCCAGCCGGCCTGGCGACTGGCTGCTGACAACTGTCGTCAGCTTTCCTCGGGCTTGTGCAGTTGCTGGGCGAGGTAATTCTCGTAGGTCATCTCTTTGATCGCGTGCAGTTGTCCTTCCAGCCAGTCGATGTGGTGCTCTTCATCGAGCAGGATCTTCTCCATCAGCTCGCGCGAACCGTTGTCGCCGGCGGCCACGCTGGCCTTGATGCCGTCGTTCAGGCGCTTCACGGCCGTGTATTCGAGCTGCAGATCGTTTTCCAGTTGCTGCTTCAGGGTTTGCCCGATATTGATCTTGAAATAGTCGGTCATGTTGGGAGCGCCATCGAGCAGCAGGATGCGTTCCATCAGGATTTCGGCATGCTGCATTTCTTCGATGGATTCCTTGCGGATGTGCTTGGCCATCCGTTCATAGCCCCAGTTCTCGCACATCTCGGCGTGCAGGAAATACTGGTTGATGGCGGTGAGTTCGGCTTTGAGCACTTCGTTCAGAATGGCAATGACCTTTGCGTCGCCTTTCATGATTGCCCTCTCTTGGGATGGGAACCGTTCTCAGTACCCTTTTTCAACTCCCGGTCCACGTGAAAACTCACGGGCTTCAGCGAGAACTGAGAACTCGGAACTGAGAACTATCTGCGAGAGAGATTGTACTAGAAGAAAAGATTCAGGAGTGGGATCCGGAACCAGCAGCAGCGGCAGAGGCGCTGGATGTTTCCGGAGCTGTCGCAGCGTTCCCGTTCGTGGGCTGAGCGGACTGGGCTGCCGGGGGCTTGGCTTGACCCGCGCCTGCACCCTCAATCACGCGGTGATTCAGACAGTAGAGTGCGAGTTCCAGACGGTCGGCGACTCCCAGCTTGTCGTAGACTTTGCGGAGATAATTCTTGACCACCTGCTCGGTGGTACCAACCCGCAGAGCAATCTCTTTGTTCTTCATCCCCTGAGTCACGCAGGAGACAATGTGCGACTCCTTGGGAGTGAGCGAAACTTTAGGACGCGACCCTGTCGGACGCAAGCCTTGCGTACGGTAGGCCTGCATTACCCATCCGATCGCGCGGCTGTCGAGCCAGGGCTCACCCTGGGCGACTTTGCGCAGGCATTCCACCAGCATTTCCGGCTCAATTTCACGGGAAACGATGCCATGGGCGCCACGCCGGAACAAGTCGAGCGTCATCTCCTGGTCGGGCTCTTGCAGCACGACAACCAAACGGCAGTTCGCATTTTGCCGGAGAAGATCGGAAACGGCATCGGCTGGATTCGGAGTCAGGGCCGCCTCGAAGATTACAACGTCGGCGGAAAATTTCTGAATGGCGCTAACCGTTTGCTCGACGCTTTCGGCTTGGCCGACGACCCGGATGTCATCCTCGAGGGCAAAGATCTTGCGCAAGCCGGCGCGGAAAATAGCCTGGGTATCCGCGACAATCACGCGGATCGTGCCTTTGCCGTCCTCGAAATGAAGACCGTCACCTGGCTCAACGCTGACCGAAGTGCTGCCCATCTGTCCTCTTTCGCGCCCCTACCCGCGCGGCCGACTGGGAGACGCGGCAAGCCGCGTCTCTACTGCAAACTACCTGCGCTCAAAACGGTACTCATCAATAACCACGCCAACTCCGCGTCGTCCGCCATCTTCAAAACTGCGTACCACTCGTCCGCGGCAATCCACCTGCACGTCGGCTTTCGCGCCGACTACATCGGCGGGAAGAGAAATCGTGAAATCGACAGCCGAACCTACGGGCACATCGGCATCCATGCGGAACAGCACGCCGTTGGCGGAAATGTTCTCGGTCTCGACCGACTTTCCCCAAACTCCAGATCCGGTGTCTGCTGATTTCACTGCCACCGGCAGTTTGATGGGAAAGCGCGGCGCGCCTTGCACGTCCGTATAACCCCTTCGATTCTTGCTGCTTTCAGCAACAGTTCCCTTGGCGGTTTCAGACACGTTTGCGACGACCTTCCTTCCGGTTGTGCGGTGCACCACTCCGATTGAGAATGTGCACATTTCAGGGCGAGATTACACCCCAGCATCAGCAATGCAAAGTTACGGAAGTCATGGAACAAGAGCGGCGAAGTGCCGGTGGTACAGGGACTTACGGGCGTAGGGGAGCGCTCAGCATTCAGCTAATGAAACAGTCGTTGGTTGCCAGTCGTTAGTCGCTCGGGATTCACAGCAGGTCCTCAACGAAAGAAAAGCGCAGATCAGTGCATGCCAGGCGCGGCCACTGCAAGCGGCGCCCGTTTGCGCGCGACATCTACAAAGAAGCGCCCCGCCTGCAAATGGTTTTCGTTCACGCCTTCCTTGCCGGAATCGGTCCACAGACTGCTCACTTCCACCTTGCCCCAGCCCGCTGCCATTTTCGTAGGCTGGCGCCGCTGTTTATCAACGTAGGCCTTGATCACCTGGGTCGCCAGACGCGCCGCCAGCTTGCCGTGCTCGCCGCCCTCGAACAGCACACACACAATGATGTCCGGATTGCGCCGGGGCGTGAATCCCACAAACCAGCCGTTTTGGGCGAATTCTTCGTCGTTCTTATGCTTCGCGCGCAGCGCCAGTGAAACAATCTGCGCCGACCCGGTCTTGCCGGCGATGTCGATTCCCGGAATGTGCGCCGAGGGAGCTGTGCCTTCCGGTAACAACACGCGGCTCATCGCGTCGGTGATGGTGGTCCATCCTGTGGGATCAATCGGAATATTTGTCACTTCCGTATAGTGCGTAGTCTCCACGAAGCCCGGAGGCAGGTTTGTCGGCTTGATGACGTGCGGAACTACCATGCGGCCACCCATCGAAATGGCGCTGACTGCGCGCATCAGTTGTACGGGAGTGATCGCCATCGCGCCCTGGCCGATGCCAACCGAAATGGTTTCCCCGGCGAACCACTTCTGCTTGAAGTTGCGGATCTTCCACTCTTCCGAGGGCATCACGCCGGTCACTTCGTTAGGCAGGTCGATACCAGTCTTCTGCCCCAAGCCGAGAGCGGTCGCGTATTTTGCGATGCGATCGATACCGAGTTTTTCAGCCAGCGTGTAAAAGAAGACATCGCAGGACTGGTAGATCGCCTTCGGCAGGTCGACCGCGCCGTGGCCGCTTTTCACCCAGCATCCAAAGCGCCGGCCATAGAACGTGGCACCCCCGTTGCAATTTACGTGGAGGGTCTGGGCAATGCCTTCCTGCCAACCGGCGGTCGCCATAATGATCTTGAACGTCGAGCCGGGCGCGAGCTGTGCCTGAATCGCTTTGTTCAGCAGCGGCTTATCGGGATCGTTGACTAGCTTGTCCCACTCATCCCGTGAAATCTTCACCGCAAAATCGTTGGGATCGAAGGTTGGCCGGCTCACCATGGCGAGGATTTCGCCGGTGTGTGGATCCATCGCAACAATCGCGCCGTTTTTCCCTTCGATGGCCTCTTCCGCCGCAATCTGCAAATCGAGGTCGAGGGTGAGCTTGAGCTGCTTGCCCGGCTCCGCGGGAGTTTCGTCCAGTCGTCCCACCTCACGCCCGTGGCTGTTGACGATCGCACGCCGCGATCCGTTCTTGCCCATCAGGATGCTGTTGTACTGCTTCTCGACCCCGCTCACTCCAACCACGTCGCCGGGCGTGTAGAGCTCGAACTGCGGCTGGTTAAGCATGTCTTCGGTCACTTCACCGACATAGCCGATCAGGTGCGCCATGAAGCCGTTGCGCGGATACAGCCGCCGGTGCGACATGATGGTTTCAAGCTCGGGAAGCTCATTCTTATGCGCCTCGATGAAAGCCAGTTCGTCGGGCGTGATGTCTTCCTTCAGGAAAATCGGCTGGTACTGCGGCATCCACGCGGAGCGCTTGATGCGCTGGCGGACTTCGTCGGGATTCAGGTGCAGTCCCCTGGCGATGGCGTCGGCGTCAGCGTTCAGATCGCGCGTGGAATCGCGCAGCAGCAACGCGGAAAACGAAGGGTAGTTATCGACAATAATGCGGCCTTCGCGATCCAGAATTTTGCCGCGCGGCGCCAGGATCGGCACATTGCGAACGCGGTTCTTCTCCGCCAGCAAAGCGTACTCATCGCTTTGCATCACCTGCAGCCGCCACAGCCGGTACGCCAACACCAGGAAAATAGCCAGGATGACGTACTGCACAGCAGTGAGCCGGAACGTGGAAACCTTTTCTTCGCGGCCGAACATTACTCCTCAGTTCTGAATCCTCAGCTCATGGCAACAGGCAAGGGCACCCCGGCCGGAATCGAAACCGGCGAATGCGATGACTCTGAAGAGCTAATGGATAAGTTAACTGTATTCTAACGCTTGCGCGTCTTGCCCGAAATAATGAGCCGGAAACCAAAGTTTTTCAGTCGAATACGAGTAATGTGGTTGGGTGAAATCCGGGGCCATTCACGCCACCGATAGGTCATGTCCACCGGAGGATTGAAGTTGTCATCCCCGCAGACAACAATACAGACTGGGATTGCGTCTCACTTATTTCCAGCTAAGGAATTGAATGCGGATTCGTAGTTTCATCATCGCCTACGCGCTCGTGCTCGCTATTCTGCTGTTCGCCGACCGGCGCCCCAGTTCGACGCAGCCAAATCGCTATTCCCACGTGGTGGACTTGACCGATGGGCAAACCGCGACGCCGGCTCAGGCACAGGCTTCGGAGTCCAGAACCCGCATCATTGCTCCTGCCGCGCTGATTCCCGGGACTTGGACCGCCGGCCAGATTCCGCCTGAGCGCCTCGTCGCGCCGCTGGTGGTTATGGATTTAAACCCAGCGCCCGAGCGCAGCCCGCAAATTACTCTTGACGACATCGCGGCGTGGGAGTCGCAGCACGGCGTGATTCCGCAAGGAGCCGTGGTCGCCATTCGCCGCACCGGCGTGCACGATGATTTGGCAACGAATGATCTGGCCACGGATGATCGGACCACGAGTGATCGCTTAACCATGTCGTTCCCCATTGCCCCCGACGCCGCTGAGTTCCTCATGGACGCTCGCTACACCATCGGCTTTGCCTTCGCCGCCGAGACGCCCGTAAACCTGACCTCTGACCGCGCCCTGGCGCGGCAACTCGCCCTCCACGGAAGCTATGTGGTGGAAGGGGCGGCGCGCTTTACCGCGCTGCCGGCGACGGGCTCGCTCGTCATCGTTGCCCCGGCAAAAAACAAGAAGCCGGGCACGGCCCCGGTCCGCATCCTCGCCATGGTGAGATAGTCGCCGACCGTTGGTCGTTCGCGGGCCGTTTTGTGCTCACCTTTTTTTCTGCGTCACGGTCCACTCCGACAACATCTATCCGTTTATTCATCCGGAGGAGAGTCCATGTCTGACCCGCGCTACCCCATTGGAAAGTTTTCCTACAGTAGCCCGCTTACGGCGGAACAAAAGCAGCAGTACCTGACCGACATCGAGCAGACTCCTGCCCGGCTGCGCGCCGCCCTCCGTGGACTTACTGACCAGCAACTGAATACTCCTTACCGTGATGGCGGCTGGACGCTGCGCCAGGTGGCCCACCACCTGCCCGACAGCCACATGAACTCCTACGTTCGTTTCAAGCTGGCGCTTACAGAGGACGAGCCCGCCATCAAGCCGTACATGGAAAATCTCTGGGCCGAATTGCCTGAGGCCAAGCACGCCCCGATCGAAGTGTCGCTGGCCTTGCTTGATTCCCTGCACCAGCGCTGGATGCTGATGCTGCGCCAGCTCACCGACGCAGAATGGAAACGGACCTTCCGCCATCCCGAGATAGGCCTCATGTCGCTGGAAAAGACGCTCGCACTCTACTCCTGGCACGGACGCCATCACGTGGCGCATGTCACGAGCTTGCGGGAGAAGATGGGATGGTAGGAGCAGTGGTTAGTGAATAGTGGAGAGTGAGACTGCAGACCGTGCCTACGTCATCCCCGCCTTCCACACCAGGTAACTCATCGCCTCGCGCATCACTGCCTCAAAACGATCCCACAAAGAGCGCGGACGCGACTCCGGTCTGGGCGCCAACTCCACTTGCACGCCTTCGTGCTCCAGCAAGGCGCGAATGCGGAACACATGGTAGGCATCGCTGACGGCGATACAAGTGCGCATGCCATTCGCGCGCATGATGTTGGCAACCCGCGCCGCCGATTGCGCCGTATCGGAGCCCTGCGTCTCCGCGATCAGAGCCCGCTCCGGCACACCGCGCCGCAGAAGATAGTCCCGCCCTACACCACCCTCGCTGAAGTCCGGATCCTGCGCCGCTCCGCCAGTCGTGATCACTACCGGTGCCATTCCCTTCTGAAACAACTCGTAACCGTGATCCAGCCGTGCCCGGTAGACGGGCGAAGGACGGCCCACATACTCGGCAGCTCCGAAAATGACGATCACATCCGCTTTTTTCGCTGGCGCTTCGGCGGCCGCGCCCACAATGCGCGATCCGGTAACGCCCAAAAACAGCAACAGCGCCCCCACCAGTGCTAGCAACAACAGCGGCCAGAGACGCATCGATAGAGGTTTTTTGGGGAGAGGTGGATTGGTGTCTTCTGCCATCAATATAGACTTTGAACCCTGACTCAAGACAGCGCTTCGATAATATCCTTGGCGGGGATCGCGCCTTCGCGCAGAATCTGCCAGGTACCGTCCTCCCGGAAGTGCACGATGGTCGATGAAACGGTCCGCGGAGACTTCCCGCCGTCCACGATCATCGAGATGCGGCCTTGCAACTGCTCCTGCACCTGCTCCGCGGTCGTGCATTCCGCGGCGCCGCTCAGATTGGCCGAAGTCGCCGTGATCGGAATTTTCGCCGCTCGCACCACCGCCAGCGGGATCTCGGCCGCCGGCACGCGCAGCGCCACGTTCGCCGTGTTCGCAGTCACCTTCAGCGGCAGATGCGATGCAGCCGGCACAATCATGGTGAGCGGCCCCGGCCAGAAACGCCGCGCCAGAAGATGGAAATCATCCGGCAAAGGACGCGCGAATTCTTCCGCCTGATCCACATTTTCGATCAGCAGCGAAAGGGGCTTGTGCCGCAAGCGCGACTTGATTTCATACACGCGCTCTACGGCGCGCAGGTTGAACGGGTCCGCCGCCAGTCCATAGAACGTGTCGGTAGGCATACCCAGCACCTGCCCGGCCTGAATCTGTTCGGCGGCATACTTGATCAACGAAGCTTCGGGCGTTTCGGCATCAATTTTAAGGATTTCCGCGCGCACTCTGATCCCTTCCCGACGGTCAGCTAAACGTCGTCGGCGTAACATTGTCGGCGTAAACAATGAAATGTACCATACATCCTGATCTTGGAACCAACCTATGAAACAGGACGTAAAGGCCGCGCGAGCTCATAATCAGGCGCAGCGTCTGCGCCCTGTCGCTGGCCGCCACCACCCGAGGCTGAAGGAATTGCGGCTCGCCTTTCGCCGCGCCGAGCTGACGGCTCAGGGCGAGTGCGCCATCGAAGGCGTCAAGTTGCTCGAAGAAGCATTACGCAGTGGCCAGCATGCGGAGAGCGTATTCTTCTGTGAATCCGCACGGCCTCTTGCCGAAAAGCTTCTGCCTCAGATCAGCGCTCGCACCGAAACCCTCGTCTTGCCGGATGCGCTCTTCAACTCGATCGTGCCGAGCGACGCGCCTCAGGGCGTGGCGGCCCTGCTTAAACTGCCTGCTTTCTCTTCTGCTCATCTGCTCGACCGCTCGAGCGACGGTCCGCTGGTCGTGGCCGCCGGCCTGCAGGACCCCGGCAACCTGGGCACGATCCTGCGCTCCGCCGAAGCCTTTGGCGCTGCCGGAATTTTTCTGACCGAAGGCACCGTCAGTCTCTACAACTCGAAAGTTCTGCGCGGTTCGGCGGGATCGATTTTCCGCTTGCCTTTCTTGCGGATTTCTTCGGCGGAACTAATCCCGATTCTGCGCGCACGCGGTATTCGCCTGCTCGCGACTTCCTCGCACCAGGGAACTCCGCTGCCCCAGATCTCATGGACTCTGCCGCTCGCCATCTTTATCGGCAACGAAGGTGCTGGCCTGTCCCGTGAACTCACGCGCGAAATGGACGAAACCATGGCCATCCCGCACGCGGCGCAAGTCGAATCCCTCAACGCCGGAGTCGCCGCCAGCATCGTGCTATACGAAGCCGCGAGAAATCGGAAAGGAAGTTCTCAGTTCTCAGTTCTCAGTTCTCGGTAAACTCATTCTCCGCGTCAACTGGGAACTGGGAACTGCTTTTGTGGTGAAATGATCTTGTGAATTTATTCCAAGCGATCCCGCCGGAAGACTCCAGCTCCCAAGGTACGCGCCCGCTGGCTGACCGCATGCGTCCGCGCTCTCTCGATGAATTTATCGGGCAGGAGCACCTGGTCGGCGCCGGCAAACCGCTGCGCGTGGAGATCGAGCGTGATGACCCTACTTCCATGATCTTCTGGGGCCCTCCGGGTACGGGCAAGACCACCCTCGCCAAGATCATTGCCCGCATTACCAAGGCCGACTTCATCGAGTTTTCCGCCGTGCTCGCCGGCATCAAGGAAATCAAGCAGGTTATGAGCGATGCCGACCGCGCCCGCCAGTACGGCACTCGCACCATCGTCTTCGTCGACGAAATTCACCGCTTCAACAAAGCGCAGCAGGATGCCTTCTTGCCGCACGTCGAGAAAGGCAGCATTCGCCTGATCGGCGCCACCACCGAAAATCCGTCCTTTGAAATCAACTCCGCGCTCCTTTCGCGCTGCCGCGTCTACGTGCTGAACCCGTTGACCGAAGATGAGATTGTTGTTCTTCTGCGCCGCGCACTCAGCGATACCGAACGCGGACTCGGCCAGTTGCATCTGGAAGTCGGTGACCAATCGCTCCGTAGAATCGCTGCGTATTCGAGCGGCGACGCCCGCAACGCCTACAACGTACTCGAGGTTGCCGCAGCTCTTGCGCAACAAGCCGGTACGAATGCCCTTTCTGAACAAATTATCCAGGAAGCCGTGCAGAAGCGGGTTTTGCTCTATGACAAGAACGGCGAAGAACATTACAACATCATCTCGGCGCTCCACAAATCGGTTCGTAACAGCGATCCCGACGCCGCCCTCTACTGGCTGGCGCGCATGCTTGAAGCGGGGGAGGATCCGCTGTACATCGCCCGCCGCGTGGTCCGCATGGCCGTCGAGGACATCGGCCTGGCCGAACCGGGCGCACTCGCCCTGTGCATGGCGGCTCGTGATGCCGTCGATTTCATCGGAATGCCCGAAGGCAATCTCGCCCTGGCGCAAGCGGTCGTCTATCTGTCGGTCGCGCCGAAATCGAACGCCCTCTATACCGCTTACGGCGCGGTTCAGCAGGACGTGGAGCAAACCGCCGCCGAACCCGTCCCGCTGCACCTGCGCAATGCCCCCACCAGCCTGATGAAAGGCCTCGGCTACGGCAAGGACTATCAATACGCGCACGACACCGAAGCCAAGGTCACCGACATGCAGTGCCTGCCCGACAGCCTGCGCAATCGCGTCTACTACCATCCCACCAACGAAGGCGTGGAAAAGCGGATTCGCGAATGGCTGGAAGAAATCAAACGCCTCAAGCAGCCGAAATCGAGCCGAACAAAAAGAGAATCTGGGACCTGATTCTTGCCATCGTATAGACAGCTGCAATCGACGTCGCAGGAGGGTTTCTCGTGGCCACAACCCCGCTTACGGATTTCGGCTTCTCCGCCCAGCCTCTACCTGAAACAGCCGCTCTCAGGCTCGCAGAACTGGTGCGCCTGCAAAAGTTCGCACAGCGGATCACCTCCACTCTCGACATCGAAGAACTGGTTCCGCGGATCGTCGATGAAGTTGCGACGTCGCTCGGCTGCGTCGAAATCAACATCTATCTTCGCGACCCTGAAACTTCTGAATTCGTACTAGCCGGGGTTCGCGGCTGCAGCGTTTACGGCAAGGGCCATCACCTCAAGCCAGGCGCTGGGATGGTGGGGCACGTAGCGGCCACTGGCAAGATGCACTACGCTCCCGACGTCACTCGCGACCCCTACTACATGGCCTGCGAGCCGGATACCCGCTCCGAAGTCGCCATCCCGTTGCAACGCGAGGGCGAATTGATCGGAGTGTTCACCGCTTCCCATTGCGAGCTAAATGCCTTCTGTCCCGGTCAACTGAGTCTGTTGCAGGGATTGTGCGATCACGTCGCCGTCGCGGTGCACAACGCGCGACGCTTTGGCGATGAGCGCGAAAAGCGCGCGCGCCTGAGCCGAGAGGCCGAAGAAGCTCGCTCGATTCAGCAGGCCCTGTTGCCTCGCAGCTCTCCTCTGATCCCCGGGGTCTGTGTGTCGGGGCTTTCGATTCCGGCAGGTTCGGTCGGCGGCGACTGGTATGACTTCATTCCGCTGCCGGGCGGACGCTGGGGACTGGTTCTCGCCGACGTCTCCGGCAAGGGTACGGCGGCGGCGCTGCTCATGTCCGCCACTCGCGGCATGCTGCGCTCGCTGGCGCAAACCGGCTCGGGGCCTGCTGAAGTGCTGACGCGTCTCAACAAATTGATGATCGAGGATTTCCCCAGCGGCCGCTTCGTCACCATGGTATATGCCGAACTCGACCCTTCGAGCCGCCTTTTGCGGATCGCCAACGCCGGCCATCTGTCACCGCTGCTAGTCGAACCTTCCGGCCACCGCTGGATCCATCACGAGCACGGCATGCCGCTGGGAATTTCCGCCAGCAAGTTCTCGGAGACGGAAGTTACGCTCGGCGACGATTCGCGCATCGCGTTTTATTCCGATGGAATCACCGAGGCGGAGAGTGATTCTGCGGCCAATGATTCCGGCGAAGAATACGGCGCCGAGCGCTTGCTCGCCCAAATGCAGTCACCGGACATTACTCCGGACAGTCTGCTTGCGGATGTCAGGAAATTCACGAATGGAACCGGACTGCGCGACGATGCCACGGTGATCCTGGTACGAACGCGAGGGACAGAATCAGGATCGGGCGGGAACGCCTGACGCAAGCTGCGATTCGCTATCCGAATCTCGCCCGGTGCTCTTTCAAGACGCAGCGATCCATCACCACAAACATTCCGGCCCTTCGCGCCTTCTCGGCCGCACGTTCGTTGACCACGCCTTCCTGCAGCCAGATCGCCGGAATCTTCAGCTGGATCGCCTGCTCCACGATCTCATCCACGTACTCCGGCCGCCGGAACACATCCACCAGATCGATTTTCTTCGCCACTTCGGGCGGCATTTCCAGCAATGAAGGATACGATCTTTCTCCGAGTGCCTCGGCAATCAGCGGATTCACGGGGACAATCTTGTATCCGGCCGCCTGCATATAGGCGGAAACGCCGTGACTCGGCCGCAACGGACTTTCCGATAATCCGACCACGGCAATCGTCTTCGCCCGCGCTAACAATTCGTAAATAGGATCGGATTGTTTCATCAGTCTTTCTTTTCCGTCTTCTGCTTAAACATCCGCAGCGCCAGCTTGCGAATCGTATCCGAAACCTCTTTGTTGTCCGACAGATTCTTCAGATCGCGAGTCAGCAGGTTCTTCATCAATGCCAGCGAGACATCGATTGGCGTGCGCGGGTTCGTTACCAGATTTCGCATGATGGCATAATTCTTCGCATATTTCCGTTTCATCGGAATCGCGCGCAGCACCGCCTCCAGCACATTTTTCTGCAGCGCAAACGCCTCCACCTCGGCGTCCGAAACCTTGGGCGAGTCCAACACCGCCAGGGACACCAGCTTGGTGGAATCGCGAATCAGGATCGACCGATCCTCCTTGTTGCCGCGCATGGCCAGCGCGATCCGGCCCTTGATGTCGAGCTTCGAAATCTTCTGCAGCGTACTGTCGCGCCGTTCCTCACCGGGATGGGGATGCTTCTTGGCGTGAATAGCGAGAGCGGCTGCGGCGGCCTTACGTTGCGCGATCGCTGTCGCGTCGGCGTCCTCAGTCGCCGTGGCAGCAGACTGCGGCTGAACCGGATGCGCCGCCTCGCCGGCCGCATCCCCGGGTACCGATTCCTCGTGCGCGATTCCTATAGGCTGGAACGGCTTGTCTTTTTCGGCTGCCAGTTCCGCCGCATTCTCTTCCAGATACTTGACGACCGCACTTTCTATAACTTCATGGTGCGGTTCTGCTTCGGCGGCCTCGGCGGCAGGACTCGTCTCCAAGCCAGACGATTGTGTTTCGATTTCGGCGAGCTCATTCCGACGCAGGCTGGGATTCGACTGCAACGTCTGTACTAGCCGCGGAGAGCTCATCACGCGCTTACTCGCCAACAAAACCTCCACGACCGAGCGCGTTCCCGAAACCGCCAGCGCGTTGAGCGCCTCTTCGCTTACCGATGGATTCTCGGCCAGCGCCGGCAGCAGACTGGTCCGCAGATTGTCCGGAGACACGAAATATCCCAATACCTCCGCGCTGGTCTGGGGATCGGCAGCCGCGGCAATGCAGGATTTCTCATCCCAACCGGCCAGCGTCAGGCGGGCCCGCTCCGCAAACAACTTGTTATGCAGCGCCAGATGGACCAGAATCTCAATTGTCTCGCCCGGCGGCACGGAGAGGGCTCCGCGCACCGCGAATTGCATCAGGTTCGACGGAAGCTGCGAATTGCGGACCAGATCAATCATGCGGGCCATGGTTCATCTCCCGGTTTTCACTGCTTTCTTCCTCGCGAATTTCTTCGTGAACTTTTTCGTAAGTTTCTTCAAAGCTCGCGGTTTCTGGCCGACCGCGTGCTCCAATTGCTCGACCGCAATCTCCAGTTCCCTCGTTATGCGATTCGGCTTCCGTCGCTGATATTCATCGCTCAACGCGCGATAGTACCAGAGCGTGCCTTCTCTTTTCCCTGTGAACCGCTTCCAGATTTTTTCTCCATGCAGCCGGTAATCCGCCAGAATCGTGCGGACGTTATGCAGTTTGTCAGACGCTGAAACCAGACGTGTCTCGGCGTCGGCGTGCTTCACTTCGCGCAGATAGTCTCTCTTCCGTTCGATCCACTCCGGCTTCGGCATGACGTAGGAATCGGTGCAACCTTCGACAATCTTCGCCACTCGCGGACCGAACTGCTTGCGGACTTCGCGCAACCTCGGCATGCCGCCGCAATCCTCGACCACATCATGCAGCAGCGCCGCGATCGCCATATCCTCGTCGCCGCCGGCTTCCAGCACGAGCGACGCCACCGCCATCAGATGCGAGAGGTAAGGCACGGCCGACTGCTTACGCGTCTGTCCATCGTGTTGCTCCGCGGCATAGCGGAAGGCGCGCTGCAGGCGAGGACCAAGTTTCGGCGGGCGAAGCTGCGGCGGATGAGGATTCGCGTTCACGACTTTTTCTCGCCTCTGCGCATCCGCAGATACGCCCGCATCAGCGGCGTCAGATCGCCGTCTAGCACGCGATCCACGTCCCCGATCTCCAGTTTTGTTCGGTGATCCTTGATCAAGCGGTAGGGTTGCAGCACATACGACCGGATCTGCGAACCGAAATCGATATCCAGTTTCGAATCTTCAATCTTTTTCGTGACTTCGCGCTTTTTCTCCAGCTCGAATTCGTAAAGCTTCGAGCGCAGCATGCTCATCGCCTTTTCCTTATTCTTATGCTGCGAGCGCTCGTTCTGGCAACTGGCCACCAGACCTGTCGGGATGTGTGTGATCCGCACTGCCGAGTCGGTCGTGTTGACATGCTGTCCGCCTTTGCCGCTGGAGCGGTAGGTGTCAATCCGAATGTCATCCGGCTTGATGTTGACCTCAATGCTGTCGTCAATCTCGGGCGAAACGAACACGCTGGCAAACGATGTGTGCCGCCGCTTCGCCTGATCGAAGGGAGAAATCCGCACCAATCGGTGCACGCCGATCTCGCTGGTCAAATAGCCGAACGCATACTGGCCAATCACCGAAAATGTCGCGGACTTGATTCCGGCTTCTTCTCCGGGCTGGTAGTCGTACATTTCGGTCTTGAATCCCTGGCGCTCCGCCCAGCGCAGATACATGCGCAGCAGCATCTCCGCCCAGTCCTGCGACTCGGTTCCACCCGCCCCAGGATGAATGGTCACGATCGCATTCAGGCCGTCATTCGCTCCCGAAAGCAGCGTCTCAGTTTCAACGCGATCCACCAGTTCACCGAGAGCGTCCAACTCGCGCTGCAACTCGGCGGTAACGTTCTCGCCTTCGCCGGCCAGGTCGAAATAGGCCGCTATATCTTCTGTGCGGCGTTCCAGGTCGCCTTCCAGCGACAACACGCTTTCCAGGCGCTTCCGTTCGCGCATCACTTGCTGAGATTTTTCAGGATTCGACCACAGATTGGGATCGGACGCCTGCTTTTCTATTTCGGCAAACTGCTGGCGCAGCTTACCGGCGTCAAAGATACTCCCGCAGGTCGTGAACCTTGGTCTTTAAAGAACTGTATTGCTGTTCGAGTTCATCCAACATTTGCTTATCCAAATATGCCGTCACTCAAGATCAGGAATTACAAAACGAGCCAGCAGCACGCCTGCTGAAATTATCGCACACAGATATGAGAACCAATCGCCATGCCGCGTGTAAAACGTGGTTCCGGAATTTAGCGCATACGGAGCCGCCAACGCCGTGCGGACCTTGCGCGGAGTTGCCGCCACAATCCGTCCGTAAGGATCGATCGATGCTGTCATCCCCGTATTCGTTCCGGTCAGCAGCCACCGGTTATTTTCGATCGCGCGCATTTGTGTCTGTTGCAGGTGTTGCTTCCAGGCACCGCTGTCGCCGTACCAGCCGTCGTTCGAGATGTTCACCAGAACTTGTGCGCCCTGGAGCGGTCCCTGACGTACTTCGTCGGGAAAGACCGACTCATAGCAGATAAACATTCCCAGCTGCTCGCCTCCGGCATTTAGTGGCATCCGCGACGCGCCGCGCTGAAATTCTCCCACTTCTTTGGTCAACCCTCCGGCAAAGACGAACAACTTTGGAAACGGCAAATACTCGCCGAACGGTACCAGATGCACTTTGTCGTAGCGCCCAACCCACTCACCCTGCGGATTGACCAACGCGGCGGAGTTGAAAATCTCGGAGGTTTCCCCGCCGCTGTGCATGGCGGGCGTGATTCCAATTGCTCCCGCCACCACCCAGGTTCCTGACTGCTTCGCCAGCGCGCTCACCGCATCTCGAAACAGCGGATCGTTGGTGTAAAACGGCGAAGGCGACTCGGGCCATACAATCAAATCGAAATGCTGGTCTGATTTTATTCCTGCGGGATGCAAACTCACTTCGGTCAGGTCCCGCAGCATGTCCTGAAAATATTCCTTCGTCCACATCTCCCCGTTTTGAATCGGAATGTTTGGCTGCACCAAGAGCGCGGTGTGATCGGTTGCGGTCGCGGGAGGAGTCATCCACTGCCCCGCCTGCAGGATGATCGCCGCTATGCACGCCGACGCCAGCAGCCACTTCCGCCGCTGCTTCGCTCCCGCCCCTCCGGGCGCAACCAGGAATGCAGCCGCGAACACGCCGTTCACCAGCACGATTTCAAACGAGAGTCCGTAGACGCCGGCCAGGGTCGCAAACCGCGTGAACGCAAAATTCCCGGTCTGCGAGTATCCCAGAAGTTCCCATGGAAACGCCGTAATCCGCGTCCGGGCGAGTTCCACCGCGACCCAAAGAAAGGGAGCGGTGGCGAGCGCGCGCCGCAGCGATGCTCCCGATGCGGTGATTCTCGCTCCCGCGAGCTTCGATCCCGCGATCAAGGCGAGCAGCAGGCCGAACATCCCGTGATAAAGTCCGACATACAAGCAGAATAAAATCAGCGCCAGGGCCGCGAGCGGAATCGGCATGCCCCCATAGCGATGCATGGTGTCGAAGATCCAGTAGCAGGTGCCGGCAAACCAGAGAATGCCACACAAGTAGCCCAGTACGAACCCCTGCCATGGCGTGGCGGGCAAGCGCGCCTGACGATGATCGTCGAGTTGCAGAGTTTCCGGAGAGCGAGCCCGTAAGATCGCGACGATCAGCGGCGCCACCGCGACCCAAGCCAGCCAATACAGTCCCGGCAGTGGAAAAATCGCAACCTGCAGGGCTGCCGACAGCAGGACCAGCCCCCATGCACTTCGTTCAATTTTGAGCACGCATCAGAATAGCAAACACAAGTAAGCTACGAGCCTCGGGCTTCTAGCTGCAAGCAACCGGTTCGCGCGAAGCTCGCAGCTCAACAAAATCCAGCGCCGAATTCCGCCCCGATCAGATAACATAGCGTGGTTATGAGTCTTAGCGTGATACTGGTAAAAATTCTGGAATTCATGTTTGTCGCCGGGTGGGCCGGGACCGCAGTTGTGCTGGTGTTGACAGGCATCGAAGACGTCGGGACCCTGTTGGATAGGGAGGACGAACACAGCCACTAAGGCTCCTGCTGCATGTCGTCAACCTCAAACGCACCTACCGGCAACAACCGGGTTCGCATTGTGGTTGCGACCTCGGTGATGCTCACCTTCATTTCCTACTGGCGAGCCGCCGCCGTAATTCTCAACGACCTCGGTTCTTCCGCCTTCTACGCCGGCGGCATCGCCGAACAAGCGATTGGCAAGAGCGCCCCGTGGTTTGTTCTGGCCGTCATGCTGTTTGCTTTCGCGGTCCGCGCCGTCTACGTGGAAAGCTGCTCGATGTTCGTGCGCGGCGGCGTCTATCGCGTGGTCAAGGAAGCTCTCGGCGGCACCCTCGCCAAACTCAGCGTCTCGGCCCTGATGTTCGATTACATCCTCACCGGGCCAGTCTCCGGCGTATCCGCGGGACAATACATCGCCGGCCTGATCAACGACACCATCAGCATCGCCGACGCCCACGGCTTGATCCCCTCCGCCGTTCATCACCTCTTCCACGGCACGCCACAGGTCGGCACCAACGCCATCGCGGTCGTGTTCGCGATAGCGGTCACGCTCTACTTCTGGTGGGAAAACATCAAGGGCATCGAGGCGTCCAGCGAAAAGGCCCTTTGGGTCATGCAGATCACAACCGTGATGGTGGTAATGCTGCTCGGCTGGTCTTTGTTCACCCTGCTGAAAGTCGGCGGCCACCTGCCGCCCTTCCCGACCCTGGCCAACATCCACTACAGCGACACATCGCTCGGCTTCTGGAAACACAGCAAACTGCCGCACATGTTCGGCATTCTCGGGCTGATCATCGGCTTCGGACACTCCGTACTCGCCATGAGCGGCGAGGAGTCGCTGGCGCAGGTTTATCGGGAGCTCGCGCACCCGAAGCTGAAGAACCTGAAGCGCACTGCCATCGTCATCGGCGTTTACAGCTTCGTCTTCACCGGCCTCGTCTCTTTGCTGGCGGTCATGCTGATCCCCGACGATGTCCGTGTGAAGGTGTACAGCGACAACCTGATCGCCGGACTCGCCATGCACATGGTCGGTCCGCAAGTTCTGCGCCTGGCCTTCCGTGCCTTCGTCGTTGTTGTCGGATTCCTGATTCTCTCCGGCGCCGTCAACACCGCTATCGTCGGCTCGAATGGTGTCCTGAACCGCGTCTCCGAGGACGGCGTGCTCGCCGACTGGTTCCGGCGTCCGCACAAGAAGTACGGCACCACCTACCGCATCATCAATCTCATCGTTGGATTGCAGCTCTTTACCATCATCGTCAGTTGGGGCAACATCTACACCCTGGGCGAGGCGTACGCCTTTGGCGTGGTTTGGAGCTTCGTCTTCAAAACCATTTCAATGCTGGTGCTGCGCTACCGTTATAAGGGTGAGCGCATGTGGAAAGTGCCGCCCAATTTCCATATCTTTGGCGTCGAGATTCCGGTTGGATTGGCTTCGGTGGGGATGGTTCTGCTCTCCACCGCGATCGTGAATCTGTTCACCAAATCGGTGGCCACGGTGAGCGGCCTGATATTTTCGGCGATCTTCTTCACCATCTTCACGTTCTCAGAAAAAGTGAATCGCCGCAAACACGCGCACACCGCGGCGCAGATGAAGGAGCAGTTCCAGTTGCAGCAGGCGGAAAGCGTGGAGCGCGAAACCGTCGGCATCCGCCCGGGCAACGTGCTGGTTCCGGTCCGTGACTACAACACGCTGAACCACCTCAAATGGGTACTGGAGCGCACCGACACACACGAACAGGACGTAGTCGTCATGACCGCCCGCATCAGCCAGTTTGGGGCCGCCGCTTACGGCCTTTCCACCGAGCAGATGTTCAGTGATTACGAACAGACCCTGTTTACGCGCGCTGTCTCGGTCGCCGAAAGTTTTGGCAAGAAGATTTCCCTCCTGGTGGTGCCGGCTCGCGACTCCTGGTCAGCCATTGCCCAGACCGCTCACAATCTCGACTCCTCCACCGTAGTCACCGGCCTCTCCAGCAAGATGACTACCGCCGAGCAGGCTTTCGCGCTAGGTAGCGCATGGGAAGCCATCCCGGAACCCAAACGGCAGTTTGTATTGCAAATTGTTCAGACCGACGGCCACGTCGACACCTTCCGCATCGGCCCGCACACGCCCGCCATGAAGAACGAGGATGTCGTACTGCTGCATCGCTTGTGGCTGAACGTCACCCGGGAACCGGGATTGGAAAACATACATCACCACGATATTCTGACCGAGGCCCTGACCCGTTTCGCCCACGACTACGGCGCACGCGACCGCGACGAAATCGTCAAGGAATTGCGCCGCCACAACGTGGCAGGAGGCCCACTCCCCGCCCGCACTGTCGCATCCCAGATCCCTACCGTCCAGCCCAACCCCGCTCGTTCCAGTCGCGAAGATGGATCGTCCAGCCCAGAAGACGAGGGCTCCGAATGATGTCCCGCAATACTTTCAATCGGATCGAAAGTTGGGGACAGCGGCCCCGATTCACTTCACTTTGGGCGAATCCAAATCCGCGGGCTTCTGATCGTCCGCATGGATGGCCCCATCGTCTTCCGCGTAGAACGAGCGGTGCTCGCTGTCCATCTGCTTGGGCGTCATGGTGAGCACGAAGCCGTCTTTGTGCGCCAGGAAGCTGGCCGTGTAATCTCCGCGGTCGGTCGAGTGGGCCATGCGTTTGGTAAAGGACCCGGTCCCCGCCAACTCCTCCAACGTATCCGCGAACTTGTTATGCCGCTTCTTGTATTCGTGCTCTGCCCGGAGCACCACCCGCATGTAGCCGAGCGCCTGCGCTTCCGATTCCGAACGCGCCGGGTCGCCCGGAAACTTGGGCTGATACGCTGCTGAAGGTGGCGCCGCCGTTGGCGCGGTCGTTTGCCCCGAAGTTGGAGGCGACGCTGGCGCCTGTGCCATCCCCAGCCCCGCTCCCATCATGCCCACCGCCAGAATTCCAGCACCATACCGCTGCATCCTCCCTTGGGTCACGGCAAGACCTCCTTGGCTGCCTGATTTCGGGGGTTACCCCCGTAATTTGTTTCCCTCGCCAATCGTTCCAATTCTTGACGGGTTCAGGCAAGCTTGATCAGGATGCAATCCTAACAGGGAAACTTAATGAAAGCTGCCGTCGCCGTCGCCAAAAAGCCGTTGATACGCGTCGCCGTGGTAGAGAGCGATCCGTTGCGGTTTGTCGGATTCCGCGCCCTCTTTGATACCGAACCTGATCTGGAGTTGGTCTCTGCCTCGCTGGCCGACCTGGGCCAGTTGCAGAGCATCGACCTGGTCCTGCTCGGCAATCGCGGCGGCCAGAACCTGTATGACATTATGGCCAGCATGAAAGCCGTGCGGCCCGACCTGCGCATCATTGTGACCGGGTCCGGCATGGACGATGAAAGCGTCCTCAAAGCCATCGCCGCCGGTGCCAAAGGCTACGTCGACGAGGCCGCATCGCCCGCCGAGTTTATCCAGGCTCTCCGCATCGTGCATCAGGGTTCAGTGTGGGCTCCGCGCCGTGTTCTCTCGACTTTTATTGAACGGGTGAGCGCATCCCCAGGCCGTATCTTCCCCGCCGGCCGGGTCAGCTTTACCGACCGTGAAAAGGAAGTTCTTGAGATGCTGGTTGCCGGCCGTTCCAATAAAGAGATCGGGTCGGCCCTCGGCATCGAAGAGCGCACCGTAAAGGCTCATGTCGCGAAACTGATGCGCAAAGTCGGCGTGCAGAATCGCATCGCACTTTCGGTCCATGCCATTACTCATTCGCTGGTGACTGCGAAGTAAGCCATCAGTGGAAGCTCAGGCTCATGAGGACCGATCGCAGATTTTACTGATGGCTGATGCCTGATATCTTGCCTTTCGTTACCCCAGAACAGTGACCTTAGTAATCTTGTCCTTCCACCACACCTGCCCCATACTCGCCTTACCTACCACAGAACCTGGGAGACGGGGTTGGAGACGGAGATTAGGGTCGCCGCTTTCAACCCCGCATTTTTTTGTCTTGCAGCCTGACTCACCCTGATCACTCCCCCACATCCTGCGCTCTAAGCCTGCATCCAATAGAATCAGAGATAATAGAATCCATACACCGATCTCCCAAGTGAGGCATGATGCGAAATTCCCTCGTTCTGCTGCTGCTCGTCTGTTTCCTGACCCCGATTCTTCCCGCTAATACCGACGAAGACACCAAAGCTCCGGAGGCCAACACCAAGGCTTCCGGACGTGTCGAAGCCGCGGGCACGGTGCTCGACGAAATCCAAGGCGCCCCCGATCAGCGTATCCCTGAAGAAATTCTTGGATCGGCCGAATGCGTGGCAGTGGTTCCGTCACTGCTCAATGGAGGATTCGTCTTCGGCGGCCGTTATGGCAAAGGCGTCGCCAGTTGCCGCACTCCGAAAGGCTGGAGTGCGCCCGCTTTCTTCACCATCGGCGGCGGCAGTTTTGGCCTGCAAATCGGCGGCCAGGCGACTGATGTCATCATGCTGATCATGAACAAGAACGGCATGGACAACCTGCTTTCCAGCCAGTTCAAACTCGGCGCCGACGCGAGCGCGGCCGCCGGCCCCGTCGGACGCCATGCCGCCGCCGATACCGATTGGAAAATGCGGGCGGAGGTCCTGACCTACTCGCGCTCGCGCGGCCTCTTCGCCGGACTCGAACTCAACGGCGCCGTCATCAAGCAGGACAAAGGCAGCACCCGCGAATTCTACGGCCGCATGGTGCCCTTCAAGACGTCGCTCAAGGGAGAAGTCGAAGCTCCCAAAACCGCCTACCCCTTCTTGAGCACGCTGGCCAAGTGGGCGCAGCAGGCAGCAAAATAAGAAGTTCTCTTCAAAATGGTTTTGGGTAGGGCACGGCTTCAGCCGTGCCACTCGGAACCAAGAAATACACGGGCTTTAGCCCGCTGAGGGTCCTGCCTTGCGTCATAACGCCTCGACCCCCTACACTCCGGCACAGTGCGAAACCGCCTCGAGTACGCTCTAGTCTGGCCCTGGATCAAGATCTTGGGCTTGCTCCCCCGTCCCGTGGCGCGTGCCGTTGGAATTACACTCGGGCTCACTGTCTATACGGTTCACCGGCGCCTTCGTCGCGTCGGCCTCCGCAATCTGAGTCTCGCCTTTCCCGAAATGTCTCCGCGCCAGCGCCGCCGCCTGGTTCGCGGCGAATTCATCTCCCTCGGACGCCAGCTTGCCGAAGTCTGCCTTTTTCCCCGCTACACCCGCGAAAATGTCTCTCGTGTCGTCGTCTATGACGGATTTGAGAACTTCGAGCGCGCTTACGCTCGTGGCAAAGGCGTTTTGTTTCTCACCGGACACCTCGGAGCCTGGGAACTTTCCGCCTTCGCTCACTCCCTGCAGGGGCATCCCCTGTCGATTGTCATGCGCTCGCTCGACAATCCCTACATCGACGCCTTAATCCAGGGCTACCGCACCATGCACGGCAATCGTACCGTGGACAAAGACGATTTCGTCCGCGGCCTGCTCTCTGCCATGCGCGGCCGCGAAACCGTCGGCATTCTCATGGACACCAACATGACCCCGCCGCAAGGTGTGTTCGTCGATTTCTTCGGCATTCCGGCCTGCACCGCCAGCGGACTTGCCCGTATTGCCCTGCGCACCGGCGCCGCTGTCGTCCCAGGCTTTACAGTGTGGGATGCGAAACTGCGCAAATACATTCTGCGCTTTGATCCCGCCGTAGAGTTGATTCGCACTGGCGATAGCGAGGCAGACATCGTCGCCAACACGGCAAAATTCACTCGCGTTATCGAAGACTTCATTCGCCGCTATCCCGATCAGTGGCTCTGGGTCCACCGCCGCTGGAAAACGCGCCCGCCCGGCCAGCCGCCGCTGTACTGAGACATAGGGCATTTACGCTTTGCACTTGGAGTTCGGATTGATTTGCAGGCTCTGGGTACTGGCGACTGGGTACTGAGTACGCGACAATAAGGAGCCATGAAGCTAACCCTGCGCGATCTCGCCCAGAAACTCGGTTGCCATCTTCTCGGAGACAGCTCCATCAGCGTGACCAACGTCTCCAGCCTGCAATCCGCCACCACCCAGAACCTCGTTTTCGTGGAGGATGCCCAGTATTTCGACGCCGCTCTCAGCTCGTCCGCCGCTGCCGTCATTGCTGGAGAATTCGTGGCCGGAAGCTTGGCCGCCAGCGCCAACAAGCCCATCCTGATCTCTCCGCAGCCGCGTCTCGCTTTTGCCCGAGCCGCGCGACTGCTCCGCGACCCGGAGCCCGATCGCGGCATTCATCCCTCCGCGATCGTTCCTGCCTCCGCTAAGCTCGGCAAGAGTGTAGCCATCGGCCCGCGCGCGATTCTTGGCGAACAAGTTAAGGTCGGCGATGAAACTACGATCGGTTCCGGTTCAGTGATCGGCGACAACGTAGTGCTTGGAAACGATTGCCGCGTCGACGCGAACGTCACCGTGTACGCAGGCACGACTGTCGGCGATCGCGTCATCGTGCAGGCTGGTGCCGTCCTCGGCAGTGAAGGCTTCGGCTACGTCCGCGATGCGCAAACCGGACGCTACGAGCAATCCCCGCAGATCGGCCGCCTGGTAATCGAGGATGACGTCGAAATTGGCGCCAACTCAACCATCGACCGCGGCGCGCTCGACGAAACGCGCATCCGCCGTGGCACGAAGATCGACAACCTCGTTCACGTCGGGCACAATGTCCAGATCGGCGAGAACGTCGTCATCGCCGCGCAGACTGGCCTTTCCGGAAGTGCGGTCATTGAAGACAACGTCGTCATCGGCGGACAAGTCGGCATCGCTGACCACGTGCGCATTGAAGAAGGCGCGATTCTCGGGGCGCAAAGCGGGATTCCAACCAAGAAGGTGATTCGCGGCAAGGGAGTCGTGTTCTGGGGAACCCCCGCCCGACCCATCCGGGAGTATCTTAAGGAACTGGCGTTCTTGTCACGATCGGCCAAGAAAGAACGCTGAGCGAACGTTTCTGTAGAGACGCGGCTCGCCGCGTCTAAGCAGCGCCGGGCCAGGAGCTAGCAACTAGAAGCCAGCAGCCAATTCATGCCCATCATCGTCATCGGCGGACACTCCCGCAGCGTCGGCAAAACCAGCGTAGTTGCCGGCCTCATCGCCGCTCTGCCCGGCTTCAACTGGAGCGCCCTCAAAGTCACGCAATACGGACACGGCGTCTGCTCCGCCAACGGCGAAGCCTGCGACTGTGCCACCGCCGATCATTCCTGGGCCGTATCGGAAGAAAAGGACCGTTCCAGCGAGTCTGACACTTCGCGCTTTTTGGTCGCCGGAGCCGATCACTCCTGGTGGGTCCGCACTCAGCAAGGGCATCTCGCGGAAGCCATGCCCCGCATCCGCCAGATCCTCGCCTCGGCCGAAAACGTAATCATCGAATCAAACAGTATCCTGCGCTTCGTGAAGCCGGATCTCTATCTGACCGTGCTCGACCCCCAAACTGCCGATTTCAAGTCCTCCGCGCAAACTTATCTCGACCGCGCTGACGCCGTCCTGCTGCATTCCACAGCAAACTCCAAGAGTTCGGCCTGGAAACACGTCTCCATGAAGCCCGTCATCGACCGCCCCACGTTCGCAATCCAGCCGCCAAATTACCTCACACCGGAAGTCATCGCATTCGTTCGCGCGCGCCTAAGCAATTCCTAAAGCCTTTCTCGGCGCCCTCTGCGTCTCGGCGGTGAAACTGCCCTACCCCGCATACATCCCAATCACCCGCTCAATCGCCCGCCGGCACACTGCGCAGAACGTTTTATGCCGCGTGAACATGATGCAGTCCAGTTCCGGACGGTAATATCCCTTCGCCTCATAATTCGCGCCCTCGAACGCCCCGACCTTCGCGGCGAATTTCTGCGACCCGAACATGGCATCTTCTTTCTCGCGCTGTTTGCGGAAAAGTTCATCTATCTCCGCCTCCGGTTTCCCCGCCGCCCGCAGCTCTTTCCGTTGCCGCTGGATGTCCCGCTCAAAGCGATCGAACTCCTCTTGATCCCAGGGCGTCGGCACCGGCGTTCCCGCCGCGACCAGATCCTTCCACTTCAAGTTTGCCGGATCAAGCAGCGCGGTCACATTCGGCTCCCACGGTTCGGTTTTCTTTTCCGCCGGCAGATACGCCACATCCGACGTGTAGTACTCGTCCGCCAGCCCGGCGAACTGGTGCCCAAACTCGTGCACGCCCACATATCCCGCCCACAGATTGTCGATCGCAACCGTCGCGTACTGATTGAAAATCCCGCCGCCGCCGTAAGTCTGCCCATTCACCAGAATCTCAATGAACTCATAAGGCGCGAACGACGCCACGTCGCGCAACGCCCGGTTTTCCGTGGTCAGCACATAGCGCTCGGTGCCGAAAGTGTCGTAGGTCGCGCCCACCGGCGACCGCCGGTAAATTCCGCTCGAAGGCCGCGACACGCCCGACTCCTCCGCCGCCGGACAAAGTCCCCACACGTTGAAATCTTTCTGATGCTCGCGAAATGGCGACGTCGAAAACAGCGCCTCCATGAATCGGCGCGCGTCTTTCTCAAACTTCCCGCGCTCCCCTGCGGTGTAACCGTCGCCGAGCACCAGCAAATCTACCTTGGTCGCCGGATCGCCCATCTTCTGCAATTCCATCAACGGCCCCGGCGAGGGTGGACGCGACCGATCGACGAACTTGTCTTTCGGGTCGACCACCGTCTTCCAGACTTCATGAAAACCGCTCCCCGCGCGCTCTTTCAGCGACACTTCCACCAGCGCGTCAGGACTTGGAAAGCGCAGCGACTCGGAAAACGTCCGGTTCGCGTGCAGCGCCTCTTCCGTTGTTTTCCATTCTCCAAACACGGAATTGAATCCTCGCGAATACAGCAATTTCCCGCTGCCTCGCTCGCGCACTTCGAACAGATAGTTTCCCAGCTGACTTTCGTCGATTGCCTTGTTCAGATTTCCCGGCCACTCCAGCGGCTCCAGTACCACCCGATCCAGGCTGAACCATTCTTCGCGCGAGTTTCCGGTGTGGTAATAATCCACGCGTAGGGTGCGAGGTGCAGCGAAACTCGCGGAAAAGCCAAGAAAGCAGAATAGAAGAGAGGCGACAACACCGAGCACTCGTTTCATGACCGGAATTGTAGCTTACGAGCCGGGTTTGATCTCAACCGCCTTGTCGTTCTCAAAGGTGATCGCTAGCGGCTTTCCGCGATTCGGGTAATGCAGAGTTCGCGAACCATAACCGCCCGAGCCCTGCGGAATGCCCAGCCCGATCGCGAAGCTGGCCTGTAACTCGCTCATCCCCGGTTCCACTTCGTGAGCATCAATTTTCTTCCAGGCATCGGGGGGCCAGTGCTTGTACAAATCGTGCGGATCTTCGACGAAGAAAATATCGTCGGAGTAAATCTTGAAGTCGCCGCCCTTTTCCGCTCCAATCGGAACCGCGTAGGCCTTGTCCTCCAGCGAAAAGCACGCCAGCACCTGCTTGGTCCCCGGAGCCAGCGGAGAAACACCAGTCACCACATCCTGAATCGCAAGCTTCTGCAAGGGCAGCAACGTTCCCGCCTCATGTCCGAAATCCGTTCTGTGCCGCTCGCGATCATAGGGATAGTACGTGAGTTGATAACCGACCTTCACCCACACCGGCTGCTCGGTCAACTGGTGCGCCGATTTCAGGTCGTAAGGATGCAACTTCTTCGCCGTAACGTAGTAGTCCGCCTTCAGTAAGGTTTCCTGCCTGGGCTTCGCGTCGGCCTTCATCGCCTCATGCCGCTGGTACACGATGTATGCCGCGCGCCCGCCCGCAAGCACAATGGCGGTCACCAGAAAGACTTGCAGTTTTTTCTGAAACTCCGAATCGATGGCCATGATCAGTTAGAATATGAGGAAGCGCCTTCAAGATTCCAGTTTTCCGCATTCGATGAGCCGCAAAGGAAACTCATGCCCATTGTCCAGGACGACGTTCTGAACGCACTCAAGCAGTGCTACGATCCCGAAATTCCCGTCAACATCGTTGATCTCGGACTGATCTATGACATCCGCCTCGACGAAGTGCCGGAAGGGCAACAGGACGTGACCGTTGATATGACGCTCACCGCGCAAGGCTGCCCCGAGCACGTCAACATCAGCGCGCAGGTCAAGTCGCGCGTCGAGCAACTCCCCGGCGTCCGCAACGCCAACGTCAATGTGGTTTGGAATCCGCCCTGGACCCCCGAACGCCTGAGCCCCGAAGCCCGCAAACAACTGGGAATCGAGTAAACCCGCCGATTGCTGATCGCTATTCGCTAATGGCCGTGTCCTGCACCTGCAAACAGCGAACGTCGAATAGCGAACGGCTAGTACTCTCCCAACTCCTCAAACGCCCGCGCCGCGCGCTGCTCCGCCCACTCCTCGATCCGGTTGCCGATCTTCATCGCCATATCCAGAAACTTCGTTCCCTGCCGCACATACGAAGGCAGCTCTTCGCGGATTTTTCCAAACTGATCAGGATACTCGGACGCCAGCACCGCCAGCCCCACTCCTCCCACCAGCACCGCCGCTGGACGTTTCCCCTTCATCAGCAACATCGTCGCAACTCCCACCGATCCCGCAATCACCGCCCGCTTCCAGTTCTGCATGTCACCTCCTGACCGCAAAATTCATCGATGAAACGCTCCAGCAGAATTCTAAATCAACGTCGCTATGCTTTATACTGCCACCGATACTGAAATCAAACACTAACTTATGATTCCATCCCGCGTACTTTTCTGCATTCTTCTCTGTAGCGGCACTCTCTCTCTCGCCCAAGTCAAGCCCCGCGCCCGTGATCTCGGCGTGCCCTTCGACGGCACACCCGGCACGAACAACGCCATCACCGACGTCCGCGGCGTCGAAGTCGGACACACCACGCTCATTTCCGGCAGTGGCAAACTCAAAGTCGGAGAAGGCCCGGTCCGCACCGGCGTCACCGCCATCCATCCGCGCGGAAAAGACGCGAACGACTCCGTCTTCGGCGCCTGGTTCACGCTCAACGGCAACGGAGAAATGACGGGCACGACCTGGCTCGAAGACTCCGGTTTCCTCAACGGCCCCATCATGATCACTAACACGCACAGCGTCGGCGTGGTGCGCGACGCCGTCATTGCCTGGAAAGTGAAGCGCGGCGAGCCCGACATGGAAGGCTATTGGTGGTCCCTGCCCGTGGTCGCCGAAACCTGGGACGGCTATCTCAACGACATCAACGGATTCCATGTGAAACCCCAAGACGCTTTCCACGCGCTCGAGTCCGCGCACAGCGGCCCGGTCGAAGAAGGCAATGTCGGCGGCGGAACCGGCATGATCTGCAACGAATTCAAGGGAGGAATCGGAACGTCCTCGCGCGTCCTCGACGCGAAAGCAGGCGGCTACACGGTAGGTGTACTCGTGCAATGCAACTACGGGCAGCGCGACCAGTTGCGCATCGCCGGAGTTCCCGTTGGCAAAGAAATTCCGGATCACACGGTCTGGCAAGATGACGTTGGTTCGATCATCATCGTCGTCGCTACCGACGCCCCGCTCATTCCCACCCAACTGCGGCGCTTGGCCCGCAAGGCTTCCCTAGGCCTCGGCCGCGACGGCAGTTTCTCCGGTGACGGCTCCGGCGACATTTTCGTAGCTTTCTCCACCGCGAATCCCGGAGCCGCGTCGACCAAGGGAGTCCGCGACCTGAGAATGTTGCCCAACGACAGCCTCGATCCTCTGTTTCTCGCCACCGTCCAGGCCACCGAAGAAGCCGTAGTCAACGCCATGGTCGCCGCCGAAACCATGACCGGCATAGACGACCATACTGTCATAGCCCTCCCGCACGACCGTCTGCGCGAGGTCCTGAAGAGATACAACCGACTGGCAAAGTAACGCTGATGGAGGGACCGGCGCCCTCGCCCGCCCAGGGGTTCGTATCAGAGCATGCCTTCAGGCATGCCGAACATCCGGGGTCATGAGAGCGCCTTCAGGCGCTGGGAGCGGGCTTAGAGTTACTTTCGCTGCCCCACCATCGCGTGACTCAACCGGGCTGGCAAGGGGCTACAATGCAGTCAGTGAAAGCCTACCGCATCGAGCGCATCAAGAACGGCATGAAGTTCACCTGCATGCACTGTGAACACAGCGTCAGCACGCTGGATTTCGACGCCAAGGCCGGCAACCTTCGCACCCAGGCGGCAACTGCCATCAACGATCACGCCGCCAAAGCCCATCACGAGCCTTTGATCGTTTCCCCGTACGACGGCCAGCAGCGTAGCTGGCGCTAGTCCTTCACCGCCCGATCCGTAATCTCCAGCCCCTTGTCGATAATCGCAAACGCCTCCCGCAGTTGCTGCTCGTTGATGCACAGCGGAGGATTAGTGTAGAAGGTGTTCCAGCGAACCAGGGTATAGAGCCCGTTCTCCCGGAAGAACTTGCCGAGCGCGGCCATTTCCTCCGACGTGCCGTTAAACGGCGCCATGGGTTGCTTCGTTTTACGGCTGCGAATGAGTTCGACAATGCCGAACAGTCCAATCGAACGGACGGCTCCCACTGATGGATGCTTCTTCTGCAACTCAGCGCCGAGGTCTTTCATGATCGCGCCCATCTTGCGCGCATTCTCGATCAGGTTATCTTCTTCGTAAACACGGATCGTTGCCAGCGCCGTCGCGCATCCCATGGGATGGCTGTTGTAAGTAAGTCCTCCATAGAACACTTTGTCGTCGAAGTACTTCGCGATATGTCTACGCATGCCGACAGCGCCCAGAGGAACATAACTCGAAGTAAGTCCCTTTGCCATGCAAATCAAATCGGGAACTACATTCCAATGATCAATCGCGAACCACTTACCAGTACGGCCAAAACCAGCCATAACTTCATCGGCGATCATCAGAATCCCGTACTTATCGCACAGTTTCCGCACTCCTTCCATATATCCATCGGGCGGCACGAGAATCCCGTTCGTCCCGACGACGGTCTCCAGAATGAACGCGGCAATCGTGTGTGGGCCTTCCAGCTGGATAATCTCGTCGATCATAACCAGCGAACTTTCCGCCGACTCCCATCCGCGTTCGATGCCGTGATAGGGATCGAGCACGCGCACCACGCCCGGAATCCCAGGCTCCGCGGCCCATCGCCGAGGATCGCCCGTAAGGCTGATGGCGCCAGCCGTGGCTCCGTGATACGAACGATACCGCGCCATGATCTTGTGGCGCCCGGTGAAGAACCGCGCGATCTTGATGGCATTCTCATTGGCTTCCGCACCGCCGTTCGTAAAGAAGAACGTGTCAATGTCACCCGGTGTGATCTCCGCCAACTTCGCTCCCAGCCGCGCCCGTGGCTCCGTCGCCATGAACGGATTGGCATAGCACAGCACCGATGCCTGATCGGTAATAGCCCGAAGGACGCGCTCATCGCCGTGCCCGATGTTCACCGACATCAACTGACTGTTGAAGTCGATGAAGCGCTTCCCTTCCGGCGTCCAGAAATAAATGCCCTTGGCCCGCGCCACGGGAATGGGATCGACCTTGGATTGCGCCGACCACTCAAACAGAGTGTGTCTCTTGGTGAGATCAACGATCTCTTGGCCGGTCATGGTGGGATTGGCAGTTGCGATGATCATTGATAAGAACTCCTTATGATTTCCTGCTCAGAACTTGCGCGAGTGTTCCTTCGCCCAGCGTTCGACTACGACTTTCTTTTCAGTATAGAACTCGATCGCATCGCGTCCCTGTGCGTGGAGGATGCCGAAGAAACTGTCTTTCCATCCACTGAAGGGAAAGTATGCCATGGGGGCGGCCACGCCAATGTTGACTCCGATATTCCCCGCGGGAGTTTCATAGCGAAAGCGCCGCGCCGCTGACCCGCTCGATGTAAACAGCGATGCCTGGTTGCCAAACGGGCTACGGGCGACCATTTCCATGGCGTCGTCCATGTTGCTGGCATGAACTAGGCTGAGCACCGGACCAAAGATTTCCGTGTTCGTCAGCTCGCTGCTCGCAGGAACCCCGTCGAGCACCGTGGGCTTCACGAAGTTCCCAGCTTCATACTTCGCGATCTTGGGATTGCGGCCGTCGACCACGAGCTTCGCCCCGTCTCGTGCGCCAATACCAATCAAACCCTGCACCCGTTCTTTGCTCTGGCGCGTGATCACGGGCCCCATCTGCACGCCCTCGTCGAGTCCATTTCCAACGCGCAAGTTCGCCGCAGCTCCGCTGATTGAGTCGCGAAATGTTTTCTGCGCTTCGCCCACCGTCACCGCAACCGAAACCGCAAGGCATCGTTGTCCCGCGCATCCAAAGGCGCTATCGGAAATGATCTGCGTCGCCATCTGCATGTCGGCGTCAGGCAGGACGATGACGTAATTCTTCGCGCCACCCTGGCATTGCGCGCGCTTGCCATTCGCACCCGCGCGAGCATAAATATACCGGGCAACCGGCGTCGAACCGACAAAGCTGATGGCCCGCACCGCCGGATGATCGAGTAGTGTATCGACGGCAACCTTGCCGCCATTCACCAGGTTCACCACACCCTTCGGAATCCCCGTTTTTTCCAGCAACTCGAAGGCGAGCTTCATGGTCAGTGGCACGCGCTCCGAGGGTTTGATGATCACCGTGTTGCCGCAGGCAATCGCGTATGGCAGAAACCAGAACGGAATCATGCCCGGAAAATTGAAGGGTGCAATCGCCGCCACCACGCCGAGCGGCTGGCGAATCATGGTCTCGTCAATGCCGCGCGCCACATCTTCCAGGTGGTGGCCCTGCATCATCGTGGGAATGCCGCAGGCGACTTCAACGTTTTCGATGGCGCGTCGCATCTCCCCTTTCGCTTCGCCAAAGGTCTTGCCATTTTCCTGCGTGATGACGCGAGCCAGATCGTCGAGGTGCTCTTCGAGCAGCACCTTGAGCTTGAACAGCGGCTGGATGCGGTCTTCGGCGGGAGTGCGCCGCCATTCGGGATAGGCAGCCTGTGCCGCATCAATGGCTCGCACAACCTCGGCGGCGTCGGAAATCGGAACACGGCCAAGGATCTCAGCCGTAGCGGGATTGATAACGTCTTGCCATTCGGCGGCTTGCGATCCGACCCACTCGCCATTGATGAATTGAGGGATTTTATTGGCGGGAGGTGCGGCTACGGTTGACATGGGGATGCTGCCTTTCGCAATCGCAAGAATAAAGAACCAAGAACCGCGCAGCACAGCCGAGCGCGGCTATTGCTACGTAAGCTGTGCCGTCAGCACGCCTTTCTTTTCGGCAACATGAGCCAGCGCGGCTTCGAGCACGTCCATGGCTTCATCCATCTGCGCATCGGTAATCACCAACGGCATCAGCAGGCGAATCACGTTGCTGTACGATCCAGCGGTGATCGTCACCAGGCCGTGTTCGTAACAGTATTGTGACACTTGTTTGGTCTCTTCGTCAGCGGGCTGCCGCGTGGTCTTGGAGCGCACCAGTTCGAGCGCCTGCATGGCGCCCAGTCCCCGGACTTCACCGACCAGTTCCCATTGTGATTGCCACTTCGCCGCACGCTTCCGGAAACGCTCGCCCAGAACGTTGGCGCGCGCGCAGAGGTTATCTTTTTCGATGATGTCGAGCACGGCCAGCGCCGCTGCACAGGCTGCCGGATTTCCTGCGAATGTACCACCCACCTGGCCGGGGCCGGGCGCATCCATAATGTCGGCGCGTCCGGTGACCGCAGCCATAGGCAAGCCTCCCGTCAGTGATTTGGCGGTGGTAACCAAATCGGGTTCCAATCCCAGGCGCTCGCAGGCAAACATCGCGCCGGTGCGCGCGAATCCAGTCTGTACCTCGTCAGCGATCAGCAGAATGCCATGTTTGCGGCAAATCGCACCCAGCGTTGGATAGAACTCCGCCGGCGGCGTAACGAATCCGCCTTCGCCCAGAATCGGTTCGACGATCACCGCCGCCACCGATTCCGCCGCCACTACCCGCTTGAATGTATCTTCGATGTGGCGCGCGCAGTGCACATCGCACGACGGATACGTCTTCGAGTATGAGCAGCGGAAGCAATACGCATACGGAATGCGATATACATCGCTCGGAAACGGTTCAAATCCCGCCTTGTACGGATGCGTCTTACTGGTCGCAGCCATTGCCATATAAGTGCGGCCGTGAAACGCATCTTCGAAGCAGATGATCGCGGGCCGTTTCGTATGGCAGCGCGCGATCTTGATGGCGTTCTCCACGGCTTCCGCGCCCGTGTTCACGAGCACAGTCTTTTTCGGTCCCTTGCCGGGCACGATCGCGTTCAGCTTCTCGCAGACGGCGATGTAGCTTTCGTAGGGCAGCACGTTGATGCTGGTGTGCAGGAAACGATCGAGCTGGCGACGCACCGCGTCGACCACAGCCGGTGCGCGATGTCCGGTGTTGAGGCAGCCGATGCCCCCGGCGAGGTCAATCAGGCGGTTGCCGTCAACATCCTCGACCACCGCTCCCTCAGCTTTGGCGACAAAGACCGGCGTGGCGTGATAGACCCCCTGCACAACAGCAGCCTTGCGCCGCTGCATGAGGGCTTGTGAGCGCGGGCCGGGAATGGGTGTGCGCAGTTGAATGGTGGACATAATTCAGTTCTCACTTCTTAGTTCAGATAGCTTTGAAAGGGCATGGCTTCAGCCATGCCGTCATAACCCGCTACGCATGCGGCTTTAGCAGCTGAGGTTCGCCTTGCGTAACATCCAGTCTTGCCAGCTTAATCAGACACTTCTAAGTCTGCCCGGTCCGTGGTCGGTTCTACTAAGAACTGAGAACCGACCACTGATCACTGGTTCTCAGTACCACCCGATCGGTTGCTCATTGAGGTTAATATGCACTTGCTTGTTTTCCAGATACTCTTCGATTCCCCACGGCCCCAACTCGCGGCCGTAACCGGACTGCTTGTAGCCGCCCCAGGGAGCTTCCACATAAGTCGGCTGCATGTGGTTGATCCAGATGATGCCGGCGCGCATCGCCTTAACGGTGCGGAAGGCCTTGAAGATATCGCGTGTCCAGACCGCTCCGGCCAGGCCGAAAGGCGTATCGTTGGCGATCCGGATCGCGTCCTTCTCATCGTTAAACGGAATCACGACCGCTACCGGGCCAAAGATCTCTTCTTGCGATATGCGGGCGCTGTTGTCCACGTCATAGAAAATGGTAGGTTCAATGTAGTAGCCCTTGGCAAACTTCTCCGCCCGCCCGCCACCGATCGACATCTTGGCTTCTTTCTTTCCAATTTCCTGATAAGACCGGACCGTGTCGTACTGATCCTTGCTCACCATCGGTCCCATCTTGGTTTCGCGCTCCAGTGGCGGACCGAGCCGGATTCTCTTCGCCTTCTCCGTCATGGCCTCGACGAACTTCTTGTAGATGGAGCGCTCGACCAGGATGCGGCTGCCCGCCGAACATACCTCGCCTTGATTGATGAAGACGCCGAAGAGCGCGCCATCAATGGCATTCTCGAAGTCGGCATCGGCAAAGAAGATGTTGGGAGACTTGCCGCCCAACTCCATGGTGACCCGCTTCAACGTATCTGCCGCATCCTTGATGATGGTCTTACCGACAGAATTACTCCCGGTGAATGCGATCTTGTTCACATCGGGATGCTTCACCAGAGCGGTGCCACAGACCGATCCCGAGCCGGTGACGACGTTCAGCACACCCGGCGGCAGGCCCACTTCCGGCAGCCACTTCGTCAGTTCCAGCGCGGTCAGCGGCGTGACTCCCGGCGGTTTCAAAATGCAAGTGCACCCCGCGGCCAGCGCCGGCGCCATCTTCCAGGTCGCCATCAGCAGCGGATAGTTCCACGGCGTGATCATGCCGGCCACGCCCATCGGTTCCTTCATGGTCAGACTCACGGCGTTGTCCGGAACCGGGTTGACCGTGCCCAGGACCTTCGTTGCCATCCCCGCGTAATATTCAAAGCAGGTGGCGACGTCGTTGATGTCGTATTCCGCCTCGACGATCGGCTTGCCGCAATTGCGCGATTCGATCTCCGCCAACTGGGGCAGGTTCTGGCGGATCTTTTCCGATAGACGAAACAGGATCCGGCCCCGCTCCTGCGGCGTGGATGACGCCCAGGGACCGGTATCGAATGCGGCCCTTGCCGCGGCCACCGCCCGATTCACGTCTTCCACGTTTCCCGCCGGCACCTGTGCGATCAATTCTTCCGTGGAAGGATCGAGGACGGCAGTCATCTTGTTCGAAGCGCTGTCCACCCACTCGCCATTGATGTACATCTGATAAGTACGAACTTCTGACTTGACTCCGCTTGGCATAACAAGCCTCCTTTCAATTCAATATCTGTCGTCGCCAAACTTCGCCCGCGCGGTGAACGAGGGCGTCCTGCCCTACAGCACGACTGCGGCTGCTTTCGGCGCCTTCAGCCGCCCGTATACGAAAAAGAAAAACGCTGCCAGTGCCAGGAAAAACAATGTAAATCCAAACATTTTTGCTTCGTATCTCCAGACCGAGGTAATCTGCTTCGCCGGAAAGAACGCCAAGGCAATTCCCAGCGCCGTAGTAACGAAGCCGCAGAATCCAGAAACAATCAGCGTCCCGCGGCCGTAGCGCCCGCCCGCCATATCGCCGTTGAAAGCGAACTTCAGCAGCGCCGCAAACACATACAGAAACGGCACCAACTGCAAAACGACTGCCAGTGACAGCATGGTCTGGAAAGCTTCCTGCACGCCGCCGGAGGCATAAAAATTGATGACGATCAATACCAGCGAGACGACCGCCTGCACGATCAGCGCCGCATGGGGCGTCCTGTATTTGGGATGAACCTTGCCGAGCCACGCGGGCATGTAGGAATCCAGGCCGGCGACAAACGGAATGCGCGCCGAACCTCCCATCCACGCCGAGCCAATTCCCGCGATCGAAAGGCTCAGCATTATCGCGAATGGAGTAATAATCCACCCCACGCCAACTTTGCCGGCCATGTGGCTGACCGCCTGCACAATGCCCTGCAACACGCTGATGTCGTTCTTCCCGACCGCAACCAGCAGCGTCAGCGTCGCTCCGATATAGAGCAGTCCGGAAATCACGCCGCCCCACGCCACCGCTCCGGGCAGAGTTTTCCGCGGATCGCGGATTTCGTCGCCCATCACCGAAGCCAGTTCCAGTCCGACCAAGCCGAAGCAAATCACTCCGAACGAATTCAAGACAAACCTGGGGTCCGCTGGAATCCGAAAATCAGCGCCGGTTACGGTCGTGCCAAAACGCGACCAGACCGTAAATCCCAAGCCGATCAGAACCGCCGCCGCTATAAACGTTCCAATGGCGCCCACATTGTTGAGCCACTTCCCGACTCCCAATCCGACAATGTTCATCACCGTCAGCAGCAACAGCAAAGACACCGAGGCAACCATCGCAAAATTCTTGTTGTCGGCCAGCGCCGCGTGCCCCGGACCCATCGCAAACACAGTTACCCCGACGAAGTACAGCATCACCGTCGGCACATACAGCATGTTATTCGTCCAGTAACACCAGCCGGAGAGGAAGCCGTGAGCATCGCCGAACACTTCCTTTGCCCACAAGTACACACCGCCTTCACCGGGATAGCGTTGCGCGAGTTCGATCACGGCGATCCCCTGCGGCCAGAAAAACAGCAGCAGCGAGATGATCCAAAGCCAGACGGTCACGCCCCCGTTGGCAGCGATGCTAGGGACGACGTTGAGATTGAATACCGCAACGACAAACAGCAACACCAGGTCAAAGCGTCCAAGGACGCGTTTCAAGTGCGGCTGGTTGGGATCAGAAGTCATCGGATGATCGGTCATCGGGTGCTCGGACCATCTGGCTTCGGGTTTCGATGACCCGATGGCCCGATGACCCGATCACCCGATAGTTTTAATGTGTTGCTACCGCTCCCAACCGCTCCTGCTGGGCGGCAGCGAGAGATTCGGCGATGTCGGCAAATGCCGCCAGATGTTTGTCGATATCGGCCTCAGTATGCTGCACGGAAACTGTCCACTGCTCGTCCCACCAGTAGGGCTGGCACATAACGCCGCGATTCACCATGCCGAACCAGTAGTGCCGCCACAGGTCCACGTCAATCGGCAGCCAGTCGCGGTAATTGCGAACTTCCTTCGGATACAACATCAGCACGCCATTCGCGCCCGCGCTCGCGATGTAGCCCTGCAAGCCCACTTTCGCTATGGTCCTCTTATATCCATCCACCAGCTTGTTACTAAGCTTCTCGATGATCCTATAGTTCGGCCGAGTAAGCACTTCGCGGAAAGTCGCCAAGCCCGCGGCCATCGAAATCGGGTTCGTGTTATAAGTTCCGCCGTGGAAAACTTTGTGGTCCGAGATCAACTGCATCACCCGCTTGTGCGTGCCGAAAGCGGCCAGCGGCAACCCGCCGCCGATCGACTTTGCCAGGCAGATCATATCGGGCATGACACCGAAGTATTCGGACGCTCCACTCCAGCACAGCTTCGCGCCCGTCTTCACTTCGTCGAAGATCAGCAGCGCACCGTACTTATCGCAGAGCTCGCGCAGGCCTTCGAGGAATCCTTTCTGCGGAAAGCACATGCCAACGTTCATCATGATCGGTTCCAGGATGATGGCCGCAACCTCATTCGGATTCTCCTTGAACCGGCGCTCCACCGTTTCCAGGTCATTGAACGTAGCCACCAGCACGTTGGCGAGGCTCGCCTTCGGCACGCCCGCCCCTCCCGACACCGCTTTCGGATTCTTGATATCGCCGAAATCGTCGCCGGGCGGGTGAGGCTTCACGCTGACCAGTGCCGCATCATGCAAGCCGTGGTAGCCGCCTTCGAACTTGATGATCTTGTCGCGCGCCGTAGCGGCGCGGGCAAGACGAATGACATGCATGGTGGCTTCGGTGCCGCTGCTGCCGAAGCGGCACATTTCGACGGGAAAGCGCGTGCAGATCTCTTCCGCCAGTTCCCACTCCATGTTGTGCGGCATACCGTAAACGGTGCCCTTGGGCAGGCGCGCTTCCACGGCCTTCATCACCGCCGGATGCGAGTGGCCCGCCATGAGCGCGCCGAAACATAGGTTGTGGTCGATGTATTCGTTACCGTCGAGATCGCGGAACTTGCTGCCCGACGCCTCCGATACGAAGATCGGATACGGCTCATAGGCTCGATAATTGCTGGCCACGCCCAGGGGCAGACGCTTCAGGTTTTTCTTGTGCGCCTCAGCGGACTTCGGAGTGCGGCGCTCGTACGTCTCCAACTCTTTTTGCAATGCGGGATACATCGGGATTCTCCATTAAGACTCAGGCCAGGAACGGCCATTAGATTAGACCCGGGCGGCCGAAACCGCCCGGGGAACGGGCTAGAAGTAGAACTTCAAAGCAAATTGTACCAGACGCGGATCGCGCGCCGACAGGACCTGTCCGAACGTCGAGTCCGAGAAATTTCCGTCCGGGTTGACAAACTGAGTTTTGTTGAACAGATTGAAAATATCTGCACGGAACTGGAAATAACGGGCCTCCGTAATCGAAAATTTCTTCGATAAGGTGATGTCCCACTCATTCTCCCCGGGACCACAACAAATCGAGCGGGGCGTCGTGGCAAATTGGCCCAAGGTAGGATCGGCGAACTGCCCTGGTGTCAGATAATAGTGTCCCGTTACACTGTTGATCGTTTGTAAAGCCTTCGGATTCTGCAGTTGCGGCACACTCCCCATCATCTGCGGCGCACCGGTGCCAAAGAAAAAGAAGCTGCCAATCAGCTCGTTATCGTTCTGCGTCTGCAAGCGAATCGGAAAACCGCTCTGGAACTGGGTGATACCGGAAAATTCCCAGTCATCGAGAACCTTGCCCTTGATCCCGTGATACTTCGCCACCGGAATATCCCAAACATAGTTAATGACAAACCGTTGCGCGGAGTTAAACAACGAAAGCGCGCGGCTCTTCTTGTAGTCGAACGGGTTGAGCGTCTCTTCGAAACTCGATGCCCAGTCGAGCGACTTACTAAAGGTATAGGCCGCCTGGAACTGCACGCCATGCGAGAAGCGCTTTTCGAGCATGGTCTGCAGCGAGTTGTAAGCCGAAGTCGCAATCGTGTCTTCGGCGAAAATGTCAGAGAAGATAGGACTGCCATCCGCCGGGCAGTTCGTACCCGCGGTCGGACCATTTGTAACGCAGTTTGGGGCCGAATAGGGTCGCGTTCCCGCTAGAAAAATCGAGGTCCCACTAGCCCCCGGAATAACATTCCCACCAGTGGCCACACCGGTGATGACCTGCTTATTCGGCAGGGTGAGAGTGGATCCAGCAGGCAGGGTAAACTGATACGTGTTATCTTCCCCGGTTGGCCCGCAACCTTGGCCCAGGTTCGCGAGGTCCAAGCAGGTTTGCGGAATACCGGGGTTGATATCGTGCGACGCCAACAAGCGATGTCCCTGCGACCCCACATAATTGATCTGCAACAGAAGATCCTTGGCAATCTCGCGCTGGAGGCTGAAGTTGTACTGCGCCGTGTACTGCGTGCGCAGGTGAGGTTGGAAGTCGCCATACATGAGAATGGGAGCGTAACTCTCCCAACCTGGATCCTGTCCCTTGGGTGTCTTAGGCAGAAAGCCGTTGAAGCCGTTCGGGACCACATTTCCATACTGGCTCACAAACGGGGTATTGAAGAAGGTATTATAAAAGCTGGGGCTGCTGCCGAAGGGTGGTTCGGCGCCGAACTGCTCCAGCACCAGTTGCTCCATCGGGTTGTAAAAAAGGCCCCATCCCGTCCGGATGCTGGTCTTGCCGTTGCTCCCAAACAGTTTGCCCAGGAACCCGCTGGTGAAGTTGGGGCTGTAGGAGAGGCCTACGCGCGGCGCAAACGCCTTGTAATAAGTTGAGGTCATACCGGCGGGAACGCCCGGATCGCCGGGGACCACCAGTCCGGTAGGACAATAGGTCAGAGGTGAAGAATTGCCCAACGCATCCGGATTTGAAATCGTGCAGGGGTACGCCGTGCTGGTCTCGCCGGGACGGAAGGTCTGCACGTGTCCAAGACTGTCGGTCAGCGGAGTGTCCAATTCCCAACGCAATCCGTAGTTGAAAGTCACGTTCGACTTGATCTTCCAGCTGTCCTGCGCAAACAGGTACAAACCCGTGTTGCGCACGCCCTCGCGTTGCGCTGAACCTTGAGAATAAGTGTCCGCAAGCCCCAAGAAGTAGCCGGGGTAGTTGTCGACGGTGGAAACTATTGCATTCGTGCCGGAACTATTGAAGGTAAAGTTGCCGCTTACGTTGTAATACAAAGTTTGGTCGAAGCGGGATCGCCGCGCATCCACTCCAAACTTCATCGTGTGGGCGCCCTTCACCCAGCTGAGATTATCGGAAAACTGAAACGAGTTGCCCACCTGTGGCAGTTCGCCTTCCCAGCCGTTGCCGATGTTGAACCCGCCATAGACATCCACGAACGGCAATCCCGTGTGATTCGCCGGCAAACCAGTGTAGATCCCAGCCCCGTTCAGACCGGGCGGAGGTGCGATCGCGTTGATCGTCGGCGAGTCGGACACGCCAGTGAAGCAGGCGTTCGTCTGATAGCCGGGGACATTAGCCAAGCCTTTGCAGAAGCTCGTGACCGCCCCCGTGCTCTGCGGGTGCTGGAAGGTCAACTGCCCTTCACGCAAGTAGGTTGCGTGGAATTCATTAACCAGCGCATTGCTGAGGCTCCAGGTGTGGCTCGGATTCCATTGCTGATAACGCTGGTTTACGATCGTGCCGAACCCGGGGACGTTCGCCCCCGAAGCCTGAAAGTTATAGAACGGGGAATTGGTCCTTTCGTCCGTGAAGTAGTAGTACACGCTCAGATTCTGACGGTCGTTGATTTTGTGATCCACGCGAACCGTGAACTGATCCTGATTGTCGGCCTCGGTCGGTACCCCTTGGTATACGCCCGACGGGGGCGCTGCGGGCAAGTACTGAAGGAGGTTCAGCGACACCGGGTCCATGCACTGCTGGGGAATCGTTGTGTATGGAAAAACCGTGGCCCAAGGTATGTATTGAGCGTTGGGGTTGGTGCTGCCGGGAACTGGCACTGGAGATATACTCGCGATCGAGTAGCCTAAAGCAGTGTCGCAGCCCGGACGCCCGTCGAGGGCTTGAGCCAGGAACGGAGGGGTTCCTACGGGCAGACCGGTGGCGTCAATTCCGCCCGTGAACGCGCCGCCCGCGCTGAAGTCTCCTGGTACTGTTGGGGTTCCGATTTCGGCGGCCGTCGGCAACTGCACCAGCGAACTCGACTGCCCTTGGCGGATCCGGCGTCCTTCATAGGACCCAAAAAAGAACGTCCGGTCCTTCCTGATCGGACCGCCCAGCGTGCCGCCAAACTGATTCTGGTTGAACTGCGGCTTGACCGTATTGAAATAGCCTTGGGCGTTGAGAACCTTGTTGCGGAAATACTCATAAACATCGCCGTGCATTGCATTGGTGCCGGATTGGGTTACGACATTGACCACCGCGCCTGAGTTCCGCCCATACTCGGCGTCAAAGGTGTTAGTAATGACGCGGAATTCCGCAATCGCGTCGGGCGACGGCTGCACCGCCGCCGCGTTTACAAACTGGTCGTTGGCATCGCCGCCGTTGACGCTGAAATTGTTCGATCGTCCGCGGCCGCCATTCACTGACACCGAGCCCGCCGCGTCGCTGCCGTAAAACGTGCTGCCGCTCGAGCCCAATTGCGATTGCACGCCCGGCTGCAACTGCAGGAACTGGTAGCTGTCGCGCGCGTTCAAGGGCAGTTCGTTCACCGAGCGATTGTTCACGATCGCGCCCAATTGGGTGGTGGTGGTATCGACCAGGGGCGCTTCCGAGGTGACTTCGACCAGTTCTTTGGCTTGGCCGATTTGCAGGGTGGAGTTGAAAGTCACCACCTGGTTGATCTCTACCGTGATGCCTTTCATGATGTTGGTCTTGAATCCCGCCATGTCAAAGGAAAGGGTGTAGGTGCCCACCGGAACTGCGGGAAAGGCATAGTCGCCGCTGGCATTGGTCTGCGTTTGGTGGGTAGCGCCCGTGGCTTCGTTGGTGGCGGTCACTTTCACTCCCGACAGCAAAGCACCACTCTGGTCGCTGACACGGCCGAGGATGCGTCCGCCGCTGCCTTGCGCGAACAGGAACGTGGAGCAGATCAGGCACAGGCTCAGGATGACGAGCCAACAGAATATCCGGGAAGGTTTTGGCGACGGCATGGAACAGGGCCTCCAGTTCTCGAGGGCAATTTTGTCTGGGTCTGAATTCAACTTGCGGGCGACCCGAACCTTGCTATAATCGCGCAAGGTTATTGATTCCGCGGCCCTCTGTCAAGCGGAAAAGTGGGTTGCCCTGGCGTGACCAGCAGGGCGTTCGGAAATCATGTCCAGCGACGACCAAGTCTATCTCAAAATCGGCGACGTCGCTCACGCCGTGGGGATTTCTCCGTCGGCCATCCGGGGATGGGAAAACCTGGGGCTGATGCACCCCCAGCGCACCCAAAGCCGGTACCGTCTTTACACCACCGACGACGTGCGCCTGTTGAAAAAAGCGCGCTACCTGCGTAAAGTGCGTGGACTGAATGCGGTCGCCATCGTGCAGATGCTGAAGCGCGAGGGAACGATCAAACCTGCGGCCCACAGCGGCACGGCTGCGATTGGCCCTCGGCTGCGCCGCTTGCGTACCCAGCGCGGCCTCAGCCTCGCCGAAGTCGCTTCGGCAGCGGGAATTTCGATTGGCTTCCTCAGCGCGCTCGAACGCTCGCAGATGAGCGCCTCCGTCGGCACCCTGCGCCGGCTGGCACGCTATTACCGCACCAACATCCTTGATTTTTTCGATGCCACGCAAATCGACACCCGATTAGTGCGCCCGCCCAAGCGCAAGGTGCTCGAAGCCGGTCCCGGCGTGCGCATGGAGTTGCTCGCCTGGGGCAACAAAGTCATGGAGCCGCATCTGTTCCGCATCGCTCCCGGGGCCGGGAGCGGAGAGTCGTATGCCCACGAAGGCGAGGAGTTCCTCTTCGTGCTGCGCGGGGAGTTGCAGATCGCTCTCGACGGCGAGGAATACCATCTTAAGCGCGGTGACAGCTTCTATTTTGAGAGCGCCATGCCGCATCACTGGAAAAATCCCGGCCGCAGCGAAACCTGGCTGCTATGGGTCAATACACCACCGACATTCTAAGCACCACCTAAAGGGAAAACGATGGCGGGGAACGGCGATCTCTTACTTACTCGTGCAGGACAACGCTAAGCAGCGAACTGTGCACCTGCAATCCGCCGTTATAGTCAATGAAGCCGAGCTTTCTGAATTTGTTCATGAAAAAATTCACCCGGGAGCGGGTGGTGCCCACCATTTCCGCCAGCGTCTCCTGATTGACGTTGGGGAGCACGGTCTCGGGCTTATCTTCTTTTCCGAAGCGGGATAGTATCAAGAGCGCTCTCGCCAGTCGCTTTTCGCTCGAATTGAAAAGTTGGTCGACCAAATCCGCTTGCGTGCGATTGTGACGTTCCACTACATACGCCACAAACAGGTCGGACAACTCGTGTTCCTCGTGGAGCGTGCGCACCATCCGCTTCTTTTCAATCCTTAGGATGGAGCAGTCCGTAATTGCGGTAGCGGTTGCCAGGCGGACGGGTTGATCCGATGCCAGGCATCCTTCACCGAGAAAGTCGCCATTGCCGAGCAGCGCGATGGTTGCTTCCTTCCCTTGTTTGGAGAGCACGCTGAGCCGCACCTTCCCCGCTTGAATGTAGAACACAGCGTCCGCACGTTCGCCTTGCGAAAAAATGGCCTGTTTCGGTTTATAGCTCTGGACAGTCCTGCCGACGCCAGTGTTCGCCAAAAAGGCTTGCGGATCAAACACCTTGGCTTGTTTCCGGGCACGGCGCTCTGCGGGCGACCGGCGACGCGATACCATACGAAACTCCTGCACCCCAGCGGGAGTAATTCTGTTGGATTATTTTGCCACGGTACAAGCCGTTGTGCAATTTTGAACAGACAAAATTCAAACTCCAAGTCACACTTGCCGCAAGCTCGTGGGGAACGCGTTGAGCGATGGGTTCGGATTTGTTGCCGAAAACGGCAGGGCAGACCTGCCTCCTCTGTATGCCTGAATCGCCCTCCCCAAGGGCAGGGCTGCCCGTTTTTGAGAGGTTGCAATGAGTCGAGCCTGTGAAGGCAAGCAGAAAGTGCTCCTCTGCATTGATGATAGTCAGGCCGTTTTGGACTACGAGAAACGGATACTCGAAAGGTCGGGATACGTTGTGGTGACAGAAGCGTCTGCCCGGCGGGGGCTCAGACTGGCGACCATATTCAGCTTTGACGCGGTACTCCTCGATTACCACATGCCCGAAATGAATGGACACCAGCTCGCGTCTCAGATACGGCGTCTCCGACCGGACACCCCCGTAGTCATGTTTTCCGGCAGCGCCATCCCCGAGGAAACTCGCCGGCTGGTCGATGCCGTTGTACCCAAGTCCGATGCCATCAGCGAATTATTGCCGACCGTCACTCGACTCTGTGACCAGTCCTCGCCTGATTGAACGGCAGAGTGGCCAGGCTTTTGATCTCGCTGGCATAAGCAACTCAAGGGGTGCCCTATCTTCGCGCACTTTGTGAAGGGTGGGATTCCACGGCCGTCTCGCGCATGGTTTTTTATTGGATCCTGCAGTGTCCCATATCGAGCGCACTGATAACCCGAGTTCTTACGCAGACTCTGCAGGGCCTCTCCTCCACCATGATCTACACAGTCGCTCAACCTGCAAACCCACGGTCATAGTAAAGTAGTATTAGGCCCCAATTTGCAACCCTGAGGAGTTTTCAACCTGAATCCGAGTATTCGTAACATCGCCATTATTGCCCACGTGGATCACGGCAAGACGACGCTGGTTGATGCCATGCTTCGCCAAAGCGGCACTTTCCGCGACAACGAGACCGTGGCCGAGCGCGTCATGGACTCGAACGATCTGGAACGCGAGCGGGGCATTACCATCCTCGCCAAGAATACAGCCGTGTTTTATGCGGGGGTGAAAATCAATATCGTGGACACGCCCGGCCACTCCGATTTTGGCGGCGAAGTGGAGCGCGCCCTCAAGATGGTCGATGGCGTCATGCTGCTGGTTGACGCCAGCGAAGGCCCGCTGCCCCAGACTCGTTATGTGCTCAGCAAGGCGCTCGAAGCTAATCTGAAGCCGATTCTCGTCATCAACAAGATCGACCGCCCCGACGCCCGTCCGCAGGAAGTTCTCAACGAAGTGTACGACCTCTTTATTGATCTCGACGCCAAGGAAGAGCAGCTCGACTTCCCTGTCCTCTATACAAACGCCAAGGCGGGCACGGCCGCCGTGCATCAGGGAGCTCACGGAGAGGACCTGCGTCTTCTGTTTGAAGCCATCGTCGATACCATTCCCGCGCCGCAGGGAGACGCCGACGGGCCGCTGCAAATTCTGGTAGCGAATCTCGATTACAGCGACTATTTAGGGCGCCTCGCCATTGCCCGCGTTTTTTCTGGGACCATGAAGACTGGAGAAGACGTCGCTATTGCCAAGCGCGACGGGTCATTTCACAAGACGAAAATCACCAAGCTCTTCAGCTTCTCCGGGCTCAAGCGCACCGACATTACGGAGACATCGCTCGGCGACATCATTGCCGTCGCTGGCGTCGAAGGCATCACCATTGGCGAAACCATTACCAGCGCGGAAGATCCCGCGCCGCTTGCGCCCATCGTCATCGACGAGCCGACGATTGCGATGCTCTTCACCATCAACACCTCTCCATTTTGCGGACGCGAAGGCACCTACGTCACCTCGCGCAATCTGCGGGAGCGCCTCGAAAAAGAGTTGCTCACCAACGTCTCGCTGCGCATGGAAGAGACCGGCAGCACCGACTCATTCAAGGTGCTTGGCCGCGGCGAGTTGCAACTTTCCATCCTGATCGAGATGATGCGCCGCGAAGGCTACGAACTGATGGTCGGCAAGCCCGAGATCGTCACCAAGCGTAATAAAGAAGACGGGAGGCTGATGGAGCCCGTGGAACACCTCACCGTCGATATCCCTGAAGAATTCGTTGGCGTGGTCATGGAGCATGTCGGCTCGCGCAAAGGCGAAGTCGCCAACATGCACAATCACGGCTATGGCCGCGTGCGCGTCGAATTTCGCGTGCCTAGCCGTGGGCTGATTGGACTGCGCAGCACGCTGCTCACCGACACGCGCGGCACCATCGTCATGAACGCGCTGTTCGACGGATACATCGAGTGGCAGGGAGAAATCCCGCATCGCCCGACAGGCGCGCTCATCGCCGACCGTCCCGGCGTTACAACTTCATATGCTCTCTACAATCTGCAGGAGCGCGGTGTGCTTTTCGCCGGCCCCGGCGTGGACGTTTACGAGGGCATGATCATCGGCGAGAACGCGAAAGATACGGATCTCGACGTCAACATTGTGCGCGAGAAGAAGCTGACCAATATGCGCGCCTCGACTTCCGACGAAGCCATCCGCCTGGTCCCGTATCGCAATCTCAATCTCGAACAGGCCATCGAATTTATCGCCGACGATGAGTTCGTCGAGGTGACCCCAAAATCTCTGCGCCTGCGCAAGAAAATTCTGCAATCGAACAAGCGGAAGAAGGGTTCGCTGGCAACGGTGGAAAGCTGATCACCGAAAGCGACACCGCTGGGTTCGTTATGAAGCAAAACACAGCCAAGGACGAATCAACAGCCAGGAAGAACCCTCGCATGTTCCTAATCCCCTGCAGTTGCGGTGCGACCTTTGCCGTCTCTGAGGATTACGACCGCCAGGGAACGTACCGCCGCAGTTTCATTCCCTGCCCCAACTGCGGCAAGCATCACGACCCGCGCAATCGCCTGCTGACACTTGACTACCAGGCTGAACGCTTCTGGAAAGTCGGCGGATGCTGAAATTTGTCGTGGAGGCTGGGTTTGCCCCGTCTGGCTTGCGCCACATCGGTTCTAGCGCTCCAGAGACGCGGCAAGCCGCGTCTCTACAGCGGAAAGTCAAGCCGCCCCATTGAGGCAGTTCACGCCCACGATGTACACTTGCAATACGCGCCCGTAGCTCAGCTGGATAGAGCGGCAGCCTCCGGAGCTGTAGGTCGGGAGTTCGAATCTCTCCGGGCGCGCCAGTTCATTCCTGTTACTTTCCCTGGATTCCACCCTCCACGGCAGCACTCAGTGAGCGCCCAGCAAGATCACCGTCTCCGTTGCAAAGTCGCCGCGCTGAATGCCGATGCGAACTTTCCCGATTTTGTCGGCCAGTTCAGCGGCCAGCTCCATTGGCGTCCGCACTGCTTTGCCATCCACTGCCTTGATTAGATCGCCGACGTGCAGGGATGCCATTTCCGCGACGCTTCCCGGCTCGATCGACAGAATTTTCGCTCCGTCGAATTCCTGGGGCGCAGCCACAAGGCCGAGCGGATGGATCGCCATGCCGTGGCTCGGCACTGTCGCCGGCACACTCGCCGGTGCCGGAGCCGGCTTATGGGCGACCCGGGGCGCGGGTTGACTCTCGGGTTGAGTCTCCGAGGGTTCAGTCTTGGTCTTATGCCAGGGCCGAATCCAAGAGCGATGAGATTCGGACTTAGCCTCGGGTTCCTTCGGAGCCTTGGGCTCAGACGGCGGAAAATTACCGCCAAAGCGAAAAGCGATTCCGCCTGCGGCGCGGAGGCTGCCCTGGCTGGCAGCGCCGCTGTTGTTCAGGTGATTGGTGTATATGTAATCGAAAGGTCCCGCCTGAATTCCGATGTGACGAAAGAACCAGATATCAAGTCCACCGCCCCCACCGAACGCCATCGAAGTATCCGACACGGTAGCGGGTGGGGCGTCGCTAAGAAGATTCGCCCGGTCTTGACCGAAGAGGCCATGTGCAAAAACCGTGACCCGGCTGGAGCGATCCCCATACGTGTAGCGTGGCCCAAACATGTAGGAAATATTGTTGCAGGTCGCGCCTGAAGCGCCAGCGCAATCGCTCAGCGTGTGGCCGCTGATGTTGGCCTCAACCGAAAAATGATGGAACCGGCCGAAAGCGGCGGAAAAGTCCCATCCATTCAGCTTCAGCTGCTCCGAGGGCGTTTGCGAGCTGAAGGGCTGGTTATAGCTGAGGTAGGAGTAGCCGGCGGAGAAATCGACTGGAATGCTCTGAGCGGAAGCGATGCCGAGCAAAAAAAGGGCTGTCAGAGCGATGTGGACAAATTTTCTCATGTTCCTTTATTGCGCCTCCCAGGGCCGCAAAATACGACACAACCGAACGAATAATAGAGAACTCGAAACCAGGTTCTGACCGAAGCCAGCCCAGGAACGGCGTACTCTACCGGTCGGGCCTGCTTTACATCAGGACCTGCACAAAATTACGGCGAATTAGGATTATCATTGCCAATCCGAGAAAAGGCAAATGCGACCAACGTGTGCTGCCCTTGCGCTCGCCCAGCCTGCCGCGGAGTTCGCCGCCAAATTCCTTGCCACGGCAGGTTATCGACCACCGCCGCTCGAGGCAACCACGCCCTCAGCCGCCAGGAACCTTTTTGCATCCTCAAAGCTGACACCAAATGAAAGGCCGCGGAATTTCCCGTTCCCGGCCACCGTGAGAATTCCCAGAACTTCTCCCTCGCTGGAGATGACCGGGCTGCCGCTCATGCCCTCGACCGCCCTGATATCAGTGGCGAAGTCGCAACGGCAGCCGTCTTGACGCTGGTAGTCGTTGCGCCCCGTGATATGCCCGCTGCGCGTTAGCGGCAGCAAGCCCCAACCGGTAAAGGCCGTCACCCACACCGGTTCTCCGGGCGTAGCCGGACGCAGCCGGATCCGAGCCGCACGCACATAACCCCAGTCCCGGCTATCTTCCGCCGGATGAATGCGGCACACTGCCAGGTCCAGTGGCTGGTTCAAGCGGCAATTTCCCACCAAGAAGGCGCGCAGTCGTCTGGCGTGGATCCATTCCTGATCCGGAATCATCACACTAAGTGTGCAACCGAAGTGAGCCTGGAGAATTACGTGGGCGGCCGTCAGCAACGTGCCGCCGGAATCGGTGATGACCCCAGTGCCGCGAACTTGCGTGCGGGCGGCGCGATTGTTCTCGGTACACAGTAGCGGGACAGCCGCCCGCAGAGCGGGCGGAGGCGCGGGCTGAAGCGCGACTGCTTGCGCCAACGCAGAGCCGCTCAGCAGCGACCCCAGAAGCGCCGCGAAAATGCTCCGGCCCAAGACCATGCTTCCCGGCGATCTCGCCGGAGCCCCAGTTAGCCATTTCAGCCTACAATTCCGGCGTTGCCAGCTCCAACTTTAGAACGTGATCCGTACTCCAAACTCCATCTGCCGCGGAGCCCCGTTCGCGTATGTGCCCGAACCGGCCAGCACCCGGTCCAGTCGCGAGGTGCAGAAGGTGGTTGAGGAGCCGCAGTATCCCGCTGAACTCGCGTTGTTCAGCGAACTACCCGGCGCCCCGTTCAGCACGCCGCTCAACTGATTCCCCGCGCCCCCGAAGTTAGCAAAGTTGAAAACATTAAAGAAGGAGGCGTTCGGCTCCAGTTTCACCCGTTCCCCAATGCGGAACGGCCAACTCAGCCGCAAGTCGATCGTCTTCAGCCAGGTCGCCTCCGCCGAATGGTCCGGCAGCCCTTGAATCACAGGCGAATAAGCGCCCAGCAACACCAGTTGCGTCCCGGTCAACAGACCGGCGTTGGCCAGCGCTGCGCCCGCTGGTGTCAACCTCCCGCCGAAGTGGAGGTTGTAATACGCGATGGCTTTGGTCAGATTGCTGGTCGAATATTTTCCCGTGCTTCCGATAAATGTTCCCGGCAAAAGATCACCCACGGTTCCGTCACCGGAAATATCGCTGCGGAAGATTTCCCCCGCCACTCCGCCCCCGTCCTGTTGTGGAACATAAGCGCTCAAGGGAAGCGGCGACGCCAGATGCGCGATCATCGAAAGGCGCAGCCCGTGCGGCAACTCCGACGTCGAAATGAACGTAAACTGGTGCGTCCGGTCCAGCCCCGAGGACCCCCAATGCTGCACGCGTGGCCGGTTGTAATCTTCCGCCACGTTCATGATCGAATAGTCGCCACCGCTGCCGTTCGGCTCCGCTATGTTGGTGCGATAGCGGGACCACGCATACGCAATCGCAATGTCCATCCGCTGCACACGCTTCGCCGGATTCACTATGCTGGTCTTGTACGCCAGATCCAGAGCCTGGTACTGCGACTGGCCGCTGGGAAAGTACATGATGTTCGAGCCCACTGCCGGATTGATCCCGCCGAAGGAGGCCTGTTGCTTCCCTAAGACCGAGCACGGAAACGGTCCGCAGAACGCGTTCGACGAGTCCAGCCCATGGCGCGCGAAATCGGTGATGGTCGCTCCAGGCACACCCTGAAGGTAACAGCTGACCGCCATCTGAGAATCAGACCCAGCGAATAATGGGAATGTAACGTTATTAGCAGTTAAGCACTGAGACACGCTTGAGGGGAGGTTCGGTGCTTGCACCGTTGAGGCAATCGCCGACAGTTCCGCCTGATAGGTATTTTTGGACGGGTCCAGATTGTAACCGTCCGTCAGCAAGCTCGAATCTCCCACGTGGTTGGTGTCAATCCCCATCGGAAACTGCGTGCCGATCTCGCGCATATAGTCGATGGAGAACATGCCATGTTCCCCAATCTGTTTCTGAATTCCGAAGTCCATGTGCAGCACACGCGGCGTCTTGAAATTGGGCGCCAACAAGCCTCCAAAATTCGCCACGCTGTTCGTCAGCGAATAAACATTCGGCTGCCCGCCCGGCATCGCCGACTGCGCCGCCACGAACTGCGCCTGCAGATCCTGAATCGCTTGCGACACGAGCACCGGACCCGAAGTTCCCGTCACTGTAGCTCCGATTGGCGCCCCGCAAATCTGAGTGGCGATATCGAGCCCATCGACGTTGCTCACAACGCCATTGTTCTCATTCAAAACGCTATTGCTAATTCCTAACGGCGCATTCGGAAACAGCACCGCCCCCGCCGGACACAACGTCAGGCTGCGGTTGTATTGCCCGTTCGACAAGCGGTTGATGCGGTCCTGATACGCATTTTGCAGCAGAAAATTGTCGTAGAACAATCCACCGCTGGCCCGCACCACCATCCGCCCATTGTGTCCCGGATCCCACGCCACACCTAATTGCGGAGCAAAATTCCAGTCCGGCTGGGTCACGCTCTGGCCGAGCGGATGGTGCTCACCCAGAATGGCGCTGTTCGGATACAGTCCGAATTGATCGAGAATCAAACCACTCGTGCACGGCGGGCTCGTCACGATCGCGGTGTTGATCGCCGAACAGGGCGCCCCCGGCAAGTCGCTGTCGGTGCGCCCGGTGTCGCGCACATAGTTCACGCCAAAGCTGATATTCAGGTTCGGAAACAGGTTGAAGGTGTCGCCCAGGTAGCCCTCGAAGCGCGTGTCGAAGTGGCCGCCGGTTGGCCGGTTAAAGGCCGAGTTCTCGCTGAAATTTCCCAAACCGTTGAAAATCGTGATGGTGCCCACCGGATAGTTCAGTGGGTTGTTCACCCCTCCGGGCAACGCGCTCGGGTTGCCACTAATCGTATTGATCACATCCAATCCGTTCGAACTGGTCACCGACGCATAATCTCCCGGCGCATAAAAGTCTCCCTGTGCGATGCGATGAATCGCTCCCCCGAAACGTACGGTGTGATTGACTTTATAAACCGTGCTGCTGTCGTAGCGGCCGAAAAGGTCGCGCTGAATCGTCTGCCGCGGGCCCGCCACGCTTGGCCCCAGCCCATAGGATCCAATCTGCACGTGGAGCAGAGGCGCCCCCGCCGGAATCATCGAATCGGCCAGCGCCGGATTGATCGCGTTCACCATCTTCTGATAGCCGAAGCGCGCACTGTTCACAAACCGTCCCCGGTTCCAATCCAGCCCGAAAACCGCCGCCGGAACGTTCAACTGATTGCGAAAATTCGACTGGCTGTCGGGCGGCCCAATCCCATTTGCGTTGTCATAGTTGTATCGCACAAACCATTTCGTGTCGTCGCTGAGGTTGTAGTCCAGCCGCGCCGTCAGCATGTTCTCGCGAAAATAAGCGCTTCGCAGGCTGACCCCGTTGACCGCCGGAAACCCGAGCATCATCGGCAAAACGCCATCCTGCTTGCTGCGTTCTCCACCCAGGAACAGAAACGCCTTGTCCTTGATCACCGCGCCGCCGGCCCCAAATCCATACTGCTGCCGGCTGTACTTCGGGCTCCCTGATGGGAACCCCGCCATTCCGGCAATCCGGTCTTCGAGATTTCCAAACAGGTTGCCGTGCCATTCATCTCCGCCCGAACGCGTCGTAACCCGCACTGCACCGGTTGCGTTCAGCGACTGAAATAACTCCGGCGTGACCCGCGACACGATCACTTCACGCACTGCTTCCGCCGGGAGGCTGAACGTGGACGCGCCCTTGGTCTCATCCATGGTCTCGACTTCATCGACGTCGTAGTGCGTCGTGCGTCCCAGTTGGCTGTTGATTGAGAGCGATTGGGTCCCACTCTTGCCCGGGTCGAAAATCCTTCCATCCACCGCCTGCACGCCCGGCTCAAGCTGTCCCGCATTCAGATAGTTTCGCCCGTTAATCGGGAATCTGTCGGCGACCTCGCCATCGAACTTGCTCTCCAGCCGCGCCGGCCCGGGATTGATCCATTCCGTCTTGAAATCCGCCGTCGCCGCCGCCCCCAACACCACCGTGACCCTGGTCTCGACCGGCAGCATGTCGCGGCCTTCTACCCGCACCACGTAAGCGCCCGGCGGCACCGGCTCGGAAAGATACACGCCGTCCTTGCCGGTGCGCGTCAGGCCCTTGGTGTCGGTGGCCGCCGAGCTGTATAAAACCTTCGCTCCCTCCACGGGATTGCCGCTGTCATCCCGCACCGTGCCTTGAATGGTGCCGACGGTCGGATTTTCCTGGGTCTCTTCCTGCGCCCACAACGGAACTGTGAGTGCAATCAAGAGTAATAGGCCAATGCCAATGAACAGAGAACGACGAATTACCAAGCCAGAGCAATCAAACAAAGTGCCACTCTCCTGGGAGCAGAACCTCAAGTAGAACCGGGAAGCGATTCCCTGTCTAAGGGTCTAGTTTTCCACAGCAATGAGTTTCCACTGAAATCGAATAAAACAGTTTACTAGATGCACCCGTTTCCTCGTGGCGCTGCACACGCTTTCAGCCCGAGGGATAGTCGCGTAGAGAAGGGGCTCACCCGGTTTCCGGAGACGCGGCAATCCGCATCTCTACCAGACAATCCTCAGAATGTCCCCTTCTTCGTGTAATACCCCGCCCGGTAGTGAGATTGATAAGGACCTCCGGCCGGCGCGTTCGTCAGGACTACCTGCAGTTGCCGGAATTCCGAATTCGAATAGCGCTCGGACGGGTAGTAGGCCAGCAGATACTGCGTCCGCAGTTCCTCGCTGATCTTCTGGAACGCTTCGTCCAATTGCACCGCCGACGTGGCGTAGTAATACTTCCCGCCCGTGTCGGCCGAGATCTGAATCAGCGCGTGCTCGCCGCCCGTGTCCCGTCCCGCGTCCGCTTCGATGGGCACGATGATGATGCTATAAATAATCGCTTCCGACTCCTGCGCCGCGCGCAGCGCCTCTTTATAGTCCACCTGGCTCACCGTATCTCCGCCGTCGGTGATCACCACCATTACTTTTCTTCCCTGCCGCCGGCTCAGCGCCTGTGATCCCAGAAAAATCGCATCGTAAAGCGCCGTCGCCGAGCCATTGTGCACCCGGTCGATGCCGGCATCGATCTTTTTCAAGTCGGCTGTGAACGGCACCATTTGACTCACTTCTTCGCTGAATTTATACACGGCAAGTCCGTCCTCCGGCCGCACAATCGCGTGCACGAACTTGCGCGCCGAAGTCAGCTCCAGCGGCAAATCCTTCCTTGTGCTCAGGCTCGTGTCCACCGCGAGCACAATCGACAGCGGCAGCGCTGATTCCCGGCTGAAGATCGCGATCTTCTGCTCTTTGCCGTCTTCCTTCAGCAGAAAATTCTCTTTTTGCAGATTCGCCACCGGAGCCCCGCGCGCATCCGTCACCGTGACGAACACGTTCACCAGCTTCACGTCGACCTTGATTGTGGTTTCCGGCTCCTCCGCCAGCAACCCGACGGTGGCCAAAATGATCGAGAGGAAGATAAATAAGACCCGTAGGGTGAACTTCATATGAGTTTCAGTCATTTGGATGCAGGCTGCTCGCCCGCCGTGCCTCCAGGCGATCGGATTTCTTCGGGAAACGCCTCCCCGTCGGCCCATATTGCCCCATCTTCAAAGAATTCCTTCTTCCAGATCGGCACCGTTTTCTTCAGCGTGTCAATGATCCACCGGCAGGCCTCAAACGCCGCGCCCCGGTGTGCCGCAGCCACCACGATCAGCACGCTTGTCTCGCCGATCTCCAGCCGCCCCAACCGGTGGATGATCGACGCTCCCCGGACCGCAAAGCGTGTCCGCGCCTCCGCCGCCAGCGATTCCATCTGCTTCAGCGCCATCGCCTCGTAGGCTTCATAGTGGAGATAGAGCGTGCGTCGTCCGCGGGTGTTGTCCCGCACCACACCGTCGAAAATTACCACCGCGCCATCCGCCGGCCGTTTCAGCCTCCCCACCGCGGCCTCGGTATCAATCCGCTCGTGAACAAGCCGGACGTCATCCTGAACCTCGCCACCTCGCCCGCCGCCGTCCTCCGCCGAACCGCCGCTGACCGGCGGCAACAAGCCGACTTCATCGCCTTCGCGCAGCACCCGGTCCGCTGCCGAGTACTCTTGATTCACCGAAATCGCCAGCGACGGCGCCATTGCTTCCAACCGCGGAGCCTGTCGCGCATAGTGAAGGAGCACTTCCGTTACCCGCACCCCTTCCGGCAGATCGAGGGTTTCGTCTGCCCTTCCGAGCAGGTCCTTCAAAACTCCGAAAAAACGCACTTCGATCTTCATCTGGGAAGTGGCACTGGGTCCTGGCAACTGATCGGCTCCAGTGTAGCGCGCTTGCATCCCAAAGGACCTGTCCTTCGGTGCCGTCATTCGCATCGCCCTACCGTTCGTTCAATTACCTCCGTAATCGTGCATCGGGTCACTTTCGCGCATAATCTTAGTTACTGACACTCTCTTACGGAGAGGAGCCTGGTTATCGCCAACGTCGCTCAAATCGATGCTGACCGCAGCGCGTCCGCCCGATCTTTCCTCCACAGCCTTAATATTCTGATCAAGTACACCCGGCTGTATGGAGTGAACCACAAGCGCACCGAAGGCCAGTTCCAGACTACCTGGAACGAGCTCCAACAAGCGCTGCCCAAGAGCGGTGACACCGGTTTTCTGCTCGGCGTTTCCGACAACAAGCTTCTTCTCGACGGCATCCCGCTCGAAACCGGCCAAGCCGAGCGCAGTTTCGCACAGCTGCTGACCGCCGCCGGGCTCTCCAGCATCTTGTTCTCGAACAAGGTCACGCTCGAAGACTTTACCCGTTTGGTCCGCGCCTTTGCCATGGGCGGCTCCAAAGCGCAGGACTTCGCCAAACAGCTTAAGGAAAGCATCGGCGATAACAAGAATTCTTCCATCCGCATCAATGAAGTCAAGTTCGTCGCTGCCGATCCCGCCACCGGCGAGATCTCGATGGCCGCACAACTTGCCGCTCAGGCTCTTGGTCCCGAAGCCAAAGCGTGGCTCAACGATCCGCAGAAGCTTCTGCAGTTGATCGCCGCCGCCCAGGGAGCGAGCGGCGGCGGTTCCGGCACACCTGGCGGGGCGCCCCTGGGCAGCGTTCCCACCGTTCCTATTCCCGCGGGCTTGGCCTCCGGCGGATCCGCGGGCGGATCGGCTTCGGGCGGATCATCGTCCGGAAAATGGACCGGCGGTGTCGTTCCCTTGCAGGAAGAGGAAGTCATCGAGACGATTCGCCTGCTCACCCATTTTGGCCGGAAGATGCAGGAGCCCGACGCTTCTCCGGAGAAACTCCAGGTCGAACTCACCAAGGCTCCCGAAGGCGCCAAGGTCAATCTCGCCCAGCTGCTGGAAAGTTTGGCCAAGCAGGCTTCTCAGAACGACAACGACGAAAACAAGGACACCCCGCTTCTGATGAAGGCGGCCGAGAGCATGGCCATCAAATTCGCTCTCGACCGCTACCAGCGCGGCGACGTCAAGGTCAACGCCGTCCACGACATGATGGAGCACATGAGCCGGCAGATGGACACACTCCGCCAGATTCTGCGCGTCCAGGAAGAGAAACTATCCAAGGCAGGCATCCTGGTCGATTCCCACGCCGATATTCTCGACCGCATGTTCTGGGCTGAGATTCCCGAGGCCGGCAAGAAAAGCGTGCTGCTCTCTGCCGAAGCGGCCTGCGTGCCGCCCCGCAATATTCGCCAGTTCCTTGAAATCCTTTTTGAGCGCGGGGACAACGAGATTGCCTCCAAGATTCTCGCCAACTACTGCAACGGCCTCGACGCCAAAGATGCCGAGCCCCGCCGCAAGACGGCCATTGGGCTGGCTCAGATCGCCGACCTCTATGCCACCGCGCCGGATGAAGTCATGCCCAATGCCCTCGCCATGATCGGCGACAAACTCAGCAAGGAAAGCGATTCGGAGATCCAGAGCCTGCTGAGCGCCGCCCTCGCGCGCTTTGGACAGGAGGCGTGCTCCCGCAAAAAGTACAAAGCCGTCGCCGAACTCTGCGATTCGCTCGAACGAGTAGCCCGGCAACGGCCCGCCCTGGTGCAGGATCTCCGCTCTCGCGTCGGCATCGAAAACCGGCTGCCCGAGATGATCGAAGAAGCCATCAACGCCGATCAGGTACCCGAGGATCTGGTCAGCGTACTGCAACAGCTTCCCAAAATTTCCGTTGAGCACTTGGCCGACCGTTTCTTCCGCTCGCAGAAACGCATCGAATGCGACCGCATTGTCGAACTCGCCGACGAGCTCGGACAGCCCGGCATCGACGATCTACGCGATATTCTGCGCACCGCCCAGCCCCGCCAGGCTGCCTCTACCGTCGGCCTCTTGAGCCGACTCGCCGTCACCACGCTGATCGAGTTGCTGCCTTCGCGCATGGGCGAGTTCAATCGCTTCTATCAGGACATCATCGTTCGCCAGATTGCCTACGGTGCCGCGTCCGACCGCGGCCGCACCCTGCTCGAACTGCTCGAACTGCTCGACTCGCTCATTTTGCCCGAGGCCATCGACGAGATCGGCATGAGCCAGGACCGCAGCGCCAGTTCCAGTTTGATCGCCCTCGCCACGGCTGGTGAAGCTCACAACCGTCCTCCGTTTGTGCAACTGAAGGCGATCGAGTCGCTCGGCCGGTTACGCGAGGTCGAGGCGGTTCCTACTCTGCGCACCATCCTCGAAGATAAGAAAATGTTCGGCTACAATCAGCACCGCGAATTGAGAATCGCCGCCATTCAGGCGCTCTCCAAGATTGATCCACGTTACGGCACCCAGGCGCTCGCCGAGAGCGGCCTCGATGCCGCCGAGATCGCCGTCGCTCCGCTCGATCCCGGCCCCGGATGTCCCTGGGTCCGCCAGCGCCGCTACGAACGCATCGTCCTGCCGCGCACTTACTCGGCTACTCTTTCCAGTTCCTGGGGAAAGTCGAACGTCATCATGCGGGAGATGAGTCTGGGCGGCGGCATGGGCACGCGCAGCGACAATCTCCGCGTCGGCTCGGAAGCCCACGTTGAGATCTCTCTGGGCGTTAAGAAGATCCGCGGCGAGGTTCTTCTTCGCCGCGCGCGCGTCAATGAAATCGGCTTCGAATTCGTCAGCATGGACCTCGACAGCCGCTACCGCCTCCGCCGCGTCCTGGTCGAGGCGCTGGAAAAAGCCCCCAACAATCGCTCCACCGACTGGGACGGCGAACGCAAAGCTTAGAGCAAGGTCTCAGGACTCAGGTCCTAGGTCTCAGGTCTTAGGTCTTAGGAAATTCACTTCACGCACATCATCGTAGAGACGCGGCTCGCCGCGTCTGCCTCACCCGTTGTTCACGGACACCGATTCCACCGCAAAGAAAAAGCCCCTGCGCCAGCAGAGGCTTTTTCGCAAATCAAGCTTGAGGAACCACCAAACCGCTTATACCACCTTCACGAAAATAATCACCAGCGCGAACAGCACCAGCGACTCGATAAACGCGAGGCCAAGAATCAGGGCTACCTGAATCCCCGCGCGCGCTGCCGGATTGCGGCCGAGCGCTTCGCATGCAGCCGACGCGGCTTTGCCCTGGCCCTGCGCCGCCAACCCGGATGCGATGGCGATCGCGAAACCGGAAGTGATGGCCACCCAGTTGGTCGACCCAGTCGCCCCTGCGCCGGTCTGCGCGAACGCCGGGACCGCCAGGACCAAGAACACCATCATCACGAACAACGTCATCAAAACTCTTCGCATTTTGTTTCTCCTTTATGAATTGCCCCCAGTGGGTGGTTGACGCCGAGCGAATCGGCCGGCGCCCTCACGCTGAAGGGCGAGGTGTTAGGTCTTAGGTCTCAGGAAAACCAAATGCCCTTCCTGAGACCTGACACCTAAGACCTGGGACCTAGTGTTCATGCGCTGTCGCCTCTCCCAGATAGACACAGGAGAGCAGCACAAAAATATACGTCTGAATAAACGACACGCCGACATGCAGGCCCTCGAATATGATCGGGATGCCCAGCGGCACCAGCGAGAAAAATACCAGTGTCACCATCTCACCGGCGAACATGTTCGCGAAAAGACGAACGGTCAGTGACAGGACGCGGGCCATGTGACTGAACACCTCAATCGGGAACAACAGGATCGGTAAGAACAAACGGACAGCTAACGGCATGCCCTCTTGTGGCCCTATGAAATGCTTCAAGTATCCAAAAGGCCCATTCGTGCGCAGACCCTGATAGTGATAGTAAAACCACGTGAGCAGCGCGCATCCGAGCGGGACGATCGGCACGGCCGTTGGCGATTCCAGTCCCGGCACAAGTCCGAGCAGATTGCAGCTCAGGATGAACATCCCCAGCGCAGTTAGATAGGGGACGTATTTCTCCGGATGATTCGAGATCGTCTCGCCAGCCAGGTCATGGATGAACCCGTCGATGAATTCCATCGTCTGCTGCAACCCACCCGGACGCTCCACCGAAAGCCGTGAGCGGACGGCAATGAAAAATATCGTGAGCAGCAGCACCACCAGCAATTCCATCGCAAAGCTGTTCGTGATCGGAGTCGCCGGGTACTTTGGCTGGATGTGCAGCGCCTGCAGCAACGCCAGCACGGGCGCGCCAAACAGACGATTCAAAAGTGCGGTAAAAGCCAGTTGTTCCATTCTTAGACTTTGTGATTTTCAGAGTTAATGAATTGCAGAATTCCGATGCCGTGCGCCCTTACGCCTACCGGCGGAAGGCCACGTATCCTTCCCAAACCGCCTCGGCCATCAGGGCCGCCACCGGCACACACAAGCCCCACAGAAAGCCGCGAAACGCCAGCGAAGAACTCTTGAATATAGCATAGGCAGCGGCTCCCACCAACCCGTAGCGCACGAGGAAGCGCAGGATGATCCACCCGCCTTTCTCACGACTGTTGCGGTTCACGATACGGTCGGCAAGTCCTTCGACGCCTAGCTTCAGCGAGCGGAAATTAGCGTAGGAAACCGCCGCCCCAAAGGCAAACCCAATCGCTCCCGCCCAGCGGTAAAACCACCAAGCCGGCCCCAGAAGTAGAACGCTCGCCACCAGCATGTTGCGCAACACGCGCGGAATGATGCGCTCATACATTGAGAAATCATCGATGTTCTGCCGATCAATCGCGCGTTGATCGAGATTCTCCTCTGGAGTTTCCGCGCTCCAGTCGAAATGCTCGCGCTCATTCATCTGCATCTTTCTTGAAAGCGCCCAAAGCCATGCGGATCATCTGCCAAAATCCCACCACCGCGCCAAATAACACCCCCACCAGGTAGAGCCACTTGGTATGCAGCCAGTGATCGGCGAGCTTGCCCAAGAAGAATCCCAGCAGGATCGCCGCCGGAATGATGAACCCCATCTCGGAATAGCGCGCCAGCGAGACCAGAGGATCTTTTCTGTCCGGGGACTTGGGTTGGTCGGGCATGTGAAGAGGATTGTAAACCACCGTTGGCTGCTAGCTCTTGGCGCGAAATCCAGCCCAGAAGAGGAGGCTTTGGCGCAGATCTGAGACTCAAAACCTGAGAGCTATCTCATCAGCGCCGCCACATGTGGCGATTGCACAATCCCCAGCGACCAGTTGACGCCGCGAATGAATGGCTCGGGATAGACGCCGATCACGATCGTCGCCAGCGCTGTGACGCCCACCGCGAAACGCATTCCCAGGCTGACGGGCAGCCGACCAGTTTCCATCGGAGCGCGCATCAGCATGGCGTTCGCAATCTTCAGGTAGTAATAAAGTCCGAACAGCGAGTAAAGCACGCCGAGCGACGCCAGCCAGTAATGCTGGCTTTCGATCAGGCTTAGGAAGATGTAGTACTTGCCCAGGAAGCCGGCGGCGGGCGGAATACCGGCGAGGGAGAGCAGGAATAGCAGCATCAGCACAGCTTCGACCGGTGCGCGCTGGTAGAGCCCGGCCATATCGTCGAGTTCGTCGCCAATCACCTTGCGCTGCCGTAGCGAAGTGATCACGGCGAACGCGCCCAGGTTCATAAACGTATAGACGAGCAGATAGATCAGGATTCCCTTGAAGCCGTCGTTAAAGCCCGGGCTGCCCGGCTGCGAAGTCCCCATGGCCACGAACGCCAGCAGCATGTAGCCGACGTGCGCAATCGAGGAGTAGGCGAGCAGCCGCTTCGTGTTCGTCTGCGTGAGCGCGGCGAAGTTCGCGCCGGTCATGGTCGCGATCGAGACAAACACGATCACCGGCGTGTAAATGGAGCGCAGCGGCCACAACCCAAACACCAGTATGCGCAGCAGCAACGCCCATGCCGCGGCTTTCACTGCCACTGACATGAATCCGGTGATGCTGGTGGGCGCGCCCTCGTAAGCGTCCGGCGCCCACTGATGAAATGGAACGGCGGCGATCTTGAACAGCAATCCCACCATGGTCGTCAGCAGCGCGATCACCACCACCGGGTTGTGTGGATTCTGCGCCGACACCGCGCGCTGAATGATCACCAGATTCGTGCTTCCGGAAAGTCCGTAGAACAGCGACAGGCCGTAGGCAAAGATGCCCGACGAAAACGCCCCGAGCAACAAGTACTTCAGAGCCGCTTCGTTCGAGCGCCGGTCGCGGCGCAAAAAACCAACCAGCACGTAGGTGGAAATCGCCATCAGTTCGAGTCCGATGAAGAGCAGCACGATGTCGATTCCCGCCGCCATGCACATCATGCCCACCACGGACAGCAGCAGCAAAGCATAGTATTCGCCGTGGTGTTCATCTTCCAGTTCGAGATAGTGCACCGACATCAGGATGGCAATCGCCGCGCCCGCCAGAAACAGATACCAGAAATAAATGGCAAAGCGATCGACCAGCAGCGCGTTGTAGAAGCCGGACGCGCCTCTCGGCAGCCTCGACTGTATTTCCCACACGCACAACGCAGCAAACAGCACGCCAACAAAAGCGCCGACGGCGTTGACCCACTTCAATTCACGCGGAATCCACAGGTCAATCAGCAGAATGCCGACCGCAAAAATGGTGAGTTCCACCATCGGCAACATCAACTGGTATTCAGCTGGCGAAAGGCCTCGCACTTAGTTGCTCACTTTCGGTACGGTGGAATTCGGTACGGCGGCTTTTGGCCGGACAGTCTTCGGTGCAACGCTTTTCGGTACAACGACGGTGGGCGCCTGCGGAATCACCGCGGGCGCAACCTGCGCATTCACCGGCGCGTTGGCTTGGTGAATCGTCTGCACAATCTGATTGACTGGCTGTTCCAGGATCTGGAAGAACGGCTTGGGATAGAGCCCGATCCAGAACGCCATGATGATCAGCGGCACAAACGTAAGAATTTCGCGTGGCGTAAGATCGTGCAGCTTTTCGTTCTTGGGATTCGTCACCGTCCCAAAGAAGACGCGCTGATAAAGCCAGAGCAAGTACGCGGCGGCCAGAACCACGCCCGGCGCCGCCCATGCCGCCCACTTCCAGTTCGCGGTGAAAGCTCCCTGCAGAATCGTGAACTCGCCGACAAATCCATTCAGCAGCGGCAATCCCATCGACGAGAGGAACATGATCATGGTGATGGTCGCGTAAATGGGCATCACGTTCGAGATGCCGCCATACTCCGCAATCTCGCGTGTGTGGCGCCGTTCATACAAAATGCCGACAATCAAGAAGAGCGCGCCCGTCGATATGCCGTGATTGATCTGCTGCAACACCGAACCGCTCAAGCCCATCGAATTCAGCGCAAAAATCCCCAACGTGCAGAAGCCCAGGTGGCTGACGGACGAATACGCCACCAGTTTTTTCATGTCCTTCTGCATCAGCGAAACCAGCGCGCCATAGATGATGCCGACCAATGAGATCCCGATCATCCAACTTTGCACCTTGGGTTGCGATACGACAGCAGGAAAGAAGGGCAGCGAGAAGCGCACAAATCCGTACGTCCCCATCTTCAGCAAAACGCCCGCCAGAATGACGGAGCCGGCGGTTGGCGCTTCCACGTGCGCATCCGGCAGCCAGGTGTGGAACGGAAACATCGGTACTTTGATGGCGAATCCAATAAAGAAGGCGACAAACAGCCAGATGGCGTAATGGAATGGAATCAGCGGCGCCGTCTTATACAGCTCGGGAATGCTGAATGTGAAAACGCCAGTGGCCGTGTGGTGATCGAAGTAAAGATACAGAATGCCCAGCAGCATCAGCACGGAGCCGAGCAATGTGTACAGGAAAAACTTGATGGCCGCATAAAGTTTGCGCGGCCCGCCCCAGATTCCAATCAGCAGATACATCGGCACCAGCATCGCTTCCCAAAAAACAAAAAACAGGAAGAAGTCGAGCGCCATGAAGACGCCGAGCATTCCCGTCTGCAACACCAGAAACCAAACGTAGTATTCCTTCACCCGATTCTCGATGGCGGTCCAGGAAGAGAGGATCGAAACCCATCCCAGCAGCGTGGTCAGCATGATCAGCAGAAACGAAATGCCGTCAATGCCCAGGCTGTAACCCGCCCCAATCGAGGGGATCCAGTTGTTCGCCGAGCCCTCAAGAAATTTGAATTGATGCGTGGCATCGAAGCGCTGCGCCCAGAACATCGGCACGAGTGGGATCGAAACCAGGAAACCGCCGAGGGCGAAGAGGTTCGCGATCCAGCGGATCGCGTCCTTGTTCTCCTTGGGAACAAACAGGAGAATCAGCGCGCCCACAAGCGGCGTGAAGAGAATGATCGAAAGTATATGACTCTGCATAAGTTCAGCTTCTAGCTACTGGCTTCTAGCAGGCGCTGCTGGCTCTGTTTGCCAGAAGCCAGCAGCTAGTAGCTAGTAGCCATTTCATTTCCATATGTAATACACGCCAAATCCGAGCAGTCCCGCGACCATGACCAGCGCATACCACTGCACCAGGCCCCATTCCAACAGCCGGGCTGGATAGGAGATCATTCGTGCAAGAATTGCCGGACCGTTCACTCCAAGCCCATCAATGATCCACTTATCCCACCAAGTCGAGAGCGTGGCGATCGCGCGCGTGACCCAGCCAACATCGTTGACGGTGCCGTCAATGATCTTGGCATCGAACCACGACGATGCTTCGCCCGCACCCATGGCGCCGAGCCGAATCTTGCCAATCTTGCGGCGTCCAGTGAAAGCATAGTCGTAGGCCTCGTCGACAAAATACTTGTTGTAGAGCACGTTGTAGACGGGTGGAGCCTTGACCGCGATAGGCTCCGGATAATCTTTGCCGGCGTTCGCATAGTAGCCGTAGGCCCATCCTCCACCCACGACTGCAGCCCCGACGGAGAGCAACATCAGCGTCCACTCCAGGCCGCGATGCTCTTCACCAGCGGGCTCTTGGGGTTCAGCCGGAGCGACCGAAGCGGTAGCGACGGCATCGCGCGCGAATACCGGCTCCAGGAATTTTCCGAAGGCATTCGTTCCACCCAAACTTGCCGGCACGCCCAACCACCCGGCGCAAATCGAACAGATCGCCAACACCACCAGGGGACCCGTCATCGACTTCGGCGATTCGTGAATGTGGTGCTCGACTTCATGGCTCATTCGCGGCTTCCCATAAAACGTCAGGAAGATGAGGCGCGCCATGTAGAACGCGGTCATCAGCGCAGTGCCAAATCCGATCAGCCAGAGATACGGGAAGCTACCCTCGGCGGAACGGTACGCCTGCCAGAGGATTTCGTCTTTCGAGAAGAAACCTGCCAGCGGTGGGATGCCCATGATCGCCAGCGTCGCGATCAGCATCGTCTTGTACGTAGTGGGAATGCGCCCGCGCAGGTCGCCCATGTTGCGCATGTCCTGCTCACCGCTCATGGCATGAATCACCGAGCCTGAGCCAAGGAAGAGCAGCGCCTTGAAGAAAGCATGCGTGAACACATGGAAAACGCCTGCCGCAAACGCGCCCACACCGAGCGCGAGAAACATGTATCCCAGTTGCGAGACGGTGGAGTAAGCCAGCACGCGCTTGATGTCGTTCTGCACCAGCCCAATGGACGCGGCAAACACTGCCGTCAGGGCGCCAATAATGGCGACCGTCTTCATCGCCGTCGGCGCCAGCACGAACACGGCATTCGAGCGCGCCACCATATACACGCCCGCCGTCACCATGGTCGCGGCATGGATGAGCGCCGAAACCGGCGTAGGCCCTTCCATCGCATCCGGCAGCCACACATAAAGTGGAATCTGCGCCGACTTGCCGCAAGCTCCAACAAACAGCAGGAGCGCCGCGATCGTCAGGATGTGAACGTCGCCGAGGGCAAAATTCCCATGGCGCGCCAGCTCATTAATGTCAATGAAGCGGAACGACCCGAAAAACCAAGCCAGCGTGAGGGCGCCGAGAATGAATCCGGCATCGCCAATGCGGTTCACGATGAATGCCTTGTTGGCAGCATCGGTAGCCGACTTGCGATGAAAATAAAAACCGATCAGCAGATACGAGCACAAGCCGACGCCTTCCCATCCCACAAATAAAAGGATGTAGTTATTCGCCAGGATGAGTGTAAGCATCGAAAACATGAACAGGTTCATGTATCCGAAGAAGCGGTAGTAACCGCCTTCATGAGCCATGTATCCGACCGAGTAAATGTGGATCAGCATGCCCACGCCGGTCACAAAGAGCAGCCAGATAGAAGACAGGGGATCGAGCAGAAATCCGGCGTCGGCGTTGAATGCGGCCAGCGTCCCGTCGCGCTTCGCGAAGTTCAGATGCCCATCGCCGCTGCCCAGCCACGTATAAACAATCTTCTCGAAGGGTTGACCGGTGCCATGTGCGAAGTGCGTGTACTCGACGACCGTAAAACAGGCAAACAGAAACGCAACGGCGACCACGCCCACGCAAACCGCGCTGACGGTAGCCTTCTGTAGCCGCCGTCCGAAGAAAAACATCATCGCGGCCCCGAAGGCCGGGAACAGCGGAATTAGGTAGATGTGGTTAAGAAAGAACATGTCGTTTGTCGTCGGTCGTTAGTCGTTCGATATTCGCACTTGCGTGCCAACAGCTGGAAGCTAGTAGCCAGAAGCTCAACTACCATTTCAACAAATCAATTTCATCCACATTGATCGTCTCCTTATTCCTGAAGAAGGCAATCAAAATGCCGAGGCCGACTGCGGCTTCGGCGGCGGCGTCTACTATGATAAAGATCGCGAACAATTGCCCATGCAGGTTTCCCCACATGCGCGAGAACGCCAAAAGGTTCAGGTTCACCGCATTCAGAATCAGTTCGATCGACATCAACACAATCACCACGTTGCGGCGCGTAAGCACACCAATCACACCCAGCACGAACAGTGCCGCCGCAACGACGAGATAGTGGAGTGTGGTGATTTCAGCCATGGTTCCGCTTCCAGTTGCTACTAGCCAGTAGCTTGTTTTTCAGATCTTCTTCTTCGTCATAATTACCGCCCCCAAAATCGCCACCAGCAACAGCAGCGAGGCAATTTCGAAGGCGAACGTATATTCGCCCATCCTGCCAGCGTCTCCGTAGAGCGCCTTGGCGATTTCCTGCGTGTTCGATCCTTCAGCCAGCGGTACCATGCGATCCGGAAACAGTGCCTTGCCCTTCACGATCACGGACGTGAACAACGCCAGCAACGCGCAGGCCGCCGCCAATCCCACCGGCCACATGCGATTGAACTGACGTTCTTTCGACGAGCGGTCGAGATTCACCAGCATGATCACGAACAGGAACAGCACCATAATTCCGCCCGCGTAAACGATGATTTGCACGCCAGCGACAAACGGGGCATACAACATCAAGTAAAGGCCGGCCACCGAAAGCAAGGTCACGATCAGCGCCAGTGCGGAATGCACGGCGTTTCGCCGCGTAATGACCGCCATGCCGCTGGCGACGGCCAGTCCTGCCAGTGCATAAAAGAACCACGGCGTCGCGACCGGAGCCATGCCTGAGTTGAGCGCCGAGTTGATGGCAGGGTTCATGAAGCAATCACCCCCACGATCGCCGTAAGAATCAGCACGCCGAGCGAAATCGGCAGCAGCACCTTCCATCCGACCCGCATCAACTGGTCGAAGCGGTACCGCGGCCAGGTCGCGCGATACCAGATAAACAGATACATAAAGACGGCGACTTTGAACAGAAACCAATATACGTATCCGATGCCTTCGTTGAGCCTGGCCGCCACGCTCCCGTCTGCGGAACGGCCTGCGACCGCGATCACCAACAGCAACAGAGCGGTGAAACCTAACAGCGCCGCGAAGACGCCGAGACCGATCCGTTGTACCTTGAAGAAGGAGTGCGCCGGCATGCGTGCCGTGCCGATAAAAGCAATCGCCGCCAGGCCCCCGAATGTGAGCCCGGGGAACAAGGAAAAGAAAAACTCCCACACCGGTCCGTGCAGCAGGTGCAGGAACGGACGCATCCATCCGCCGAGCCAGAGGGTGACCGCGATCGAAGAGACGGCAATCATCGCCGCATATTCGGCAAGCATGAAGAGCGACCAGCGCAGTCCGCTGTACTCGGTGTGAAATCCGGCGGTCAATTCCGATTCCGCCTCGGCCAGATCAAAAGGCGCGCGGTTGACCTCGGCGACCATGGCAATGGCGAAAATCGCGAACGCGATCAGGCCGAGCGGGAAAAACTTAAAAAGGAACCAAACGCCTTGCTGCTGCTGTGCCTGAACGATCCCGATCATGCTCAGCGTGCCCGTGCCGCTCGCGTTCAGGCTGGTCATCAGGATCGCCGAGACCACGGCCAGTCCCATGGCGACTTCATAGGACACCATCTGCGCGCTCGACCGCAGCGCGCCGATCAGCGGATAGTGCGAATTCGAAGCCCATCCCGCAACCACGATGCCGAGCACCCCGAGCGACGAGACCCCGAGCATAAACAGGATGCCGATGTTCATGTCGCTCACGGCCTGCGAAGGTCCGAATGGAATCACGGTGTAAACCGTGAACGCCGCCAGCAGTCCGATCAGCGGTGCGACCCAGAAAACGAACTGGTCAGCCTCGGCGGGGATGATGTCTTCTTTAATCATCAGTTTGACTGCGTCGGCAATGGGCTGCAGCAACCCATGCGGGCCCACGCGCATTGGGCCCAGGCGAACCTGGAAGTGCGCCAGTACCTTGCGCTCGATCCAGTTCATGCAAATCACAGCCACCGATACCCCGGCGAAAATAATGAGCACATACATCAGTGCCCAGAACTGGCTGCCCGCTGCACCGGGCGACATCGCATCCTTGCTGTCGAGATACGACATGATGAAATTGGGCATCAGCGGTCCACCTCGCCCAGCACGATGTCAATCGTCCCGATGACGGCAACCACGTCCGCAACCAGCAAGCCGCGCACCATAGTGTCGAGTGCCTGCAAATTAACGAACGAGGGCGGACGCACGCGCAAGCGGTAGGGCTGCGTCGAACCGTCGCTGACGATGAAGTATCCCAGTTCGCCCTTGGGAGCTTCGATGGAATGATAAATTTCGCCCACCGGCGGCTTGATCACTTTGGGCACCTTGCCCATGATCGGGCCCTCGGGAATGCCGGCGACCGCTTGCCCAATGATGCGCATCGACTGGCGCATTTCGGCCATGCGCACCAGATACCGGTCGTAGGTGTCTCCATTGGTGCCCACCGGAATCTCGAAATCGAAGTCCTTATAGTTGGCGTAGGGCTGGGCTTTGCGCACATCCCACTTCACCCCGCTGGCGCGAAGCACCGGCCCGGTTACCCCGAGCGCTATGCAGTCGGCGCCCGAGATCACGCCCACATTCCTGGTGCGCTCCAGCCAGATACGATTGGTCGTAAGCAGGGCTTCGTATTCGTCGATCTTCGGCGCGAAGAAGGTCAGGAAGTTCTTTACATCTTTTTCAAAGCCGGCATACGTTTCATACTGGCAGCCGCCGATGCGAAAAGCATGCGTGGTGAGCCGCGCGCCGCAATATTTTTCGAAAATCTTGAGGATCTCCTCCCGATCTCGGAACGTATAGAACAGCGGGGTCATCGCTCCGATATCGAGCGCGTGCGTGCCCAGCCAAAGCTGGTGGCTGGCGATGCGTTGCAGCTCGGTCAGGATCACGCGAATGTATTGCGCGCGCGGCGGCGCTTCCACATTCATCAATTTCTCGACCGCCTCGCAGTAGCCGAGCCCATTTGACACGGCGGCGCAATAGTCCATCCGGTCGACGTAGGGATTGAACATCGTGTAGGTGCGATTCTCGGCGATTTTTTCCACGCCGCGATGCAGATATCCAATAACGCACTCCGTGCCCAGAACTTTTTCGCCGTCCAGCTTCAGGATCACGCGCAACACGCCGTGCGTAGCCGGATGCTGGGGCCCCATGTTGATGACGAGTTCGTTCGAATCGAGATACGTCTTGTCGGGAGTTTCCAGATCGAGATGGCTGCGGTCGTCCATAGGGGCGCTCATTGTCCGCTCTCGATTCCGAGGTTGATCTGCACCCACTCTTTGTCTTGTTGCAGAATGCCGTAATCCTTGCGCAGCGGGTAACCTTTCCAGCCGTCAGGCAGAAGGATGCGTTTCAAGTCGGGATGTCCGTCGAACGTGATCCCGAACATGTCATAGACTTCGCGCTCCAGCCAGTTCGCCGTAGGCCAAATCGAGACACTGGACGGAATCGAAGAGCCGTCGGCGATCTGCGTCTTCACTCTCACCCGCTCGTTGCGCGGGAAAGAATAGAGAATCCATACGACGTCGAATTGCTTTTCGCGCTTTGGATAATGCACCGCCGTGATATCCACGCAATAGTCGAACTGCTCTTCGTCGCGCAGCAGGCGCAGAATGTCAGGGATCAGCGAGCGGTCAACGGTGAGGTAGTTCTGTCCCAGATAAGTTTGCGCGTCCAGGCCCGAACCGTACTGGCCGCGGTATTTTTCAACCATCGGCGAGGTCCAGGGCACCGGAACCGGGCCAGCGGGCTTGGCCGGAGCAGCCGGCTTCGCGGGCGCGGGCGGCACCGCTGCCGCGGGCTTTTCCGCGGGCGGCTTCTGCTCACCTTCGGGGCCCCCAGACGGCCCGGTTTTGGCCGGCTGGGGTTGGGGCGGTGGTGGTGGAACAGGCGATTTGACTTCTTCAGCCATGCAAAGGGTCTGTCTTCAGAAAAAACCGTGCAGCGATTAGCAAAGTTTCACTTCTAACAGTTGGCTGCCATCACCGTCAATGACCGCCGTCACAATAAAATGGCAGAACAGTTCCCGTCGTCATTTCCCTATTTGAGTTAGCGCCGCGCGGCCGCCTGAAAACCTTCGACCAAGTCGCGGATACGCAACGCGTCGGCTTTGCGATGGCCGTGGCTGGCGATCGGATCGGTGCCTCCAGAGGACTCAATCAAAATGTCCGACCAAAAGATTCCCGTCGAAATCTTGACCGAAGCGACCTGCAAAATCGCAATGCTCTCCTCATTACTGCCGAACAGTCGCCTCTTCACACGGCTAACGCGTAGCGGGCTGACCACGATTCGCGTCGGAAACCACAGGTTTCCCCGCGTCCACCGGCTCGCGCTGAAGGTCTCATCGGAAGCCGCCGGACTCTGACTAGTCGAAGTTATACCCATTCCAGCGCGCCCTTCTTCCAGATCCATATGAAGCCGACAATCAGGATGCCGAGAAAGACCAGCATCTCGATCAGCCCGAAGACGCCCAGTGCCTTGAACTTTACCGCCCAGGGAAACAGGAAAATCGTTTCTACATCGAACACGACGAACAGAATGGCAATGATGTAAAAGCGGACGGTATAGCGTCCGCGCGCGCTGTCATAAGGATCGATGCCGCACTCATAAGGCATCAGCTTCACGCGGTTGGGACTTTGGGTGCGGATGATTACACAGATCCACAACGTTACGGCGATGAGGATACCGACGACGGCGAGGAAGAAAAAGATGGGAACGTAATTTTGCGGCATGAGTCCTCTAAAAAGTCGCGACAAGAGCGAAAACGGAATACTAACGCCGAAGTGGCCGCGCTTCAAGGACAAGTGAACACCGGCGTGTGACCTCAGGGACGCGGATCGTGGAAGGCACGATTCACTTTCCCTTCCCCGAAGCGGCCTTCCTTCCCGCGGGCCTGCGCTTGATCTCGGTGAGGCGATGACTGGCGCTGGCATTGAGATCGAGGGCGTAGAACTTTTTCAGGTCCTGAATGCGCTTGAGTGAGGCGGAACTGAAGGGAGTCTTGCCGTCAAAAGCGTGGAGCACGATGCCTTCGAGCAGGTCGCCCAGGGACATGTCGTGATATTCGGCAAAGGCCTTGAGCACTTTGAGCAGCCGCTTTTCCATGCGGACGCCGGTCTGGACCCGTTCGATGAGGAGTTGCGATTCCTTGATTTGCGTTTCTTGAGTCATGGTACCAATGTACCACGGTACGTAACTGGACGCAATCGAAAAGTGCGGTCCTTTGGTTCTGCGAATATGGACTTTTCCGTGAGAAAATGTCCCGGGGTCTGCCCTCAGCGGGGAGGTCGTGCTGCATGTGCCGCAATATCAAAACCCTTTTCAACTTCGATCCGCCCGTTACCGGCGAAGAGATTCGGGCGGCTTCACTTCAGTTCGTGAGAAAAATTACGGGCTTTAACAAACCGTCGAAAGCGAACGAAGCCGCGTTCCTGGCCGCGATCGACGAAATCGCCGACGCCTCCGCTCGTCTTCTTCATGCGCTCGACACGAACGCGCCGCCCAAGAATCGGGAAGAAGAAGCTGCCAAGGCGAAAGCTCGCGCCACAGAGAGATTCGGCACTTGAGGTGCGAGTGCCCCACCGTCGAACTAAAGTCGAACTAGCCACTGCTTTAACTAACCATTGCGTTGAAGGAGAGATTATGACTCGCGAAGCCAGAATGATGTCCGGGATCATCCTCATCACCGTGCCCACCATTCAGTATGGTGGATATTTTTTGCTGACCTCGCTGATGAGCAAGGGCAGCGGCTACATGGACAATCCGTTGCGCCAGAATTTTTTCCGTGCCGGCCATGCCCACGCGGGCGTGATCGTGATTCTGTCGCTGGTTTGCCAAGTGCTGGCAGACGCGGCAGCGCTCCCCGGCCCTTGGCTGTGGGCCGTCCGAATTGGGGTGCCCCTGGCTGCGATTCTCATTTCGTCGGGCTTCTTTTTCTCGGTGCTCCCGCCGACTGCTACGGAGGCCGGTGGAGCGGTCTCCCTGATCCACGCCGGGGCAGTGATTCTCGCCTTGGCGGTGATCACGCTCGGCGTGGGATTGTTGCGATCGCCCCAGGCGAACTGAGACCCAGACGCTGAGAAAGGCGCAGGGTCCTTCGGTTCCGCAGGCGCTTCACTTCGTGAAGTCCTTGCTCCGCTCAGGATGACACCTCCATGAATGGCCATTGGCGGACGAATGCGTCCGCCCCCACATGGTCCCGGGTTATTTATAATCACTTGCTTCCAGTCTTTAACTTTTCGCTGGGCAAGGACACTCATTGGCACTCGACGAAAACATTTATGAAATCCGGCGCGAGAAGCTGAAGAAGATTGAGGCTCTCGGGCATCCGGCTTATCCGCGGAAGTTTAACTACAGCCATACCGTGCCGCAGATTCTGGCTGAGTACGGCGGGCAGACGGCGGAGGAATTGGAATCTCCGCGGGTGACGGTGCGGGTTGCGGGACGCATCATGGCCATCCGGCTGATGGGCAAGGCCGGGTTCGCGCACCTGCAGCAGGATGGGCAGCGGCTGCAGATCTACGTCAAGAAAGACGCGATTGGCGATGCGGGCTTCGAACTGTGGAGGCTGCTCGACCTGGGCGATCACATAGGGGTTCGCGGATATCTGTTTCGCACGCGCACGGGTGAACTCAGCATTCATGCCGACGAGCTGACTTTCCTGTCGAAAGACCTGCTGCCTTTGCCGGAAAAATTTCATGGGCTGACTGACGTGGAATTGCGCTACCGGCAACGGTATCTGGACCTGGTGATGAATCCGGAAGTGCGTGAAGTGTTTTTGAAGCGCAGCAAGCTGGTCCAGTCGCTGCGGCGATACTTTGACGCGCAGGGATTCATGGAAGTCGAGACGCCGATGATGCATCCGATTGCGGGCGGAGCGGTGGCGCGTCCTTTTAAGACGCATCACTACACTTTGGATATGGATCTGTTTCTGCGCATCGCTCCAGAACTTTATTTGAAGCGGCTGACGGTGGGCGGATTCGATCGCGTGTATGAAATCAATCGCAACTTCCGCAACGAGGGGCTGGGGTGGAGATGGAATCCCGAGTTCACCATGCTGGAGGCTTACCAGGCTTACACGGATTATCTCGGCATCCTGGAGACGACGCAGGGGGCGATCGAGCAGGCGGTCAAAGACGTCACAGGCGGGACTAAGACGAAGTGGGGCGAGCACGAGATCGACTGGTCACACTCGAACTGGCGGCGGATGACGATGCGGGAGGCGATTGTCCATTTCTGGCCGGAGAAAGCTGGAGCGAAGCCCGTGGTGAGCGATTTCGCGACGCACGAGTCGGTTGCGGCGCTGGTCGAGCACGTGCGCGGCGCGGGGATTAATTTGTCGTACGATCGGGCGGAGCCGGTGGGCAAGACGATTGCTGCCATCTTTGAGGCAGTGGCGGAAGAGCACTTGATGCAGCCTACGATCATTTACGAATTCCCTACCGCGGTCTCGCCACTCTCCAAGCAGAAGCCGGACGAGCCGGACTGGACCGAGCGCTTTGAAATCTTCGCGGGGAAGATGGAAATCGCCAACGGCTTCAGCGAACTGAACGATCCTGAAGATCAGCGGCGGCGCTTCGAGGGACAAATAGAACAACGCGAACGCGGCGACGAAGAAGCGCATCAGATGGACGAAAATTATATTGATGCGCTGAGTTACGGCATGCCTCCGGCGGGCGGCGTGGGATTGGGAGTGGACCGACTGGCGATGCTGATTACCGACTCGCACACGATTCGCGATGTGATCCTGTTTCCGTTGCTGCGGCCGGAAAGATTAGCCGCGGAGGACGCGGGGAGCGCCGAGAAAAAATAGGGCGACTCCATGGTACCTAAACAATCACTTGAAGTCTTGCTGCGCCCAGATCATGCTGAGGCTAGTTTTCCGCAAGGTCACGGGCAGCGCTGTCCGTAACGTCACTTCGGATGTTGGGTCGGGCAGCGCTTTGCCCTTCGATGTTCGGCGCAGACATTTCGCGGACAACAGTGTCCGTGCTACACGAACTAATCGGCGGCGTTTCCGGATTTGCTCCCTGTGGTTTTCGGCGCGCCTTTTTCTGGACCAAAGTTCTTGGTCAGGTAATTCAGAAAAGCACTGCGGTCGGCGTCGGGAATCACCGCGCCTAGGCCCTCCATTTTGTCGAGCTCTACGGACCATCCCTGGCGAGTCAGGTGCTGCTCGGTGATGCGGGTTGTGTTGTGACACTGCGTGCAGGCGGCTTTGATCTTGGGTTGCATCGGTCCGGGCGGAAGCGGCTTGCCTGGAGCGCTGGGCGCTTGCGCGCTCGCCAGATTGATGAACGCTAGCAGAAAGATTGCCGGAAACATTCGTTCGAACAAACAGGATCCTCCAGATTCTCAGTTCTCAGAATTGGATTTTTGCTTGGTTGTGGGCGTTACTATTTTTTTGCTTTGGTTTGTGTTGATTGGGTTGCGCTTCTTGAAGCAGCGTAGGAGGGCTGGTCGGGACCGAAGCTTGTGCTGAAATAGTCGATCATCGCGTCCTGATCTTTGGGGTCTACCTCGGCTCCCCATTTGATCATCTTGTCCACTTCCTTGTTCCACCTGTCACGAAGCCGGAATCATAGTGCAGCAGCGCCTGAGCAAACCCGCCTGGGCCAGGCGGCGCCTGCGGCTAGCGCGGCGGCGGATGCAGCTTTCAGAAAGTCACGGCGGGACGTCATGGCTCACCTCTTGAGTTTGGAAAGACTACTATATTTATAGGGATTAGATCAAGGGTGGATTGGGATGCACCAAACTTGGAAGACCTGCGCAAGAAGCAGGTCCTTCGCTTCGCTCAGGATGACAAGTTTATGAGGTCGGCAGAAATTGGGTAATGCCCTCGAAAAACAGGCGGGGACATCACACCAGGACACGACGTTAGCGCTGGTCGAGAAGGTGGATGGTTTCTAGGATCGTGTCGCCTACGATTCCCAGGCTCTTGGGACTTAGCTTGTCCATGGTGTCTTGCGCGGTGTGGTGGAAGACGTTGTTGTAACCGTAATCGAGGTCGATGACGTCGGCACAGGCGACACCGCGGTTGAAGAAAGGAATGTGGTCGTCTTCGATTGGACCCTCTTGGGCGTAGAAATGGGACTGGTAGCCGAGGCGCTCGGCGGCGGTGTAGATGAGATCGAGCAGCCAGGGAGTGCCCTTGGTGTTGCGTTGGATGTCAAGGTCGGCGTCGCCGATCATGTCCATTACCATGAGCGCTTTAATCTTCTTCAGGGTGCCGTCTTTCTCCCATTTTTCGGCTAGATGGCGGGAACCGTAGACGCTGTCGGTGTCAGTCCAGGTCTTAACTGCCTCCTCGCCGTCGGTCCAGACTAGCCAGACGCTGTAGCCATCCCGCTTCTTACTCGGTCCAACACCGCGCAGCCCGCCGCGCAACTGGTTGGCGAATTCGAGCAGGATGGCGGTGGAAGAGCCGCCGTCGTTGGCGCCTACGTATCCGATGTTGCGCAGCGGGTAGTTGGTGTCGTAGTGACCCATGATGACGATGATGCCGTCCTTGGCGCCGGGAAATTTGGCGATGATGTTGCGGACGGGGAACTTGCCTTCTACAGTGTCGGCGGTGAAAGCATCGTCTTCGACCTGATCGCCTTTCAGGTGGTCGAGGATGTAATGTTCCAGCTTCTTGTGATTTTCGCTGCCCATGTAGCGCGGGCCGAAGGCAGTAACCTCGCGCGTGTACTGGAAGGCGCGTTTGGCATCGATGTGGGGGAGGGGGGCAGTGTCGGGAAGGGCAGCTCCGGGCGGAGGGGACGGCGCGGTCTTGATTTGTGATGACCCATTCAAGAGCAACTTTGGCTGGGCATCCGTTCCACGCGAACAGGCAACGAGCGTGACCATTCCGAGGAGATAGAGAAACTCCTTTAACCAAAGGGGGCACAGGGAAACACGGGGGGAAGCTTTGCGGACTTCCATTCTGGTTGCGGGTCTTCTCATGGTTTTTCCTGCGATCCTCTGTGTCCCCTGTGGTTAAGATTTCTTCTCTGCACGCTTCTTGCGTTGCGTGGGATGCACGAGCCAGGCGATGCCGATGCTTAGCAGATACAAAGCGATCATGGGCGCGGCAAAGATGCACATGTTAACGATGTCGGGAGTGGGTGTGATGATGGCGGCGACGATGAAGATCCCCAGGATCGAATAACGGATGTTGCGCCACATCCAGCCGGCACTGACGATTCCCATCAGGGCCAGGAAGAAAACAACGATGGGCATCTCGAAGATCGCGCCCATACCGAGAATGATGGTCACGAACAACTGCGTGTATTCCTCGATGGTGATCATCGGCTGGAACTGTTTGCCGAAGTCAATCAGGAAGTTGAGCGCCTGGGGATAGACGACCCGGTAGCCAAAGTATCCGCCCGCCAGGAACAGGGTCACGCTGGAAAGCATGAAGGGCAGGACGTAGCGCTTCTCTCTCCGGTAAAGGCCGGGGGCGATGAACAGCCACAACTGGTAAAGCACAAACGGCGAGGCCAGGAACAGACCCGCCACACCGGCAACCTTGAGATACAGATTGAACGGATCCACGGGATTGAGATAGACCAGTTTTTCGGGCAGACCGTATTTGTGCAGCACGTCGACGATCGGACGCTGCATGATGCCGACCAGGCGCGGCGCGGAGAACCAGCAGGTGAAGAAGCCGGCAATGATGGCCAGCATGGAATAGACGATTCTCTTGCGGAGTTCCTCGAGATGGTCGAGGAAGCCCATGGTGGGCATTTTTTCGCCGACGGATTCGTCCACAGGTGCGGAGACGGCCGCTTCAGGCATCGGGCGCAACCTTCGTGGCCTCAACCTTCTTAGCTTCAACGCTCGGAGCGGGAGCAGGCTCGGGAGACGGGGCAAGCGTCTTCTCTGGGGCGGAATTTTCAGCAGCGGGAGGTTTGGTGGCAACTTCCGCAGCTTCTAGCTTTTCGGCGGGCGGGGGATTGAAGATGCGGTTGGCGAGCGATCCGAGGGGAGCCTGGAGGGGCGGCAGGATCTGCCGGCTAGGGCTGCCGCCGCTGGCGTTAGCGTTATCCAAGGAATTCATTTCAGACTCGATCTGCGAGCGGAATTCGTAGGAAGCGCGCCGGAATTCATTCAGAAAGCGCGCGATCTGGCGGCCGATCTCGGGCATTTTCTTGGGGCCGAAAAGGATCAGCGCCAGGAAAAACAGGAAGATCATCTCGCTGGAGAAGCCACCGAAATTCATAGCTCTATCATAATGCGGGATGGGGATACGGGCCACTGGCGAGTGCATTCCGGGGAAGAAACTTACAAAGCGAAATGACCCACGATTTGCCGCAGCAGCAAACAGCAGGTCATTTCCCTTCGGCTTCGCTCAGGGTCAGGATGACAAACTTAAATCGCTACCTCATTTAAACGTGTACCCAATGGAGAGCCCGAATCGGGTGGCATGCGAAGAACTGAACAGCTGGTTGTTGGTGACGAGGTAGAATTTGGCCTCGGGACGGATGAAAAAATTGCGCGCTGGATAGAGCTTGAGGCCGGCGCCGAAGTCTCCCATGAAGTGTTTGTCGCTCGAGTAGTTGGTGTAGCCATTCCCGCAAGTTTGACAGTAAATACGGGTGTCGACCGCGCCGATGCCGGCCTCAAGGTCCAGATAGGTGTGGCTGGCGAGTTTGGGCGAGTAAACCGCGTTGAAGTCCAAGAAAAGCGGACGATAAGGGGTTGGAGGGAGACTGGGGTAATTGCTCTGCGTTGCCCTCCAGTAGACTTCGGCACCGATGCCGAAATTGTGCCAAAAGAGCACGTCGCCGCTAAAGCCTGGATATGTGCCACCGGTGAGTGATGGGCCATTCGAGTTGGCTGCGGGCGCCGTCAGGGTGCTGACGCCAAATGCCAAGTCGACCTTCTGAGCCTGTGCGAAATTCGAGAAAGCTGCCACGGATGCACAAACAAAAGACAACAGAATGGCAACGCGCAATGTCCGTTTCAATCGAAACCTCCGGTGAATAGTTTGATTTTAGCAGATTGGATGCATGCGGCAGGCGCGGCGCTGCCGGCGCGAAGGAAGATTTACAAGAATTTATAGTGGCCGGAAGACCATGGAACACAAAGGGTTATCGAACGTTAGCAGTGGAAGCGCGGAAGTGCATATCTCTATGTAATGGCGAATATTCGGCGAATGTTATCGGACGGCCGACGAGGTCACGGCGGCTTAGTAAGCCAGCAGGATGCGCAGATCGCGAAGATTGTTTCCAGTGGGTCCGGTCATGATGGCATCGCCTAGCTTGTCGAACAGAGGAAAGGCATTGAAGGTCGAAAGCGCATGCTGCACGGTTTCGGCGCCGCCGGCGCGGGCATCGACGCGGGCAATGGTGCTGCTATCGACCAGGGCTCCGGCGGCGGGACTGTTGCCGTCGATGCCATCGGTGCCTGCGCTGAGCACGGTAATGTCTTGTCCCGAAATGGATTCGGCGCAAGCGAGGGCGAACTGTTGGTTGCGTCCGCCAATGCCGCCGTTGCGGACGGGAACGGTCACCTCGCCGCCGGAGATGAGGCAGACGCGTGACACGGCGCGGCGCAACTCTTGCAGACGGTTGAGCAGGTAGTCGGCGGCTCGGTCATAGGGCCAATCATCGCAGGAGTTATCGACTTCAACGGCGAAACCGGCGCGGGTAGCGGCGGCGGCCGCTTCATCGACGACCACCTGGTTCGAGAGCACGGTCCACCAACGCGCGCGGACGAATGCCGGATCGTCCGATTTGGGCGTCTCGTCGAGGGCATGCTGGCGGAAGAGATCGGCTACGGACTTCGGGAACTGGTCGATGAGATTGTATTTGGCGGCGATGCGCTCGCAGTCATGAATGGAAGTGGAATCGGGCATGGTGGGGCCGGAGGCGAGCGCATCGGGTGTAGCGTCGGGCACGTCGGAGACGAGAATCGAAACCTGCTGGGCGGGATAGGCGGCCTGGGCCAGGCGTCCGCCCTTGACGGCGGAGAGATGTTTGCGGATGGCGTTGATCTCGGCAATGGGCGCGCCGGAATTTACTAGCGTTTGGTAGGTGGCGGCGAGGTCGGACAGAGAGATGTCGTCGTCAACCGGCTTTTCTACGATGGAGGAGCCACCGCCGGAGATCATGAAGATGACGAGTGAGGTGGAGTCGAGGGACATCAGCGATTTGAGGATGGCATTGGCGGCGCTGATGGATTCGGCGGTGGGGGTGGGATGCCCTCCTTGAAAATAGCGGAAGCCTCTTACTTGGCTGGTGGGTTCGACTGACGACGCGACGATGCCTTCCAGACTGCTGCCGACTTGGGCTTCGAGAGCGGCGGCCATGGTATGCGCGGCTTTTCCGATGGAGACGACGAAAACGCGGTGGTAGGAATCGAGATCGTGGAGATCGTCGCCGATGCGCAGGACGCGGCGCTCGCAGTGCACGTTGCGGGCGAAGGCGGTTTCGATGGAGGCGTTCTTTAGCGCGGCGGTGAAGATCTCGCGGGCGACTTCGCGCATGCGGGTAAACTGCTGCGAGCGATCTGGAGCGATCTCCGCCATGCTCGAAGATTATAGAGAATGGCACTATAATCATGCGCCATGCCCGCAAAGACTAGAGTCGCCGACAAGAAACAAGAGTTCGAGCTTGCCTTTCAGGGTCTGCGAAAGATTCTGAAGCCATACGACGCGAAGCTGCGAGTGATCAAAGACCGCCCTGGCGGGTATATGAGCGAGTCGAAGTCGATCCGATATCAGGGGAAACCGGTGATGTTTGCGGCCATCACGAGCAAGAGCTACGTGGCATTTCATCTCTTTCCGGTGTACATGTTTCCGGACTTGCTGAAAGGCATTTCTCCGGAACTGAAGAAGCGTATGCAGGGGAAGACTTGCTGGAATTTCAAGAAGGCGGAGGAACTGCTGTCCGCGGAATTGGGAAGACTGGTGGACGCGAGCTTCCAGCGGTTTGTGGAATTAGGAGAGCGCGACCTGAGCCGAGAAGACGGCCAAGCGCTGTGGGGTAAACCAACAAAGAAGAATTGAATTTCAGAGAGCGGTAGTAATCTCATTCACCCACGTTGCAATGCTCTCCCGCAACTCGCGCAAGCGCCCTTCGACAAAATGATCTCCGGCTTCGAGGCGGACGAGCTTTTTGGGGTCGGCAAAGGTGTTGACTAACGCTTCGAGTTTGCCTGGAGGAGCGAATTGATCGCGCGATCCGCTGACGAAGAGTTTGGGCTTGGCGCACTCGCGCAGGAATTCGAAATCGTAAACACGCTCTTCATTGCGATCTGCTACGGCGACGGCGGGCAGGCCCAGGGCGATGAGCGCGCTTACACGGGGGTCGGAGTAGGAGGCGCGCAATCCTACGGCGGCGCCGAAAGAAAAGCCGGCGAAGATCACGGGCAGCGTGAATTCGCGTTCGAGCCAATCGAGGGCAACGCGCACGTCTTCGACTTCGCCGATGCCGTTGGCGTGTTCGCCTTCGCTCAGGCCAGTGCCGCGGAAGTTGAAGCGGAGCACGGGGAATCCGAAGCTGTTGAGCGCTTTCATGGTGTGGAAGACTACTTTGTTGTGGAGCGTTCCACCGTAGAGTGGATGCGGATGGCAGACCACGGCAGCGTGCGTCGCGTTCGGCGATCCGGCGTTGAGCAGAGCTTCCAGACGTCCGGCGGGGCCGGCTAAGAAGATCGAGCGGATGGCGGAAGTTTCGGGAAGCACTAAATCAGGGTACAACAGCGCATGGCGGATAGTGGTTAGTGAATAGGAAACACGCTCACGATTCACTATTCACTATCCACCATCCACTGTTACTCTTTCCCTGCATGGACCTGTTTGCGCTCACTCGCCGGCTGATCGACATTGAATCCGTCACTCCCAATGAAAGCGCGGTGGGAGATTTTCTTTGCGACGAACTGCGGCGGCGCGGGTTGGACGCTCGGAAAATGCTGGTCGAGGGTGTGCGCGCGAATGTGCTGGCTACCTGGCCGGGGCATGCTCGTCCGGAGATTGTTTTTTCCACGCACATGGATACGGTGCCGCCGTTCATCACCTCGTCAGAAGACGCCGGGTGCATTTACGGACGCGGCTCGTGCGACGCCAAGGGGATTATTGCGGCGCAGATTATGGCGTCGGAGAAGTTGCGCGGGGCGGGCGTTTTCATCGGGCTGCTGTTTCTGGTGGGCGAGGAGCGGGACTCGATCGGCGCGAAGGTGGCCAATCAGCATCCGATAGGCGCGCGCTTCATGATTAACGGCGAGCCCACGGAAAACAAACTGGCGCTGGCTAGCAAAGGTGCCCTGAACGTGGAACTGGTAGCGCGCGGAAGGATGGCGCACTCGGCGTATCCGGAACTGGGCGAGTCGGCGATCGACAAGCTGGTGGAAGCGCTGCACCGGTTGCACACGATGAAGCTTCCCTCAGACCCTGAGGCCGGCGCTTGCACGAAGAATGTCGGTTCAATTCAAGGCGGGCGCGCTCCGAATGTGATTTCCGATTTTGCCATGGCTGAACTTTTCTATCGCCTGGTGGGCCCGGCGGATGCATTGCGCCGCGAGATCACAGATGCCGTCGGGGAACTCGCCGAGGTTCGCTTCACGCGCGAGACTCCGTTCCTGCGGCTGCGCAGGCTCGACGGGCTGCCGACGATGGTCGCGGCTTTTACGACCGATGTTCCTTCGCTGACGAACTGGGGCGAACCGCTGCTGCTGGGGCCGGGCTCGATCCACGTGGCGCATACGGAGGGCGAGTTTGTAGAGAAAGCGCAACTGGTGGAGGCCGTGGAGATTTATTGTTCGATGGCGAAGAAACTCAGCTCTTAGCTCCGGCGACGAACCCACGTCTCGCAAACCGCGAGACCTGGGGCACCCGCCGATCCCATGCCTCGAAGCGGTCCCCTTCTTGCCCCCTGTCGCGATAGACTCTCCTGATGACCACCGGCTCACACAACTCCCTGGCGCGCGCTTCTTCTTCCTATTTGCGTTCCGCCATGCATCAGCCTATCCAGTGGCATGAGTTTGGGGAGGAGGCTTTTGCGGCGGCTCGGGCGGCCAACAAGCCTGTGCTTTTGGATATTGGGGCGGTCTGGTGCCACTGGTGTCACGTGATGGATCGCGAGTCTTACGACGATGCCGAGGTGGCAGCTATCGTCAACGAGCATTACATCGCGGTGAAGGTAGATCGGGACGAGCGTCCGGATATTGACAGCCGGTATCAGCTGGCGGTGAATGCGCTTACGGGACAGGGCGGGTGGCCGCTTACGGCGTTTCTTACTCCTGATGGCAAGCCATTTTATGGGGGGACTTACTTTCCTCCGGCGGACTCGTACGGGCGGCCTAGTTTTAAGCGCGTGCTGCTTTCGATTGCTGCGGCCTATCGCGACAAGCATGGCGAGGTCCTGGAGCAGGCGCAGATGGTCGAAAGCGCGATCGCGCGGACGGAGTCTTTTTCTTCGGGCGGCGGGAGAGTATCAGCTGCAGTGATTGACGTGATTCTGGAATCCGCGCGGAAGATGTTTGACGAGGTTAACGGCGGATTTGGATCTGCACCCAAGTTTCCACATCCGGCAGCGCTCGATCTGGTGATAGATCAGTTTGTGCGCACGAAGGATGACGGACTGCGCACTATCTTCGTTCACACGCTGGTGAAAATGGCGCGGGGCGGTGTCTACGACCAGTTGGCGGGCGGCTTTCATCGCTACTCGGTCGACGAACGCTGGATCGTGCCGCACTTCGAGAAGATGTGCTACGACAATTCCGAGTTACTGAAGAACTATGTGCACGCTTGCCAGGCGACGGGGGATGAGTCCTTCGCTGGAGTGGCGCGCGACATTATTCGCTGGATGGATGAGTGGCTCAGCGACCGCGCCCACGGCGGTTTTTACGCTTCGCAAGACGCCGATTATTCGATGGAGGATGACGGCGATTACTTCACCTGGACTTTGGCGGAAGTGAGAGCGGCATTGAACGAAGATGAGTTTGCGGTGGCAACCCTTTACTACGACGTTCAGGAAGCCGGGGACATGCATCACAATCCGGCAAAGAATGTGCTCTGCGTCAGCAGTTCGGTGGGGGAAATTGCGCGGCGGCTTAGCATTCCGGAAGAGCGGGCGGGTGCGCTGCTGGCCGCCGCTCAGAAAAAGATGTATGCGGCGCGGTTGCTGCGCCCAACGCCGTATGTGGACAAGACAGTTTACGCGGGCTGGAACGCCATGTGCGTTTCGGCTTATCTGGAGGCGGCCAAGGTGCTTGATCTGGCGGAGGCGCGCCACTTTGCTTTGCGCTCACTGGATCGGCTGCTGGCGGAAGGATGGAAGGGCAGCTCAAATTCAACAGCAGCGGGCGAGGGCCCCTTCGACTCTCGCTCAGGGCAGGTCCGCTCCACGCTACGGCATGTGATTGCTTATTCAGATCCGAAAGCGGAGCGGCGCGAAAGTTCTGGCGTGCTGGATGACTATGCATTCGCGGTGATTGCTTGTCTCGACGCATACGAGGCTACGGCGGACTTGAGCTACTTTCGTTTTGCGCGGTCGATCGGCGAGGCGATGGTGGCGGGGTTCTTCGATGCGGAGGCGGGCGGATTTTTTGATACGCGCGGGATGGCGGGCGAGAAGACTGCACTCGGAATTCTGGGAACGCGGCGAAAGCCGTTTCAGGATTCGCCGACTCCGGCGGGAAATTCGGCGGCAGCGATTGCGCTGCTGCGTCTGCATGGTTACACCAACCATGCGCCATATCGCGACCAGGCGGAGCGGACGCTGGAAGTCTGTGCAGCGGTCGCGGGACAGCACGGCATTTTTGCGGCGACCTACGGGCTGGCGGTAGTCCGGTTCATCCAGCCGCACACGCAGGTGGTGGTCGTCGGAAATGATGAAGCGGCCGCGCAGCTATATCGAGCGGCGGTGCGGCCGCTAGGCTTGACAACGGCGGCTGTGCGCTTGGACGCCGATAAGGTTGTGGCGCAGAACCTGCCGCCGGCTTTGGCGGAGACGATTCCGAATCTTCCGGCGCTGAGCGAAAGACGATCGTTCGCGGTGGTGTGTTCGGGGTTCGCTTGCCAGCCGCCGATTTTCGAGGCGCAGGAACTGGCACGGGCGTTGGGGGCGCGGTAGCTCTCGAGCAACGTGCCACACACTCAGCGACGATTTATGGATGGGCTCGCTTTAAGGCCGCAGGAGCGGCGACTGCCGGTTAAAAGGAAGCGTCTGTTCGCAAAGCAATCATATCGTGCAACGATATATTTGGCAATGTAGCGTACTCACCCACCAGGTTAGTGAAACTCCTCAGGTTTTCTCTTGGTTCGCGAAGCTGATCTGGCCGGGGCTCCGTTGCTGCCTTTGCTCCCATGAATTGCACGCCTCAGTGCCGCGATGAGGGCGGGGCCGTGCAGTCGAAGTTCTGCCCGATGGTGCAAGGAAAGCTCCCGTAACACCTTTTCTCCCTTGCGAGTCAAGGAAAGCCATACTTCGCGGCGGTCTTCACCGATGCGATGCCGCTGGACAAAGCCGCCGGCAGAGAGCCGGTTCACCAGCTCCACCGTACTGTGATGTCGAATCTGCAGCCGCTCGGCCAACTCGCCTATCCGTGGGCGCACCCTTCCAGGTAGCCCCTTCAAAGCAAGCATGAGCTGATGCTGGTGAGGCTCAAGACCGGCCATGCGGGAGGCTTGCTCACTGAAGTGAAGAAACCGGCGGATCTGATAACGCAATTCCGCCAGTGATTCGTAGTCCGCCAGCGTAAGGGTCCTTTCCATGCAACCAAGTATATCGTTTTAAGACCATTGGGCGGAATCGGAACTGGCAGGCATCCGCTATCATTTCTGCCCGGTTCGGGTTTGCCTTCGCTGGCCGCGATGAAATCCATAAGTCTTTAGGTAGGTATCTTCATCGTCGTTCTTCCCGTCCGGGTTAGGCTTTTTCAAGTGTGAGTTCCATGTCAGCCAATAACTTGTCATATCGTGTCGCGATACAATAATGTCGTGGCGATAAGGATTGCTGCTCGTGAGGTTGCTTGAACAGGCGGCCCAGCAACGAGCTAGGGAGTCAGGCGCAGGAGGGGCAGCACTGATGCATGCCATGGATGCGCTTCTGGGTTGCAGACGGAAATCACGAGAGTAAACAAGGGCGCGCTGTATGAGCAGACGAAGAGGCGTTAGAACAATCGTGGACAAGGACAGCAAAACAGAATTACGGACCGACACGGCGGTTATCAACAAACCGGACCGTAACGATGAGTTGGGAGATTTCACAACGACGTGGCGGGTCGTTCCCATCTCCTTATTGGCCACGGTGATTGGTGTGGTCTGCGCATTTGTCGCATTGGCGCTACTCCGCTTAATCGGGTTGTTCACCAATCTGTTCTATTTTGGCCGGTGGAACACAGCGATGGTTTCGCCGGCCGGCAACCATCTTGGCATATACAGCGTTCTCGTCCCCATCGCTGGCGCGCTGATCATTGGCGCCATGGCGAGGTACGGTTCCGAGCGGATCCGAGGGCATGGCATACCCGAGGCGATTGAGTCCATCCTGCTGAACGGCAGCCGAATTGAACCCAAAGTCGCGATTCTCAAACCACTCTCCTCGGCAATCTCAATCGGCTCGGGCGGCCCGTTCGGCGCAGAAGGCCCGATTATCATGACGGGCGGAGCCGTGGGCTCGATGATCGCCCAACTGTTTCACCTGACGAGCGCGGAGCGCAAAACGCTTCTTGTGGCAGGCGCTGCTGGAGGAATGTCCGCAACCTTTGCTTCGCCGGTCGCCGCGGTGCTACTGGCCGTCGAGTTGCTGCTCTTTGAATGGAAACCGCGAAGCCTGATTCCGGTGGCATTGGCCAGTGCAATGGCTGCGGTCGTACGAAGGTATATCTTGGGCTTCGGCCCGCTGTTTCCCGTGCCGGTCCACCCATTGTTCATTGGGCCAAAGGGACTGCTCGGATGCGCCCTAGTTGGTCTGTTGGCGGGAGCCCTGTCAGCCCTGCTGACACTATCGGTATACGCGGCTGAGGACGCTTTCCAGCGGCTGAAGATCCACTGGATGTGGTGGCCGGCCATAGGTGGGTTGGTTATCGGCTTGGGAGGGCTCGTTTTCCCGCAAGCACTGGGCGTTGGTTACGACACCATTGGTGCGTTGCTTCAGGGGAACGTCACCACACGGGTAATTCTCGGAGTCTTGCTTGTCAAATGGTTCATCTGGGCAGTATCGCTCGGCTCCGGCACATCGGGCGGCGTTCTGGCCCCGCTGCTGATGATGGGAGGCGCACTTGGCGGCCTCGAAGCAATGTTTCTTCCCAATGAAGGCGCCGGCTTCTGGCCCCTGATCAGCATGGGTGCCATTCTTGGCGGCACTATGCGCGCTCCGTTTACGAGCATTGTTTTCGCCTTTGAGCTGACGCATGACGCAAATGTGTTCTTGCCTTTGCTGGTGGGTAGTGTGATCGCCCACGGTTTCACGGTCTTGACGCTGCGGCGGTCCATCTTAACCGAGAAAGTTGCCCGGCGCGGCTACCACCTCAGCCGCGAGTACGCGGTCGATCCGCTGGAAATTCTTTTTGTACGCGAAGTCATGCGAACGAAGGTTGCGGTATTGCCAGCCGCGAGTACGCTAGGTGAGATATGGCACTCGTTGCGGGTGGATCACGGCCAGAAGCAGCGTTTGCTGCCTGTCGTGAACGCAGAAGGACAGCTTGTCGGAGTAGTGACACGCGGGGATATCGTCGAGCGGATGGAGCAGAACGGGGATGCAGCCCTAAGATGGCCGATCGGTGATCTGGTGCGAACGAGCGCGGTCGAGGCCTATCCAGACGAACCGCTGCGGGTGGTCGTATATCGCATGGTGGAAAAGGGTTGCACGCGAATGCCGGTCCTGGAGCGTGGCACGAGAAAATTTCTGGGTTTGGTATCGCTCAATGACTTGCTGAAGGCTCGCTCGTTGCACTTGGAGGAAGAGAGCCACCGCGAACGAAGTCTCAAGTTTAGATAGGCTCTGTTGAAGTGGCACTATCCGGGTGCATTGTGCTGCTCACACTCTGCCCTTCTTCCCTTCTGACCCTGAAGTTACCTGCCTGGGCTGCCGATGGAACTAGAAGGCAGCGCGGCCGGCCATGTTCCCTAACCTTCTCGATAATCCGAAGCTGTTCCGGCATGTGCTGGAAGACTTGCCGGCGGGGATTTACCTCGTCGACCGGGAACTGCGGATTCGTTTTTGGAACCGTCGCGGAGAACACCTCACGGGACATCTGGGGCAGGAAGTGGTGGGACATTTCCTAGAAGACATTGTGCAGGCCTGCGACCGGTGGGGCCACCGCTCGATAGGCGAACACTGCCCGGTGACGATCACCCTGCGGCAGGGGCTGCCGCAGCATTGCATCGCTTACTACCTGCCACAAGAATGGGCATCGAGTGGCGTTGAAGATCCGCACGCTGGCAGTACTTGGACAGGGAGAAGTGATCGAGGGAGCGGCGGTTTTGTTAGAAGAAGCGATTCTGTACAGCCAGGACTTGTCCGGGTCGCCGATGTACGGATGCCTGGACGCGACCACGGGGATTCCTTCACACCGTCTGACGCGAGCGGTGTTGAATGAATGCATAGCAGGAATGAAGGAATCGCATCACGGCTTTGGGGTGCTGCGGATTCGGGTGCTGGGACTGGAGGAGTTTCACGCCAAGCACGGCCCGCAGTCGGTTGTGCCGTTTCTGCGCACAGCGGCGCAAACGCTGCGACACAGTCTGGACGCAGAAAATTTTCTGGGATGCTGGGGAGAGAACGAGTTTCTGGCAGTGCTGCCGACGGCGAGTCCGGTGACGGTGGCGACGACGGCGGAAACGGTATGGAACCTGCTCTGTCATTCGGAAGTGTTGTGGTGGGGCGACCGTTTTCCGATTGCGAGCGAGGTGGCCTGCGCCATGGCCATGGTGGGCAGCGACCTGGAATCCCTTCTCGAAGAGATGAAGCCTTCGCACTCGAGTGCGACGGCAAAGGTGGCAGCCGCGGGCGCCGCCAACGATTCTGAACATTTGCGAGGATGAGGCTTGGATGTTTTCGATCATTGGGATCGTAGTGGTTTTCGGCTGCATCGTAGCGGGCTACCTGATGGAGCACGGCAATATCAGGGTGCTGCTGCAACCGGCGGAACTGCTCATCATCGGCGGGGCGGCGGCGGGCACGGTGCTGGTCTCGAATCCAGTACACACGCTGAAGAAGATGATGAGCGGAGTGATTGGGGTATTTGGGTCCTCGAAGTACAGTACCGAGCGCTACGTTGATTCACTGAAGATGTTGTACGAATTGCTGCAAAAGGCACGCAAGGAGGGTCTGGTGGCGCTGGAGTCGGGCATTGAGGAGCCGGGCAAGAGCCCCCTGTTCTCCAAATACAAAGATTTCGGGAAGGATCACCATGCCGTCGATTTCGTCTGCGACACGATGCGCATGGCGGTGAGCGGCGGAGTGGAAGTCTTCGATCTGGATCAGATGCTGGAGATGGACATGGATGTGCATCATCACGAGGCCAGCGAACCGGTGACGTCGTTGAGCACGGTGGCGGATTCGCTGCCCGGGCTGGGCATTGTGGCGGCGGTGCTGGGGGTGGTGATCACGATGAGTGCGATGGGCGGACCTCCGGAAGAAATTGGAAAGAAAGTGGCAGCGGCGCTGGTGGGAACGTTTCTGGGCGTTCTGTTGTGCTAAGGACTGGTGGGACCGTTGGCGTCGCGTATGGGCAAGATGGCAGACGAGGAACATGCGTTCCTGCTGGTATTGCGGGTAACTATGATTGCCTTTTTGAAAGGTGTAGCCCCGATCATGGCGGTTGAGATCGGCCGGCGGACGGTCCCCGGGCATGTGCGTCCTGGATTCAAGGCGGTCGAAGAGGCTTGCCGCGGGGCCAGAGACGAAGCAAAGGCAGCAGCAGATGCGGCGACGGCACCAGATGCGGCGGCGACTGGCGCGGCCGCGGGATAGGCAGCGTCATGCCGACACCGCCCATCATCATCATCATCAGAAGAAAAGGAGGCCATGGCGGCCACCACGGCGGCGCGTGGAAGGTTGCCTATGCCGACTTTGTCACGGCCATGATGGCGCTGTTCATCGTGTTGTGGCTGATGAACAGCAGCAAGCCGATTCAGGTGGCAATTAGCGGGTACTTCAAAGACCCCAGCGGAATCGGGAAAGAGACTGGAAGCAGTCTGAGCGGAACCGGTGAGAGTGTGCAACCGGGCAAGCAGGACATGGCGAAGCTCAAAGAGGAATTGCAAAAGAGTATCCAGGGCATCAACGACTTCGCTAAGCTGAAAAACAATATCGAGATCACGGTGACGGCGGAAGGACTGCGCATCGAGTTGCTGGAAGCGGAAAGGGAACGTTCTTCGAGAGCGGGAGTTCGGCGCTCAACAAGAGCGGGCAGGAGATTGTGGCGCTGCTGGCGGCGGAATTAGGAAAAGTTCCCAACCGCGTTTCGATTGAGGGACACACGGACGCCAAACCTTATACCGGCAAGAGCAGCTACAGCAACTGGGAACTGTCGGCGGATCGGGCAAACGCGGCGCGGCGACTGATGCAGCAGTCGGGATTGCGGGGCGACCAGATCTCGCAAGTTCGGGGCTTTGCAGATCAGCGCCTGCGCAACGCAAAGGATCCGCCGGACCCTTCGAACCGGCGCATTTCGATCATCGTGCAGTACCTCACCGGCGAAGGGAAAGCTGCTGGAGGAGATGGGAAGGAATCGGGAGAGGGGAACGTGCCAGCGACGGGGGCGAAGGCGGAATCTGAAGCCGCGGGGGGAAAAGACGGGAAGTGACGACCACAGCGATCAACCCGGAAGAGCACGTGAATCGGCAGCGGACCTCAGCGGCTAAAGCCGACTCTAGAAACAAGCCAGTTATCGCAGCGGTGAACCGCTGCGCCACCCAAAAACAAGTGCAACATCGTGTTTTTCCGCAGCCAGTCCCGCCAAATGGTAAGCCTATCCGGCGTCTGGCGTGGAATGCAGGTAGGCGCGCATCATGCGTACTTCATCGTCTTTTTCGTCGAGGTCGTGGAGAAGCATGTCGCGCAAGGAAACGACGCCCTTGAGTTCGCGTCCAGCGCAGACCGGCAGATGCCTGAAACTATGGCGCTTCATCAGGGTCATGCAGGTCTCCAGGGGATCGTCGGGCGCGACGGTCAGAGGGTCTTCGGTCATGACCTGGCTGACCGGGGTTTGGGCGGGGTCCTTGCCGGCGACCACTACCCGGATCATCAGGTCGCGTTCGGAGAAAATGCCGACCATCCGGCCATCCTGCAGAACCGGTACGGCGCCAATGTTGTGCTCCACCATCAGGCTGGCAACTTCAAGCACAGTCTGATGGGCATCGGCGGATATGGTCACTTGATTCCTCAGCAGATCGCGGATAAACATTTGCACCTCCCGTGGAGTTGCGCTGGGATAATTGTGCCCGGCGAACAGCTTCTAATGATCTTGAATGAAGGCCGCAAATGCAGACTTATGTTTGAACCTAGGGGCGCAGTATATGTCGAAATTTGGCGGAGGGGAAGAAAAAAATGAAGCTGGATGGGTGGGCCCACGGTGAGGGTACGCCTGGTTCCCTGAGGAATTTCCCCCAGTTGCCTTCCCCGTCCCGCGGGATTACTATTTTCCCAATTCATTTCACCTCGGCGGAATTCTCTCACTCGATCTTGTACCAAGGAGGATGTATGGGCATTGCAATTTCCCCAATGCAGATTGATTCGCGCGTCGGCGACTTTCTCGGGAAGCCGCGCAAAATGCTGATCGACGGCAAGTGGGTGAATGCCGCGTCGGGCAAAACTTTCCCAACCTACAACCCGGCTACTGGTGAAGTTCTGGCGCAGGTCGCGGAAGGCGACCGGCAGGATATTGACTTGGCCGTGAAGGCCGCGCGCAAGGCGTTCGACAGCGGTCCCTGGTCGCGCATGACAGCCTCCGACCGCGGCAAGCTGGTGTGGAGGCTGGCCGACCTGCTGGAAGAGCATCTGGAAGAATTCGCAACGTTAGAGACGCTGGATAACGGCAAGCCGCTTACGGTGGCGCGGGCCGCCGATGTTCCGCTGGCCGTCGATATGTTTCGCTACATGGCGGGATGGGCGACCAAGCTCGAAGGCACCACCATTCCGCTCTCGGTGATGTATACGCCCGGCGTGAACTACCACGCCTACACGCTGCGCGAGCCGGTCGGCGTGGTGGGACAGATTATTCCGTGGAATTTCCCGCTGCTGATGGCGGCGTGGAAGCTGGCGCCGGCGCTGGCCTCGGGATGCACTGTGGTATTGAAACCGGCCGAACAAACGCCGCTTTCCGCGCTGCGTTTGGGCGAGCTGATCATGGAAGCTGGATTCCCGGATGGGGTGGTCAACATCGTCCCGGGCTATGGCGAGACGGCGGGTGCTGCTCTGGCAGCGCACGATCTGGTCGATAAAATTGCGTTTACCGGATCGACTGAAGTGGGCAAGCTGATTGTCCACGCGGCCACGGGAAATCTGAAGAAGGTTTCGCTCGAACTGGGCGGAAAATCGCCGAATGTCGTGTTCAAAGACGCCGACCTGGACGCGGCGATTGGCGGTGCGGCCAGCGCCATCTTTTTCAATCACGGACAATGTTGTTGCGCCGGGTCGCGCCTGTATGTGGAGCGGCCGGTCTTCGATCGCGTGGTCGAAGGTGTGGCGGCAAGGGCGAAGAAAATCAAGGTGGGTCCGGGGCTAGATCCGACGACCCACATGGGGCCGCTGGTTTCGGAGGAGCAGTTGCAACGCGTCTGCAATTACCTCGAAATTGGAATGGCCGAAGGCGCCAAGGCGGCGTCAGGCGGACGCAAGATTGATGGCCCAGGGTACTTCGTCGAGCCTACCGTGTTGGTCGAGACCACGGACTACATGAAGGTGGTGCAGGAAGAAATCTTCGGGCCGGTGGTGGCGGCGATTCCGTTCGACAATCCGGAAGAGCTATTGTCTCGGGCCAACGATTCGGTGTACGGACTGGCGGCGGGAATCTGGACTCACGACATTTCAAAAGCGCACCGCACGGCGGCGTTGCTGCGGGCGGGGACGGTCTGGATCAATTGCTACAACATTTTCGACGCGGCGCTCCCGTTTGGCGGGTATAAGCAGTCTGGGTGGGGACGCGAGATGGGCAAAGACGTCCTCGCGCTTTACACGCAGACTAAGGCGGTGTGCACGAGACTGTAGGCGGTCTTTAACCACAATCCCATCAGGCCACAAGAAATATATTCGGCCTGATGGGATTTTTTTTGAGAAACTGATGCCTGAGAGAGACCTGACAGGTAAACGATACCTAGCAACAGAAGGCAGTCTTAATGGAGGCGGTTCGATCCAAGTCCAAATGACTGGTTCTACTGTTTCGCATCGGGCGCTTTCGTTTCCGCCGGTTTGGTTTCAGGTTTCGCCTCTTCGTTCAGGATACGCAGCTTTTGCTCGGAGCCATTCGACAAAGGTATGTGAGCTGATCCCTTCTCAACCCGGAAATTGATCACGTCACCGATTTGCATCGGTTTGTCCCCGCCGCATTCCTTTCCTGTGACACCAAACATGGGCGTCTTGCCACAATCCAACTCGTAGATCTTTGTGTCCGTTTCGATCTTGTACGTGTGACTGTATACCGAATAGCTGCCCCCACCCATACCATTGCCCGTCTTGGGGTGGTTTTTCGTATGCTCATTCTGACCGATGCCAATGACTTTCCCCGATTCTGGGTACGTCTTGGGTTCCTTTGCGGCCGCAGTTCCGGACAAAACAACCAGAGTGAAAATGAACGGAGCAAGCAGATAGAGTGATGCCCTGCAGCGTTCTTTGCTATGAGGCATGGGAGACCCCTCCTTGGGGGGCAAGGTTACTAGGGTTTCAAGAGAATGCATCACTCACAGCGATGCAAATATGACGCAAGGGACTGAACATCGTACATCGGAGAACGACAATCCACAATGCAGGGAATTTGGAGGCGCGGGTGAGAATCGAACTCACGATAGAGGTTTTGCAGACCTCGGCCTTACCACTTGGCTACCGCGCCGGATAACGCTAACTAGGACGCTAAAACGAAAAGCCCGCGCCAAGGCAGGGCTTCGA
>Ga0326727_10000864_pt1 | contig 118977 bp, 101 predicted proteins | sample MB2enrmetagenome_FD_207643 | JGI IMG/M metagenome (GOLD analysis project Ga0326727, IMG submission 207643) | Lab enriched peat soil microbial communities from McLean, Ithaca, NY, United States - MB29MY | ecosystem: Environmental > Terrestrial > Soil > Wetlands > Peat | place: USA: New York... | reverse complement strand
GGAACTTGAGATTCGCGCGCCCCTCGCCCCGCTGCGGGGTCCTCTCCAACTCTCGCCGCCAGTTTTGAAACGGCCTCAAGGGGGCGAGGGAGCAAGTTCAACTCTCCCCTCGCCCCCTTGGGGGAGAGGGTGGACCGCCGCCGGCGTTCTTTCCAGCCGGGGCGGGACGGGTGAGGGGGTCAAATAGAAACGAGCCGCCATGTTCAAATCTCTCATCGCCTTTTGCTTGAGCCGCCGCCCGATTGTGTTGTTGGGCGTGGTGTTGTTTATCCTCGCCGGGTTTATTGCCTTCAAAATGCTCAATATTGAGGCATATCCCAACCCCACGCCCGTGATCCTGGAAATTACCGCCCAGGCGCCGGGCCTCTCGGCCGAGGAGATGGAACGTTACTACACCATTCCCATGGAGATAGGGCTCTACACCACGCCCGGCATCAGTGTTATCCGTTCGACCTCGTTCTATGGATTGTCCTTTGTGCGCGTCAACTTCAAATATGGGGTGGACTACTACTTCGCTTACGCCCAGGCCTCGGTGGCGCTCCAGCAGAACGTCAGCCTGCCCGGCGGTCTGGTGCCCACCATCCAGGCCAACAGCTCGACCGGGGAAATCTATCGGTATGAGGTCACCGGTCCCAGGCATTTCGGCATCACCAATCTGCGCACGGTCCAGGATTGGATCGTGGCGCGCCGTCTCCTGACCATTCCCGGCATCGCCGCCATCAACAGTTGGGGCGGCCCCACCAAGGAATTTGAAGTCTCGGTGGACCCGCACAAGCTCGAGGCCTACAGCGTCACCGTGCCCCAAATCCTCACCGCGCTGGGCAACGCCAACGTTAACGTCGGCGGGCGCGAAATCCAAATTGGCCAGCAGTCCATCAATATCCGCGGCGTTGGCCTGATTGATGATGGCGGCAATGATGATTTGCGGCAGGGTTACAAGGTCGACGACATCCAGAATATTGTTCTCGCCCAGTCGAACGGTGTCCCGGTGTTGGTCCGGGATGTCGCCAACGTGTCCGTCGGGTTTCGGCCCCGGCTCGGCATTCTGGGCAAGGACAACCGGGACGATGTGGTGGGATCGATCGTGGTGATGAGGCGAACGGAAAAAACCTCGGACATGATTCCCAAAGTCAAAGAGGCCATTGACAAGCTGAATCACGACGGATCTCTGCCGCCGGGAGTCAAGGTCGTTCCCTATTACGACCGCTCCTCGTTGATCGCCATCACCACGCACACGGTTCTGCACAACCTGATTTTCGGATGCCTGCTGGTCTTCCTGATCCAATGGATATTCCTGGGTAGTCTCCGCAGCGCCACCATCGTGGGCTTGAACATCCCCTTCGCGCTGTTCTTCGCCACCATTCTCCTGGTGATGCAGGGCGAAAGCGCCAACTTGCTGTCGGTGGGTGCGGTGGATTTCGGCATCATCGTGGATTCGGCCGTGATCCTGGTGGAGAATATCTTCAAGAATTTTCAGCACGACGCGGAAGAGAGACACAGTCTGCTCCAGCATCTGGCGGAGGGATATTGGGGGCCCGACCCAACACGATCCGCGGAAGAGCCCACGCCCGCGCACGGATGGACGGACCGACTGCGACTGATTCTGATCAGCGCCATGCAGGTGGACAAAGCGGTGCTGTTTTCGGCGCTCATCACGGTGGCCGGTTTCCTACCCTTGTTCACCATGCAGGGAGTCGAGGGTCAAATCTTCGGCCCCATGGCGCGCACTTACGGCTACGCCCTGATCGGGGCATTGATCGCCACGTTCACCGTCACGCCCGTCATCGCCTCCTTCCTGCTCCCCGAGAAGGTGAAAGAAGCCGAAACGTTCGTCGTCCGCCTGTTGCACCGTATCTACAATCCCGCCCTGCGTTTTTCCCTGAATAACCGCTTCCTCGTGGTGGGACTGGAACTTACCCTTTCTCTGGGAACCTTCATCTTTATAGCCCCGAGACTCGGGAGCGAGTTTCTTCCCCATTTGGAAGAAGGCAACTTTTGGATTCGCGCTTCCATGCCCATCACGCTCTCGCTGCGAGATGGCGAAGCGGCCACCAAGAAAATGCGCCAGATTCTGCTCCGCCACCCGGAAGTCCTTACCGTGGTTTCCCAGCATGGCCGGCCGGACGACGGCAGCGACGCCTCGCCCTTTTCCAACGTCGAGCTCTTCGCACCCCTCAAGTCTTTTGACGATTGGCCCAAAGGCTTGACCAAGGATAAGTTAACCAACCAGATTCAAGCGGAGTTTAATAACGAGCTGCCGGGGGTCATCTTCAATTTCTCCCAATACATTGAGGACAACATCGAGGAAGGGATCTCGGGCGTCAAAGGCGTCAATTCGGTCAAGGTCGTCGGCCCCAATCTGGTGACCATCACCAACCTTGCCAACCAGATCCGGGACCAGATGAGCCAGGTGCGGGGCGTCGAGGACCTCGGCATCTTCCCCGTGCTCGGACAGCCCAACTTGAACATCAAGGTGGATCGCGCCAAGGCGGCGCGCTATGGCTTGAATTCGGGTGATGTGAACCTGGTGGTGCAAGCGGCCATGGGTGGAGCCCTAGCGAGTTCGGTGCTGGAAGGCGACCGGGCGTTCGATCTGGTGGTCCGTTATACGCCGGAATACCGCGATAGCATCGAAAAAATCCGCAACATCAAAGTCGCCTATCAAACCCCCAGCGGCGCCAATGCCTATATTCCCTTGAGCGAACTGGCGACGATCACCGTGGATACGGGAGCATCCTGGGTTTATCACGAGGGGGTGCAGCGCTTCATCCCGGTCAAGTTCAGCGTTCGGGGCCGCGACCTGGGCGGCACGGTGGAGGAGGCGCAGAAGCGCATCGCCGACAACGTGAAAATGCCGCCGGGATACCGGCTGATTTGGGCGGGCGAGTTCGGAGACCTTCAGGAAGCCAAGCAACGTCTGTATGTCATTGTCCCGATCGTCTTTGTACTGATTGGCGGGATGCTCTACGGTTTTTTCAATAATTTGCGCGACTCCCTGCTGGCGCTCGCGGGCATCCCCGACGCGATCGTGGGCGGCATCCTGGCGCTCTATATCTCCGGTCTCCATTTCAGCATCTCTGCCGCCATCGGTTTCGTCTCGCTCTTCGGAGTGTCGGTCATGGACGGCATTCTGATGATCACCTTTTTCGAACACGAAAGGGAGAGAGGCTTTGCGGCCGTGGAGTCGATGTACCGCGCCGCCAGCACCCGCATGCGCCCCCTGCTGATGACGGCGCTTTCCGCCTGCATTGGCCTCTTTCCCGCCGCCATTTCCACCGGGATCGGCAGCCAGGTGCAGCGTCCGCTGGCCACGGTGATCGTGGGCGGCATGCTGGTGGGCCCCGTCATGCTGCTGCTCGCGGTGCCCGCGCTGAGAATGATCTTTATAGGCCAAGATCATAATCATGAGCACAAATCCGAGGTTCAACCAGGATGAAGACCACGTATCTCCTTTTCCTGACGATGACATTGGCGGCGTTGGCGCCAGGGCAAGTCCCCAGCCAGGCTTCTGTCACGAATCACCCGCCCAGCCGTCCGAGCCTGACCAAGGCGAATCGTCCAAAGCCGCTGGCGAATAGCCGGCAACGTCCCATGCCGGGAAATGTTCTTCATCAGCCGGGCTCAAACAAATCTGGTGGAGCGACAAGCCGCGGATTGATCCGGAACGAGACGCTCCGCAACGCCGTGCCGGTTCGAACTTCAAGTGTCGCCCAAACCACCGTGCCACCGAAAAACAATGTGCGCCATCGCAGCCCTAACCCGGCGGTCGTTACAGGATCGGTGAACTCAAATCGCAGCAATAGCGGGGCGATCGACGGAACCCGCGTGAGCCGCAAACATTAGCAGGATGGAGCCCGCTGTGCCGCGGGCGTCCCGCCCGTGCCGCAGGCATGGCCAGGATGGCCATGGCACGCTCGTATGGCGGGAGCGGGACGCTCCCGCGACAGCGGGCGGGACGCCCGCGCTACGAAGCACCGTTCAAAGGAACTGATTCTATGTTTCATACTTGCCCATCGCACCTCGCCCGCTTCATCGCAATCTCGGCCTTACTGCTCACCGCCGGTTGCGTGGTGGGGCCCAAGTTCAAAAAGCCCGCTCCTCCGGATGTCGGCGGTTATACCCCCACACCGATTACCACTACCAATAATACGCCCAACGTCATGGGGGGAGAGGCGCAGCACTTGGTGGACGGGAAAGACATTCCGGGAGAGTGGTGGGATTTGTTTCACTCGAAGCCCCTCGACGATTTGATTGAGCGCGCGCTTAAAGCCAATCCCGATCTCAAGGCAGCGCAGGCGGCTTTGTTAGTCGCGCGCGAAAATGTGCTGGCCCAACGAGGTTTCTACTATCCCAGCGTTACCGGAAGTTTTACGGTGATCCGGGCGAGGACAGCGCAGGACCTTTCGCCTGTGCTCAATGCCAACATCCAGAATTACAGCCTCTATACGCCCCAAGTGAGCGTCTCCTACGTGCCTGACGTTTTCGGTCTCAATCGACGAACCGTTGAATCGCTTCAAGCGCAGGCCCAGCAGGCGCGTTTTGTCTTGCTGGCGACGCATATTACGCTGAGCTCGAACGTCGCCGCCGCCGCCATCCAGGAGGCCTCCTTGCGGGGGCAGATGAATGCCACCGATGAGCTCATTACCATCAACACCGATATGTTGAAAATCCTGCGGGAGGAATATCATAAGGGGTATGCCAGCGAGCTCGACGTGGCCGCGCAGGAAGCTCAGCTCGCGCAAGTCGTCGCCACCATGCCCCCGCTGTTGAAGCAGTTGGCGCAACAGCGCGACCTGCTGGCGGTGCTGGCCGGCGGGTTCCCACAAAAGGACATCGCCGGGAAGTTTGAACTTTCCAGCCTGCAACTGCCGCAGGAACTGCCCCTGAGCCTTCCTTCCAAACTCGTCGAGCAGCGCCCCGACGTGCGTCAGGCGGAGGAGAACCTCCATGCCGCCAGCGCCCTCATCGGCGTAGCCATTGCCAACCGGATCCCGACGATTACCCTGAGCGCTGATGCCGGCAGCTCGCCGGATTCCATTAGCAGAATGTTCTCCGGCGGCAATGGCTTTTGGGATTTGACCGCGGGAATCACCCAACCTATCTTTGACGCCGGCACCCTGAAGCACCGCGAGCGCGCCGCCCAAGCCGCCTTCACGGAGGCCGCCGAACAATATCGCAGCACGGTGCTGACCGCCTTCCAGAACGTCGCGGATACGCTCCACGCCCTTTACCAGGATGCCGACACCTTGAAGGCCGACGACGCCGCCAAAGATGCCGCCAGCGTCACGCTGGAATTGTCGAAGAAACAGTATCAGTCCGGCTATGTCAGCTACTTGGCGTTACTAAGCGCGGAGCAAGCGTATCAGCAAGCCGTGATCAACCTGGTGCAGGCGCAAGCCAATCGTTATGCCGACACCGCCGCCTTGTTTCAGGCGCTGGGCGGCGGATGGTGGAACCGCCCGGACGTTCCTAAGAATTAAATCGAAAGGTTAAGACTCCATGACATCGAAACATGTCCGCACTCGCATTGAGGAAACCGGCATTGTCGCCGCTGTCCGCGTGTACTCGGCGGAAGATGCTATTTTCGCCGCCGAGGCGATCGTCGCGGGGGAAATTCCCGTCGTCGAGATCACCTTAACCGTGCCCCAAGCCACCCAGGTCATTGCGCTTTTGTTGAAGAAAATCCCCCATATCGTGGTGGGGGCGGGCGGAGTGATGGACACCGCCGTGGCGCGCCAGTGTCTTGACGCGGGAGCGCAATTCTTGACCAGTGACGGATTGCGTCCGGCAGTGGTCGAGTTCGCGGTAAAACAGGATGTCGTCGTGTTTGCGGGGGCGCTAACCCCCACCGAGGTGATCGCGGCGTGGGAGGCGCGCTCGGATTTCGTCAAGGTCGTTCCCTGTGCCCAAATCGGCGGTGAAATCTACATTGGATCCCTGCATAGGATGTTCCCGCACATACCGCTGATCGCCGCCGGAGGCGTGAGTCAAAAGAACGCGTCCAAATTTATCTTCGCCGGGGCCACCGCGCTCGGCGTCGGCCGTGAACTGCTCCCCCCCGAAGCGCTGCGCCTTCGCCAAGCGGGTCGGATCAGCAATTTAGCCCGGCGATTCTTGAGTCTTGTGAAATCTGGCCGGGAACATTAGGCGGCGCTGCCGGAAGACGGGACCGGGGAGTAGGAAATGCATGCCAGGGCTTTACGCGGAAAACGTGGACGCTCCAGCGAGCTGGGCGCAGACCGGGCCGTCATAACGGTTGTTGTGCTGGCCGTTACGACGGTGCTTCTGCTCATAGGGTTTGCCGGCCCATCGGTTTACTTCACCCTCCCCGGACCCACAGGATGGCTCTACATTGGCATCGTCATTATCGCCGCTGCCAGTGCCCTGCTCTGGCTCTTCTACTTTGATGCCCACCGGAAAAAGGGAAACACCTCCGGACTAAAAACGGTTAAACCAAGGTCAAGGCGAATCCCGCTTCGCTAAGTTTCCGACCGGCCCGCTTGGGTAGCGTCTCGACAATAATATGTCAAAAGGGAGGGCGTGCCGGAGATCACGGCAGGAGGTCGATCGTGGCTTCCTTGACGACCTCGTCGACCGCGGCCTCCTGCTCGGCGGTCAGCACGGGCGCGCTTTCTGCCGCCGTCAATTCGCGAACTTTCGCGGCGGCGCGTTTTTCAAACCGTTCCCGGTCCAGGCTATCGCCCACCCCCCAGGTCTTGGAGTCGAAAAATGGCGAGAGCAACTCCACATCGCGGAAGTGCGAGACAGTGTGCGGGTGATCGTAGGTGTGGCCATTGATGCCCGCCGCCTCCACGACGTCGAGTGCCAGCGTTTCCTCGTTGACCTCGATGCCCCGGATGGCGTGACGGATGTAACGGGCAATCTCATTGTCAATCACCAGTTGCTGCGGCGAGAAAGTGACGGCGTTTTCCAGATGACCCACCGTGCCGAAGCCGATGGCCCCGGACATCACGGCGACGTACATCGTCATGGCTTTCTCCACGCCCACCTGGATTCCCGGCACGCACGCGTCCGTTTTGCCGCCGTGGATTCCGGAGGGGCAGCCGTAGTACTCGGATATAAGCTGCACCCGGGCGGAGAGCAACGGCATACGCTCCGGGCCCGCGTAACCGAAGTGCATCGAGCGCATGTCGCAGTAACCGGGAGTCAGATCGAGGGTCATGGTGGCGTTGGGATCCACGCCGTACCCCAGCACCAAGCCGCCCAGAGTCTCAGCCAGCCCGACGGCGAGAACCCCGGCAGCCGTCACGGGCGCGGTGGCGCCGCCGTTCGGCATGGTGTCGAGGCTTTGGGGAAGGCCCAGTTCCAGATGGGCCAGCATCACGTCCGCCATCACCGCATCAATGCAAAGCGGGGTTCGGGCCTCGGCATACCCCACGAGAATGGGATCACGCCGATGCGCCTCGCGACCGCCGGCAACGATTTCACCGATGCGCGCGATGTAACCCACATCCCGGCGCCGGAAGGTCTCGATCCCTCCGTATTTGCGCGTGGCCTTCACCAGTTCCGCTGCCATCACCACGGGCCGAATCTCCACCGGAACATCCTGGGCGGACACCGGCAGGCCCGTGTATGCGATCTGATCCAGTTTGTCTGCCAGCTTGAGCGCCTGGCGGACATCCCGCAATGTGGCTTCGCGCCGCGGGTTCTCGCCATCCCAGATGAAGACGCAGAACCCGCCGGCGCTTACGGTGAAATCGTCATGGACTTGGAACGGCTGGGCGTCAAATCGCACCTGCGAATACCGCACCGACATCCGTTTGGGCCAGCGTCCGGGGTCGGCAAAGTTGCGGCGCATTCGCGCGACCGAGTCCTCTACCACCTCGGCGGGAAACTTTGCGATGCGACGATCCATGTCCACGCGGCAACCCGCCTCGCGGAGATATTCCAGCGCCTCGAGGTGATCGACCCACATTCCCGTGCGTTCGAGAATCTGCAACGCTGCTTTGTGGATCTCGTCCATCTCGTCGCGGCTCAAATATCGAATCGGTTCAAGGGATGATGTCTTCATATTGGCCAGGAACGCATCAACCGTCCCCATCTCTTGCAGGAACTCGAGGGGCGCCAGCGGGATTTGCAGCCATGCGGTCGGGAGTTCGATCCTCCCCCAGGCCCACCAGCGATCCCGTAGTAATCTCGCCAGGAATCGCCTATGCTCATGATCGCATCTATGCTATGTTCACAGCAAGAATTAGCGCGGCGTGGCAGCCTGGTTTCGTTGGCGCTGATGTGCACTCAATGCCCTGGATAATATCGAGCAGCGCCACAGGTGCGTGTTCTATCTTACAAATTCCTCTTAAGGAGAATTCTCATGGCCAAAATGAATGTGGCGCAAGTGACCCGGCCGGGAGGGCCGATCGAACTGGTTGAACGTGATGTCCCGCAACCAGGTTTCGGGGAAGTGCTGGTTCGCGTGCAGGCGTGTGGCATCTGTCACAGTGACATGTTCACCAAGGAGGGCTATTGGCCGGGCATCCAATACCCGCGCGTGCCGGGCCATGAAATCGCCGGGGTGGTTGAGGAGGTCGGCGCGGGGATATCCGACTGGGTGAGTGGCCAGCGGGTGGGAGTGGGATGGTATGGGGGGCACTGCGGCCATTGCCACACTTGTCGCCGTGGGGACTTCATCAACTGCCAGTACCTTCCGATCCCTGGAATTACTTACGACGGCGGCTACGGGGAATACATGGTGGCCCCCGCCGACGCCTTGGCGCTCATGCCCGAGGGCATTTCGGCGGAAGAAGCGGCCCCGTTGCTCTGTGCGGGCATCACCACGTATAACGCGCTGCGGCACAGCGGCGCGCGGCCCGGTGACCTGGTGGCGATACAAGGGGTCGGCGGGTTGGGCCACTTAGGAATTCAGTTTGCCAACAAGTTTGGATACAAGGTGGCCGCTGTCAGCCGCGGCGTGGACAACGCCGCCCTGGCGCGAAAGCTCGGCGCGCACTATTACATTGACAGTCAAGCCTCCCACCCCGCCGAGGAATTGAAGAAGTTGGGGGGAGCGCGGGTGATTCTGGCCACCGCACCCAGTGGCAAGGCTATGACCGCGCTGTTCGATGGTCTGGACACGGATGGCAAGATGGTGGTGGTGGGCGCCAGCACGGAGCCCATCCAGGTGACGCCCCTCCAGTTGATCGGTGGGCGCAAGAGCCTTCAGGGCTGGCCTGCCGGCACGTCCGCGGATTCCGAAGATACGCTCAATTTCGCCGTCCTTTCGGGAGTACGGCCCATGATCGAGAAGTTTCCCTTGGACCGTGCCAACGATGCTTACGATAGAATGATGAGCGGGAAGGCGGAGTACCGCGTGGTCCTCACCATCTCCAAGGAGTGAGCTTGAGTGACAAGCGAAAGCATAGCAGACGGCGGGAAGGCCGCAGGCATATGGACCGGAGGGTAGGCGACCGCAGGGCCGACGGCATCCCCCCCGCCCCCGATACGCCTGCCCGGCATGACACGGGTGAACGCCGGCGCAGCACCGATCAGAAGGCTTCTTCATCATCTGTAGGCACGCAATCGGCCCCGAAGTCTCCTGCCACGCCCCGTCGCTCGTGATTTGCCGTCAGGGCGGCCAATGGACTGCACCGCCCTGCGGCACATGTCTCCAAATCCAGGCCCCAATTCAAAAGCCAAATCACAAGCCTTGATGGCCCCGCTACCCTCAGGCATTATGGGCGCCGTTTTTGGGATTGCGAGCTTAGAGTGCGAACTTATCTTGACGATGGGTAAGCCACGGTCTAGACTCTTTAGTCCTTGGGAGGTGTTGCATGACAACTTCAGCTCAAACTGAGCGGATTCATAAGGCGCTAGACACATTTGTAATCGAACTCCCGTCCTGGGGGTTCTCGAATACCGGTACGCGTTTTGGAAAATTCATCCAGGCCTCCGCGGCCACGACCACGGAAGAGAAGTTGGCCGATGCGGGGCAGGTGCATCATTTCACGGGCTGTTGTCCCAGTGTGGCGACGCACGTCCTCTGGGATTTCCCGGAGGGCCTCAAGAGCACGGCGGCGGTGATGGCCTCGGCGGCGAAGGTGGGCGTTCGCCTCGGCGCGATCAACCCTAATGTTTTCCAAGACCAGATTTACAAGAATGGGTCGCTGGGAAATCCCGACCCGAAGATTCGCAAGGCCGCACTCGATCACATTCTGGAAAGCATCGAGATCGGCAAGCAGACGGGCAGCCGAGACGTCTCGCTGTGGTTCGCCGACGGTTCGAGCTATCCAGGCAGCCAGTCCATTCGCCATCGGAAGCAGTGGTTTGCCGAGGGCTTGAAAGAGACCCACGCGCACCTTTCCCCCAAGCAGCGGATGCTGGTGGAATACAAGCCTTTCGAGCCATATTTCTACCACACCGACCTGGGCGATTGGGGCATGTCGCTGCTTCTCTCCCGCCACGCCGGGCCCCAGGCAAAGGTATTGGTGGATACGGGGCACCATTATCAGGCGCAGAATATCGAACAGATTGTGGCGTGGTTGCTGAGCGAGGACATGCTGGGTGGATTCCACTTCAACGACCGCCGTTACGCGGACGACGACCTGACGCTCGGTTCCATTGACCCCTATCAGGTTTTTCGCATTTTCAATGAGGTGATCGGTTATGAAAGGGAGACCGGCAAGCCCGCCGACATCGCTTACATGATCGACCAGAGCCACAACCTCAAGAACAAGACTGAGGAAATGATCCAAACCGCCGTCACGGCGCAGGAACTTTACGCCAAAGCCGTGCTGGTCGATCACGAGAAGCTGACCCATTACCAGATGAAGGGAGCATTGATCGACGGCGAAGAATGCCTGAAGGCGGCCTTTGCCAGCGATGTGCGTCCGGCCATCAAGGAATGGCGGAAGAGCAAGGGATTGGCCGAGGATCCCCTCCACGCCTTCCGCGCCTCTGGCTACGAAGAGCGGGCGGAGAAGGAACGCGGGGCGAAGAACCGAGGGGCAGTGGCAAGCTACGCGTGAGGACCAATGGCCTTCGCGGGCCACGGATCAGCACGGGCCACCGCACGGATCAACACGCATCAACATAACCAGCAAACTGGAAGGGCAAGAAATCAAGGCGGAGAGGAGCAAATCGGACCTCTCCGCCTTGCTCCCACTCTTTCCCGGCCAAAAAAACCTCGTGTAAACGAGGTGATCGGTGGAGGCATTGCAGCAATGAACAAACCTCGAAATTTGGTGGCAGTTGATTTTGGCGCCGAGAGCGGCCGTCTGGTCCTCTGCCGTTGGAATGGCAGCGAAGGAACCCTGGAAGAGATCCATCGCTTTCCCAACGGCGCTCAGCCAGTGGACCACCACTTGGTGTGGGAGGTCGACCGTTTGTGGGAGGAAGTCCTGCGCGGCCTGTTGAAAGCGGCCACCAAAACCGATGGCCACCTCGATAGCGTGGGAGTGGATGGGTGGGGAGTTGACTACACCTTGCTGGATGCCGCCGGCAATCGCATTGGCTACCCCTATTGCTATCGCGACGCCCGTAATGTGCCCGCCATGGGAAAGACGTTTTCCAAGGTTTCCCGGGACCGCATGTATGAAATCACCGGAATTCAGTTGCTGCCCTTCAATACCGTTTACCAGTTGATGGCGCACGTCGAGGAATTCCCCCAGGAGTGGGAGCGGGCGGCCCTCTGGCTGACCCTTCCCGAATATTTCCACTACCGGCTGACGGGTGCCATCGCGGCCGAATACACGCAAGCCAGCACCACGCAGTTGCTGAACGTGCGAACGCGTTCCTGGTCCCCGGAATTGGCCTCCGCGCTGGGGCTAAGTCTGGAGAAATTCCCGCCCATCGTGCAAGCCGGCACGTTGTTGGGGAAACTGCGCCGGGAAGTCACCGAAGAAGTGGGCTTGGCGGACACCCAGGTGATTGCTCCGGCGTGCCACGATACGGGTTCGGCGGTGGCCGGCATCCCCTTCTCACATGAGGGCTCGGCCTTCATCAGCTCGGGGACCTGGTCGCTGGTGGGCACCGTCCTCCTCAATCCCGTGGTGAGCGTGACCGAGCAGGGGAAGCTCTTCACCAATGAAGGTGGCGTGGCGGGCAGCATCCGGTTCCTTCAGAACGTTATTGGCCTGTGGCTTCTCCAGGAATGCCTGCGCGAATGGAACGGTGAAGGTCGACGCCTGACCGCGGCCGATCTGGCCGGGCAATGTTTGGAAACTCCCGCCGAGGGACCGTACTTCCAAGCGGGCGCGACCACTTATCTTGCTCCCGGCAATATGGTGGATCGCATTAACGCTGGATTGCGCGCCGCCGGCTTTCCGGAGGAGAGGCGGCCGCCGGAATTGGCCGCCATCATTTTCCGCAGTCTTGCCCGCCGCTACGCGGAGGTGCTGGACGAATTGGTGAAGCTTTCGGGCAAGTCGATCCAGCGCATCTGCATCGTGGGCGGCGGCGTGAAGAATGAGGCGCTGAATCGACTGACCGAAAAGGTAACGGGTATCGAGGTCGTGCGTGGGCCGAGTGAATCCACGGCCGCAGGAAATATCGCGGTCCAAATCGCTGCCCTGGAAAATGCCGTCTCGCTCGATCAAATCCAGGCGATCAGCGCCAAGCTGAAGTTCGGGTCCACTACCTGATCCGCCTGCCTTGGGGGATCTGGCCGGGGTGCTATTCGGGTTGCGCAAGGCCCTTGGCGAGCGCGTTATCCAGCAATCCTTTCATTTCTCGCGAAGCCTTTTCCGCAAGGCGACCTTGTTCCTCACCCAGTTTCCCTTGCTGTTCGCCAAGTTTCCCCTGCTGCGCGCCCAATTCTCCTTGCTTGGCGCCGATCTCCCCTTGTCGCTCGCCGGCCTTGCCCTGGATTTCACCGAGCTTCCCCTGCAATTCTCCCAGGGCGCCCTGAAGGTCGCCTAATTCTTCCTGCGTGGCGCCATGCTTGTGGAGTTGGTCGAGTTGAGCCTGAACTTTCTGAAGTTCCGCCGTCAAATCTGGAACCTCCACACGAACCTGCTCCATCTGCCTTCCGAGCTCCTCTTCCTGGGCGCCCAGCGCCTCCTGTTGACGGCCCAACTCCTCCTGCTGCTTGCCGAGGACTTCCTGCGGCGCGAGGAGAGCCTTGGCCTGCTGAACGGTCGCGGCGTCGCGAATGATGTAGGCTTTGCGGTCGCGCCGAAACCAGATGAAGTCTGAATTGCTCGTGCGGCGCCGCGCCCGGAGGCGTTCCACCTCATAGCCATGGAACGACCCATGCATGGAGAGTGATCCGCTGGCGGAGGTGATGACCCAGTCGTCGCCCGAGTCCCTGTCGTTCCATTCGCTCTCCCCTAGCCGGGGCGGCGTGGGGGCTTTCGGGGGAGGGGCAGGAGCCGCAGCAGGGGCGGGAGCAGGGTTGGGCGCAGCCGGTGCGGCGGGCTTTGCCGGAACCGCCGGCGGAGCTTGTATTCCTGCCCAGAGAGAATCCGCGACGGGACTTATCACGGCGGCAGCCGGCACGCGCCCAGCGTCCGCGTGGAGCTTGTTCGCACGGACGGGCTCGACCGCCGCCAGCAGGTAGATCACGGGCGCGGCCAACAGGGCGAGCGCCACCCAGGCGGGTTTTCTAAGTCCCGCCGAAAGCCGTCGCCTCGAATCCAGAATCCTGTCCACTCTCTTTTGAGCCTGTTTCCCGCCGGTCATGGCCACACCCTCCCATCGGACGCGTCCCACCGCGCCCTGCAAATCGTGATAGAAACTCAGTAAGACCTCAGCGTAAAAAGTGCGGTCTGCCCCGGTGCGCAACGCCGCATCGTCACTGGCCTGCTCGGCCAGCGCGGCCAAATGCCACTCCAGCCACCAGGCCAGCGGACTGAACCAGAAAACCGCGCGGTGAATGGCCGCTAGCGCCCGGGTCAACGCGTCACGCCTCGCCACGTGTGACAACTCGTGAGCGAGCACGGCTTGTAACTTCTCTTCCCTCCAGGCGCTCCAAGTTGGTGGAAGAAGAATGATCGGGTGCCACGCCCCCAGCGTTACCGGCACGGCAATGGCCGGGGATTCGGCGAGTTCGGGCGCCGTTCCAAGCCCCCAACGGCTGGATTGCTCAAGCAGCGCCGCCCTCACCCGTCGGTCGCCGACCGGACGGCCAGAGAGCTTTACCCGCCGGCTGATGAATAAGCCCACCGCGAGCTGTGCCAGCAAGACGCCGGCGATCAGCACGTAGAGGGCGGCGAGGACAAGCGGCCAGGAAAAAGTCCAGCGGCGCGCAGCGGGTTCTGCGGAGAGAGGCCGGGCGGACGGCGTGGCCCTGGCGATGACCCGCGCCGGCAAGCTCGTGGCGACGATTCTGACGCCGACGGGCGCGGGTGGGGGCACGGTTGGCGCTGCCAGAAGAGCGGGCATGGGCAGCCGAACGGCGGGCGCCACCCAGGCCAGGAACGGCATGGCCAGCGCCGCGTAAAGCAGCGCCGTCCAGACCGCCAGGCGGATCGCGGCGTCCTTGACGCGCCCCATGGCCAGCGCCAGACCCGCCAGCGCGGCCAGCCCCAGCGCGCGCAGGGCGGGTTCAGCAAGGCACCGAAGCAGTTGCGTGCACAGATGGGAGGTGTTCATCCCTTTTCTCCTTGCCGCTGGGCCACTCGGCGGGCCAGTTGCTCCAGGTCTTTCTGCTTCAGCACATCGTTCTCAACCATCCCCACCAGCAGTTGCTCCACCGAGCCGCCGCAAAAGCGGTCGATGATGTGTTGGACGGCGCGCGCGGCAAAATGCCGGCGCGGTTGCGTAGCTTGGTAAAGAAAAGTCCGCCCTTCCACCCGGTGCTTGAGAAAACCCTTTTCTTCCAGGCGACGCAGCACCGTGCGAATGGTGGAATCTTTGAGCGGGCGCACAGGGAGCAGGGCTTCGCGGCAGGCCTCCGCCGTGGAGGGACCCCGCGGCCAGATAAATTCCATGAGGAGTTGCTCGAGTTCACCAAGCGCCCCGTCCCGTCTTTTGGGTGTGTTAAGCATCGTAGCGTTACAATGTGTAACAGATGGGAGAATGCTTGTCAAGAGAAATTTTCCGGAGGAGCGCGAGCGTCCTGCCCGCTGTGCTACGCGCGTCCTGCGCCGGAATTCAAACTTCGTAACCTGGACGGCAAGGAAATGCAACTGGCGGATTTCAAGGTCGGATCTGAAGGGGATCGGGAGCAAACGCTGCGGGACGGTTTCACGCGCGTCTTGGCGGCAAGTTACGTTCCACCAACGCCCTCGCCGGAGCCCCAGGCGACGGTTACAGCCAGCAGTAGGCCGGTGGTAGAGTGGCCCGACCCGGTCACCGCAATCGATTTCTTGCAGCGCGGATATCGGAGCCTGCAGTGCGACAGGAATTCCACCAGCGCCGCTCAGGACACCAATGCGGCGCTTCGGCTGCAACCCGATTGGGAGGCCGCCATACGCCTGCGAGCCCATGCGTCATACGATCATACGGCAAATCCTTGAGCGGCTCTTCCCCCAATGCTATGCTGTTTGATTCTCAATTCATCCCCGTCAGTCATGGGAGGTTCCCAATGCAGTTCCGGAAACTTGGTCACAGTCCGCTTAAGGTCTCGGCCCTCGGCCTGGGTTGCATGGGTATGTCGGAATTCTATGGTCCTCAACAGGAGGAGGAGTCGGTCGAGACGATCCATCGCGCTCTCGACCTCGGCGTCAATTTTCTCGATACGGCCGACGCTTATGGCCGCGGCAGCAATGAGGAATTGGTTGGCCGCGCCCTCCAAGGCCGGCGCGACCGGGTGGTGCTGGCGACGAAATTCGGCAATGTGCGCGACGCGGAGGGCCGCTTCGCCGGCGTTAATGGCCGCCCCGAGTACGTGCGCCAGGCGTGCGAAGCCAGCCTGCGCCGATTGCAGGTGGAGACGATCGACCTCTATTACCAGCACCGCGTGGACCGCACCGTGCCGATCGAAGAGACCGTGGGGGCCATGTCGCGTTTGGTCGAGGAGGGCAAGGTTCGCTTCCTGGGACTCTCCGAGGCTGCTCCCTCGACCATCCGTCGCGCGCATAGCACGCACCCCATCAGCGCCTTGCAAACGGAGTACTCGCTTTGGACCCGCGACCCCGAGGAACAACTCCTTCCCCTCTGTACGGAGCTGGGAATCACCTTTGTTGCTTACAGCCCGTTGGGCCGCGGCTTTCTGACGGGCCGGTTCAAGCGTTTCGAAGATTTGGCGCCGGAGGATTGGCGCCGCAATTCCCCGCGTTTTCAGGGGGAGAATTTCGAGCGCAACCTCGAACTGGTTCGGCGCGTCCAACAGATCGCCGCGAAAAAGGGCGCGAAGCCGTCACAACTCGCCCTGGCCTGGGTGCTGGCGCAGGGCGAAGACATTGTCCCCATCCCTGGCACCGCCAGCCGTGCGCACCTGGAAGAGAACCTGGCAGCGCTCGAACTCCCCTTGACCTCGCACGACCTGGCCCAACTTAACGAGGCCGCACCCCAGGGCGCTGCCTCCGGAGACCGTTACGCGGAAGCGGCGATGAAAGCCGTTAACGGCTGAGGAGCGGCAATGGCGGATTATGACTTCGACATGTTAGTGATCGGATCGGGACCGGCAGGGCAGCGGGCGGCGATCCAATCGGCGAAACTCGATAAGCGCACGGCGCTCATCGAACGCAAGGCGGTGATCGGCGGCGTCTGCATCAATTCCGGAACCATCCCCAGCAAGACCCTCCGCGAGGCGGTGATTTATCTTTCCGGATATCGCCTGCGAAGCCTTTACGGGGAGTCTTACACGGTCAAGCAAAACATTACCATGGATGATCTGCTTTTCCGCACGGAATATGTCATCCGCCACGAAATCGATGTGACCCGCCACCAATTGCAGCGCAACGGCGTGGAGACGATCAATGCCGAGGCGGCCTTCGCGGACCCCCACACGTTGCGTTTGACCATGGTGGACCATTCCGGCGAGCGCACCGTGACCGCTGCCCATGTGCTTATCGCCGCCGGCACCGAAGCCACGCGCGATCCTAAGATTCCCTTCGACGGCCAGAACATTTTCGTCAGCGATGACATCTTGGGTATGAAGAAATTGCCCCGCACTCTCGCCGTGATCGGCGCCGGCGTGGTGGGCTGCGAATACGCCAGCATCTTCTCGGCGCTGGGCGTCCGGGTTACCTTGGTCGACCGCGCGCGCCGGCTCTTGCCCTTTGTCGATGCCGAGGTCGTCGAGGCGCTTGATTACCACCTGCGCGAGCACCGTATGACCCTGCGATTCTGCGAGACCGTCGGCGGCATCGAGCTTGTCCAGACCGGCGCAGACACCCGGGTAAAAATCCACCTGGCGAGCGGCAAGGAAATTGTCGCCGAGAAAGCCTTGTATAGCATTGGCCGCACCGGCGCTACCGCCAAGCTGAATCTGGAGGCGGCGGGACTTAAGGCCGATGAACGCGGGCGCCTGAAAGTGAATGAACACTACCAGACGGAAGTCCCCCATGTTTACGCCGCCGGCGACGTCATCGGCTTTCCCAGCCTGGCTTCGACCTCGCTCGAACAAGGCCGCTTGGCCGCCTGCCACGCCTTTGGGGTGGAAGCCAAAAGCACCCCCGAGCTCTTTCCCTACGGAATTTACACCATCCCGGAGATCTCCTACGTCGGCAAGAACGAGGAAGAACTGACGCAGGCGAGCGTACCCTATGAGATGGGTAAGGCCAGCTATCGGGAAATTGCCCGCGGCCAGATCATCGGCGACAGCATCGGAATGCTGAAGATTCTCTTCCACCGCGAGACCCGCGAGGTGCTGGGCGTGCACATCATCGGCGAAAGCGCTAGTGAGCTGATCCACATCGGACAGGCGGTGATGAGCTTGGGCGGAAAAATCGACTACTTTGTGAATACCGTCTTTAACTATCCCACCCTCGCCGAATGCTATAAGAATGCCGCCTTCGACGGCGTGAACCGGCTGAATGGGTGAAGCATTGTCGATTACCGATTTTCGATTGGCGATTTAAGAGCAGACGGGGAGCACCCTATGGTATCAACGGTGACGGTTTGCTTGACTGACAAGCAGAGGAAGACATTATTCAATCGCGCACGCCGGCATGGAACTAGTTTATCCGCAGAGGTGCGCAAGGCCATTGAACTTTATTTGGAGTTCGCGCCCGAGTTCGAATGCGAGAGCCTGGACTTGCTCGCCAGGGAGGCAAAGGCTTCCATGGATCGGAGCATCGCCACGTTGGACGAAGCCATTGCATCCTGTCACTTGCCTCCATTATGAGGTGGAAGAGAATTCACAACTCTCGCGATAGCTATCTTCGTTTCTAGTCCCTCTAAAGGGAGGGCCGACGGAAAAACGCCTAACGCTCTTGCGAACTCATACATCGCGTCGGCAAGCTTGAGCGCACGCTGGGGCTCCAAACGTTCGCGGAGAGGCCCCTGCGCTTCCCATGCTTCCCAATATGCTATGTCCTTGATCATCGAAAGAAGGTTAACAGACTCACCGCGGGGCCTCAAGTGGGGATTGGCTGGGTAGTGGCGTCATTTGAGAAACACGGGAGGTTCGTCACTATATTTTGCAATCTTAATAAGTTTATGAATTGAATTATTCTTTGGGTTTTAGTGCGGCAAGAACGGCCAAAACCTGTTGAAGGACTTTGCCTGCCTTGACCATGGGTACGAGCTGCTCGTATATATCCGACACATGTTCACCCTGGCGCTTTCCCACGGCACAAATAACCACCAAATGCCGGTCAGGATATATGCGGTAGATGACACGATGAGAAGCGAACTCGTGCTTCCAATAGCAGGTCAAGTCACCACGCAACGGCGTTCCATAGCCGGAAGGATCTATTGCCAGTTTGCTCTCGAGAGTCTGCCTGAGGCGTTTCTTGATGCTTCCATCGAGCGAAGCGATATCCTGCTTAGCGTCTGAAGTGAAGGCCACGGTGTACTTGGACGCAGCCGCGCTCATTCTTTGCTGAAGACCTCTTCCATCGTATGAAGCTTGCCAGCCTCAACATCGGCATCAATCCGTTTCGCGAGCTTCCGCAGGCGGGCGGTCAGATTGCGGTCGGCAAGAATTTCGAGGGTAGCTAAAACCGACTCACGCTCGCTCATCAAAGCGTCAAGCCATTCCTTGTCAACGAGGTACTTCGACTCCTGGCGGCGGTTGACGACGAGAATTACTTTGTCCCCCTTCGCCTGCCCGGCGAAATCCTTGAAGCGTTCACGGAACTTTGTGGCCGATACTCTGGTGACCGTCTTGGCAACCCCTGAAGGCATGGTCTAAATCCTTTCGTACGTTTGGGTGAACGAAATGTACGTATTGATCTTAATCCCGGCACCTGAGATTGTCAATGAAAAGGCTCACTTGAAAAGGCTCACTTGAAAAGGCTCGCCTGGGATGGGCCCTGCCCCGCCTCCTACATGAACTTGCGTCTCTTGAACGCCGTGACATCCGCTGCGGTGAGTTCAAACCATTCGCCCTTCATCCGTTTTCCCTCGAAACGCTTATGCCAATACGCCTCGATACCACCCGGGTCGTCAGTCCGAATTACATGAATCGTCTTGACGCTTTCGGGGAGCTGAATGTCCAGCTCATACTCCCTTCGTCCGGCGGCATTGGTTTTCCCAATTTTGTAGAAACGGCCCGACTTGATGAGATAGACAAAACCGTGCTGTCCCACAGTCGCTGATTCACTGGGTTCGGGTGGATGGGCGTTGGCGTACTCCTCGCACATGCGGGCCACATCCTCATATCCACTGCGACTCCGGCAATGGTCGAGGAGAACTCTGACGAACTCTGATTTTGTGGCGCGTCCTTGGAATGTCTTGTCATTCGGAAACTCCGCATCTGTGCGAGCCTTGAGGCGGAGATCGCCTTTTGCGGGAAGTCGGCCAAGCTCCTGAGCGAGTGTTGCGTATTTGTTGAGGACTTCACTTCTATCGTATGCACCTTGCAGTTTATTTGGGGCGAAGCCAGCTTCACGGATAGCATCACTCCACCGAGGCCAATATATCCCGAACCAGTCGGATTGCTTGATTCCTGTTTCGGCAAAGAACTTTTGCTGCCCGAGCGGAATCCCACCTTTTGCCTTGGCGGTCCGCTTTATTTCCCCAAGAATGTAATCCTTGTCCATCGGAACGACCTCTACTTATACGCAGGCAATCCAGTGACGCGCTCGCCGATAATCAGCGTGTGGATGTTGTGGGTGCCCTCGTAGGTGAAGACCGATTCCAGGTTGCACATGTGGCGGAAGATCGGGTACTCATCGGCGACACCGTTCGCGCCCAGGATGTCGCGGGCGGCGCGAGCCACGTCAAGGGCTATCTTCACGTTGTTGCGCTTCAGCATGGAAACATGCGCAAAGTCAGCGAGGCCCTGGTCCTTCAGGCGGCCCACCTGGATGGCCAGCAACTGCGCCTTGGTGATTTCCGTAATCATGTCGGCGAACTTGGCTTGTACGAGTTGGTGGGTGGCGATGGGTTTGTCGTCAAATTGTTTGCGCACCTTGGCGTATTCCAGCGCCTCGTTGTAGCAGGCCATAGCGGCGCCGATGGCGCCCCAACCGATGCCGTAGCGAGCTTGCGTCAGGCAGCTCAATGGCCCCTTTAGCCCCTGCGCCTTGGGAAGCATGTTCCGCGCGGGCACGCGCACATCCTGCAACGCCAATGTGGAGGTCACCGATGCGCGCAGCGACCACTTGCCTTTGATGTCTTTGGCGGAGAAGCCCGGCGTGCCTTTTTCCACCAGGAATCCGCGGATCCCTTCGTCGGTGCGCGCCCACACCAGCGCCACGTCGGCGACGGTTCCGGAAGTAATCCAAGCTTTTTCGCCGTTCAAGATGTAATCGTCACCGTCTTTCACGCCGCGCGTCCGCATGCCCGCGGGGTTTGAGCCAAAGTCCGGTTCGGTCAATCCAAAGCAGCCGATGGCCTTTCCTTGTTGCAATGCCGGCAGCCAGCGATCTTTCTGCTCGTCAGAGCCATACGCGTGGATGGGGTACATTACCAGCGCCCCTTGCACGCTGACGAAGCTGCGCAAGCCGCTGTCGCCGCGCTCGAGCTCCTGCATGATCAGACCGTACTGCACATTTGACATGCCCGCGCAGCCGTAACCTTCCAAGTTGGCGCCGTAGAATCCCAATTCCGCCATGACCGGAACCAGGTGCAGCGGGAACTTGCCCTCGCGGTTCCAACCCTCGATGTGAGGGATGATCTCCTTCTCCACAAACTCGCGCACCATCTGGCGCACCAGCTTTTCATCGTCATTGAGCAGGGAATCGATCTCCAGGTAATCTACTCCGCGAAAGGCAACCATAGGGCCTCCTCACACGCTTTGAAAACCAGCATTCTAGTGGGCGACTGTGGGGCGGTCAAGGAGCCGACGTCCTCAGGGCCGACCTCCCTAGCGTCCTCAGCCAAGGTCCAGTCAAAGTCGCGCACGCGTACTCAGCTTGGGAATCCACCGGCGCCAGCATATAATCAAAATCGCTATGGACGAACGCACCCGGTTGACTGGAATGGTAAAGGCAGCGGGTTGAGCGGCAAAGTTGAGTCCAAGGATTTTGGACTCGGTGCTCTCCAGGTTGCCGAAACAATTCGACCCCAACGTGCTGGTAGGCTTCGAAACCGCCGACGACGCGGGAGTGTATCAACTCTCGCCTGAGCTGGCGCTGGTGCAGACCGTAGATTTCTTCACCCCCATCGTGGACGACCCTTACACCTTCGGCCAGATTGCCGCTGCCAACGCATTGAGCGATGTGTATGCCATGGGTGGGCGGCCGATTTCCGCGCTCGCCATCATCGGGTTCCCCAACACCGGCCGGGATGTGGAAATTCTCGAAAAGATTCTTCAGGGCGGCCTCGCCAAGATGCAGGAAGCGGGCTGCACGGTGATTGGCGGCCACTCGATTGGCGACGAGGAAATTAAATTTGGTTACGCGGTGACCGGCGTCATTAATCCGCAGCGCGTGCTGAAAAACGTTGGCGCGCGACCGGGCGACCGGCTGATCCTCACCAAGCGCCTGGGCACCGGGGTGATCGGCACCGCCTTGAAGAATGACCGTGCGCCGAAAGCTGCGGTGGATGCGGCGATCCTCTCCATGTGTACGCTCAACCGCGCCGGCATGGAGATCGCCTTGCCGATGGAAGTACACGCCGCCACAGACGTCACGGGATTCGGCCTGCTCGGCCACGCCCGAGAAATGGCGGTGGGCAGCCAGGTGAGCTTCGCCATCGATTCCGGGCAAATCGAGTTTCTACCGGAAGCGCTCGCGCTCTCGCGAGAGGGTTATCTTCCCGGTGGTTTGAAGCGAAACCAGGAATTCATCGGCGAATGCGTGGAGTTTGCCCCCAGCGTTCCGGAAGACGTCCGGAACCTGCTTTTCGACCCGCAGACTTCCGGCGGACTCTTGCTTTCCGTAGCTACGAAAGATGCCACGCGGCTTGTGGAATCTTTACGCGCTAACGGAGTGGGCGCGCAGCAAGTGGGGGAAGTCACCCGAAAGACTCATCCTCTCATTCTAGTGCGATGAAACCTGCATTGCACCTTCCGGCACACACGGGTTAATATTGCCACGATGAAAAAACAAATTCCTACGCAATTAATCGTCGGTTTGGGGATCTTGGTGATTGGGGGCGGAATTGTCGGAGGCGAATATTTTCTCGTGAAGTGGTATCCGAAGCACAAGGCCGCCGTTATTATGGAAACGCTCGCGCCCACCTCATACAAGAATGATGAGTTGGGAGTTGAGATGCAAGTGGCGGCAGGCATTAACGAGAAGGTAGAATCCTTCCCAGGGGGGATCCGGATTTTTTCACCGAGACTCTGGAGCACCGGACCTTCCATCACCCTCACTTCGCAGCCCAACCCTGATGGGACCACCGAGTTCACACCCCAACAGTTGGCGATTTGGGAGACCGATGGCGTGCAGCACCATCTTCCGCGCTACTCGTATGAACAAACCCGGATCAACGACCGCGACGCGGTCCTGATCTGGCAATACAAGAATCACGCGATGCTGCTTACGGCGCGAATCATTTCTCCGGCCCATATTGTGGAGGCGAACTGCGCACCCGGCAATGCTGAGGAAGATCTTTACATGCAGGCGTGTGATGAGAGTGTGCGGACGATCAAAGTAGCGGGGCCGCCATCTCCGCCACCCCCCACTCCAGGGGTTGAGGAGCTTGCTCCGAACCCGTCGCCCACGAAGCCTTAGGGGCGGCGGGCGATGTAGAGTGGTCAACTTGTCAAGGAGGGCCGGTGAATCGAGCCACATCAAAGTGGGAATCCATCGAGGGGGATCTGGCTACCCCGTTGGGATTTCGGGCGGCGGCGGTCGCGGCCGGAATCAAGAAGACACGCGATGCATTGGATCTGGCACTGATTTTCTCCGATTCGCCCGCGACAACGGCCGCCGGGGTTTTCACCACAAATCGGGTGGCGGCGGCGCCGGTTCTGCTTTCGCGGCAAAATCTGGTCGAAAGCCGGGGACGCTCGCGCGCCATTGTCGTTAATTCCGGAAATGCCAATGCCTGCACCGGTGATGCGGGGATGCATACGGCAGCGGAAACGGCCCGCGTCACGGGAGAGTTGTTGGGGATCGAACCCTCCCAAGTTCTGGTGGCATCAACGGGAGTCATTGGCGTCCAGCTCAGCGCCGACCTTATCCTTCCCCAACTCCCCCATCTGAAAGAGAGGCTCTCCAAGGAGAACGCCAAGGATGTCGCCCACGCCATCCTGACCACCGACACTGTACCCAAGACTTGCGTCGTGCGGTCGACAGCAAGCGGCACGTCGGTGCACATTGCGGGCATTGCCAAAGGGGCGGGGATGATTCATCCGCGCATGGCCACCATGCTTTCTTTCATCACCACGGACGCCTCCATGGGCGAGCGCATGTTGCACAACCTGCTCCTGAGCGCAGCAGAAGATTCCTTCAATCGCCTGACGATCGACGGCGACACCTCCACCAACGACACGCTCGTGGCGCTGGCCAGTGGCCTTTCGCGGACGGCGGTGATTCCCGGCAACGACAGCCGCGCATGGTTTCTTGAAGGCCTGACACTGGTTTGCCAGACCCTGGCGCGCATGATTGCGCGCGACGGTGAGGGTGCTTCCAAGTTGGTTACCGTGGAAGTTGTGGGAGCGCGGACTCCCCTCGATGCGGACCGCGTGGCGCGCGCTATTGCCAACTCTCCGTTGGTGAAGACGGCGCTGGCGGGCGCCGACCCCAATTGGGGCCGCATCATCTGCGCCGCGGGCTACTCGGGGGCCAAATTCGATCCCCATCAGATCGACGTGAGTGTGAACGGCCTGGTCCTTTGCCGTAAAGGCATCGATGCCGGTTTCGACGAAACGGTGGCTCACCGCGAGCTCGCGCGGAAGGAGTTATTGCTGCAAGTGGATCTCCACGCCGGAGGGGCCGCCGCCCGGATGTGGACTTGTGACTTCACGCGGGACTACATCGACATCAATTCATCGTACCGGAGCTGAAAGAAATCGGGAGATCCGGTGATCGGGAGATCGGGTGAGCAAAAGACAAGTTCCACCTCGGGGTTCTTCATTCACCTGATCGCGGGATCACCCGATCCCCCGATCGCGGGATCACCCGATTCGACGTCGATGAAGGGACGCAGGAATTTCGCGGAAGCGCGAATTTCCTCGATGCCGCCCAGTCCGTCTTCAATGGAAACCCACCCATCAAACCCCACTTCCCGCAGGGTGCGAAAGATGTGCGGGTAATCATTCATCCCTTTGCCCACCTCGCCGTGGGTCAGTATTGCCGCGTACCCCAGGGAATCCTCCACCGCCCTTAGCTCCTCGAGGGTGTGTCCGGGCTTCAGGTGCCGGTCGCTCGCGTGCATGGTCACCACGCGGCGCTTGACCTTCTCGAGCAAATCTAGTGGGTCCTCGCCGGCCAGCATGGCGTTGGAGGGATCGTACTGCACCCCGAACCACGGCGACTCAATCTGATTCACGATCTCGAGAAACACATCCTGCTTTTGCGCAAACTCCGGATACGTCCAAAAATTGTCTTTGTAGTGGTTTTCCATGGCGAGAACGATACCCTTGGCCGCGCTGTATTCCAAAACCTCCCGGATGCATTCCACGACCCAGCGTACTCCCTGTTCGCGGGAGACGCCCGGGCGGCGCTGGCCGGAAAGCACGCGACAGAACTTGCCCCCGAGCCGCGCGGTGATGTCGACCCTGAGTTTCTCGTGTTGCACTTCCTTGCGCCGGTCCTCGGCGCTCGGCTGGGTGAAATCCGAGGAGCAGCACAGCATGGGTATTTCCAGATCGTGGCGCGCGTGTGCCTCGCGAACTTTCTCCAGGTAAGCGTGGTCGAAGCTGGTCAGGGTTCCGTCATAGAGTTCCAAGCCGTCCACAGGCAGGTCGGCAGCCATTTCAATCCATTGGAACAGGTTCATGGTGCGGTCGCGCACCAGTTCGTCCATATAGCATTTGGGAAAGGCAGCGAGTTTCATCGTCCGGGTACCCTAAATGGGAAAGCCGCAAGGCGCGCCTTGTGGATGCTGCTCATAGTCGAGCACCGTGCCGGAAATCAGTTCGTTGGTGGCGAAAAACAGAACGGCGTTGGCGATATCAGCGGGCTCCAACATGCGGCCGAAGGGGCGCGTCTTTACTGCGGCGTCCAGCCAATTCTCACCCTTACCCTCGACCACGGAAACGAGGTGGCGCTCTCCTTCAGTCAGGGTCCAGCCGGGGTTAACCTGATTCACACGGATACGGTATTGGGTGAGGTAATTCGCCAGATTTTTAGTAAACGTCATCAGCGCGCCCTTGGAGGCGGAATAGGGCAGCAACTGTTTCACCCCGCAGTAACCGTTCAGGGAGCCGATATTGATGATGCAGCCGCTATGCCGGTCCTTCATGTGGCGCACCGCTTCCTGGCAAAGAAGGAACGGAGCGCGCACGTTGACGGCGAAGATTTCATCCCACAGCTCGATGGAAGTGTCCTCGATGGTGCCTCGGTGCGACACCCCGGCGTTGTTCACGAGGATGTCAACCCGCCCGAAGCGCATGAGAGCGTTGCGGACGATGCTCCGGCAGTGCGATTCATCCCGCAAGTCGCCGGTCACCAGCAGCGCCTGGCTTCCGCCGGCCTCGATGGCCTCCACAATCTTTTCGCCCCCGGCCCGCTGGCTGTCGTGCCCATGCACGATAATCCGCGCGCCCGCCTCGGCGAGTTTGAGGGCGATCCCCCCGCCAATCCCCTGGGTCGAACCGGTGACCACCGCCACCTGGCCCGTCAATGATAGCTTATCAACTTTTGCCTGGCGCATGATGTCCTTTCGCGTTTCCACCGTTCACCCGTTCTCTCTCGCCGGCTTCAAGACGGCTTTCACAATTTCCCCCGAGGCCATTTCGTCAAAGCAGCGGCGCCAATTCGGGTAAGTTTCGATTCGGCCCACGATGCGCAGCGGGTCAAGTTTTCCCGATGCCAGCAGGGTAAGTACCCTCTCCCACATTCGATAGTTGTGGCTGAAGCTGCCTTGCAGCCGAACCGCTTTCTGCACCAGCGGGTCGAGGGAAAAGTTCAGGGGCTGTGGTCCCCAGCCGACCTTGGTGATTTGCCCGCCCGGCCGCACCACCGCCAGGGCGGTCTTCAGCGCGGCGGAGGCGCCCGCGGCGTCAATCACCACGTCCACGCCCAGCCCATCTCCAATGGATCGCACCGCTTCGCGGATCTGCTCTTCACCCTCCGTGAGCGCGCAGTCCACTCCCAATACCTGCGCCACTTTCATGCGGGCGGCATCCTGCTTCAGCCCGGCCACGCCCACCCAACTTGCGCCGGCAAGCTTGGCGAGCTCCAGGCAAAGCAGTCCGATGGGGCCCGGCCCCAGGACCAGAACCGAATCACCCGGGTGGATCTCGGTGTGAACGCACGTGGTGTTGAACGCCACGCAGCACGGCTCGGTGAGCGCGGCCTTTTCGAAGGAAACAGAATCGGGAACCCGGTGCAGGCAGCGCGCGGGCACCCGCACAAAATCCGCCATGGCGCCGTTCATGCCATTGCCGAAGCCGCGGCGCTCGGGGCAAAGATTGTACTCACCGGACCGGCAATAGGCGCACTGGCCGCAAATAAACGCCGCCGTTTCCGACACCACCCGGTCACCCTCGCGAAAGCCTCGCGCGCCTTTGCCCACGGCGATTACAACGCCCGTGAACTCGTGTCCCAAAATCACCGGAATGTTAACGGGCCAGCTTTGGGTATTATGAAATTGGTGAATCTCGCTTCCACAAACACCCACGGCGCGCGTGGACAGCAAGACCTCATCGTCGCCGGGGTCGCCGGGCCGCGGCACTTCCCGCAACTCCACCGCGTATTTTTCCAGAGCGTAATGGACGATCGCCGCCATGGAGGCCGTCGGCATGGTCAACCCCTTTGAGGAGGTGTCAGGTATCAGGTGCCAGGTATCAGGTACCCAGACCTGTGGTAACTGACACCTGATACCTGTCATCCGTTCTCAGCAATTCAACTTGGCAATAATCTCGCGCAACAATCCTTCCAGGTCGTGCGCCGGTGACTTGAAGGCGTCCGCATCCACGGTGAGCGGTGCGCCCAGCACCAGATGATGGACTCCGAATTTGGGGAGTTGCATCACCTGCTCCACGGAGAGGCCGCCCACCGCCTGCACGGGAATGCTAACGGCTTTGACCACAGCGGCCAGCTCATCGAGCGGACTGGGCGGTACGCCGCCGTGCGCGGCGATCACGGCCGGGTCGCGACGCTCGTCGTACCCCACGTGGTGAACGATGTAATCCACTCCCAGGTCCTGCATCAGGCGCGCGGCGGCGGGCTTGTCCTCACAACCCAAATCGTCGCCCATCACTTTCACTCCGTAATCGCGGCCGGCCTGGACGACCACTTTGAGGGTCGCCGGATGGGCGCGCGCCATCACCACCACGTGCGTGGCGCCGGCCTTGGCCATCATCTCCGCTTCCAGGTATCCGCCGTCCATGGTTTTCAAGTCCGCGACCACGGGATAATCCGGGAACTCGCGCCGCAGCGCCTCGACCGCGTGCAGCCCCTCACCCAGCAGGAGCGGAGTTCCCGCTTCCAGCCAGTCCACTCCCGCGCGGACGGCTTTGCGGGCGTGATCCAGAGCTTCTTCGATGGTGGTGAGGTCGAGCGAAATCTGCACAATGGGGCGAGAGGAGGTGGTCATGGCATTTTCCGGGAGTCAAGACGTCGAGTTTTGGTGTCGAGTTTTGGCGAAGAAATACGGTAACCCACTTTCCCGGATATCTCAATGGTTCCGTTTCGACCCTAAAAATCCAGTTGTAAGGCGGGCAACACTTGCGTAAGCTTGCGCTACCCGCGGCTGCCGATCGTGTGCCTGGACTTGATTCTCCCCGCACACGGGCGCCGCGCGGAATGATGTAAGGATCAAAGCAAGCCGGGAGGTCATCGATGAACCGACGAAATTTTTCCAAAACTCTTGCCGGAGCAACACTCGGTACGGCCGCGCTGGCGCTTGAACCGCTGGCCGCGGCGGCGCGCCCGGCGGAAGGCCCAAACCCCGCCGCCGAGGCCCCGTTCAAAATCTCCGTCATGCTTTGGACGATCCTGACCAAACTGCCCTTCGAGGAACGCCTGGAGAAAGTTGCCGAGGCCGGTTACCACAACGTGGAATTAGTCGGTGAATACGCGAAGTGGACGGAAGTTGATTTTCGTCGCTACAACAAAAAACGCTCCGAGTTGGGCATCACCTTTGATACCACTGCCGGCCTGCGCCACGGCGTGGGAGACCCGAGCGCGCGCGAGGCTTTCCTTTTGGACGTCCGCACGGAACTGAAAATCATGGAGAAGATCGAATGCCCGCAGTTGATCGTCATGTCGGGCAACGTGGTGCCCGGCCTCGCGCCGGGAGCGCAGCACGCCAGTTGCGTGGAAGGCCTGAAGCGGGCGGCGGAATTGGTGGAAGGGAAGAACATTACCCTGCTCCTGGAAAATATCGACCTCGAGGAAAATCCGCATTACTACATGTGGTCCGTCCCCGAGGCCTTCAAGATCATCGAAGAGGTGAATCATCCCCAAGTCAAGTTCTTGTACGATTTCTTCCACGCGCAGATTTCCGGTGGAAACCTGATTGCCCACCTCGAAAAACACGCCGACAAGGTGGGCCTGGTCCACATCGCCGACGTTCCCGGCCGTCACGAGCCCGGCACCGGGGAAATCAACTACCTCAATATTTATAAAAAACTCGCCGAGCTGAATTACCACAACTACGTGGCCATGGAATTCCTTCCCCTCGGCGACCCCGTCAAAGCCCTTGCCCACGCCCGCCAGGAAGCCTTGCAAATGGTTCCATTTTCGAATCCCGGGTAGCTGCAGGTGTACGCTCGCAGAGAATTATGATCCTTGAAAAGGCTAACAGGTCGATACCTGAGCTGTCTGTGCAAAAAAGCATAGCTGCCTTTTCGAAAAGGAACGCGGTTACCGCGACTGCTCCTTTTGGGATCGATGATCTTTTTAGCTGAGTGTGCAATACAGAACAGCGTCAAGTGATGCGGCATGGGTACTATTCTCGCTGAGCACTATCCGCTGCGGTAGCGGCATTTTGCATTGAGCAACATCACAGAGGAGAATCAAATGAAAACATTGCTAGGTATGATTTTAATCTCGGCTATGTTACTTTTTGGGACCGGCTGCCAAAACACAGCGCCACCGCAACCGGCACCTGCGGCGCAGGGAGCGCAAGGACCGCCCGGACAAACGGGTGAGCAAGGGCAGACTGGACAACAGGGTCAGACCGGACAAACCGGCGATACGGGACAAACGGGTGATACGGGACAAACCGGCGATAGGGGACATACCGGCGATAGGGGACATACCGGCGATCAGGGAAACAAGGGCGACACCGGCGACCGAGGCAAGGCCGCACCATGCCCGGCCGGACAGCATCGCCATACTAACCCCGATACAGGAAAAGTGGAATGCGTGTCAGACTAAGGAGCAATGAGCTATTCATCACGAGAGAGATGAAACGATTAATTCTAACGCCATCTCTCTTGTGAATACTTCCAAGCGTTTTTTGCTGGATTGAAAGCGGAGCGCGAACTTGCATAGCCCGCGTTGTATCTTATCCGATTGGCGGGTAATGCGGACCTCGTTCTTGGGGGCCGCGGTTCTTCCTTGATAGCCAAGGCATAGCCTGCTGGAGTATGTGCAAAGCCCTTCTCCCCACCTTTTGCCTATGGGTCGCGGCGATGGCGAGCGGCGCGACCCTGAATATTCCTTCCGCGGATGGTCCCCTGACTCTTGACGGCCGCGTCGAAGAAGGCATCTGGGCACAAGCGGTCGTGTTGCCGCTCTCGCCCAGGGAATTCGACGCCCCTTTTCCGGCGGGTGGAGAAATGCGCGCCGTGGTGCGCCGCGGCTATCTATGCCTCAGCGCACGCCTCCCCGAGAGCGGGCGAATGGTTGCAAAATCCACGGGCCGAGATCCGGTATGGTGGAGGGAGGACATGGTCATCTGGACCTTTCGCTTCCACAGTGCCGCAGGCAACAACATTTCTTTGGCCCTCAGTGTGAATCCGCTGGGCGCCTATCGCGTGGACCCTCCCGGTGCTTCCGGTGACCCGCAGCAGGGAGTGCGGGCCTCCGCATCCCTCGGTGCGGAGGGCTGGAGCGTGGAGGCGGCGATTCCCGTCGCCAGGCTGGCGAAGATCGGATTCATCTCGGCGGAGAGGATTCGCGCCCCCCGGCCCGATGCACCGGAGCTTCGCTGGCACTGGCCCGGCGTGAATGATCCACTGGATTTCGAACTGCCCTCGGGTGATTCCACTCCCCAGCCTCCTACCGTCGTGGAAAAGGACTGGCGCACGTCCGCACCGCCCGCTGCGCGCGCCACGCCCTCTGATCCGCTGGTGGGTGATCTGGCCTCGGTTCCGCGCCAGGTTTGGACGGCTGATGAGCGCAAATATCTGGGCGTCGAGCAAATGTGGGAGAAGAACCTGCGGTCCCGGGTTACCGAGGCAGCTCTGGCGGAGCGACACGCCTGGCAGCAAGTCGGCACGGTAGCGGATTGGGAAGCTTTTCGCAACCGTCGGCTTGGCGCTTTGAAGACTTCGCTGGGGCCATTCCCTGAACGCACACCCTTGCACGCCGCCGTAGCCCGGCGCTTCGACTATAGTGACGGCTTCATTTTGGAAAACGTCGTCTTCGAGAGCCGGCCCGGGCTGGTGGTGACCGCGAATCTGTACCTGCCGGCAAAGTCCACGGGGCGCATCCCCGCCATCGTCGTAGTTCACAGCCATCACGCACCCAAGGTTCAATCCGAACTCCAGGATATGGGCATGACCTGGGCGCGCAGCGGCACGGCCGTCCTCATCATGGATCAACTCGGAGCCGGCGAGCGGTTGCAGTCCCAACCCTGGCCCCGTGAAAGCTACTACTCGCGCTACGCCCTGGGGATGCAACTCTATCTGGCCGGCGAAAGCCTGAGCAAGTGGATGGTGTGGGATTTGATGCGCGGAATCGATTTACTGCTGGAGAGGCCGGAAGTGGACCCCACCCGCATCGTCATGCTGGGCGCGGTGGCCGGCGGAGGCGATCCGGCCGCCCTCACGGCAGCGCTTGACAACCGCATCGCCGCCGTATTGCCCTTCAATTTCGGCGAAGCCGGGCCGGAGGAGCACTATACGGAGGGCCCGCGCGGCTACGATTTCGAGACGGCGTATCCGGGTTGGGGGGAATGGGAATCCACGCGCTGCCTGCGGCAAAGCATCGCCGGCCAATTCTTTCCCTGGATGATCTGCGCCTCCGTGGCGCCGCGCCGGTTTGTCTACTCGTTCGAGATTTCCTGGCCCGACGGCGTGGAGAAGGAGCCCGCCTGGGCCCGGTACAAGAAGGTTTTCGATCTTTATGGGCAGCGCGGCCATCTCGCCGAGGTGCACGGCTTCGGGCCGTTTCCCGGCCCCGGTGAATGCACGAACGTGGGGGCCTACCTCCGCCAGAGGATCTATCCGATTCTCGCCCGGTGGCTCGACATTCCCGTTCCCGCCGGGGAGTATCACAACGTGCGCCCGGACGCCGACCTGATGTGCCTGACACCGGAAGCGGCCGCCGAGCGTCGACCGAAGACCGGGAGCGAAATCGTGTACACGATGGCCGCGGAGCATCTCGTGGCAGCGCGTGCCAATCTCGCTTCTCTTACCGCGGCAAACCGGCTCGGGCGGTTGCGCGCTTCTTTAGCGGCGAAACTCGGCGACATCGAGCCGCCTGCTCTCGTGGCCGGCCGCACGCTCTGGGTCAGGCCCTTCCCCGCATTTGCGGTGGAAGGGGTTGAACTTCAGTCGTCGCCGGGGTTGCGCGTCCCGCTCATACTGCTCAAACCGCAGGCGGATTCATCCCGGCGGCTCACTGTCGTGTTGGCGCTTGCGCAAGCCGGCAAGGAACGATTCCTGGTGGAACGCAGCGCCGAATTGGCCACCCTGTTGAAGCAAGGCACCGCCGTGTGCCTCGCCGATGTGCTGGGAACCGGCGAGTCGGCGCCGAGTACTTCCCCGACCGACTTGGCGGCGACGGAGTTGATGCTGGGCAATACGGCTTTGGGCGCCCGACTCAAGGATGCGCGCGCCGTCCTGCGCTATCTCTCCGGGCGTAAGGATCTTGACCCGCAACGCGTCGTCTTGTGGGGTGATTCCTTTGCCGCCGTCAACCCTCGAGACTTGCTGCTCGATCAGAGCCTGCTCCTGGAACCCGGACGCCAGGAACCGGGACCTCAGGCCATTCACCAGGCGCAGCCGGTGGGACCGCTGCTGGCTCTCTTGACGGCACTCTATGAGGACAAGGTGCAGGCGGTCGCGGCGCGTGGCGGCCTGGCTTCCTTCCTCTCCGTGCTGAACGACCGATTCTGTTACATGCCGCAGGACATCGTGGTGCCCGGCATTCTGGAGAGCGCGGATATCGCCGATGTGGTTGCTGCCCTGTCACCCCGCGCGGTGCTTCTCGAGAGCTTGGTTGATGGCCGGAACCGCTTGCTTTCGCCGTCTGAGCTGGAAACAGAACTCGGCGTGGCGCGGGCGGCGTATCGGGACACTCCATCCAGTCTCACCGCTCGGGAGCAAACTGAAGGATCGGACCTAGCCGCTTGGCTGGCCCGGCAGGCTTTGCAACCATGACGACGCGGCTTTCCACGGCGAGCGGGCAGCCCCGATCAGCGATTTCCTGACCGTGGGCCTTTTTCCAGCCCCCTCCTGATGTGGCCCGCGACGGCTTCTCGCAGGGTGGCGTTAATCCGGGTTTGGTATCCTTTTCCTTGCGCTTTGAACCAGGCGAGAACATCTCTGTCGATACGAATGGTCAATGGCTCTTTAAGTGGGCGGTAGAATTTCCCCCTGACGGCTTTGCTCCAATCGGTCTTTTCCGGAATGTCGGTAAAGTCGATGTCCTCATCCTTCATTCGCCTTAGATTCTCAATCTCCTTAGCCAAGCGGCCAGTTACCTTCGCCATAGGCTCTCCTCTCCGACGGACTGGCTTTTCGCGCCGAGATGATGCGGATCACCTCATCGCCGTATTCCTCTCTGTGTGTGTGTAAGCAACTACAATAGTCTTCGAACCGCCGATAACTCCCAGGGTCTGCCAACGCTCCTCACCATCCACTTCGCGGTCCCGATCGGCAAGCGCGTGAGGATCGTTGAAAACCAGGCTTGCGCTCTCGAAGCTGATTTTATGCTTCCTGAGATTACGGCGGTTTTTGACCACATCCCACTCAAAGCGCATTCCGCGTATCTACCGTTTCGTACTTACATTATACCATTTCACAGGCGGGGTCAGCACAGGGAGGCCTGCGGGGGCCGAATTTGCTCGACCGCATTGGGGCGCGCAGTCATTTCCGGGTCAGCTTCACTCGGGCGTAAGGTTTCATAGCTCCCTTTTCCTCCGAATCCATCGTCCACTCCCAGGTGCCGGCGTCCGGGTGATACACGAATCGGGTGTGAAAGACGCTGCCGGTATCTTTGAAAAGGAAATGGATCTCGTCGCCGCTGCGCTTGGCGCGCCCGATGGTTGCGGGGGACATGCCCCCGTATACATCGAGCCACGCGCAAACATATTCGGATGAACTTTGATCCCAACCGACGAAGACCATCGCCTCGTAGGCGGGCAGGCCCTGAGGGTTCTTTTCGCGGGAGACTTCATGGATCCGCACGTACTGATGTTCCAAAACCCACTCGACCGCGACATCGTGGGTGGTTTCTTTGCCGGCAATGGTCCCTTGAAGAACCCAGTTGCCGGTCAAATGGTCGAGGAGTTGATCGTGGAAGGTAGGTTGTTGTCCCCATGCGAGGCCGGCGCCCAGGGTGAGACATGCCGCCACCTTCAGAATTGTTCTCATCGGAATACCCTCCCAGTGTTGCGATAACTTCCAGTCTAGCACCATTTGGGCGGGCGTTTCGTGAGCCGTCCGCACGTCCCCCTAACTCAGGACACTAGCTCGTACCGGTATGGGCTTGTTTTGGATTCGAAAACACAAAAGTCAGAAATGGAATCTCTACGTTCGCTTGCGGAAAATAAGAAGCTCCCGTGTCACTGATGGAGAAGTGCCCCCCACTGGTTCTCACGTTAAGATATTCTGTGGCGATCGCGTCGATGAGCTTGGAAATTCCACGTATCTGTTCTTTTTGCTCGGGCGGCGTGTACCCTCGCGTTTCGCATGGCCAGATATCGCCGCTCCGGTTTGTGCAAAAGGCGGCTGGCCATTTCCAATGATGTTCAATCTGGATTCGCTTAAGCTCTTCGAGTTCCTCTTCCGTGATCGTAAGATTTTTCATGGCATTGGCCTCCGCGTAAAGGGTTTGGCTTTGTCGGGGCTGCCGGTACATGGCGCGCTTTCCCTCGGCCAACTTGATGGCCAACATCGTGCGCTCGCCATCGTTCATCTTGCGGGCCTTCCACCCAAAGTCGAACTGCCATAGGGGCGGCCACAGAGGGTCATTGTACACCTCCGAGCGGGTGCCGCCTTGCGTAATAGACATACTTCCGTTTGAATTTACTCCCCGCGCCCCCATGGGGGCATAAGCGCTAGGATAAGCGCACGGGCAAAGTCTGAGCCCCGGTAGTGGCGACATCATGTGGCCCACGGCGAGCCAGCCGTGGGAAAGGACGTAGCAAAAGGAAGACTGAGCCCCACAAGGGGCGACATCGGGTCGTCGTTTCAACGAGGCGCGCGATGGCACCGACGCCATGTTTTTGCCCGACCACCGCCGGATGCCGCCCCTACTGGGGCTCGCGAATCTCGCATGCCGTCAGCATCCCACGGCTGGCTCGCCGTGGGCCACAAGAGGTCGCCCGCTACGCGGCTCTCGGGCACCGCGAACCGTCATCCTAGTATTTTATTCCAACCCATAGTCAATGAGTAAATAATGGTATGCCCAATGGCCGCCAAATTGATAGGCTACAAACTGGGAAAGCGTCATGGGGTGGAATCGCGCAGTAAGGCGGCAAGATGGAATTCCTGAGTAGATGTTGATGATAATAAATACACTTAGCTATATTCACGGCGATTCGCTCAAATTGCCAAGTCATTGAAAGTAAATTGGTTAATCAGATTGGGTTGTACGGCGCTCCGAAAAAAAGAGAGATTAAAAATGAAGGTAAGCCAGTAGAAATTATTGAAAACAAGTGTAGAAAAAATGTCAGTTTTTGCCCCTGAATAGAAGTTACTGAAAAATAAGCTACTTATAATCTCACTGAGTAGAAGTTGATGAAAAGAAATGGACTTATGCGAGCTGGAGGTCCGAAGTCTCGAGGCGGGATTCGGAGACCGGAATTCGGGGTTGGAGGCTAGGAACCAGGAATCAGTCGCCAGGCGTAAGGCGCCGGGGGGTGTTTTTCCGACATGCCATCTACGCGGGTGGCGCCGACATCGCATTTTATGTCGGCGACTGTTGAGAAGCCAGAACAGGCCACGGATAGGGCGGGGTAACGTAGATGTTGCCCGTGTCCATGGGGCGCATACATACAAACCAACGTTCCACCCGCGTTTTTAAGGGTCCAGCCAGGGTGCTCACCCTTCAGAGATGTTAAAAATGAAGATCGACCCGGCTATGTTCATGAAAACACAGGCGACGGTGACAAAATGTACACTTAAAATACGCCCTTTTTACAGGAAATTGCTTTAATTGCACGATCATTGACGACAATTCATTGATCTTAATAATGAAATTGCATGGTTACGCGATAATTCCAGGCAAAGCGATGCTTTTGCACCGTGCGGAGCGCCGGCAGAACCCCGGGACTGCGCCTGGGGCACTTGTAAGAAACTTGCCCGCCCATCGACTATCTCAGATGTGAGAGGAATTGAGGCCATGCCGGCTCCGCCGCCCACTCAGGATGACCTTTATCGGGAAGCCGCCGACACTTACACCGCGGCTCTGGAGCGGCTGGCGCGCGCCTACGAAGCCAACCCGGAAGTCCGCCGTGACCTCCTTCAGGAGATCCATATCGCCTTGTGGCGCAGTTTCGAAGGGTTCGACGGCCGTTGCTCGCTTCGCACCTGGGTTTATCGCGTGGCCCACAACACCGCGGTTTCGCACGTGATTTTGCAGCGTCGGAAGAACTCACAAACGCTCGTGGGACTGGAAGAATTGGAGGACGTTCCGGACCTTCGGGAAGGCGAGCGGGCCGCCGATCAGCGCCACGCCTTGGAGCGGCTCTGGGAGCTGGTTCAGAGCCTCAAGCCACTCGACCGGCAGGTGATCCTGTCGTACCTCGAAGGCCTGGACGCGGCTTCGATCGGAGAAATTACCGGGCTATCGCCCGGGAATGTGGCGACCAAGATCCATCGGATTAAAAACACTTTGGCTCGCCGCTTCCAGGAGGGAGGCCGCCATGACGAATGAATCTCCCCCAAACGATCGCCTGAAGAGTGTTTGGCAGAACCAGCCATCGGAGGGTATGCGCATGTCCGTCGACGAAATCCGCCAGCGGGCGGGGAAGTTCCAAAGGAAGATCTACTGGCGCAATGCGCGCGAATACGTTGCGGCCCTAGTCGTGTTAGCCATCTTCGGGTTCGATTTCTGGCACACCAGCGACGCGTTGGCCCGAGTAGCTTTTGGATTGATTATCGCCGGGACTCTGTACGTGATGTGGAATCTCCATGAGAGAGGCGCATCGCGAAGCCTGCCCGCGGACTTGGGGCTTGCCAGCGGGCTCGATTTCTATAGGCTGGAACTCGAAAGGCAGCGCGACTTACTCCGCAGCGTCTGGTCGTGGTACCTGGGGCCGATGATTCCCGGCCTTGTGGTGCTAATGGTGGCCAGGGGTCGTACCAACCCGAGCCGCCTGTGGCCGGTCGGCCTGTCCTCAGCATTGATTGCGCTGGTATTTGTTTCCGCTTGGTGGCTGAACCAGCGGGCCGCGCGCAGGCTGCAAGGCCGAATTGACGAATTGAATGCCCTCGAGGGGCAGCGCTAACCGAGCGCACGGAGGTGTACGACCATGAGAGAAGCTCTTAGCTTTGCGATGATTCTGTTGGCCGCGAGCGCCTGTGCGCAGGGCCCGCCGAATTCCCCGGTTCCCCCGGATTCCGAGATTCGGAAAATTCTCGTCGAGCGCATCGATGCATTCCACCAGGGAGTTGGAATTGTGGTGGGTGTTATCGAGCCGCAGGGGCGCAGGGTGGTGGCTTACGGCAGCCTCAACCAGGGCGATCCGCGGCCGCTCAACGGCGACACCATTTTCGAAATCGGTTCGGTGACCAAAGTGTTCACTTCGCTGGTGCTGTCGGATATGGTTCAGCGCGGCGAGGTCACCTTGGCTGACCCCGTGGCGAAGTATCTCCCCACCGGGGTAAAGGTGCCGGAGCGCGGTGGGCGCGTCATCACGTTGGTGGACCTTTCCACGCACACCTCGGGCCTGCCGCGGATGCCATCCAACTTTAATCCCAAGGATCAGGCCAATCCGTATGCGGATTACACGGTGGAACAACTCTATCAATTCCTCTCCTCCTATCAACTGACGCGCGATATCGGCTCGCAGTTTGAGTATTCCAATCTGGGAGGCGGTCTATTGGGACAGGCCTTGGCCCACCGTGCCGGCATGGACTATGAGGCGCTGGTGCGGTCGCGCATCACGGCGCCGCTGGGGATGAGCAGCACCGGCGTTGCGCTGACGCCCGAACTGAAGGCGCGGCTGGCCACTGGACACAATGATAAGTTGGTGGCAGTTTCCAATTGGGATATACCCGCACTGGCGGGCGCCGGCGCGCTGCGCTCGAGCGCCAACGATATGTTGACCTTCCTCGCTGCCAACCTTGGCTATGTGAAATCGCCGCTCGGTCCGGCGATGGCCGCGATGCTTTCGGTCCGTCGGCCGACCGCCGGTCCCAAAGGGGGCGAGATCGGCCTCGGCTGGCTTATCACCAAGCCCGCGGACGATGAGCTGGTCTGGCACAATGGAGGCACCGGGGGTTACCGATCCTTCATCGGCTATGATGCGAAAACCCGCGTCGGGATCGTCGTGCTGTCGAACACGTTTACGGGCGCGGGCATTGACGACATCGGAATGCATTTGCTGGACACGCATGTACCCTTGCTGCCGGCGCCCAAGGAGCACAAGGAAATCACCGTCGATCCGAAGATCTTCGATGGATACGTGGGCCGATATCAACTGGCGCCGGACTTCATCCTCACCATCACCCGCGAAGGCGACCAGCTCTTTGCCCAGGCCACCGGTCAGCCAAAGTTCCCAATTTTTCCCGAGAGCCAGCGCGATTTCTTCCTCAAGGTCGTCGATGCCCAGATTACCTTTGAGACCGATGCCAACGGGCGTGCCACCAGCCTGACGTTGCACCAGAACGGCGCCAACATGCCGGCCAAGCGGATCGAGGGAGAGGGCTCGCCCGCCGCCACGCCGAAGGAGCACAAGGAAATCACCGTCGATCCGAAGATCTTCGATGGATACGTGGGCCAATATCAACTGGCGCCGAACTTCATCCTGACGATTACCCGCGAGGGCGGCCAACTTTACGCTCAGGCCACGAACCAGCCGAAACTCCCCATATTCCCGGAGGGCGAGCGAGACTTCTTTTACAAGGCTGTGGACGCGCAGATTACCTTTGAGACCGACGCCAACGGCCGCGCCACCAGCCTGACCTTGCACCAGAACGGCGCCAATATGCCGGCAAAACGGATTCCGTGAGGTCTTGATGGCGCGCTGCCCGGTGGCCGGGCAGTGAAGTCAGGAGGCGACCCCTTCTTTGTAGGCAATTGTCTCCTGAAGAACCCCGCTCTCCGGGCAGATTGAGAGTCAGCATTCCATGGGCAGAAAATCCCGTTCCCTTTTCGAGTTTGGGTTAATCTATTAGCTCATCCTTAGAACAGGGGGCTGGATATGACAAGCGAATTGACGGATAAGGTCGCCGTGGTCACCGGCGGGTCGCGTGGAATCGGCTTCAGCATCGCGCAGGCATTGCTGGCGGAGGGCGCGAGGGTCTTCATCTGCGGGCGGGATCCGAATGCATTGCAGGCGGCTCTGGAAAGGCTGCGCAGCGCGGTCCCGGCCAACGTGGATGGCGTGATGGCCGACGTCCGCCGCTACGAACACTGCCGCCTGCTCGTACACGCGGCGGCGGAGCGATTCGGCGGCCTCGACATCCTGGTGAACAACGCCGGCGTGGGTGTATTCAAGCCCATCGACCAGCTCAGCGTGGAAGAGTGGGACACGACGATTCAGACCAACCTTTGCGGCGTCTTCTATTGCTGCCGCGAGGCCATTCCCCTGATGCGCCAGCGCGGCGGTGGGTACATCTTCAACATCTCGAGTCTCGCGGGCGTCAACCCCATGCCCACCGGCTCCGCTTACAACGCTTCCAAGTTCGGCCTGAACGGGTTTAGCGAAGCCATGATGCAAGACGTCCGCTACGACGGCATTCGCGTCAGCTACCTGATGCCGGGCAGCGTGGATACGGATTTTGCCGCCGCGCCCGGCGCCAAGTCCCGCGAGAGCTGGAAACTGACCGGCGAAGACGTCGCCAAGGCGGTGATCGATCTGTACAAATTCCCCCGCACGGCTCTGGCCAGCCGCATTGAGATGCGGCCTTCACAACCACCCCGGAAGAAATGACCAACTTCCCTCGGCTGCCGATGAGGTTGTGCCTTGTCGTGCCTGCACGAGGCGGACAATATGTCGCTCTCACGAGGCCTTGCGTGCCACCGTTGGTAGGGAGCTACGACTCCTCCCGAACCCAGTGTGACTCGATGCCCCCTCCCATGTTCTTACAAATAGCTTAAAGATTTCTCCCCAAAGGACCGATGGAAGAACTGAACAATGTCTAAGGAGGCGAAGATGGCTACCGCGGTCGCTCAGCTCTTCCCCTGGAGTGACACCTATAGTGTCCAAATCGGCATTATTGACATGCAGCACAAAAACCTGGTGAACATCATCAACGAATTGCACCAAGCCATGATAACGGGGCACGGCAAGGACCAGTTGGGCGTCATTCTTTCCACCCTAATCAAATACACACAGGTTCACTTCAAGACGGAAGAGGGTTTAATGGAGTCGCACCAGTATCAAGAATACTCTCGTCACAAGACCGAGCACGACCAATTGGTCAAGACCGTTCTAGACTTTCGAGCCAAGTTTCAGAGAAACGAACTTGGACTGACGATCGAGGTCATGAGTTTCTTGAAGGAGTGGCTCATCAAGCATATTTTGGGTTGTGACAAGAGGTACGGTCCGTTCCTGAATGCCCGCGGAGTGCGCTAATGGCGTTCCAACTATTTCTCCGAATTGAGTTCCCAGCGATCCTGCTGATCAACCGAAATGAAGTCCCCGGCGCGAGTACTGGATGGAGGCATGGGATAGTTTATGGCAGCTCCCCAAGAGGACCTTTTTCCCTGGAGTGAGAAGTATCACGTCGGCATCGCCTTTGCCGACGCGCAACACAAACAGCTTGTGGACATCATCAACCGGCTCCACCAAGCCTTGGTGGATGGCCAAGAAAGGCTGATAATCGGCAAGATTCTGGATGAGCTCATCCGTTACACCAAGGCCCACTTTGCGGCGGAGGAGCAGGTTCTGCAAAGCTGCGGGTACCCGGATTTCCGCGCGCACCGCTCGGAACACGAATGCCTGGCCTACGCCGTGCTCGAGTTCTATCAGAGGCTCATGAGCAATGAGATGAGAATGACCCCCCACTCGGCAGATTTCCTCAAGGAATGGCTGGGAGGGGAAATCCTGGATGTCGACATGAAGTTCGCTCCCTTCCTGAAGGGTAAGGGCGTGCCTTAAGTACAGGTGTCAGGTACCAGGTATCAGGTGTCAGGAAACACGCAACCTTGGCACCTGACCCCTAATTCCCAACCCCTACTCCAGCGGCACCTCCTTCAGCACGTCGTCCCAGTGGCCGACGGTCAACTCCCAGCGCCGCTTTTCCTGCCGGGCGAGTTCCTCCTGGTCGGGGTAAAGCTCCCGCTTGATTTGCGGATCGCGACGGTGCGCTTCTTCCAGCGCCGCCCAGTCGCGCCAGACCATTACGATTTTGTAATCCCACGCCGGCGACTCCGCGTGGAAGCGCCGCTCATAAAGCCTTTCGCTTTTGAGGATTCCTTCTTTAATCAGTTGTTGCAGAATCGGATTGTGATTCTTCTTATAGAGCGCCAGCCACTCCGCGCCGGCGCCCGGCGCCAGCTTGTAGTAATACTCAATCACCAGCGCCGTGCCACTTGGTTCGGTTCCTGAAGGTTGCATTGATTCTCCTTTTCGTGATGATTTTGCCTGCATATCACCGGTGCAATTCCACGACATCCTTATCTTCGAGCACATGATCGCGGTTCACCATTTGGCCCTCGAATCGTCCCTTCCTCCACAGTCGAGCATACTTGAGTTGGGCCAGAAAATCCTGATGAACGTGGCCAGCGAGGTCGATCAGGCGCGAGCCGCGCTTAAGGACATACGGTGCGGTACGCTCCAATTTCTTCCCCGGCGCCTTGGTGTAAACGCGGATGACTTCCAGCAATTCGAACACTGCCTGGCGAAGGGGTTCCAAGGCCTCGCCGGTTTCCGCCGACAGCCTGGTCAAGACGAACCGCTCGCCGTACAATTCGCGCAGGATTTCTAAGTCCTCCGGGGCGCCGCTCATGTCAATCTTGTTGGCTACCAGCAGGGTGGGCTTGCGCAGCCAACCGGGCACATCGGGTAAGTTGCCTTGCGCGAGCTGCACCTTGGCGCCGGCGAGTTGGCCAAGGGTGGTCTCCAGGTCCTCCAGCAGGTCGGGGTCGCTCAGGTCGACGACCAGCAAGGCGGCGTCGGCGTTGCGGATGATCTGGTAGAGCCACGACTCGGGGAAGTCCGGGTGCACGGGAGGCAGATCCACAAGTTGGACTTGTACATCCTCATACGGCATCATTCCCGGCAGCGGCACGCGCGTGGTAAAAGGATAGTCGGCGACTTCCGGCATGGCATGCGTAAGCCGCCGCACCAGCAGCGACTTTCCGCTGTTGGGCGGTCCCACCATCGCCACTTGCCCGGCCCCTTCTTTCTCGACACGATGAATGATGCCGATGCGGCTGGTGGGGCGGCGGGCTTGCTCGCCGCGCAGCTTGGAGAGCCGCCGCTTCAGGTCCGCTTGCATCTTTTCCGTGCCCTTGTGCCGCGGAATCGTGGCCATCATTTCTTCAATGGCCGCAATTTTCTCATCCGTCGCCTTGGCGCTCTTGAAGCGTCTCTCGGCTTCCAGGTAGTCGGGGGTAAGGTTCGCAGGCATGGCAATCCACCGCGCGGGCGGTGCGTGTTAAGTGTATCTCCAAAGCCGTCAGGGTTCGTAAGCGGAGTCGTGCTCGGGGTGGAGCGAAACGAACCGTAGAAACGCACCCTCCCGAAATGCCAGGGCGCGGATTCGTTGGCTCAGGCGAAGCGAATATACCGTCGCTCCGGTCGGGGCCTTAAGGTGTTCAATCGCCTCCCAACGGAATCCGCTGTGACGATACAAAACATTCCAGTCCAATCCCTGGAGGCGGCGCAGAGACGCGACAACCTGTTTCAACTCGGTTGGCTCGAGGGAGAAGAACACATCCAGGAACTCGGGGCTGTTAAGGTCCAGGCGAACGTGGCTAGCGGCGGCCACGCGAGTGCGCCTCGGTTTTTGATCGTTGCTTCAGCAGGGCTTCAACGCGGGTCTCACGAGGCTTCGTTTGTCCAGCCCACACAAGTCCCCGTTCAATTCGGGAACGATGTGGCTCGGCCAGCGTCCAGAGCTGACTTTCGGGTACCATCGCCACTGCGGTGAGCACAATGCGGCCGTCGGTCAGTCGCTCCAGCCGTAACGTCTTGCCGGCGTAGTTCTTGCCGAGGGAAATTTGGCCGCTCTTGCCCACTACTTTGATCTCAACCTCGCGCCCTGAATAGCTTGTCACTTGGTTCATGCCATCATGCTATCATGCCGAGGTCTTGCGTTGCAAATGACGAGCAGGAACGGATTCGATTCAGGGGGGGCGAGTGATGCGGGCATGCTATGTCCTTTGGGTTCTTATCGCGCTCTTGAAGCGTCTCTCGGCTTCCAGGTAATCGGGAGTAAGATTCGCAGGCATGGCGTCACGCTACGCGGAAGGCTTCCATACCGCGCTCATCGAGATCGATCCCCAGGCCCGGGGCGTCAGGGATGGCCAGGTATCCCTCCTGCGCGCGCAGCTTCTGCTGGGTAATCTTCTCGCGCAGGTTCGTTCCTTCTTCCGTCACAAACTCCACGATCAGGGCGTTGGGGATCGAGTTGAGGAAGTGCAGCGCCGCCGTCACGTTGATGTAAGTCGTGAAGCCGTGATTGGCCACCACTAAACCGCGGTCATAGGCGAGGCTCGCGATCTTCATGGCCTCCGTGAAGCCCCCGACGCGCGACAGATCGATCTGCACCACGTCGATCCTGCCCCGGTCCATCAGGTCGATAAACGATAGTCGGTTGCTTTCCTCTTCGCCGGCGGCGATGCGCACCGGGGTCGCTTCGGAAAGTTTGCGATAGCCTTCGTAGTCATCGGGACGGAGCGGTTCTTCCAGCCAGAAGATGTTGAATTCCTCGAAGGCGCGGGCGCGCTGCAACGCCGTCTTCGCGTCCCACACGAGCCCGGCATCGATGAGGAGATCAGCGTCATTGCCCAAGCCCTTGCGTCCCTGGCGCACCAGCTCGATATCCGTTTTTGCGTCGCGCCCCATAGGGTCCCAGCCAAACTTCACCGCCTGGAAACCCTGGTCGCGAAAGCGCCGCGCCAGGTCATGAGTGGCGGCGGGTGTGGGGCCGAAGAGCGAGCTCGCATAGCAGCGCAGTTTCTTGTGGAAGCCGCCCCCGAGGAGTTTCCAGATGGGCAATCCCAGGGCTTTCCCCTTGATATCCCATAGCGCCAGGTCGATCCCGCTCATGGCGTGGATGCCGATGCCGCGCCGGCCTGCGTAAATGTTGGCGCGGTACATCTTGTGCCACAAATATTCCGTCTGGAAAGGATCTTCCCCAATCAGCACGTGCTTAAGGCCGGTAGCGGTGGTGTGCGAAAACGGTCCCTCGATCACGCCCTTCACCGCCATTGGGGACGAATCGACTTCGCCGATTCCGGTAATGCCGGCGTCGGTCGTGACCCGAACGATCAGCGCATCCTGGCCACTGTCGCACAGCTCTTTCACTTCCGGCTGGCGGAGATACAACGTTTCCACATTGGTGATCTTCATGGCAAGCTCCCCGCATGATTGGGTTTCAAGCTTTTGAACCCCCCGATTCTAGCACGGGCCACAGCGGCTTCGCGCTTCACATTTCTGTAATTCACCCGTGCTATGATGCACGGCCACAAGAGATTCAATTGGGGAGGGCCCAGCCATGCGGCCGCGTTATGTCCTGTGGGTTGCTATTGCACTTTTGACTTTCATTCGCCAGGCAGGTTTGCCGCGGGCGCAAAACTCGCAGCAGATTTCGGGTACCTCATTGTCGGCGCCGGCCGGAAACCGACCGACCAAAATTGATCCCACGGGAGAGACCGTCCTGCCCAATGGGCGGCTGATTACGCCCCTCGGGAGGCAAGTCAAAGTCGCGCCGCATCCTTACGGCATGGCACTCAGCCCCGACGGCAAAACGCTCGTCACCATCAACAGTGGAACCAAGCCGTTTTCGGTCTCGATCGTCACGGGGCTCGACGACGCGCAGCCCCAGGTGGCGCAAATTCCGCCTGGTTACGATTCCGCCGATTCCGATCCGAAAAGCGTCTTTTTGGGCGCGGCCATTGCACCGGACAATCGCACGCTCTACATCTCCGAAGGCGACAACGGGAAGATTGGTATCTTCGATTTGCTGACGCACCAGCGGCTCGATGCCCTCAGCCTCGACGGAACATATCTCGGCGCGACTTACCAGAACAGCTTGACCGCCGAGATACGCCTCACGCCCGACGGCCGCCATCTGCTGGCGCTCGACCTCGCGCATTTTCGCCTGGTAATCGTGGATACGCAGTCGAAGCAAGTCTTGTCCAGCATTCCGATGGGACGAATGCCGTTTGGCCTCGCGCTTTCCCCCGACGGAAAGCGCGCTTATGTTTCGAATGTCGGGATGTTTCAGTACTCGGTGGTTCCCGGATACGATCCGAAAAACCCCAGGATGACGGGCCTGGAATTCCCCGCTTTCGGCTTTCCCTCGCCCGAGGCGACCCAAGGGGCGGCGGTGGAGGGCAAGCAGATTCCCGGCCTGGGTGATCCCAACGTCCCTGATTCGAACTCGGTTTTCGTGATCGACATTCGCGACCCGGCGCAACCCAAGGTGCTGGCAAAAGTCCGGACCGGGCTTCCCGTCGGCGATAAATCCGTCGGCGGGTCGAGCCCTGGGGCTGTGGTGGCAGGGAAGAAGGACGTGTTTGTGTCCAACGCCGCCCAGGACAGCATCACCATTCTGGATGCCCGCACCAATCAAATAAAGAAAACCATCGTGCTCAAGCCGGCAGATGTTGTCGAAGGTCTGCGCGGAGTGCTGCCGTTCGGCATGGCGCTCAGCCCCGATGAAAAGCGGCTGTACGTAGCGTGCTCCGGTATTAACGCCGTTGTGGTGCTGGATGCGCCCAAGGGGGAAGTCCTGGGATACTTCCCCACGGCTTGGTTCCCGGCCCGCGTGGCCGTCAGCCCCGACAACAAAACCCTTTATGTGGCCAACGCCAAAGGGTTCGGCGCCGGACCCAACGCCGGCCCGAATTTCCAGGAGGGCCCGGAGGGAACCTACATCGGGGACATCACGAAGGGATTCGTTTCAACTATCCACCCTGGCGAGCAAAAGCAGTGGGAGAACGGAACCTTTGAGGTGATGCGCAACAACGGCTTCCTGCCCGCGTCAATTTCGACCGTGGCGCAATACCGGGATTATGTGAATTCCGTCCGCAGTGAAACCAAGTACAGAGAAAAGCACCAAGGATGCCACCCAACAAACTCTTGGCTCCCCCTTACGACTAAATGCATGGACTTCTTATCAACGCCACCACCCCCCACGATTTTGACGACGAAAATTCGGCACGTCGTCTTCATCGTGAAGGAGAATCGCACCTTCGACGAAGTTTTTGGCGACCTGCATCCGCCGGGCGCAGAGTTTGCGGGCGACCCCGCGCTTGCCCGCTGGGGCGAGACCGCGCAAGTGAAGGAAAAGGACCAGCCCACGGTGGAAGACGGTCACGTCACCCCCAATCATCACGCCCTGGCGCGGCGGTTCGCGATCAGTGACAACTTCTACGTGGACGGCGACGTTTCCGTCGATGGCCATCACTGGCTGGTGGGGAATTATCCCAATGAAGTCCTGGAGACCGGATGGCCCGCCGCTTACGGCAGCCAGTTCAATTTCCGTCCTGACCCTGACGCCCCTGGCCGCCTGGCCATCGGGTCCACCCATCCCTTCCCGGAGACCTACCTCGAAGCCGGCTCGCTGTGGGAGCACCTGGCACGCGGGCACATCAGCTTTCGCAGCTATGGTGAGGGGCTCGAAATCGCGGGAGAAGACGAAGGAATCGGCAACCAGCCCACGGGCGTTCGCGAGTCGACAAACATGCCGATGACCGAAGTATTATTTGAAAACACCTCGCGCGATTACGCCACCTTCAACACCAACATCTCCGATCAATACCGGTACGGCCAATTTGAGCGCGAGTTCCAGATCCGCTATGCCAGTGGAAAGGAGCCGCTGCCGCAATTCATTTTTATCTGGCTGCCCAACGATCACACCGATGACCCGCGGCCCGCCGATGGGTACGCGTACCACGCCTCCTACGTTGCCGATAACGATCTGGCACTGGGCAAACTGGTGCAACTGTTTTCGCACAGCCCCTTCTGGAAGGACATGGCGATCTTTGTAACCGAGGACGACGCGCAGAGCGGGCGCGACCACGTTGACGCGCACCGCAGTGTGATGATGGTCATCAGTCCCTATGCGGCGAACGGGCGCGTGTCGCACGTGCACACCAGCATGGCCAGCATCATGAAGACTTTCGATTTGATCTTGGGCCTGCCTTACCTCAACCAGTACGACGCTGCCTCGACCGACCTCGCGGATTTCTTCACCGCACAGCCCGACTTCACGCCCTATGATGCGCTGCCGAGCGATGTGCGAATTTTCGATCCCGCCAAGGTGCTTGAGCCGGGACTGGAATTGAAGGCGCATCATGGGGCGCCGCTCGACGACCCCGCCACGATCCGCCGCGAGATGCGGGAGAATGACCACGATTAATTTGGCCCGTGCCGCAGGCGCCTCGGACTGCGGCCGCGACGCTGCCGCTTTCCTCCAGCCAGTTTGTTGGCTGGGAATTGTGCTCTCGGTTGGAATTCACTACGGCCGGATTCTGCGAATGGAGGGTAAGGCCGTTGAGACAACGTCTATAATGTGGCACTCGCAGTTTAGACGCACGTGTTGCAAGGGACCAGGATACTCAGGGCATGCAAAAGTCGCATGCGAGACATACTCCAAGAAACTCGATCTTGAATACAGTCGCATGTGGCTGCCCACCGACACCTCTTCTGGGGCATCAGCCCCGACGTACGACTCATTTCTTACCGAGTACGCAATATAGATTTCCCATAGAACTTCAAACAGCGGACTTTGGTCGTTAGGCACAACTTTGTGACAACCTGTTATCGATGTACCGGCGATTAAGACAGTGAAGGGTTGGGGGCTCATGCTTCCTGCTTCGACAAGGAGCCGAAGACATCCTCCTCGCGGCTCCCCGATGTCACGGAGAAAAAGGTATTCGCATGAGTCGATCTCGGCAAACGACTCGGGTAATGCAACCATTCCGCAATCATAGCATGACTAGCCCGAATTTCTCACGATGCCGGGTCTTGTCAGCCGTCTGCCAGCGACAATTTGGCATCCTCTCTGTCGGACAATTTATACCCCATATTTCAAAATATGTGAAACGATTTGTAAGTGGTTTTATTTTCAGTATGCTGACGGCTTTGGAAGGAAAAAATAGATCTTTCGGCCCTTTATTTTCAATAAGCTGGCGGCTTAGGGCACCTTGTCACCTAAGGGCAATAATGTCGCAGTGCCATTAATACAATTTGTCGGCCTGCCTCGACGTTCACCCACGTACCCTCTAACCCGCCCTTTCCGTCCCTGGCGCCACTGGCCTCGCTTCTCATCTAAGTATTCTAGCCTAAAGCATGGGGCGTTGTCAAGAAGAAAATGCAGCGTGGTCGAAGGGCTGCCCGGCCACTCCTTGAGGCCCTCGGATTCTGGTGAGAAAACGGGGATTCGAACCCGCGGGACTGACCCAGCACAGGAGACGATAGTTTGTGGCGCACTTTGCGCATCGTGTACAATAAAACTTCGGGCTCAACACGAATCTTCGCCCGCGAGGGAAATTTCCGCTCTCACAAACCTGCATGTCGAACCTGCTTGACCAACTCAATACCCAGCAGCGCGCCGCGGTGGAACAAACCGAGGGGCCGTTGCTCATCCTGGCGGGGGCGGGCAGCGGCAAGACGCGCGTTATCACCTACCGAATTGCCCACCTGATCGAAGCCCGGGGAGTTCCACCGGAAAACATCCTGGCGGTCACTTTCACCAACAAGGCGGCGGCGCAGATGAAGGAGCGCGTGGCCAAGCTGCTGGGCGGCCGCGTGGAGTTGCGCCCCGGCGCGCCGCACCTCTCGACGTTTCATTCCTTCTGCGTCAGCGTGCTGAGGCGGCACATCGACCACCTGGGGTACAGCCGCGATTTTTCGATTTATGACGAAGACGATCAGCAGAGGCTGATGAAGGCTTGCATCCAGGAACTGGGACTGGGGGAGCAGGTCACCTCGCCGCGCAGCGTGCTCGGGCGGATCAGTTACGCCAAGAATCATGGCCTGACGCCGGAGCTGATGTACCAGCAGGCGCCAAACGGTCCGGTGGAAAAAGTCGCTGCGCTCTTCGGCCTTTATGAGGTGAAGCTGCGGCAGGCGAACGCCCTGGATTTTGATGACCTGTTGCTGAAAACCGTAGAGCTCTTCTATAAGGCGGCGGAAGTCTGCGAGCGGTACAACCGGCGTTTCGAGTACGTTCTGGTGGATGAGTATCAGGACACCAATCGCACCCAATACCAGTTGATCCGGCAACTCACGCTAATGCACCAGAACCTGTGCGTAGTGGGCGATGAGGACCAGTCGATTTACCGCTGGCGTGGGGCGGACATTCAAAATATTCTGAGTTTTGAGAAAGATTACCCCAAGGCCCGGATTGTTCGCCTGGAGCAGAACTACCGATCCACGCAGAAGATTCTCGACGCCGCCGGCGCGGTGGTCAGCCGCAACCTGGCGCGCAAGGGAAAGACCCTGTGGACGGACCGCTCCGGCGGCGACAGCATCGGCCTTTATGAAGCGTGGGATAACGACGAGGAAGCGCTGTATGTGGCGGGGGAGATTACCAAAGCTCTCGCCCAGGATGCGGACCGCAGCGTGGCCGTCCTCTACCGCACCAACGCTCAGTCGCGGGTGCTGGAAGAATCCCTGCGCCGCAATGGCATCGCCTATCGCCTGGTGGGCGGGTTCAGTTTTTACGCGCGCGCCGAGATTCGCGACGTGCTGGCTTACGCGCGGCTGGCCAGCAATCCGCGCGATGCTACGGCGTTCCAGCGCATTATCAACACCCCGGCGCGGGGCATCGGCGATTCCACGTTGGGTGTAATCGAGGCGACGGCCCGCGCGCAGAAGCTCACCCTGTGGGAAGCGCTGGAGGACGAACTGGCGGCGCGGCGGCTGCCGGCGCGCGCGCTCAAAGCGCTCGCGGCTTTCTACGCCCTCATGAAGCATCTCGCGGCCGATCGCGAAAACCTGTTGATGGGGCAATTCTTCAAGAGTATTCTCGACCGTACCGGTTACGCGGAAATCCTGAGGCAGGAGAATCAGCCGGAATCACAAGACCGCATCGAGAATCTTCAGGAGTTGGTGAACGCCGCCGTCGAGGCGGGAGAGCAGGGCGTCACGCTGGCGGAGTTTCTGGACCATGCGGCGCTGGTCTCCGACTCGGACGATTACGACGAACGCGCGCGGGTGACGCTGATGACCCTGCACAGCGCCAAGGGGCTGGAGTTCAACCTGGTTTTCCTGGTGGGGATGGAAGAAGGCTTGTTTCCCCACAAGCTTTCCCTGGATGATGACGCGGGCATCGAGGAGGAGCGGCGGCTCTGCTACGTGGGCATGACGCGCGCGCGTGACCGGCTGGCGCTTTCCTGGGCGCGACAACGGCGCATGTATGGGCGGGACTCGATGGAAGGAAGCCGGCGATCGCGATTTTTGGACGAAGTGCCAACCAACCTCCTGGAACCTTTAAGCGCCCAGGCCGCAAAAGCTCGCACAACTTGGGAAAATGCCGTAAACTCAATCGCCGGGGCGAAACGGTTCTTGCACGAGCGCGGCATCGGCGGGCGGCAGGGACAGGGCCGGGGAGAAAACGCGCGGCAATCCCGGCGCTGGAAGCTGGGCAGCCAAGTGCGGCATGCCAAATACGGCATCGGTACGGTTCTGGAATGTGAAGATGACGGCGAGGACAGCAAGCTGACCATCAGCTTTCCCGGCTATGGCCGGAAGAAAATGGTGGAGCGCTTTGCCGGACTAGAGAGAGTTTAGCTGGATGCTGACAGCTCACAGCCGACAGCTTACAGTTTCTGTCGGCTGTCAACTGAACAAATGAACACGTGAAAATCGAGACGCAGGAAGTCAGGCGATCATTTTGAAAGGGAAAGCCGAGGGCTCATAGTCGACAGCTTAAAGTTACCGTGAGCTGTTGGCTGTAAGCTGTAAGCTAAACGGATGAACACAAAAAAAATCACCGATAAAGAAGAACGTAAGAAGCTGAAGCGCGCGGCGCGCAAGAAGCAGGCGGCCAAGCCGAAGCGGACGGAACCGCGAGGCTCTCGCAAGCCCAAGGTCAAGAAGAAGGGACCGGGCGCACCTCCACGCCGGAAGTAGAAATGCAGTGACAAGTGACAAGTGACGAGTGACAAGCACACTCGTTTCGGATCACTGCCTACTCGTCACTCCATTCTAATCAAAGGAGCAACTTGGCGAGCCAACTTTTCCAGAAGAAGAGTATCGACAAGCTGATTGCCGACGCGGATTCGCCGGGGCACCGGCTGCGCAAGACCCTGGGGCCCTGGTCGCTGACCGCGCTGGGAATCGGCGCCATCATCGGGACGGGCATTTTCATTCTCACCGGCACCGCGGCGGCGGGCGAAGTCCTGGAAGTGCATTCGCTCCTGAAAGCGCCGCTCCTGGATGTGCTGCTGCACGGGACGAAGGCGCTGGGGACGGCCGGCCGGCCGGGCGCCGGGCCGGGCATCGCCCTTTCGTTTCTGCTGGTGGCCATTGCCTGCGCGCTGGCGGGACTGTGCTACGCGGAGCTGGCCTCCATGATTCCCATTGCGGGCAGCGCTTACACCTATTCCTACGCCACCCTCGGCGAAATCGTGGCCTGGATCATCGGTTGGGACCTAATCCTGGAATACGCCGTCAGCAACATGGCGGTGGCGGTGGGCTTCTCCGCTTACATTGACAGCCTGCTGCGGGGCTTCGGCATTGACCTGCCGCGCAAGTTCATGGAGCCGATTTTTGTGGCCGGGAAATACACGGGCGCCTACTTCAACGTTCCCGGTTTCCTGATCGTGATGATCCTCACCGTGATCCTGGTCATCGGGATTCGCGAGAGCGCGGGCGCCAACAATTTCATGGTGTGCGTGAAACTTCTGGCGATTCTGATTTTTATCGTCGCCGCTTCCCGCTTCATCCACACTTCCAATTGGAAGCCCTTCATGCCCAACGGCTGGCAGGGGGTCCTGACCGGCGGAGCAATTGTCTTTTTCACCTACATCGGTTTTGATTCCGTTTCCACCGCCGCCGAAGAGTGCAAGAATCCGCAGAAGGATGTGCCCTTTGGCATCATTGCCTCACTGGTGATCTGCGCCACGCTTTACGTGACGGTGGCGCTGGTGCTGACGGGTGTGCAGAATTGGCAGACCTTGCGCAACGCCGCGCCCGTGGCCAATGCGCTGATGGCGCTGGGACTGCCGAATGTGATGAAGTGGGTTACCATCGGCGCGCTGACGGGCATGATCAGCTCCATGCTGGTTTTTCAATTGGGACAGGCGCGCGTGTGGTTCGCCATGTCGCGCGACGGCCTGCTGCCGCAGGTTTTTTCGAGGGTCCATGCGCGCTTCCTCACGCCGCACGTCAGCACCTGGGTGGCGGGGTTTTTCGTTGCCATTCCGGCCGGAATGTTCGACATCGGCACTTTGGCAGATCTGTCCAATATCGGAACGTTGTTCGCGTTCGTGTTGGTTTCTCTAGGAGTGCTGGTGCTGCGCCGCACGCAACCTGAGCGCCGGCGCTCGTTCCGCACGCCGTGGGTGCCGGTGGTGCCGATTCTCTCGATCCTCTCGTGCATGATCTTGATGGCCAGCCTGCCCCTGGAGACTTGGAGACGATTCGTGGTGTGGCTGATCATCGGTCTGTGCATTTACGTAACGTACAGCCGGCATCACTCAGAATTTGGCCGTGCGCCGCGCACCCCTGCGGAGATAGGATCACATCCCCAGGACGCCCATGCTGCGCCCTGAGCGGCTGCCGGCGGCGAGGGAGACGACGCGCGGAACGTTTCGCCGAGGCTCTTCTGCCTGAAAAGGACAAGAGCAAGGAATTGCGATAGAATCAGGGGCGGGTGATGGATAGGGAAAAAACCTCGGGGGAAGGAGCCTGCCAGGAGCAAGTTCTTTTGGGGCCTCGCAAAATGGGGATGAGACCCAGGCCGTTTGTCTTACCGCTCGCCATACTCGCGCTGTGCCTGAACCTCCCGCACGTTGCGCTGGCCTGGGGTCCGATCGCGCACGATATCGTCAATACCTGGGCTATCCAAACCCTGCCTCCGGAAATCCGTCCTTTTTTTGAAAACAATCGCCAGTTCCTGATTGAACACGCCAATGACCCCGATGAGTTGATGAAGAAAGATCGCTACGAGCGCATGCGGCATTACATTTACCTGGACAAGTACGGAATCTTTCCCTACCCGACCCTGCCGCATGATTACGAACAGGCGAAAGAAAAACTCGGCTCCTGGCGCATTGGCCGCGATGGCGTGCTGCCTTGGCAGATCGGCGAATTCAGCCTGCGCCTCACCAAGGCGATGAAGGCCGGGAATTGGGAAGAAGTGAAGTTGGATGCTGCCGCGCTGGCGCACTACGTGGCGGATGCTCATGACCCGCTGCACACCACGCAGAATTTCGACGGGCAGTTGACTCTGCAAAGCGGCCTGTCAGTCCGGTTCGATATCCACTTGTTTGATCGATACTCGAAGCTCTTCATCATGCATCCTGAAAATGCCGAGAAGATCGACGATCCGACGGAATATGCTTTTCAAACTTGCCTGGCATCCAACGTCTGGGTCAATCTCATCATCTGGTCCGATCTGCGCGCCCGGGAAAGCTCGACGGATTATGGCGATGAATATTACGACCGTTTTTACAACCAGGTAGGGCCGACCGTGGTTCAAGAGATCAATGCGGCGGCGCACGATGCCGGCTCTTATTGGTACACAGCGTGGCTGAATGCCGGCCGGCCTCAACTCCCCGCGCGCTGAATTTTAGAGTTTGGATTTTAGATTTTAGATTGCGGACCTACCCCTCGCTCTCTCCTTCATCAATCTGCAATCACGAATCCAAAATCCAAAATCTAAAATGTCTTGATCCCTATGACGGAATTGGAAACTTCTCTGTCGTCTTTCATCGCCCGATTGCCCAAGGTCGAGCTGCACCTGCACCTGGAAGGGGCGGTGCGCCCGGAAACGCTGCTCGAACTCTCCGCGAACAAGCGCGGTTTGAGGCACAAAGTCGACGAATGGATCAGCGCGCGGCGCGTGCAGCGGTTTCGCTACGGGAACTTTCAGGAGTTTCTGGTCGCCTTTAAGCTCGTGACCCTGCTGATTGAGACGCCCCAGGATTATGCGTTGGCGACTACACAGTTGATCGAGTGGCTGGCAGAGCAGAATGTGCAATATGCGGAGATCATCTTTGCCGCCGGCGTGGTACTGTGGAAGAAGCAACCAGTGGACGCAGTTTTTGAGGCGGTGGCCGCCGCTGCGGCAGATGCGGAAGCGCGCACGGGAGTGGGTGTGAAGTGGATCTTCGACGCTGTCCGGCACTTCGGGACGGACCACGCGCGCGAAGTCCTGCGTTGGGCGGGGCGCTACCGGTCGCGCGGCGTTGTGGGCTTCGGCATCGGCGGCGACGAGGCGGCCGGCCCGGCAAGCCTTTTTCCGGATATCTTTCAAGAGGCGCGCGACTTGGGGCTTCACGGCGTGGCGCATGCCGGGGAAGCTTGCGGGCCGGAAAGCATTCGCGACGCCATCGAGCTGCTGGGGGCGGAGCGCATCGGCCATGGTCTAACCGCCATTCGCGATGCCAACGTGATGGCCTTGCTGCGTGAGCGGCGGATCCCGGTGGAAGTCTGCCCTAGCAGCAACGTGTCCACAGGATTAATTGCGCGTTTCGAAGATCATCCGTTGCCGAAGTTCCTGGAGGCAGGGTTGGTGGTGACGCTCAATTCCGACGATCCGGCCATGTTCGGGACAAGCCTTCAGGAGGAATTTCTGCAAGCAGCGCGTTGCTTTGAATTCGGCCGCGACACGCTGGCCGGGTTGTGCCGGAACGCTGTAAACGCCTCCTTCCTGGGCGAGGATGAAAAGCAGAAACTGCGAGAACAGTTGAAACTGGAAGGTTAAAATGTGAAGTATAAAGGATAATGACGGTTCCAACTGCCCCCTACTAGAGAATCAAGGAGAGGGAATGAAATCATCACACATTCGTGCCATTTTCTTTGACGCGGGGAATACCCTGCTCTATCCCCGGCTCGACGAACGGGCTCGCGATCTGACCGCGGCGGGCTTCCCGGCTCGCGTGGAGGATTTTCTCGCTGCAGAGCGCGACGCCAAGCAGAAGCTCGACGTGTGGCTGTGGCCGCAGATTCGCAAAGGCGAAGTGCCACGCACGATCGACCATTACTACTGGGGGGAGTATCTCGCGTCGTTGATGAGATTGATCGGCGCGCCGGAAGCCGAACACGCGCGTTTGATTCAGGTAGTGGCGGACGGGTTCCGCAACATCCGCACCTGGTCGGTGGTGATGCCGGAGACGCCGGGCTACCTGGCGTCGCTGAAGGAGCAGGGTTACTTTCTGGGGGTCATTTCAAATTCGGTGGGCACCATCGAAGACCAGTTGCAACACACGGGCTTGCGCGACTACTTCCAGGCCATCTTTGACTCGGCGATTGTGGGGGTGGAGAAGCCGCACCCAGAAATTTTTCAGTTGGCCCTGGCCAGCGCTCGAGTAGCGGCAAACGAAGCCGTCTTTGTGGGTGACACCAATGCCACCGATATGGGTGGCGCGCAACTCGCGGGCGTGCACGGCGTGCTCATCGACCGCGTCAACGCTTACCCGAACGCTGAATGCCCGCGCATCACGTCGCTGCCGGAACTGGACAGCGTCCTCGCGGCATGGTGAGGGGTGGGGGCTTTCGCCGTGTGCCTTTTGCAGTTCCGGGGCGCGGTCTGAGTTGCGACTTCCAACAGCATTCCAGGACGGCAGCGCGCCCCCGCAAAGCTTCCCGTTGCTTCAGGAAAAATAACAGGCTAAACTTCTGTTCGTGGTAAGGGCTCAATCCTGACAATTCCATAATCTGAGAACTTGATTCGTGACGGGGGAGCACGGCGTCTATTTCTTCCTAATTACACACATACATAAAGGAGGAACTATGCAAATCGATCAAGCGAAACTCGAGAAGTTCATGGGACAAGCCCTGGGGGAACTCGGCGCCGGCATGAATGCCGCGCTGGTGATTATCGGCGACAAGCTGGGACTATACAAAGCCATGGCGGGAGCCGGGGGGATGACTTCGGCCGAGTTGGCAGAGAAGACGGCCACCACGGAACGGTACGTGCGTGAGTGGCTGAACGCCCAGGCGGCAGGGGGATTCGTCACGTTCGACGCCGGCACGGGACGTTTTACCCTGCCGGACGAACAGGCCCTGGCCTTGGCGGTCGAGGACAGTCCCGCCTACTTGCCGGGAGCATATCAACTCATCGCCTCGGTCTTAAAGGATGAGCCGCGCATCACGGAGGCCTTCCGGACCGGAGCCGGCGTAGGGTGGCACGAACATTGCGCCGACCTGTTTCAGGGTACCGAACGGTTTTTCCGGCCGAACTACGCCGCCAATCTGGTGAGCTCGTGGATTCCGGCCTTGGACGGCGTGGAAGCGAAACTGCAAGCGGGCGCCAAGGTCGCTGACGTCGGTTGCGGGCATGGGGCCTCGACGGTGCTGATGGCCAAGGCCTACCCAAAGTCGCAATTCGTGGGCTTTGACTACCACGCACCATCTATCGAACATGCCTGGCAGGCCGCCGAAAAGGCAGGGCTTGCCGATCGGGTGGGATTCCAGGTGGCCTGGGCGAAGGAGTTTCCGGGAAAGGGCTATGACTTGGTGGCTTTCTTTGATTGCCTCCATGACATGGGAGATCCTGCCGGGGCGGCCGTCCACGTGCGGCAGTCGCTCGCACCGGGCGGAACATGGATGATCGTTGAACCTTTCGCCCATGATCGTGTCGAGCTGAATCTGAATCCGGTGGGGCGCGTCTTTTACTCGGCCTCAACTATGGTATGCACGCCGGCTTCGCGTGCGCAGGAGGTGGGTCTGGCGCTGGGCGCCCAGGCAGGTGAAACGCGGATGCGCGAGGTGGTGATGCAAGGCGGGTTCAAGAGCTTTCGTCGCGCCGCTGAGACGCCTTTCAACTTGGTGTTAGAAGCGCGGGACTGAGGGCGACGGGGAACGCAGTCGCTATATCGAAAGCGCGCGAGCTTCTTCGAGAGTCCACGCAGGAGTGCCTCCGGGCCGACTGGCAACGAGGGCCGCGACGCGATTGGCGAAGTCGGCAATCTCCGCCGGGGACCAATGCAAGCTCAAGCCATGGACAAAGGCGGCGGCGAAGGCGTCACCGGCTCCCACTGTGTCTTGGGCTTGCACGTTATAGCCGCCGGCTTCGCCATATTCCCCGTCTACCAGCATCACGCAGCCCTTTTCACCGCGCGTGACGCACACGGATTCCCAGCCATACTCGCGGGCATAGCTGCGGCAAAAATCCTCGAGAGACTGCGAGGCCCGGCCGAACAAATGATCGATCGCGGTTGCCTCGTCCTCGTTCAGTTTCACCACCGGAGGGCGCGCCATCAGTTCGCGCAGCAGCAGCGCCGCATAATGGTCCTTGCGCAGATTGACGTCGTACAGAAGGCGCGCGCCGCAATGGGAATCGATCAACCTGTAGGTCAATTGCTTGGCCTGCGGGCTCATCTGAAAGAGGGTCCCGAAATAAATCCAATCAGGTTTCGGCGATAAGAGTTCCGCGACCTCGTCATCGGTGAGTGCGGGCGCGTCGTAAGCCGCGGGGTGATGAAGGGTGAATTGCGGCACACCTGCTGCGTCGAGTTCGACCGTAACGACGCCCGTGGGGTGGGTGTCAATCGAGTGGACGTAACGCGTGGAGAGGCCTAGTTCCGCCATGCGCTCGAGCACGCGCCGGCCCCGCTCATCCTTTCCGATGGCGCTTACAAAAAACACGGTGTGCCCCAGGCGCGCCGCGTGGGCGGCGAAATTGAGCGCCGCGCCGCCAAGGTATTCCTTATCTCCGATGACGTCCCATAAGACTTCTCCGATGGCGACGATTTTCATGGCACAGTCTCCTTTATTTCAGCTCCCCGTAATTTTCTGACCCCGACGCAACGGAACAGGACGGCCACCAAGCTAACCTTTCAAAGGGGAATTGGCAACACCCTCCTGGCAAAAAATCGGTATGGCGGCGCCGACTGCTCTCCCCCGGTACAAAAAGATGGGCTGAATGCATCCTTGGGGATTCGTCAGGCGTCGAATAGAATAGGGATTGTAGGGGTGAACCCAAAACTGGAGAGTAGTTGGCCGGACGCCGGGAAGCACCTGTCCGAAAGGGTAACGTACCCGTGCGAACACAGGGAGGGGGATAAATGTCAACGAAAAATGGGCCGGAAATTCCTTCATCAGAGGTCACCCCGAAGTGGCTTTATTTGAACCGGCGAAAATTCCTGGCGGGGGCGCTCGGAGTGACGGCGGGGGCGCTGGCGGGGCGAACGCTGCGGGAGTTGGCTTGGCCCTCGCAAAAGGTCATGGCAGGAACCAAGCTGAACGTGGCAGGGAAAAGTCCGTTCAGCACCACCGAGGAAGTGACGCCCTACGATGACGTGACGCATTACAACAACTTTTACGAGTTTGGTACGGCCAAGGAAGATCCCGCCAAAAATGCGACACACTTTCGCACTTCACCGTGGAACGTGAAGGTCACCGGACTGGTGGAGAAGCCTCGCACCTTCTCCCTCGAGGAATTAATGCAATTGGCGCCGCTGGAGGAGCGCATTTACCGGCACCGGTGCGTGGAGGCTTGGTCGATCGTCGTGCCCTGGATCGGGTACTCTTTCAACGTGCTGCTGAAAGAGGTGTCGCCCCAACCCAAGGCGAAATTCGTGGCGTTTGAAAGTTACTACAGCTCAAGCCAGATGCCCCTGGCGAGATACGGGGGAATAAACTTCCCTTACGTTGAGGGCCTGCGGCTGGACGAAGCCATGCACCCGCTGGCGCTCCTCTGCTTCGGCATGTACGGGGAAACGCTTCCCAATCAGGATGGTGCGCCGGTACGTATGGTGCTGCCGTGGAAGTATGGATTCAAGAGCATCAAGTCGCTCGTGCAAATCAAGCTGGTAGAAAAACAGCCGGACACCACATGGAACTTGTCCAGTTCTAGCGAATACGGATTTTATTCCAACGTCAACCCCCATGTGGATCACCCGCGTTGGAGTCAAGCCAAGGAGCGCCGCTTGGGCGAATTTTTCCGCCGTGCCACGCTGATGTTCAATGGTTATGACCAGGTCGCGCCGCTCTATGCGGGCATGGACCTGAAGAAGTATTACTAGAAAGGTTGAGCGCTTGCGAAAAATTCTTCGGAGCAAATGGATCAAGTTAACGGTATTCGTATTGTGCCTGGTTCCGCTGGGTCAATTGGCTTGGCGGGCCCTGCACCACCACCTGACGGCCAATCCTATTGAGTACATCACGCACCAGACCGGCGACTGGACACTGATCTTTGTGGTTACCACGCTGGCGGTGACGCCGGCGCGCAAGCTCCTGCAACTGCCGGAACTGATTCGCTTTCGCCGCATGCTCGGGTTGTTTGCCTTTTTCTACGGGCTGCTCCATTTCAGCACCTGGATTGGGCTGGACAAGTTTTTTGATTGGACGGAAATGCTGCACGATGTACGCAAGCGGCCTTTCATCACGGTGGGATTCACAGGTTTCGCTCTGATGATTCCTCTCGCCTTGACCTCCACGGCGGGTTGGATTCGCCGCCTGGGAGGCAAGCGCTGGCTGGCTTTGCACCGGCTGATTTACGTTACCGGCATCGCCGGCGTGGTGCATTACTATTGGCTGGTGAAATCGGACGTGCGCAAGCCGCTGTTTTACGGCGCGCTGGTGGCTTTACTCTTGGCCCTGCGGGTGGGATTTTGGCTGGCCGGGCGGCGCGGCAAGCCGGCAGGCAAGGCCCTCGAACCCAAACTGACCACCGCGGAGACGGCGTGATTCACCCTGCAACAGGGTTATACGTTATTTAGCTGATGCCCAAAAGGGTTGAACGCCCGCGGGGGCACGCTCACAAAATGATTTTGGGGGGAGATCTACGTGGTGAGTTCGCCGGAGGCTCAAACCGGAGGTTCTTGAAAAAAGCAGCCACGGTGAGGAGGTCAACCGTGGCCGCATGCCGTCAATAGAATTCAGAGTCAGAAATCGGGGCCCGAGGCGCCTCCTGGCATCGGTGAGATGCGCGTTGCGTTTCCCTAGTTATGGCAGAAGTTAGCTCCTGAGAGCGCGTAACCGGTAAATGATGCCGTCCAGGTGTGAGTCGTGGTGCCCGTTCCCGGACCCACATCACCAGCGCCCATGGTGCCCGACCCTTCGCTATCCGACCATTTCTCTGTTTGATTTGAAGATGGCGTGAGAGTGCCGGGCGCCGCGCACAGGACCGTCGAGGTTAAATCTCCGTCCCTGCTCGTTATTGTAAGGTTGGCGGAGGACGCTGAACTGTTAGATCCCGTAAAAGTTCCGTTATTGAACGGAGTTGATTGATTAACCCCGGTGGCACTGATCGCTCCAAAATCTCCATATTCAGTCGTTGTCCAAGAGATGGCGACCGTCTGCGCCCCGGTGAGCGATGTGGCCAGCCCATAGAGCATGGAGCGGGGATGGGTGTACGTAGTCCCAGTGTCTGTGCCGGAGATCAGTGGAGCGGAGTTTCCACCCACCGTTACGGTAATTCCACTCGCACTATTTTGATAGAAGGTCAAGCCGACCAGGACCGCCCGAGTAGAACTCGTTCCTCCCAGGGTGATCGAAAAACTGGCAGACGTTCCGGCCGTGGAAAGATGCATATGCGCCGACGCTTCGTAGGATACAGGAGTACCCGTAAATGCCGGCATACCGGGTCCGGGAAAAGGAAGACCCTGGCCAGGGTGTAGAAAGGCCCAAAAGTAAAACCACGCTAAGGCACAAAGGCTCATCTCGTCACCCTCCAATTCAGGGTCACAGATCCGGGTGTGATCGCCGCGTCCGTGTTGTTGCAAACCTTAAAGTTGACGTTGCCGCTGGTGGGATAGGCGATAATGGTCAGCATTCCGCTCGTGGACGGAACATACCCTGTCGTGCTGGTAGGATCACCGTTGAAGCCCGCCATCACCACGTCGGTGGTGGCCACGTTGGTGGCTGTCGCAGTCACCACGGGGGCGCACGCGCCGGACGAAATCGAACTTGTTCCCAAGCTGGCGGTACCGCTGGCGATGGTCTGAGTCAGCGCCACCCCGCCCGAGGGGATCGTAGTCCCATTCACACTCGTCGTGCTGGACAAGGCGGAGGGCACATCGGCTGCGACGATGGCCCGAAAGGAAGGATTGCCGGAACTGCCATTGGGTGCAGCATAGAAGAGGTTCCCGCTCTGGCTTCCAAACGCCGCGCCGGGAAAACTCCCATAGTCGGAAAGGTCACTTGAGGCTGGCTGCGTCGCGCTCGGAACACCGCCCGTCGAAATCGCGTTGATCCACTTATGCCCGACCGCTGCCAGCGACTCGATGCCGCCCAAGGTCGATGCGGTTGGCGAGGGCAGGCTGGTGATGTCAAAATTCACCTGCCCGGCGCTCGGGTTGGATGCCGTCAGGTAGGTCCCATTGGTGAAGTTGATCGTCGTCTGATTTGAGGTATTCGAACCGTTTACCTCGAACGTTACCGGGCTGCCGCTGTTGCAGGCGATGCTGCCCCAAGTCCCCGAGTTGTTACCCAGGCACTGGCCGCTCGTGACGGTGGAAATGGGCAGGCGACCGAGTGCCACCCCACTCATAAACAAGATATCCTGGCTGGTTGTCAGAGGGGTTTGGCCGGCGGCAAGCGAGCCGCTTAGATTGGAGAACCCCGGCTGCGCGAGATGTGGAATGCCCGAGGTATCAATGTATTGAATCCAATTATTCGCGTTCTGCCCGATGGATTGAATCCCTCCCAGGGTCGAAGACGTAGGGGCCGGCAGGCTGGTGATGTCAAACTTCACCTGCCCAGCGCTCGGATTGGATGCTGTCAGGAAAGTCCCATTGATGAAGTTGATCACCGACTGGTTTGAGGTAATCGTACCGTCCACCTGGAAGGTGGCAGAGCCACCGCCACTACCGCTTGGGGTCGCACAGTTGGCGTTACCATTCGCCGCGATTCCCACCGCGAACTGGCTGCCAGGGCATTGCGCGGGAGTGGCCGCCAGCGCGGTGGCCGTCGGCACGTTGCCAGAAATGTTGCCCGTTCCACCATTGGCGATGGATAGCGGCAGGGAGGGCACCGTTGGCCATGTCGTGATACAGCTTGTGGTGATGCAGAATTGTTGGGCGGTCATCTGATTGGCAGCGGTCACATTACCTTTGCCGTCGTCGAGCGTATTGTTCGCCGTGGTCAGCATACCCCCGAAATACGCGTCGGCCGTGCTGTTCCGAGTCGGCGGCGTGTAAGCAAGTGGGGTGACCGACCCATTATCCCAGACCGGCATCACGTCACTGGGCACACACGTCGCTAAAGACTGGTTAGTGGCTCCCTTCAAAATGTCATAACACTTCACCCCAGGACCGCCCTCAGCCACCCCGATATAGTTAATCGCCGTGCTTGCCGCAGACCCGGCATTGGTTTCTGCGACACCGCTTGGGTTGTTTAGGGTTAGAGTGGTTGCAGTTGACGCTGCTATCGTGAATGTTCCGTTGTTGCCGGAGTTGGTGAAACCAGTGACGGTAAACAGGATATTCGAAGTATTGACCAGTCCGTTGTTCGCTCCTCCGGTAATCGTCCCGGTGTATACCGTTGTGCTCCCGGAGGGGTTGGCAGCGGTGAGCGTAAGCGAATAGGGGCCGGGAGTCCCGCCGGTCACGTCCATTTCATAGGGTATCGTCCTGTTCCCGTTCCAGTCTTCGATGACTTCAAAGTATTTTGTCACCGTTGACCCGCCGCCTGCGATGACCCCAGCGCTGTAGATAGAGGGGTTGGGCACTCCTATTAAGGATACAGAGCTTGGCGGGTTGACTGTGGGGTTTCTGCTGTGCTGAGTCCCATACATGTTGGTATGGTTCCCGCTGGTATCAACAACATCGAGCGCCGAATCGATTTTATTGTTCAATGTCCCATTGCGCAGGGTTGGGAGTGAAACGAGTGCAGCCATATTCTGGCCCACCAAATAGTCATTTTCCCAATATATATTACTTAAAGTATTGGAATACCCTTGATTGATATCAATCGAGTATTTCGTGTTTTCGATGTCTAATCCGTCGATCTGGTTGAGGGCAGCGCCGCGAAAGCGAATGGCGTAGCCGGTGGCATTGGCAAATCCGGCGGTTGCTTGGTCGCTCGCCCAGGCAAGAACCCCCCAACCGTAGTTCGAATTTGCGTCCTCTCCAAAGAACATGCCGCCGTGTTTGGTTTCTAAAATGAGGTTCCAAAACCGGTTGTAGCATGTACATCCGCTGTCGGCAAACTTTATACCGAGATCCGTTTGGTACATCAGAATGTCGTGGATGTGGGAATTGCCAAAGCTATTGGAAATCCCCCAACCGCCGGAGCGCACGGCGGTGCCCGTGGCCGTTTCTGCCGTACCGTTGGGATTTGCGAGGGTTAGGGTGGTCGTCGTAGACGCGGTGCAGATATAGTAGCCCTCGTTGAGCATCCCATTGAAGTTGCCGAACACGCCAAACTCCATTCCTACATAGGCATTACTGCCACCGCCGGTAATCGTGCCGGTGTATACGGTGTTTCCGCCGGAAGCATTGGCGACCGAGGTGATGGCCAGCGCGGAGCCGCTAGGGGTGGTCGCACCAATCTTAAGGTGGTCGATCTCTACGTTCGATAGCTGTGCCGAACCATAGAAAATCGGCGAGTAATCGTCCGAAATATCCGTGCTCTCAATGTCCGTTGCATAATAGGAATCGCCGCGAACGTGGTCTCCATTGTTTAGGATGAACTGCACCCCCTTTGATCGATTAATCGTCGCGGCGGGCAGCCAAAGAACGACATTTGCGGGCAAGGTAATGCTTACCGACATGGTCTGTGGGCTGGCGAAGCCCCGCGCATCAATGGTGCACCCCGCGCTGGGGCAAAGCTGGGCGGCGGCATTAACCTTTGAACCAAAATCGGTGCCCGCCTGCAAGCTGGCGTCGATTACCGTTGTTCCATTGCCCAAACCTGACCAACCGCCCGTAGGAGTCCCACATGACGGCGTCCCCGCGGTGGAAATCTGGTTTAAGAACTGGCCGGTAGTACAACTTATGGATTCAACGCCGCCCAATGCACTGGCGGTGGGAGTGGGGAGGTCGGCTCCCCCCAAGGCGCGAAAGGTGGGCGCCGCGGCCCCGCCGGAACTGGGCCCGGCCAGAATGAGGTGAGGGTTTTGATTCGCCAATGTCGCTGTCAGCGTGCCGGATCCGGTCACCGGTGAACCTGAAACCGAAAACAGGGAAGGCATTGACAGTCCGACGCTGGTGACGGTCCCGCTTCCGGTACTGCACGAACCCCAGACGGGATCGGTGCCGTTCGAGGTCAAGCATTGACCGTTGCTGCCGATACCCAGACGCGCATTCGAACTGGAGTGGTAATAGTGCAAGTCGCCTTCCGTCGTGAGCGGCGAGAGCGCATTGAACGCGGATGATGCGGTAGTCTGCCCGGTGCCACCCCCGGCTATCCCCAGCGTGCCAAATGTTGGAGCGGCTGAGCCTTGGCCCAACAAGGGAAACCCGATCGCTCCAGCCGCAGTCGAATTTACGATGGCGGACGATCCCCCTCCGTACAACACGCCATATTGGTTGGTGCTGGTTACGGTCAAATTCGGCACGCTGAGCGTTGCCGTACCGGGTGAACCGGTGTGAGCTAAAGTGAACGTCGAGTTTCCATTCGTGCCGCCGGCAACCACGTCCTGAAGCGACCAACTATCGGTTGCGGAAGCCGAACCGTTCCAGTAGGTGCCTGATAGATTAAGTAATGGACTTAATTGCCCCGTGCTGGAGGTTGCTGCTGTGGTGTTCGCCCAAGTCCAGTTGACGGGTGAAGTATGATTAAACGTCGTCGCGTAGGTGAACATGGGGAGGGTGAGACTGGCCACCGGATTGACCAGAGAACTCCAAGCTAAACTGCTGCTGCCGCTGCACGATCCCCACACGGGATCGGTGCCATTGGAGACCAGGCATTGGCCATTGCCACCAACGCCCAGCCGGGCGTTTGCGGAAGAATGGTAATAAAGAAAGTCGCCTTCTGTGCTGAGCGGCGAAAGGGTATTGAACGCGGCGGACGCGGAGGTTTGTCCGGTGCCGCCCCCAGCTATTCCGAGTGTGCCAAATGCCGGCGCAGAACCTGATCCTTGACCCAGCAAGGGAAGCCCGCTCGTTCCTGCCGCAGTCGATTTTTCGGGGGAGGACGATCCCCCACCGTACAACACGCCATATTGCGTCGTGCTGGTATTTGTCAAGTTCGGCGCCGTAAACGGACCTGTCGCGACTGCCCCAGCAACATCACCCACCTGTACCACATCATTCGTGCCCTTGCTCAGCCCGTTCACGTTTCCGGTTGCGGCGTTATTAAGGAAGGCCACGGCGGTATCGACGTTTCCCGCCCTCACAACGCCAGTAGTCGCTGCGCCGCTCCGGCCGTTTACCTGCGAGGTGATGGCGCTTGCGGTAAAGTAGTTTTGCAATGTTATGAGGCCGGGCGTTCCGGGGTATCCTCCGGAATCTCCGATAGACGTCACCATGACGGCTTGATTCGCATAGTAGGTTGGGAGAACCTGGTTTCCATTCCCATCATAGAAAGGCGCATATCCAGCCGGTGTATTGCTATAGTAATTACCAATGCTGGTCACACTCGCCCCGGCGGAGTTATTAAAGAGTGGCCCGCCTATCACAACTTTTGCAATTGAACTGCTGGTGCGGCTGTTCCAGAACTGGTTCCCAAGCATGTTCAGTTGGCCGGTGCACCAAATAACATAATCGTTGCTGGGAGCGGGTGATTGCCATGAATTTCCAGACAGAGTGACATTGGAAGAGTTTGAGCAAGATAAGAACAGATGGCCTGTGTTTGCTTCGTTTTCCAGACCGGAAATGAACGCGGTCGCTGCTGACAATCGTATATCTGCGACGGTCGTGTTACCCTCAGATCCATTCAAGATGTTGATAAGTCCTACGCCGCCGTTACCGGCGTCAATTCCAAACTGAGCATCTATAATGTCGATGTTGTAAAGCCAGAAATCCTTGACGTTACCACCATCGACGAACGCAATTCCGGCGGAACACCCGAGATTGCATACGATGTTTGGATTAGAAATTGAAATGTCGCCAACCTCCGGCGTGTTCGTCGAGATCAGGTTTCCAAAAACCATTCCCGCGGTTGCGATGACCGGATTTGTGACCCAATCTGTTGAACTGGTCGGGACATTGATCACGTTCACATTGTTTACTTGCCCGTTGGCGCTTCCTGCCGTCCCCCCCACTTGCGCTGTGGAGGCGTGGGATTTTGTAAACGTCGCCGTAAACGTCGTTCCGGTGATTGCCGTAACATAAACCAGTTCGACGTTTGGGCTTGCGTCAATACTGAGCAAGCTCCCAACCGCGATGCCGCTCATCGAGCCCGGCGTCACCGTCTGCGATCCTGAAGTCACGGCCGTTCCCAGAGTCGTGTTTATTGTGTTATCCGACGCGACCTGAATCCCGACGCGGGCGGAGCCAGCTTGGTCAAATGTCAGATTCTCGAAAACAAAGTTGTTGGCCGCAAGGGTCTCAAACATCGTGCTGCCAACCGGGCCGCCCCACCAGAGGGTGCTGCCAGCGTCAGTCACGGCACTCGTAGCTCCTGAAATGCGGATAGAGTATCCAGAGCCTCCCACATAGTAAAGCGGCGACGTGATTTTGTAGATGCCCGGAGGGAAGAAGATGTTCCCACTTGCCGTGGCCGCTCGCCCATTCGTGAACAGGTTGAGCACCGACTGAATGCACGCCGTGTCATCATGGACGCCGTCGCCATAGCACCCATATCCTTTAACGTTGTAGACTTGGCCGCCCTTGTCCGCAAGATTCGTGACAAGTCCCAGCCCTGTTCCACTGGGAGTCAAATCGGCATTCTGGTTCGTGCCGCCTGCCGTGATTCCCGCCGCGCCCGCGAAGGTCAGCGAAGGAGTGCTGATGTTCGTGGGGCCGACAAGGTTCGACAGAGTAGTATTCGCTCCGCCGCCACCCCAAACAAACATGGTTCGCACGTCGGTAATCGCGGAAATCGCCGTGCTGCTGGTGACCACCGTGGCGATTGGAATGCTCGCAGATGTGAAGCCCGTGAGGTTCGACGCAGGCGCGCAATTATTTGAGGAATCGAGATATACATAGTTCGTGGCACTGGGCGCAAGGGTGAGTGTGCCGCCGGCGTAGGTCTGAACGGTATTGCTGCAAACGGCTGTCCCCGGAGCCAGATTCAAGGTCAGGTTTGATCCCGCCGTCGGCCAATACCCGGGCCCATTTCCTTGCACGAATTTCGCGTTGACAGGGAAGATCGCCTGGCCCGCCTGCGCCTGGGGCTGTTGGGGGAATGCTGAATTATGAATTATGAATTGACAAAGTAGGAAGAGGAATAGGGACCGAAGGAAAGGCGTCCGTGGTCGGTAGTCCGTAGTCCATTGCGAAAAGCCGCGCACCGCAAAAGACAACAGACGGCGGGCGATAGACAAGCAGTTCATGATTCCGAATTCATAATTTTGAATTTTTACCATACCTGCACCTTTGCGGTCACCCCAGCGTCTGAGGCAACGAGATATAGGTTTACGCCGTCCGTGTCTGTCGGTGATTGCCACCAGATGGCTCCCGGGCTCGTCATGCGGACGTGCGCACCGATGGGAACGCGCCCTAGCAGGTGCGGAACCGTAAAATTTCCGGGCGCGATGGGAGCTACCGGGATCTGGCCAAAGAGACTCGTTGCCTGAGTCACATTCGTGACTTGTGTCCCATTGGTAACGATGATCCCAAGGAAGGCATCTCCGGGATCCAGGGCGGCAAGAACCGACCGATAATAGTAGCTGCTGGGCCAATTCTCCTGTTGATAAAAGAGGTAAGAAGTGGCATTCGGGGGGGCCGCGTCGAGAGTGGGGTCAGTGGGCGCGTAACGCGAACCGTTCGCATAAAGGATTCCGTTCGCGATCCCAGGATAAAGGGAATTGGAGGTGGCGAGATGAAAGCCGCTGACCAGACCGTTTAAACCCAGGTCGCCAACCAGCGTGTCCGTAACCGACGCGAGATCGCTCATGAATGCCACGTTGGCGTCGAGCAGGGACATGTTGCCGTCCATGTCGCCTTCATACTGGGTGAGGCCGTGCTGCGGCTGGACGAATCCTTTTCTCGGAAGCACCGTCCTTACAATGGCCATTTAATCACCTCAATTACTCAGCTAAACCCAAAATCGGTCCATCTACCCATCGGAACATCGGCCCACCAAAAGCACCAAGGCGATCAGCCGATGAACCGGCGATCCGATTCGTCATCAATCTCCCGAGACCCCGGCCGGTAAGTTCACGCTTAGCCTCTGGCAGATCGCCATGACCTTCACGGTCCCTTGATTTTCCGCGCCACTCCCCGACCAATAGGTTTGGCACAGGATCTTGCCGTTGGCGTCGTTCACATCGAGTTGATAGGGGCTGACAATCAGGTTGCCCTGGCCGGGATCACTATTGGCAAGCGCCGGCGGAGTTGCTTGTCCCGGAACATAGCCCGCCGCCGGCGACCGGGTGGAATAGAGAATCGGAAAAAAAAGGCATTCTGCGTAGCTGTAGCTGTAGCCATCCACAGGTGAGACGGGGGGCGAAACGGTGTCGCCCGGCCCATAAAAACCCATGTAAATGACCTCGCAGCGCACTGCCCCAAACTTCGCGTTGTGGGAGATTTTCGCCAGCGCATAGTCCGTCAACGGCTGGCCGCCGGCAATCGTGCTGTCTGCCAGATCGAAAAACCCGGGAATAGAGGACATCAACATTTGGCTCATGAAAATCGTCCTTGGTCCTTAGTCCATTGTCCGTTGCAACTGACCACGGACCACGGACAAGGGACATCCTTTAAAAGATTGTCGAAAGCGCCTCCACGTACACACCATTGGTGGAAGGCGTGACAAAAAAATATGTCGCCTGCTCGTCCTCCGTCGCTTGCGAGTATGGCGGCAGCACCATGGACGCAGAAGGCACGATTTCGTAAGGCGAGGTGGTGCTGGCCCGGCGCATATCCAGAAGCGTGAAGCGCACTTGCCCGTTGGCATAGTCGGGTGAGCGGCCGATGATTTCGCAGGGGATATTAGTGACGCCGCGCCCGCCGCCGTTATAATCCGGAACCAGCGGATGGGTGAGTGAAACCCAGTCTTTCAATTCTGCCTGTAAGGCGCCGAGTGGGAGGATACACTGGTAAATCGGCGTGGCGAACCCGTAGCGCCGAAAGAGTTGATCGCCCAACAGAAAGGCGCGAAGCGAGATCCCCCGCGCCATGAAGAGGCCGGTGGCTTCCACTTGGTGGTTGTAAAGATAGCGGAAAAGGTTATAGCTGGCCTGCTGAAGCATGGCCACCGTGGAGTTGTAAGTGCGCGCGCTGATGTTAGCGTTCGACTCATCCACGTCCCCGCGAAAGCAAAGGGCGTTGATGATAGGTGCGAGAGACACGGCCGGGATGCCGACAATATTCTTCTGTGTGAACGCTGCCACCGGGATCTGATCGAGCGGATTCTTCATGGGCTTCAGTGTGATCTGGCCCGTCGAATTGACCACCATCACCAGCCCCAGGGGCTTTAGAATCTGGTCCTCGACCCACGAGCGCCCTTGCTGGGGCGAGGTGATCTTGAATTCAAACCAATCGCCCGAAAACATGCCATCACGCAGTGCGGCGATGCCGGGCACATCCATGTGGGGATTGGGATTGATTAGCGTGGCCGGATTGCCGCCTTCGGGGATGGGTTCTGTGCCGATATTGCCGGGAACATACTTGGCCCAAAACGGATTGACGGCCGCAATCAGCTCACCCGTGCCGCTTTCCTCCACCACGGCGGAGAGCGCCAGATCCTGGCCAACTCCCAGCTCGTTCTGCATGGCCGCGAGGAAGATGTCCAGCGGGTTGCCGCTTATCCAGCGCGGATTATCACTGGAAACCGGGTAGCTGTTGGCCAACCACTGCGCGCCGCTGGGTTGCCAGGTATTTTTTTGCCCCGGCAAGTACTCTTCAGGCCCCCCGTTGGCCCAAAGGAAAGCGCCCTGCGCGAAACGCTTCAGGTCTTCCGCCTTGAGGATGACGCGGCCGTCGGTGTCGAAACCGATCTCGGAAATCTGCATCACGTGCAGCGACACAAAGTCACCGAGCGAACTGCCCGGAAAACCCATGCTGAACGTCACGACCTGCCCAATCAAATCCTCCTGCGCCGCCAGGGTGTGGAGTAAACCGAGGGGATCGATGCAGCGAATTTCCATCTGGCCAACCGAACTGGAGCCGTTCTTGTCGTCGATGGATTGTTCCGCGCCGGCAGGGACGTACATATAGGGCAACATTTGAGGCAAGCCCGCGACCGTGAGCAGCAGGCTGGGATTGGTCGCCACCAGCCACATCCACGCGGTCGGGGCGAGGGCGGGCCATACCTCAAATTCATAAGGCAGTCCACGCGCCGCCAACGAAAAGGCCACCAACGATCCATTGCCAGTAGCCTGCAAAATTGTGGCTTGCCCGCTGATCAGCGTCGTAAGCACCGCATCGATCGTCGTGCCCAGGCCGGTGAAAAAACTGGCGAGGCCTGAGATGTTATAGAGATCAAGGAGCATCAAGATCATGCCCCAGGTACCCTCCTGCCAGACGGAAAGCGGCGAGCCAGAATACCCGCCGGTTGAATCGTTGTAAGGCTTCATGCCGCTGAACGGCGTAGTGACCTGATAGGCTTCATTGTAGGAGTTGGCCGCGCTGGACAACACGATTGTTTGGCTGGCCAAAAGGAAATTCTGGTAAGCAAATTCCGCGCATTGCAGGGCAATGTCGTCGCGGTTGGTCGCATGGGCCCACAGCGCCGCCCAATGGCCGGAGGCGTCGAGCGCCTGGCTGGTGTCGAGAGTGTTTCCCGTCACACCCTGGGCGAAGTGCCCCGGCGCCGGACCCGAAGGCGGGATGTAGAGATTCGCAAGCAGATTGGTATCAATGGTGGCAGCGGCGGCACTGGCTGCTGCCGCGGTGGCCACCAACGAACTCGCCTGCGCGGAAGTGACTTGTCCCGTCTTGGTCAGATTGGTGGCGGCCACCGGAAGCGAGTTGCTCGCCCGCTGAAAGGCAAACCACAAGTCGATTTGGTGCTCGGTGGAAACGGTGCGAACCAACCCGGGTATAAACTGGTAACCCGGATTTTCATAGCTTCCATACCCCAGGTAGAACAGGCCACTCGTAAGGTCCGCCGCAGTGCTTTGCAAGGTGAGCAGGAAGTTGATCATTCCCTGAAGGGCGAGCGCGGGGGTGAAGTCCTGGGAAAGCCGCATGTAGACGCAGTAGGCATAAACCACCCAGGCCATCGCGCCGGCTCGGATGTAGGCTTGGTCCACTTGACCGTTGTAGGTGTCATAGCTGAAGCTCAGGGAATTCGCCGGCTGGAGGGTTCCGACGCTGAAATTGTCGAAATAGAGACCCGTATTGGCCGCAGTGAGGGTGAGCTTGAAGCCAATGATCTTCACGAGCGCGTCACTCGTGACATTCAAAATTAAAGATTCAAGATTCAAAAGGGTGGTACGCCAAATTGTGGCCCCCGGTCCGATGGGCAATGTGATCACCGTGCCAACCAGGGTTGCCGGACCTGACGCGCCGTTGGTGACCTGAATATCGGTCACCAGGCCTCGCGCCGTGACTATGCTGACATCGAAAACAAACCCCGCTCCCGGCGCTTCCATATGCTCGAAGCTGAGGTAAGTGTCCGTGGGGTCAGGGAAGCCGCTGCCGATGTAAGTGAAAACGTCGTTGGCGGAGCCCGCGTGAAAATCCAGAATGTTGCCCGTGCCGTAAGGCGGCTCCGGGGGTGATACGGAGTTGGCCGCAATGTTCGAAACTGTGGCGCCGGAGCCCGTTTTCGACCACCGCGCCGTGGAACCGTCTTCAGCGTTTTCGAGCACCCGCGAAGCCAGATAACCCGGGTTGGCGAGAAACGCATTCAGTTGGTTGATGATCTTTTCCGCCGCGGTGAAATTCCCCGCGGCCGTGTAAGCCAGGATGGCCAGAGCGGCATCGTAGATGAAGCTGCGATTCTGGATGGCCGCCAGGTCCGTCGAGCCGGGATTGGGAACATAAAGCGGATCACTGGTGGGAAGGTCAAAGGATCGCGGCAGATCTGAATACTCCAGCACCGACTCCGTGGAATCGAGAATCTCCGTCCATCCCGCTACCGGGTCGTTGTAGAGGATGTGAACTATCGCCGTCCCGGGCGTTGCCATCATGCTCGAGCCGGCGCGCGCGTGGAAGCCGTCACTCTGCACAATGATGGGAATGTTGTCTTCCAGTAAGTATTCGATGTCCGTCTTGATGTAGATTTGCGCTTTGTAACTGGTGAGCTTGCCGCCCAACGTGGCTCCACCCTGCGGTGTCTGGCAAACACCCGTGTTGGTATGCGCGACCCAGCCGGAAGGAATCACGGCGCCGTACCAGCCGCTTGCCGGCGGCGCCACGCTGGTGGGATAGAGCGCCGCGAGCAGCAGGCCCGGGTGAACGTTCCCCAAGCTCCAAGTGTAACCCCCGGAATAACCGCCGCCCCCGACGGGAACGGTGGTTTGCAGGCCGGAACTGCCTTGGTAGTACCAAACATCGCTGTGGACAAACACATCCACCCGGTAGGAGCTCTGCGCGTTCAATAAATTAAAAACGTAGCCCGCCGCTACCCAGCCGATGTTCTGATAGCCGAGCGCAATCAATTTCCACATCTGGGTGTTGTCGCCGGTCAGGGCCCCCAGCGTGGTCGGCCAATTGGGAGGATTACTGGTGTTGGCGGTGCCTCCGTTATAGAGCGCCATCTGCACGTTGTTATTTGAATCGACGATCAGCGTACCGAACGGATAATTGGCGTTGGCCGTCCACTTGGCGATGACGCCCGGCGTTTGTGGCGCCCCCGGCGTGACCCAAGTAGAATTGGCGTTATAGAGCAGCGTGTTGATGGATTGCTGCATCGCCGAAGTAACTTCGTAGCCGTTCACCAGCAGGTTGCCCCAGGGGAGCGCCTGGCCCGATTCATTCACCGGGTAACCGTCCGGGCCTAGTTGATTGTCTGCCCACAGACCAGGAGGCATCGCCGCCACGATCGATTCAATTTGCGACATCGCGAGGGGAGTTTCTTGGGCGCCGCTTACGGTCACACCCGTTAGAAAATTGATCAGCGAGCTGAGGCCGCATTCCACCAGCCCGGTCGAGGGCTGCATGGTCTGCTGCTGTGCCTGCGCCCCCTGCGTTAAAAGCGCGTTGGCCAGCCAGTTCCCTGCCGCCGCTCCCTGCCGGCCGTAGAGCCACGCCAAGGCCTGGTTCATGACCAGCCAGAAGTTACCGGGATAGTAGTTTGAAACCGTTGGCATGTTTTTCCTGGTAGATGGTAGGTGGCAGGTGGTAGATGGGGTTTCCCATCTGCTACCTACCAGCTACCACCTTCTGCTCTTTCCCCACTTACCACCTACCACGTACCACCTACCGTACGTCCTCACCGCCAGCCGCGCCTTGCCGTTCCGAACGTATACACCCCGGCAACTACGCGCCCCACGCGCGGATGGCCTTCGATATCGTAGGGCAGGCAATCACTCGCCACGGTTGTCCAGGGCGCGATGTTGATATTCTGCGACGTGGAGAGGATGTGGTAGTTGCCATTACCCGTGCCCAAGGTCTGGTCGTTGATATACTGCGGGGCGCAGGATCCGCAGACGCCCAGGCCAAAGAATTCAATCGAGAGGTTGATTTCCGTCGATTGCAGATTCCCCATGAAGCCCGTCCCATAGACCAGGGGCCAATTCCCCACGTTGGCGGGATTGGGGCCAGACATATAGTCATCTGATTTACTATTGACGTATGAGGTAGCAACCCACTTAATCGACCAGTTGTAGCGGGTCAGGCCGGTGGGGGATGACCCCGCGGTATAGCCGAAAGCGAATTTCGAATTGATCGCCGTGCTGCCGCTCGGGCAGGGATTTCCACCGCAACCGGTGGTCATGTGCTGCACGATCCAGTTATCACAATTCGTCGTGGGGGCGGTGGACCCGCAGAAGAAAAAACCCTGGGGGGCAGTGTTTTCAAACAGGTTCTGCACCCAGGCGGCGCCGTGGGGCGTAGGCACCTGTTCGGTCAGATTGGGCTCAATCGGCGCCGCCGAAGTTAGATTGTAGTCGGTGTTAAAAGCCACCACCGCTCCGTCACTGGTGGCCAGTTTAGTGTCCCCGTTGGGCATCCACACGATCGGTGAGGCTCCTGAGCTGCCCACCACGGTATAAACCTCGGCGGGGGTGCCGGTGGGCGCCGTCGCCCCCCGAATCAGCGCCCATGCCGTGCGCAGGCTGCCGGCAGCGTAACTAAAGCCCACCGCAAGCGCCGGGAAACTCGATTGCGTGGTGTAGAGAGCGCCGGGAACGCTATAGAACGTGTCCGTCGCTGTACCGCTGAAACTGACATTGTTGAGCCAGAAAGAGTCAATCCCCGTATTCCCGCCTGACGAAATTACGAAATTGGCAGTGGAATTGAACGTCACGCCTTGGAAAGTCAGCAAGGTATTCCCATCGGAATCCAGATGCTTATTGTCAGCCCCCGGCCCACTCGTGAAGACGACCTGAGACTGGGTGAGGCTGCTGAAAGGTTTAACGATAAGCCAAGTTTCCATCGTACCCAGCGCATACGAAGTTGTTCCGTAGCCCCAGGAGGCGCCCGCACCCATCAGGATGGTTCCGCCCCCCGCGTCGGACCGGGAGTAGTTGGCGCTGTTGTACGCCGCGATGCAGGATGCCGCCTTCCCGACGCTGGCGAATCCCGCGCTCGCCTGCGCCGTTGTCTGCGAAGTGAACACCAGCCCGGTACAAGTGGAATCGCTTCCGCTGGTGGTCACTGGTGCAAAGACCGCGCCATAGGCCCCACCGGGATCGTTCACTTCGGATTGCGGACCAAGCGCCTCGGAGGGTTGCGGGAATCCGTCCGTGGTGAGGACGTTCCAAGTCGCGATAGCCCCCGAGCCGTTTACGGCAGTGACGTTCACGACCAGCGTGGTGCCAATGTAGCTCGTGACGGTCCCATACATCCAATCGCTCAGTGCGGCCTGACTGGAGGCGCTATCTTGCAGACTCACGTATTGCCCCGCAGTAAAACCCAGGCCGCTTTGGGTCGTAAGAGTCTGCGAGCCCGTGCCGATGGTCAACGACGTGGTGGATGTGCCCACGGGGGTGTTACTGGTGTTCAAGACCGAATTCGCGTCCCCCCACCAGGGATAAACCAAGGCGTTGCACGTCAATTGCTCACTTTGCGTGAATCCGGCCAGCGGCATGGTGCCGGCATAGACGATCACCGGGTTAACGTCCTGAAAAAGCGTGCTGATGGTCATCCGGCTGACGGTGACGGAATTCGAGTGCCCCGACGTGTTGCCGGTGCAAGTGTAGGTGACCGCCGCCACTTCGCTTTGGTTCTGTGCGAAGTGCGCCCCTCCGGTCATCTCCAGGACAAACGGTCCCGTGACACGCTGATAGGGCACGCTGGTCCATCGGAAAACCGGTTTGGGGTAGCGCAACGTGGAGTTGTTCGTGACCGTCACGTTGCTGGCCGCCAGGCTGTAATCGTTCGTTCCCCCGCTGCCGTTATCGTAGTAGAGTCCTGCGGCGATGTTGGCCACCACCGCCGTCTCGTCAGAGTAGATTTCCTCATCCAGCGCGATCCGCACGGTGAGCGAGCCTGCCACCGAGGTATTCTCGTCATAGCAAGTGTTGAGTACGGCGTCGTTCGGCAATGCCCCCATGTTCATCCAGGTGATCTGGTTGGCTCCCGAATTGTCTACCGTTGTCCCACCGAGAGAGGTATTCCAGGTCGGATGCGAAGAGGCAGAAGTGCAGGTTCCAGAGCAGGTGACGACTTTCTGGATATAGGTCCCATCCGAGACCGTGTTGTTCAGAACATAGGAAGTGCTGGCAGCCCAGGCGTTCGGGTAAGCATACCGGATGGGCCAGGTGCCGTGCACGATGCGCGTGCCGTTGTTCATGCCGCTCACCGGCGTGTACGCCGGAGGCGTCACGGTGAGGACGATCAGGGCATTGTTGGGGTTATTTCCCCCCGAGGTTCCGGGCAGGCCGGTATTGAACGTCCCAAAGGGCGAAAACCCGGTGAAGGTAACATCGATATCGAAGCCCGTGCTGTTGACCGTGACCGCCGTAATCGCCCCGGTCGCGGCGAAGCCGGGAACGCTCAGCAGAAGGAAGATGAAAACCCAAAGGACTCGCTTCATCAGTGGACTCCGTTCAGAATCACCACTTGAACCCCACTGCCGCGCACCCGGCACTTTCCGTGCTGGCCGTCCACGTGTAGGTCGCCGTCACCCCGGTGCTTGCGGCGACGCCTCCTGGGGTTCCGTCGTCCGCCAGCCCTTGGCGGTACAAGGTATCAGTGACTCGAAAGGCGAACGGAGAGGCCACGGTTAGAGAAGTGCTCGTCGCGACAATTATCGTGAATGACCAAACCAAATCACCCGCCGCAGCTCCGGTGGTGTAGGTGATGGCGCAGCTCGTCCCAGCAGAGCTCAGTTGGGTGGACACTGCCGAGCCATCCTGCACCAGGCCGCCGGGCGGGGCCGCGTAAGCCGTGCAGCCCACATAGATTGCCGCGTTGGTCGGCGTAATCGATACCGTCACAGTGGTTGGGCGGGTGCCGCTAGTGACGATAGTTGCCCAGGCCTGGTAGTCGCCAGGGTAAGTGCCGGCAAAGCTGGTAAGCGGAAACACCGTTGTCCAAGTGTCAGCGGGGCCGCTGCTGTTGTCAGTGATCGAGACCGTGTCCGAGGTTGAGGTCCACCCCGCGCCACAGACCAGCAGGGCGCCTGCCGGAGGGGTAAACCCCAGATTTAAAGCCTTGGATGCGCCGCTTGTCGTATAGGCGGCACTGCCGTTGATATAGCTCCAGTTCGCCCCAAATGTGGTGTTCTGACCGAGCAGCATGTACTGCGGCCGCGCCGCCACAGGGGCCGCGGGCAGGAACTGAAACAGCGGCCACATCAGCAAGAGCCAGGCGAGAAACAATCGTTTCAGCATAAGAGCCTCACTGGAAGGTCGCCACGCAATTTGTGCCGTCGTAAGTGAACGTCAGCAGGTCAGTGGCGCTTGCCCCGGCCAGCGTGATCGTAGAGCCGGTAAAGCCGAATCCCGCGCCGGCGCCGACTTTCCAGGCCGAGCATGTCCCCGAGGTCCCCAGCGTCAGCGTGGCTGCGGTCCCCGACGCATTCGTTATCTCCAGCAGATAGCTGCCCCACTTCACCAGGTTGGTGGGGCTGAGCGTGCAGGTTTGACTTGCCGTAGTGCTCAGCTTCGCAGCCGCTATGACCGCTCCCGCAGCGGCGAAGGTACAGGTGCCCCCACTATTCCAGGTGATCGAACCCAAATCGGTCGCGAGCGTGAAGGCCGTGGGAGCTGCCGAAGAGGTGGTATTGTTCCCGAGGACCGTCGAGGCGGCTACCGAAGCCAGATTACCGATAGCGGGCTGCGAGCAGTTGGCGTTGCCGCTCGCCGCGACTCCCGTAGCAAAGTTGTTGCTTCCACACTGGCTCGGCGTGCTCGCCAGCGCCGTGGCTGTCCCCGCATTCGCCGTGGTTGCCTGATTCAGCGTCGGGATATCCGCCGCAACGATGGCCCGAAAGGATGGATTCCCCGCGCTGCCGTTGGGCGCGGCATAGAAGGTGTTCGCGGTCTGACTACCGAACGCCGCGCCAGGGAAGCTGCCGTAGTCAGAAAGGTCAGTCGATGCCGGCTGGGTCGCACTTGGGACGCCGCTCGTGGAAATCGTGTTGATCCACTTGTGTGAGACCGCCGCCAGCGACTCGATCCCGCCCAAAGTAGAAGCGGCCGGATTCGGCAGGCTGGTGATGTCAAACTTTACTTGGCCCACGCTCGGGTTCGAGGCCGTCAAGTAAGTCCCATTCACAAAGTTGATGGTCGTCTGGCTGGTGGTGTTCGAGCCATTTACCTGAAAGGTCGCGCCGCTACCGCCACACGATCCCCAAACCGGGTCCGTGCCGTTCGAGGTCAAGCAATTGCCGCTCGAACCGATAGCCAGGCGGGCGTTGGCGCTGGAATGGTAGTAGGCCAAATCGCCTTCCGTGGTCAAAGGCGAAAGCGCGTTGAAAGCTGCCAGGGCCGTGGTCTGCCCCGTTCCTCCGCCCGCGATACCGATATTCGGCAGGTCGCCCGCCGCAATCGTACCCCACACCGGCGCGGCGGAGGCGCTGCCAGTTCCCGTTTGGGTGAGAAAGTTCTTCGTGGCGCTGGTGCTTCCCGCCAGGCGCGCGGCGGCGGGCGTCGAGTTCTCATAGATCATGTCGCCCAGAGTCGTCATCGGGTTCGACATGCCGCTACTCGAAAGGCTCGCGCACCCCGTGGCGTTACCACTGGCCAGGATTCCTGTCGGCGCGTAGCCGGTCGAGCATAACGTTGGCGTGGACGCCAGCGCCGTGGCCGTGGCGGCGTTGCCGGAAGTGCTCGCCGTCAAACTGCTCGGAAGTTGAGCGTTGGTCGCGCTGCCGCTGAGGTTGGAGAAAGCAGGCTGCGCGCAGTTAGCGTTCCCTGATGCCGCCACGCCCGTGGCGAAATTATTTCCTGAGCACTGAGTGGGAGTGCTGGCCAACGCCGTGGCGGTGGCGGCGTTGCTGGAAATGGAACTGGGAAACGTCGCGTTGGCAAGGTTCACGGCGGATGGAGTTCCCAGGTTGGGCGTGGTCATCACGCAACTCACGATAAGGCAGAGCGCGCTGCCCGAGCCGCTGGTGCTGAGCGAGGTGCTCCACGAAGATGACCCTGAGTAGACCGCCACGCCGGTCCCGCTGGGCCAGGTCATACTCCCACCGCCGCCACCGCCGCCGCTGACGATCGAACGGCTGGCTTGAACCTCCACCGACAGCCGATCCGTAACCCCATCCGCCACGCCGGCTACGGTAAGGATGGAATCCCCGGCATTCCAGGTCTGGGTGGCCAGCATCCCGCAGGTAACCGATACGCCATCAATCAGGACGGAGGTTCCAGCGGCATTGGCGCAGGCTACCGTGTCACTGATGCCGCTCACCACCGCAGGCGTGATCACCGCAGAAGTGTAGGCGGTATTACTCCCCGAGTGCCGATACCCGATCTGCACCGTGGAGGCGCCCGTGTTCGCCCTCACCAAAATCAAATTCACGGTCATGGCGGCGTCGGCGGTGGCCAGCGCGCCTTGCGGATAAATCTGCGCCGTAGTGAGCGGGGGAGCATCATCTGACCCAAAACCAACGATAAAATCCTCGGTTACGCTCGTGGTTGGAAGATCGGCGGAGACGATCGCCCGGCAACTCATATTCCCATTCGAGCCGTTGGGCGCCGCGAAAAAGCAGTTCGCCGTCTGGCTGCCGAAAAGCGCGCCGGTCAGGCTGCCGTAGTCTGACAGGTCGCTCGAAGCGGGCTGGGTTTGAGTGAATGCGCCGGTGGTGGCAGTGTAAGAGTTGAGCCACTTATGAGACGCACTCGCCATGGTGGCGGCCAACGTGGGCGCACCGACCAAATTGGCGTAAGTGAGGTTGGTGAGCAAAGACCCGTTAAGCGCCGGCAGGTACGCGTTGGAGTTGAGCTGGACCAGGTTATTTGCCGCCGTGCCCACTCCGAGCGAGCTGGACCAGCTTGACGACCCCGAATAGACGGCCACGCCGGTCGCGCTTGGCCAAGTCATACCGCCGCCCCCGATAATTTGGGTGCAGCCCGTGGCGTTACCGTTGGACAAGATTCCGGTGGGAGCGTAACCCGACGAGCAGATCGTGGGCGTGCCTGCCAGCGCCGTGGCCGTGGGGGCGTTGAGCGTGGAAATATCCGAAAGGTCAGTAGAGGCAGGCTGGGTCTCGGTGAACGCGCCGGTGGCGGAGTTGTAGGAATTTAACCATTTATGGGATACAGCCCCCACTGTCTGCGCCAGAGCAGCAGACGAGGTGGCCAGCGACCCCAAAGCCGTCCCATTGGTCTTCGTGCAAGTGATATTGGGCAGAGAGAAAGTGCAGTCCCCAGCCAGGGTAAACCCGCCAAAAGCGCCCCCGTTATCATACTGGATTTGCCCGTTTGAACCCCCCGGCGTGCCGCCGCCGCCGCTGCCCCCGGCCGCGCATGTCCAGGCCGATCCGGTCCACTCCGGAAACTGGTCGGTCAGGCAGCCCGCGGGCGGCGTCAATTGCGTGAAGGGAAACTGATAGCTCACCGAGGGGGGCGAAGTGACCACGATGGTTTGATACGCCACGGGCCCGGCGGCCGGCACTTCCCAGGTTTGCGAATAGAAGGCATTCCCCAGCGTCGAACTCAAATTAAAGGTGACCTGATAGTAGTCACAAATGTTGGGCGACGAGCAAGTCGATGTGCTCGATCCGGCATTCGGAATCAACGCCGCCGTGAAACTGCCGTTCGTAATCGCGATTTGGATGGGAGGGCCGGAGGTGACATTGTAACCGTCCGCGCTGGTAAAGGGCACGGTGGCGGTGACGGAAATAAACCCATTGGCCGGCGAGCCGTCCGGACCCAGCAACGAGCCGGTTACCGTGGTCTTGTTCTGCGCGAACAGGGAAGTGGGCACCAGGCAGTAGGCAGTAGGCAGCAGGCACAAAAGCAAAAGGCGGAAAGCAGATAGCAGCAGGCAAACAAGCGCACATTTTCCGTATCCCGTGCCCCGTGTCCCGTGTCCCGTGTCCCGCGTCCCGCCTTTTGGTTTGTTCATCTGATCACCCGATCTCCCGATCACCCGATTTCTCATGTTCCCCACCCCCCGATCCCCCACGTCATCACCCCGAACCCAGTCTGGGTGAGCGACTGGATTTGCGACTGGGTGAAGCTGGCGAGCACGATCCCGAATTGCGGGATCTGCAAGATGTACAGGGGCTGCTTCTGGGGTGAGGTCAGCCCGGATTGCCAGGTTTGGTTTCCTAAAATCATGTTTGTAGTCCGTGGTCCGTAGTCCGTAGTCCGTTGCAACTGACAACGGACAACGGACAAAGGACGTCTTTACGAAACGACCTGTCTAAACTTCAAATGAAAGCTATACTGTCCCGCCGCTTTGTACGCCGCAGTCCAATTCGTGTCCTCGAGCCAATAATTGACGAAGGTGGATTGTGAACTATCGAGATAATAGGCAAAGACACCGCCTTGGAGGGCAAAGTTCATGAATTGCGCCCAAGCCTGTACGTCGTTGCCGACACCCACCCAGTCCAGATCGAGGTCGAGGAAATTGTCGATGCGTTCGAGGATCGATTCGCGCACGCCGCTCGACGCCACGTTGTCATGCCGCACTGCCGTCGAGGAGTAGGCGGGAACCTTGGTAGGCGGCCGCAAAAACATGAGCGTCGCCGAGCCGCTGGTGCAGGGATAAATGATTGCTGGATTTGCCATATGACCTCGAAATTCGAATCTCGAAACTCGAAAGTCGAAATTCGAAACTAGATGCGGCGTTAGCCGATTTTCGAGTTTCGATTTTCGAGTTTCGTCCTTAGTGTCCTACCGGGCTTCCTCTCTGTGCACTGGTGGCCGTTACGGTAATTCCCCGCGCCACCGCGCCATTGACCGCGCTGGCGACGTAATTCTCAAAGTCCTGTGTGCCGCGAATAATGACCACGCCCGAGCCCCCAAACCGTCCGCCCGACCCCGCCGCGCCCGGGGCCAGCGTTGGTGAGGGCGAGCCGAAAGGTGATTCACCCATGCCGGACCCGGTTCGGCGCTCGTAGCTCCCGGCGCCGCCACCCGCTCCGGCGCTGCGACGATGACCGCCCGACCCCGCAAGCAATGCATACTCCGCGGCCGCTTCAAAGTGCAGGCCCGCGGCGATGATGGCGGCAGGATTAGGCGGCCACGTTCCTTCTGCCAGCAGCGCGATGCCGCGCGCCGTTTCCCAAACCGCCTCCACACCCGCCTGCGCCTTGCGGCCGGCGATCAGGCCCGCCAGGCCCTTGCCCAGCAACTCGACGCCTACCGCCGATTGCGACCGGAGGGCGAGCGTTGCGCGATCGACGGCATTGGCTTGCAGATCCGTCTGGGCCGTGGTGGTGGTGATTTCCGGCGCCAGCGCGCGAAAGGCCTCGTGCATCTGGCGGAGCGGCTCGACGGCCATCTGGCTTTGGGTGTGCAAGCGGGAAAACACCGCCACCGCATCCTGCTGAGCCTTGGTGGCCTTCAGAATCTCCGCCGTGTGCTCGCGCAGCGTCGTGGCGCTTTTCTCCAGCCCTGCGGACGATGCGTCCAACATTTTCAACGCCGAATTTGCACGCTCCGGGTGCGCGCCGAGTTGCAGCAGCAAGCTAAGGATGTTGTTTGGACTTTGTTCCATTTGTAGCTCCGAGCTATCAGCGTTCAGCTATCAGCTTGGCCTTGTCCGTTGTCCGTCGTCCGTGGTCCGTTGCATCGGTTGACGGACTACGGGCCACGGACAAAGGACCACGGACATCCTTTCTCCTCACCACTCGAGCACCCTCTCATCCTTCTCCAACTCGCCATGGTCGCGGGCGGCGAGCAGCTCAGCCGCCGTGCAATCGAGCAGATAAGCCGGCATCCCGGTGAGTTCCAGGAGTTCGCTCGGACGGCACTGGCTGCGCTTCGCCACTTCCGCCAGGTACAGAAGCCGCTCTTTGTCGAGGAGGAAACCTACCGAGGTCTTCAGTCGCCAATGTGGCATGGCCATCTTGGCCATGCGTCACGGGCGGGACGCCCGTGCCACCTTCAGCGCTGAAAACCTCTCCCCTTAACCAGCGGAATATGAACTTAAGATCCTCAATCAGAATGTCAGCCAGCCCGATTTCATCTCCTTGGGGAGCCGCCGCGAAACGGGGCTGCACAAACAAGCGCGCGAGCGTCTCGCTGAGCCACTGGGTAAACGCCTCGATATCTTCCGTCTTAATTTCCTCGGGCTTGGCGTCGGTAATCTTCGCTTGGAGTTGTGTGCCCGCTCGTCCCATGGCCAGGGCGGCGAAAACCGGTGGCCGGCAAAGCAGTACGGCGAGGCCGCTCGCCGGCAACACCACGTGCTCAACGTTGGAGCGCTCCACCGCAGCCCTAAAATCACTCGCCTTGGCGATACCATTGCCGGACATGTAATGACTCCTATGCATGATAATGAGAAGATGTAAGATGTAAAATATAAATGGTAAAAAGCTGCACCAGCTTTTACCCTTTACCCTTTATCCTTTACACTTGTCGATAGACCTTCCCACCGCGATCGCCCACGGGCCGGTTCAGGTCCGCGATCGCCTGAAAGGTGATCTTGTAAGTCGTCTCTTTGCCGCGCTGAAACGGCAGCTTGACGGTCTCTTTTTGATACGCGCGGTAGATCTGAGAGACGACAAACTTGGAGGTTTGGTCCTTACGTTTGGAGATCAGCAGCACGCTGAATTTGGGCACGGGCTTCAGGCCACCGAAGGCAATTTCTTCGTAGGATTGCGCTCCTGCGGGCAACGAACCGTCCGTGCCCGTGGCGTAAGTCCCATGGGGAATGAGAACCTGAAGCTTGTTGCAATCCGATTCTTTCAGGGTGACCGCGATCGAGTCCACTTCCCCGGTCATAACGGCATCGATGGGCAGCGTTTCCTGATCGGCGGTGGTTTCTTCAACCTTGGCGCCGATATCGAGATCGGTCACGCCCTCCAGAGCCCCCGCGAACAGGTAGGCCGGCGCCAGTGCCACGCAGGTCCACACCACGGTGGAACCGTCGGAGGTCATAGCCCCGAGCGCGTTGCCCCAACTGCTGGGCGCGTTCGCAAACGTCGTGCCGCCGGCCGTGCACTCCTGAACGTTGCCGTTCGAGTCCACGATCATCTGTCCGGAGGTGACGGCTTGCGCGGCCTGCCACGTGGGTTGCGAGGGCGTACCGTCCGCGCCGATGAGGTGTCGCTTCCCGCTGGCGGGCGCGCAGACATTCAAATAAACCCAGCCGGGACCCTGGTGGATCAGGGTGGGGGTCGGTGTTCCGAGTGCCATGATGAAGCTCCTTTCAAGAGCTGCTGTCAGCTATCAGCTTTCAGCTAGAGCCTCTGCTGATCGCTGAAAGCTGAAAGCTGACAGCTTCTTTCTACTTTTCCTCCAGCTCAAACAACACCGTCAGCGTGATCCGCACCACCGGAGCCTCGATCCCTTCCACGCTGATCTTCCCCGGCACGTGCGACTCGACAAAAACATCGTTCACGGTCCCGGTGGCATTCGGCATCGTGGCGCCGCTGGGCACGGTCTCGTGTTGAATGGGCAGAGGAGTGGTCCAGTCGCCGAGGGAGGGCCAAGGTCCAGCGCTGGTAATAATCATGTCGAGCATGCGCGCATAATCCAGCGCGTCCTCCAGCGCCATCTCCTGATCGTACTGGCCGGCATCGAGCGCCAGGTTGATGCGAACCTCGTGATGCCGAGTGGCCTTGTCGTCGCCCCGGTCGAAGTTCGTGGGACCGATTTCAAGGGAAAGCCAGGGCCAACCCAGGCGCGGTCCGGGGCCTTTGTGAAATTGCGTAATTAAGACGAGCGGTTGATTTCCGTCCACGGCGCGCGCGGCGTTGACGACCGCAAGCGCCGAGGTTTGGTCGCGCTGGATAATCGCAATCAGTTGATTAACCAACGGCTTGGCGAATTGTGCGGCGTAGGCTTGAGTCCAGGGCATGGTCCCTTGTCCTTAGTCCTTAGTCCTTGGCCCCTTGTCAGTTGCAACGGACAAATGACAAAGGACCAGGGACAAAGGACAGCAATCAGAACTCGCGTCGGTCCCACTTCTTGAAAACGTTCGTCGAATTCTCACCGGACGTCTCGCTCGGGTACCGATCGCCTCCGGCGACGCCGCCTAGTTGTGGGCGCGGCGTTTCGACTTTGGCGAGCGGGTCGAACAGGTAATCGTAGTCACCGCCCTGGGCCGGAGACTTGCCGTCCGCATCACGGGCATTGAGCTTGTTGCACAGTTCCCGGAATCCGTCCTCGAAGCCCTTTGCCACTCGCGCCGCTGCGGCGATCCCGGAAGTTTCAAACACCTCGGCAAGTTGCGCGCAGGCGCCGTAACGGTTGATTTTTTCCAGCAAGTTCAACTGGTCAGTGCTAAAGGCTCCCTGCCAGGCGGTGAATCCCTGGGTCGAAAAGGCCTCCTGGAAGCGCCGCTGCAAGATGGCATCAATTTCCCCCGCCACGTCATCGATAAAATTCTGGATGAGCGTGTCGGAAGGTCCCTTCGCGCCATTGCGCGTAAACGTGGGAAACATGCCGGCCACTTGAGTGATGGTGGTGTAAGACATATTTTTAGTCCTTCGTCATTTGTCCCTTGTCCTTTGTCCCTTGCCACTTGTCCCCCGAGATGCAGCCGACAAAGGACAAATGACAAAGGACCAAGGACGTTCTTCTAAACGGTGACGTACACACTAATCGTCGTCCCGCTTCCTGAGTCGACCGTGTAATAGAGATTGGTCGCGTCCGCCGATTGAGTGCGATGGACGGCCACAGACGAGGTGAGCAGAACCAGTTCATCCTTGGGCGTCTGTCCGACCGACTGATTGTTGGGCGCCGCGATGCCGTGGGCAACCGTGTTGGCCCCGCTCGCGAGACCGGTGATGTCCACCCGGATACGCCGCACAAGCTGACGACGGTCCAGGCGGAAGGTATAAAGGGTGGTGTAAGTTGCGCTTGCTGCCATGATTCCTCCAAAAAGCTAGGTGTCAGGTGTCAGGTGTCGGGTGCCAGGGATTTACTGACACCTGGCGCCTAACACCTGGAACCTATTTTTTCTTCGCCGCTTTCGCGGCTTGGAACGCCACGAACTCCTCGTACTCGGCCTTTTCGACCGCAGCCTTGGCGGCGGCCGCCGCCGCATCTTCCTTGGCCTTCTTCTCCCGGACCTCTGCGCCTCCGATCGGGTCGGGCTTGCCTTGGAACAAGGGCACCTGGCCGTAAATCAAAATGCTGGCTTCCTCTTCGCTGAGTTCGATTTCGCCCGAGGCATCCACCGGGATCAACTTCCCGTGACAGGCACTGGGCAACAACTTGGCCGCGGCTGCGCCCTTGGCGACATACATAACATTGTTCTTTTCGATCGGTTGCAGAACTTGGTACTTGGGCATTAATACCTCCTCGTTTAGCTCACAGCCGACAGCCGACAGCTCACAGTTGTCACTGTTAGCTGTCAGCCGTCAGCTTCGCGGGGTTGCTACGCAACCGCCGATTTGAACACGTACATGGCGCCGGGTACGACGAGCTTCACGCAGTAGTAGGTCTGGTACTCGATCATGTCGCCGCTGCGCTCTTCCACGCGATAGCGCTTCACCAACATGCCGCCGTTCTGGGGAACGCCGTAGAGCCAGCGGAAGGTGGTGCCGGGGGTAATCATCAACTGGCCTTGCCCGGGCGGCACGTACGCCAGGATGGCGTTCTTGCCCCAGATGTAGCTGAGGTTATGCGCGATGCCCTGTTGCGATGTGTCATACAGAGCTTTGGCAACCACAAAGTTGTCAACATTGAACAGGCCGGCCAATTGCTGATCGGTGGGATAGCCGAGCGGCAGGGCGTGGTTCTTGAAACGGTCGAGGATGATGGGGTGCTGGATGAGCTGCAGCCACACCGGATAGCCGATCAGGAGCGTGTTGGGCTCCTTGGTGCAACTCAGCAGGATGGTGGAACGCTGCGCGGTGATGGCGGCCACGGGATCGGAGTTCTGGAAATCACTCCACTGGGCCGTGCCCGCGAGCGTGGTGCTGGGGATCGTCGCCGAGTTCATGACGAGGTTGTAGATCTGGATTTCCCGCTGCTTGTCGATGATGTCGGCAAGCGTCTCCGTGGTAAAGACCTCGGGGCCCGTCGAAAAATCCCATTTGGCGCGCAGTTCGTCGGGGATAAGCTGCTTCTGCGCTTTGCCGTCGCAGTAGTACTCATCGTTGGACATGCGCCAGCCGGGCATTTCGTTGGCTTCGCTCCCCGGCGCGCGCTCGGTGTTATAAGCCTTAAAGCGCTCGAACCCGAAAATGGGGTAGCGATCGTTCTGCTTCGAGACCGGAAAATCGGGGAAGAGCCGCCCCCCCACGAAATCCTGGTTGCGATAGACGATGGAATAGTTGGTCAGAAACTGGTCAAGATGGGCTAGAGAAACTTCCATGGAAAAACCTCGGGATTCGGGATTCGGGACACGGGACACGGGGCGAACCCCATGTCTTTAATCGCGAATTCCGAAATGCGCGCAGTGCAGTAGTCCCGTTGGCCGAGATTCCGCACCGGGCGCCAAACCACCCGAGACCGGGGATCGGGGTCAAGGGCTCGGTTCTTCCCGAATCCCGTGTCCCGTATCCCGTGTCCCGGCCTTTTACAGCTTCACCTGTTGCAGCGTCACGGTGATGCGGAGGCGCTGGTTAATGGCGGTGGACGGGTATTTCGCCCGGCCCACGCAGTAGTACATGGTGCCGACGGAGCCGTTGCGAATCGAAGTCACGCGGCCGTAGGCATCGGCGATATAGACCAGGTCATCGGCCTGGATGGTGGTATCGGCCGCGATCACTTCGGCTTCGGAGGCCGCGGTAATCAATCCCCAGGCGCGGCCCTGGGAAACGAAAGGCGAGGGCGGAACGGTCCCGTTGATGGGATTTCCGGTGTTGGGGTCGAGCCACAGTTCCGCGGTCAGCGGGTAGCCGGGCTCCACCACGTCCTGAGCCAGGACGCCCACGGGCTGGACGTTCGCGCCGCTAGGCAATCCCACGTAGAAATCGGATTCCGTCGAGAGATTCGTAACCGGCAAGCCCATCACGGTGCCGCGCAGGGCGCGGATGTTCGTGTCGAACTTGGCGGCCGTTAATCCTTCAGTTCCAAGCATGTGTTTTCTCCTTTTTGTTTAGCTGACAGCCGACAGCCAACAGCTTGTAATTACTGTGGGCTGTTAGCTGTGAGCTGTTAGCTTTTTCACCTTACGCGCTCTTCGCATCCGCCCGGTAGTTCTTCAGCAGGTCGGGATTTTCCTTGGCCACCAAGGCGCCGGCCTTGCGATGCGCTTCCAGCTCGCCCAGGCGCACGTCGGTCTGCATGAGCTGTTGTTTTTTCTCTTCCACCAGGCGCGAGAAAAGCTGCCGTGGTGATTCGCCGGTTTCCGAGCCCGAGCCGCCGATGCCGACCACGGAGTTGGTTTTAACCAGCGCGGGCCGGTCTTCGATGAGGGCCTTGAAGGCCGGGCCGTCGGAAAGCGCCAGGCGCAGCGGCGCGCCCGTGGCCATCATGGCGGGAGTGATCTGGCCGCGGTGGAAGGCGCTCTGCACGCGCTGTTCGGCGTCCTTGGCGCGGCGCCAGGCGGAGCGGCTGATCTTGCCGGAATCGTCCAGCGCATCCAGCCGGCTGTTGTCAAGTTTGCCTTCGGCGCCGATGGCCTCCGACAGCAGGGTGACTTCGGCCTTGAGGGGATGGAGCGCCAGCGTGATCAAGCCGCGAATTTCTTCTTTGCTCCGCCCTTCCGCGCCGACTTCACTGGCGAACGTCGCGTAGGCATCCGCGTTCAGGGACGCGAAGCCCGCGCCACGCGCGCTCAGATGGCCGTGAACGGAAGCCCCCTCCTTGCCGACGTGCTGGGCCGAATATTCGTAGAGGTGGCCGTTTTCGATTTCACCTACTTTACTGTCTCCGTCGTAGGCTTCGTGCGTGCCGTCGGCGGAGCACTTAAGAGTCAGCTTTTCCATTTTTCCTCCTTGTTCCGCCGAAAGGCGGTTTAACTTCTGTCCTTGGTCCTTCGTCCTTTGTCCTTCGCCCGTGGTTCCAAGTCCCTGCCCCGCTGCAACGGGCAAAGGACTAGTGACAAAGGACGAAGGACGGTCGATCGAAAGCCATATTTCCGGTAGTTCATCCAGAAACGGCTGATTGGTCAGCGCCACGCTGGTCAGCGTCAAGCCTTGCGACTCGCCGGTTTTGCGGTCGGGATAGTCCTTGGCAAAGGCCGCCGACACGTAGCGATACTCGCGGTTCTTGATCAGCGTGCGCGCGCGGTCTGTGGGTTCATATCTACCGTAGAGAATGTAGCGGGACTCGGGGTTCGGGGTTCGGGGTTCGCCTCCCGAATCCCGAATCCCTAATCCCGGATCCCGAAACGGTTCCGGCGGATCCAACTTCAGGATGCGCCCGGCGCTGGGGGTGGGGGCGCCGGCGGCGCGTTCCAGGTCCTCGCTGGCGTGGTCGTAGTCCACGTTCAGATCGTGGTTGGCGAGTTTCTGAAAGTTGTCGATCGCGGTGTTCAGCTCCTCGCGAGTGAAGGAAACGTCGCGCCCGCCCTTCACCCAATTGCCGGTGACCAGAATGGGAATGCGCGCCAATCCCTCCGCCGGCACGGCGCTAAGCTGGGAGATAAAGTGAAACTGGTTTTTATCGGACATCGCTGTGATCCTCGAATAATCGGTTCATCGGTTCATCGGCTCATCGGTTCATCGGCTTAGCCATCGATTCATCTGCTCATCGGGGCGTTGGTTTTAGATGAACCGATGAGCCGATGGACCGATGAAGCGATGTTTCTGACTTCACTTGTAAATCACCGTAATGGTCACCGGCGCGCTGGTTCCGTAGGCGGAGCAGGCGAGGGTGTACTCGCTCCACTGGCCGAATCCCGCCGCCGCCGAGCTGCTGACCGTGGTGGTAGTCACCCCGGTGGTCACCGGGGCTTGCTGATAGATGTCCCAGGCGTTGATGGCATTCGTGGCCACGCTCACCGCCGCGGCGCTCCCCAGGTTCAGAAAGTTGACGCCGTCGAAGCTGGTTTTGGCCTGCACCGTGCAAGTCGAGTAAGTCCCCGCCACCGTGCCAAAGACCCAGGTGATGTGCGCGGTGGTCGCCCCGGTGGTGGACGTAGGGTTGGTGGTCACGGTTGCGCCGGAAATAGTCAAAAGAGGATTATCCAGAATGTAACCGAACGCCGGCATGCGGTGCGAGCTATAGGCGTCGGCGCTCACCAGCGGCGGGCGCAAGCTCGAAAGCGCCAGCAGCACCACCACCACCGCCGCGCAGAAAGAAAGAACGAAACAGTTACGTAGGGTTTTCATAGCTTCTCCATTAAAGAATCGGTTCATCGGCTCATCGGTTCATCGGCTCGTCGGCTCATCTGTTCATCGATTCATCGGTCGAGCGATTGATTTCTTTTTCGATGGCCCGATGACCCGATGGCCAGATGGCCCGATCATCTGATGAGCCGATGAACCGATGAGCCGATGAACCGATTTGAATTGGTTCTCCGCCTTTGCCGCTGATCTGCCCGCCGGGGGTGCCGATGGTTTCGCCGCGGATGGCCACCACGTCTTCGTCGGCGAAGTCGCTGAAGCCCAATTCGTGCCGCGCCTGGTTGACGCTCGAGCGGTCGGAGATCCACGCCCCCGCCTGGGCAAGCTGGGCGATGATGGCCGACATAGTCTCAATCGAGCGCGCCTGCACGTTGGCCGGGATCAGGTAGGGCACGGGGGCGTCCGGGCCGAAGTTCCACATCACCAGCCGCCGGATGGTCGAGTTGCGGATCTGGTGGGCGATGTAGTCGGCGGTATTCTGCGTGGCCAGCAGGAAGAAATCGGTCTGCGAATCCCCCAGCGCCCGCGAGCCGGTGGCGGTTTGGCCCAGCTCCATGAACATGGCGAGGCACGAGGTGGCGATTTGCTGCTTGTGGTACTGGAGCGAGGGCAGGATTTCCCGGATGCGTCCCTCGATGCCCACCAGCTTGAACTCCGCGCCATTGGGCAGGGACAGGCCGGTCTTTTCGTGCGCGGCCAACTGCGTCACCCAATTCTGCGCGGTCTGCACGTCCTGCTTGGAAGGATTGGGCGGCAGCATGATCATGGGCACGCCCAGCGAGTTGCGCTCGCAGGCGATGGCGTCAATCCGCTCGAGATGTTTTTTGACAAACCAGTGCGGGTACATGGCGCGCGTCAGCGGAATGCCCCAGAAGTTCGCGCCTTCCTGATCGTGGGTAAAGATGCACGCCTTATCGGTGGGCAGCATCACGTACTCGAACCGATTCGAGCGATACCCCCACTGCTCCAGCGCGTAGAGCGTTTCGCCATCGTCGTAAATGAACGGCGGCAGGGTGGGATCGACGGAATGCGGGTCGGTGTGCCAGCGATAAAAAGTGAGCGCCTGGCGGTCGGCCATGCGGCGCACGCGGATGCGGTCGCCGTCAATGGTCATGACTTCCTCGAAGCAGGCGGCGCCAAAATCCTGCATGCGCAGCGCGCAACGCACCACGTCTTTCCAGGCCTGGGTGTGCCACGAGCCGCGATGGTCCTGCCACTCGAGGCCGCTGAACAAGTTGGCGCGAATGAAGTCAGAAACCTCTTTGGCTTTGTCCGCGGTTTGCACCCCCGCGCCCGTGCTGCTGACCGCGCCGCCCGAGTCGAAACTCGAAGCTCGAAAATCGAAACTCGCCCCGGCTTTTGAATTTTGAATTTTGAATTTTGAATTTCCGGCGTCTCCAGGCACCACCTCCCACTTCGCCGACAGGATGGGCAGCTTGCAGGCGCGCAGCGTGCCGGCCACCTGACCGTCGCCGCGCCGCATTTCCTGATAAGTCCAGATGCCGTTCAGGCCCTCGAGCTTGGGGTTGTACTCGCCCAGGTCGCGCACAAAGCCCGACGTGATGGGCGTACCCGGAAGCCCCATCACCGGAACCCAACCCGCGCGGATTCGTTCCGTGTAAGCCGCCACCGAAATCGGTTCCGGCGGCGGAGTGGGAGGAACGGCGTTCGTCGGGGCGACGGGAAGGCAGCCGGAGGAACTCATAGGTGTCAGGTGCCGGGTGTCAGGTGTCAGGGGCTGCAAATCATGCGTCCGGTTGGCGCCCGGCATTTGAAAGTCGGCACCGGTGGAAAGCAGTTCCCTGGCACCTGACACCTGATACCCGACACCTATCTCTTGGTCCGCCAAAGCCACGGCGCGGTCGATCTGCGCTTGCAAAGCCTTGGAAGCTGACTTTCCTTCGCGGATCAAGTGCCGAATCATTGGTGATTGAGTGATTTGTGATTTGTGATTTCTCAATTCCTAAGCCTCGCTTCCTTAGCTTTAAGTGCCTAGTTGCTCCTCAATCAGCAATCACCTAATGCTTAGTTGCCTAACCTTTTGTCATCTTGTGATTAAGTGATTCGTTGTAGTCCTTCAATCACCAATCATCGGTTGGTTTACAATCACCAATCACCAATCGCCAATCACCAATTCCTCATAGAACCACTTGCGCGAATCCCCGCATCACGGGACTTCCGACTAGCGCCCCTATTTCCTCAAAATGCGCTTGCGGCTCGCTGGCGGCGTTGACGACCATGGCCAGCGCCCAGAAGCGGTCGGCGTGGCCGCGGTCGGTGTGCTCGGCGTCAAAGCGCACGTTGCCCGCCAGGGTCACGAAGCGCTTGACGGAGTTGATGTCGGCGCGCACCTCGCGATTGTCGGGAATGCGCACGGTGCGCTCCTCGAACGCGAGCTTCACCATGGGCGCCAGGCGCTCCTTCAGGGGCGCGGTGAACGTGACCGGCTCGACCATCGCGCCATATTTCTGCACCAGGTGCTCGGCCAGCATCATGCCGATGCCGGATTGGTCGATGCAGCAGCGGCGAACTACAGGTGTCAGGTGTCGGGTGTCAGGTGTCAGGTTATGCTGGCTGGCACCTGGCACCTGGCACCTGGCACCTTCTATCAGGTTGCAGATCGCCTTTTCCTGCTCGTCAAACGACATGCCCTTCAAGGTCAGCAGGCGGCGCGACCAAAGCACCCCGCCCACCTTTTCGAACAGCCAGGCAATCGTTAAATCGCGCTTCCTTCCAATATCAACGCCCAGGTACAGATCCGCAGATTTCTCAGATTTCACAGATTTTATATCTGCGAAATCTGCGTAATCTGTGGATGCCTCTTCGTGCACGCAGGTGGAAATCAGTTCGACCGGAATATAATTCTGTGCGTCGGAAAGGAACTGGCAGCCGTATTCCTGGAGCCAGGTCTCTTCGTCATCGCACCCGGAGCGGAGAAGATTGATGTCCGCGGGCAGGCCCTCGGCCACCGCGTCGTAGATGTCCACGCGGTGGCCGGACCAGAGCTGTGGCACAGCCACTCCTGGCTGTGCATTCAGTACGGGCACGCCATGGCGTGCCCCTACGTCGGCGCGATTCGCGCCGTCCGCACCGGCAGGAGTGCCGGTGCCACCCCCCACCAATCCCGCCGCCTTGGCAATCTCATAAAACTTCCCCGCCGTTCCATTGGGCGTGGAAATAACTTCGATCGAATAGCCGCGGGTGATAATAGGAAAACAGGCGGCGTAGATCTTGTGGGCGTCGCCGTGGAAGGCGAACTCGTCGAGCACGATGTGGCCGGAGTAGCCGCGCGCCGTGTCGGGATTGGCCGGCAGGCCAATGATGCGCGAGCGGGTTTTGGGGAAAAATACTTCCATGGTTTTGTCTTCCGTCTCTTCCGCGGCGAACTCCGGCAGGAATTTGGCCTCCTTAAAGATCTGGCAGATGTCCTTGACCTTTTCCATGAACAACCGCGATTGGCGCTCGCCCTTGGAGAGGATGATGTACTGCGTGCGCTTCTCCACGCACTTGATCACGGCCCGCATCGCCGCGGCAAAACTTTTGCCGCTCTGCCGGCTCCAAACCGCAATCTTCAGTTGTGCGTTGTCGTAAATCCACCGGTACTGATAGGGCAAAACAGGGATTTGGCGTCTCCAGTCCATCTTCCCTTCCGCCAACGGGGCCTCCACAGAATCGCTGGGAGCCGACTCGCCGATCGCGAGATCCGGAGACACGGATTGGGTAATCGGGAGTTCGGGCGATCCGGTGATCGACGATTTTGAACCTCGGCGTTTTGCCATTTGCACTTTGCCTTTTGCCACGCTTCCGAACAATCGGTTCATCGGGTCATTTGGCCATCGAGGGGTAGCGCAGACCTGCTTTCCAAGGTCTGCGGCTCTTCTAACCCGCGCAGCCAAGGGCCGCGGACCTACAAAACAGGTCCGCGCTACTCGAGCCCCGCCCTTCCGTTCTCTGGCTGTCGCGAATTTGTGTGCGTCTCGTTAAATTCATAATTCAGCGTTCATCATTCAGAATTTGTTACACGCTCTCTTTGCCGGCGGTGGCAACAGCCACATGTGCTGGCGGCGGCCCCGGCGCGTCTTCGGGCGTAAGTCCGAAAATCTCTTTGATCCTCTGAAGGGCTTTTCGCGATTGCGCCTCGGGGTCGGCGTCCTCGCCGTTGGCGGACTGGCTGGCCTTCAACTGGCAGGTCTTGAGCTTGAACTCTTCTTCTTTCAGGTCTTGCGCCCGCATTTTGAGCAAGGCCAGCCGAATCGAGTTTGCTTCCTTGATGTCCGACGTATCCATGAGTTCCCGAATTCTGGCGAATGCCGCGAGGTCCAAACCATGGTTGCCGCCGACTTTATTGAAGAAGATCTCGAGAGTCCGCGTGCCCTCCTCAACCTTGTCTTTCGAGGGTCCCCAGCGCTTTACTCGAAAGGAACGAACGATGCTTTCCGTGAGGGTCACGGGGAAGTGGGCGCTAAGGATCTGGGCAGCCTTGGACGCTGGAACGCCTTTGTCGAGCAATTGGCGGGCTTCGGTGGCTAGACCTGGAAACTGCCCCTCCAATTTTTCGAGTTTGGTCAGAACTCTGAGTTTGCGCACCTTATGCGGCTTCCTTGAGTCGCGAGAGTTTTTCATTTCTCTAACCCCTGAAACTTGGCTGCGGAAGCGGCCTTCATTTCCTGCAAACGGTTGAAGGCTGCGGTGGCCGTGGCCTGAATCCGTCGCGCCTCATCACGCGCTCGTTCGCGTGCCCAATACCGGGTGCGAAAATATCCCACCGCCCACCGAGGCACCGAAACTTCGTATTGCTCCCGCAGAAGCCCGGCAACCTGCTGGGAGGTCATGCCCAAGTCGAACCACTTCTTCACTTGGTCCGCCAGGCCCGGAAAGCGTTGGTCGAGTTGTTTGATCCTGGTCAGTCTCTTCACGATTCAAAGTCTCCCGGAATCGGCCCATCGGCCCATCCGAACTTGCGCGAAGCGCCTTGGACTGCGGTAGCAGCAGCTACCGCTTTTCTTGCTCTGACTCTTGCGCCGTCGCCGTATGAACCGCAGCCGGAAAGCGGTAGCTGCTGCTACCGCAGTCCAAGGCGGGCTTCACCCGCAAAGCCTTGGGAGGCGGCCAACGCCGCGCGCGCCTGCTCGACCAGCTCGCGCTGGGCGCGCCAGTGCCGGCTCTTGTGCTTCGCGAGGCAGGACAGGCTCAAGCGCTCGCCGTAGTGGGCCTGGACCACCTGCCGGATCTCGGCGGTGGGCCAGAACTCCGCAAACAGCGCGTCCACTTTGTCGAGCAAGCCGGGATGCAAGGCGTCCAGCTTGCGCATTTTGGAGACGGGCAGTCGGCGCATGGGATTTGACCTCCTCAACCAATCGGTTCATCGGTTCATCGGTTCGTGTCCCTTGTCCGTAGTCCGTGGTCCGTGGCCCGTGGCAACTGACAACGGACAACGGACGACGGACAGCCTTTCAATGAATCGATGATTCGATGATTCAATGAATCAATCATCTGGCTTCTCCCAGCGCCACGCACCGGCGGTCGTACTCATCCACGCCGTTGGCGGTGATGCGGGTCCAGCGGATGACTTCCGGCAAGCCCACCTTCTTCTCGATGCCCAGCTCCACCCAGCCGCGGTCGCGCATGTAGCGCAGGTGAAATTCCACTCCGGGCAGACTCACCGGGCGGAGGCAATCGTCCAGATAGATCAGAATGCTTTTCGGGGTCACCGGTTGAAGTCCACACTCGTTCAAGTAGCGCAGAATCTCCGTACGGTCGAACTCTTGCTCCGATTTGGATTTCACCTTGCTCATGGGTTTGCCTTCTTCTAGGATCTAGGATTCAGGATTTAGGATTTAGTAGGAACTCGCACCCAGGTTTTAGGATGAACCCTGAATCCTTGGGCCTAAATCCTAAATCCTGAATCCTAGATCCTTCCCGCTACTTCAATTCGTCCTGCGAGTAGCAGCTAAAGCCTTCGATCTTTCGCGACATCAGCCGCAGCTCGCGGCCGATGAGCTCGCGGTCATGCCCTATTTTCAGGATGTCCTCGCGCGTGGTCATCAGCAGGCCCTTCAACTCCGCCACCTGACCCGCCACCGCGTTCTGGCTTTCCACGGCGCGCACCACCCGCTCCAGGCATTCGGCGCCTTGTTCCAGGCTGGTCGGAACCCGCAGCACGCCGCGCGTGGCCGCCGCGAACAGCCGGTAAGCGCCGATCCCCGCCATGCAGGTGCCGACAAAACCGCCCGAGCCGAGCAACAGCGCCTGAATTTCGTTGGCGGAAATCATGTTTTACTCGTAGCTAACAGCTCACAGGAAGAGCGCTTACAGCTCGCAGCCGACAGCTAACAGTGAATACAACCCACAGCTCGCAGTCACTGTTAGCTGTTAGCTGTTAGCTGTCGGCTGTCAGCTTTACTCGGCACCACATGCCGCCAGAATCCGTCGTACAGGGCGTGCTGGGCGGCGAACTGGAGGACCACGGAAACCACCAGGGTCACCAGGCCGCGCGCCATCGTGGTGGGGTCCGGCCAGTGCACCGTCAGGCTGTGCGGGGCGTAGGCAAACTCAATCCCCATCGAGGTCGCGAGCGCCGCAACCCCGCTCGTCAACATGCACACCTTGGGCTTGTTCTGGTCGATCCAGGCGAACCCGGCGCTCTGGCTGCGCTTGGCAAGCTGAATGACCATGGGCATAAGGAAAGTGATTAACGCTTGCACTTGCAGTGATTGCGTGTTCATGAATACTCCTATCGGTTCGGAAATCGGGTCATCGGGCCATCTAGCCATCGAGTCATCGGCTCATCGGTCCATCGGGTCATCGGCTCATCTGGTCATCTGGTCATCGGCTCATCTGGTCATCGGCTCATCTGGTCATCTGGTCATCGGCTCATCTGGTCATCGGTTCATCGGCTCATCGGTCCATCGGTCGACCGCTTCAGAGGTACATCGGTCCATCAGTCCATCAATCCATGGGGTCATCGGTCAATTGGAAGCCTGGATTTATGAATTATGAATTTTTGAATTAAGAACCAGCCAATCGCTCGATGACCCGATGACCCGATGAGCCGATCCCCCGATCTCCCGATTACTTCAGCTCTTTCCCGGCGAATTGCGGATCGCCCGCGATGATGCTGTTGAACTGTTGCTTAAAATCCTTCGCCTTCAACCCCTTCGCGCTTAGGGATGGGGAATTCGGAATTTGTGACCCGGTATTCTCCGTCCCGAGGCCCGCGACATGGGGCGCAAGTCCCGTGTTGGCCGGCACCACCGCGGCGATTTCCGTGACCGCCTGCGCGAGTAATTGCACAACCGCCGTGACCTTCGCCTGGCTGATGGGGTTTTTGATTTGCGCCGCGGACTCGAGCTGCGCAACATTGCCGTTCACCGCCTGGAACGCGGCCTGAACCGTTTGCAGATTCGTCGCCGTGGGGGACGCCTTGTAAGCGTCAAGCGTTTTCACCAGGGTGGTGAAGCCATTTTCGATGAGCGTAACCTGAGGCGCCAGTGCCGGGTCGATCACATCCACCAGGCTGGCGGCGATGGGAGCGGCCACCTGCGCGTCCGCTTCGACGGTGTTGACCCACGACGGCGCGGTGCAGGCAACCGTCGCCAGGGCGATTGCCAAGAGACTAACCATAGTCAGATTGCGTAATTTCATAAAAGCTCCTTTAGTTGTCAGTCATCAGTTATCAGTCGTCAGTTGTCGGTAACTGCGTACTGATTACTGCTTGCTGCTTCGATAACCCAAAACTGCGCTACGAGTTACCGGCCACTGATTGCTTCAGCGGTTCGTCGAGAGAGCGGGCGATTTCTTCCCCGATGACCCGATGATCCGATGGCTGGATGGCCCGATGGCCCGGGTCTTTCCCCGTCGCAAACCACTGAAGGGCGCGGGGGTCGTTCAGCCGGTAGCGGCCCACCAGAGTGACAATTTCTGCGGAGTAGCTGGGATTCGTGGAATATCCACAATGCTCCATGTCCATTCGGGAGGCTTTGGGTCCCAGCCTCTCCGCAAACTGTTTCCAATCGTCCCGCACCGCAAAGGCGGTCCGGTAGCGCGCACTGCAAAGGAGCCGCGCGTGCGCAAGGAAGGCTTCTTCTAAATTCGAGAAGCGCTGGAACTGCGCCGTGATCGCCTTCTTTTGCCCGTTCTCGATCTCCCAGGTCGGCGCGTCGAAGTGGTTGTAGGCCTCCGGAATCGGGTGATCGGGAGAGGGGGTGATCGGGTGAGCAGATGACGCGGTGATTTGTTGATGGGCTGACCCGGTGACCTGATGATTGCCTTTTTCCCGGTGGTCCGCTAAGGATAAGGGAGGGGTTGATCCAGTATGAAGATGATTCGGGGATGGATTTCCTTCGTTGCCCAGCCCATCACCCAATCTCCCGATCAGCGGATCCGTTTGTTCACCCGATCTCCCGATCACCCGATCTCCCGATCCGAAATGTGCGTACTTGATCCCAAACGGATTATTCGCCCGCCGGAACAGCGTGCTGCTTCCCCACCCCACGGGCGTGGCGCTTTCCAGTATCGCCTGCGCAATCGTGACGCAAGCGGGAACCTCATACCGGCGCTGGCTTGCCAGCGCCGGGGGCGCGACCCGCAAAAGGAATTGCAACTGCTGCGCGGTTAAATGATGCCCGGGGTCAGCGGCTCTGCGTTGCGCGGCGGGGAACCGGCTCGAGGAATTAGGGGTACGGGCTTCGGGGTTCGAAATCCGGAATTCGGAATTCGGAATCGGAAATTCGGAGGACCGCGATTCGCTTGGCGCCTGCTGCGTGGTGGAATTTACGACAGTTGACATTTCGGGCAGCGGCAGCGTGTGCACCCGCCGCCGCCCTCACTCGCGCTGATCAGGCGCGAGCTAAGCTGGAGTTACTGCAAAGACATCATTTCTTAGTTGTCAGTCATCAATCATCAGTTCTCAGGTCCTGCCGATCACCGGGAGTTGACGCCTGGGCACTTTCTTGCGAACCGTTCTCGGAGGAGGTTCGGGACCCGGATGATTGAGCCTCGATTTCAGCCGATGCCGCACCGTCCGGCGTCGGGTTTTCGCCATCGGCGGCCCCACGCCCCGATGACCCGACGGCGCGATTAACTGCGACCTCGGGCCAAGCCTCCGGAACCTGGGGGAGGGCAACCCTATTACGATCACGACGTCGCAAAACGCGTGAAACCGTGTCGGGTGTGATGCCAAGCGCAATCGCGGCTCGGAGTTGCGTGCCCGCCAGTTGGTACGCCTGGCGGAAAATGGATTCCTGAATTTCCTGATACGACGTGCCCATCGGAACGTCGATGCGAATCCGTGGCGGCTCCTGGGGCGTGCTTTTGCCCGAGGCGGCCTTCTCTTGGCCTGGCTCGCTGCGATTTGTGAACACGTCGCTCATGACATTATCATCCTATAATACTCACTGGTATATTGTCAATAAAATTCTTATCAAGATTCCTACCGGTAGGAAGAAAAATGAGCGTCCAGCGCTAAATTTCCTACCGGTAGGAAATTTTACGAAAACGCGCGACGCCCGGCCGCCGACCGCGACGCAGAGGCAGGGTTGTTGGGCGTACCTCCAGACAAATTCGCGAGACAAAAAATCCAGATACGCGTGAGTCCTGCCTGTTTCGTCAGTCATCTCGTCATGAAGCCCGGAGAGCCACGCCCTCCCGCCCCGATTCGGTTCCAACTGTAAACTCCGGCTCATCCTGCAACCTACGCTTGCGCATAGGACGATTCTTCTCACCCTCCCCGGAGTCGGAAGGCGCGTCGAGGCCGGGCTAGGCGATTGCTCCCCCCTCGACGCCAGTAATCGAAGAAAGAGCCAATACCCCGCCGCGAAGGGCGCGGGTCTTGGCGCATAGACGCGATTTGCGCACCGGCAGGATGTTTTCGCGAGTCGTAAAATCATGACCGCAATCGGCGTTCGTGCAGCGGCGGTCACGATAGGGACCACGCTTCTCGTTGACTTCGGTGCGGGCTCCACAGAGTGGGCAGAACATGCTGTTTTTCCTTTCCACGCTGATTTATCGAGCAATCGGCGCATCGTGGCCCAATCATCGTCCACCGCTATAAGGTCTGGGACTTTACCGTCTCGGGCGAGTTTCCGGAATGCCGTCATTAGCGCCGATTTCCCCCGGCACTTGTTGGGGACAGACAGCCGCTGGCAAGTTAGCATTGCGTAAAATCCCCCAATGAGGGCGGGGGCGTTGCGCTCGGGGGCGCAGTCCAGAGCACGCATGAAGCCCCTGTAGGGGACAATGGGAATGCCACGGCGATTCACTTCCTGGCGAACCACATCCCAACCCTCCACCACGAAGCGCGAGTTGTGGGTGAGCGGGAAGGAGCCGGTGCAGAGGCTCGCGTTGCGCCCGGGGAGGCAGAAAATCACCGTCTTCAAGACTGCGACAAGTATAATAGCCTCAAGCAATTGGGCGCGCCCGACCAAAGGGCAGAGAAATTCGGCGGTGATCTCCTGATCCATCGCCTCCGTCCCTTTCGAAGTGAGATACCGCAAGGCGATTGACGAGGGGCAGTTACGAAGAGTCCAGGCACAGCAGCGATGTGCGGAGCGATTAGAGGGGATGGAAGGACGGATAGCGGCAGGGTATGATGCGGAAATGATGAAGGGTAGCAACGGCTGGTTGACTGGCCGCTCCACCCATCGCAGCCGCGTCTGGGAGGGCGATGACTCGAACATGACTTTGATGAAAATATTGCAGCGCGGCATGCCCAGAATTGCGGACGCGCGAGATTTGTTCGTAGCATACCCGCCGTAATGTCCCTGGATGGGCGGGCCAAACCGTTGCGACGATAAGGAACTGCAAAAAAACCTCAGCACAACACGCCAGCAGTAATATGGCGATAATGTAGATTTAATCATCATTCTGACGAAAGCTGTGCTTGGCGACGAGGGAGGCTCCATAAAACTTATCCAAGGATTAGCTGCGCGAGCCCCGAGAATTGACTTGCGGCGGCAACTCTGGGGAGATTCGTCCGCCGCCAAAGGGGTGCGCGCTCGACATGGAAGATGAAGAGTTTTTTCGTCATGTGGAACGCGGGAAAAAGATAGCCGACATCTTGGATTTTAATTAGGCTACTAAGCGAAAATAACGTGAGCTATTTCGCTCGCCTCTCGGCCAACTGATGCACGTTGGGGGCCATACCAGGGGGCCGACGGTCGGCGGCAAGATCAAAATCAAGGGCCGGCCCGCCATAGCGGTTGACCGGGGGCTATGTGGTATTTCGCGGCGATCCCATCCAACTCCGGAGCAGGCAATCACAGGTTGCCGGGGGAGGCGCATTCGTGGGGCGGCGGACCAGGGGCAAGCTTCAGGGTCCTCCAAATCGCGGCCAGTTTCTGCTCGGTCATTTGCGGTCCTTTTACCGGGAAGATGGGAATCAGGAACCAGGAGACATGTACCATTCCCGTCTACCGTACACTATCTACTGCCTCATGCCTTTCACCGGGCGCTAGCCCCAGATTGGAAGGAGGCTACATTTAGAACTTTCTATCGATTACGACAAAACGGCACCATCCCTTCCTACCGCTGGGGGAAGTCTTTTGGGGAGGACGCCTAATTGTCCGGATTCACTATTGCGCGCTAATCCCCTATACGGGCTTTGATCCAGGGCCAATAACGTGGGACGATGGTAGGGCCTGCCCCGCGACTAGCTGGCGGCGCTCGATCGAATCGAGGTGGCGGTAGTGGTAACCGGCGGGCCCATTTACTTCGACAAGAATTGCGACGTCCAACGCGGGATCTCGGCGGGAGTCTTCTACGAGGACCGTCTGATTCCAGCGCCGGTGTAGTTCCTGCCGGTTTCCGACCCCACCCAGGTACCTGGATGGGACCGGCTGTTGTTCGACGGTAGGTTGATCGACTCCGACGGAACAGAGATCGTAAAGACGCCGGTGGTATACGCTGGCTTAGATCTGAATTCCCTGGCCAACATTGATATCCGGCTAGGCACGTTTTCGGCGGATTTCTTCCTTCGGCTTCGCACCCGGATGGACTTGCCCTGGACCCTCATGACATTGAGTTTCCTACTGCTGCCTACGGAGCGCAGTTGGGGCCGGAGGTGATGCGCTATTCGGGGGGGCACCACCGTCGCCTACCACGTGAAGGGGGGTTCACTCCGCCTATGAGTTCTCGCGGTTCCCTTTCGACGTTCAAACCTTGCGAATTCCGCTGCAAGTGCGGAACAGCACCAGCTTCTCGATGATCCTGGCGAATGGAAGGACCGGGCCGGCCGGCGGCGGCACCCATCAACCCAGCGCAGCCTCCACCCGTTCACCCGTGGCCAGCAAGCACTGGCGGATGCCGAATCAAATCTTCTACCGCGGCGTGCTGGCCATGCAATCCTCTTTCGGGGGCCCGGAAACCGGGATCGGCCGGATGGGTGTGGAAATCAATCGGATTAACGCAGAGGTCACCGTGGAGTGTGATGTCCTGGGCTTCGCCGTGAAGAACTTTCTGCCGCTCGCGTGCATCCTGGTTGCCCTTCTAGTGGGCTACGCGACCGCGGCGGATGTGATTAATCCGCGCATATCCATCGGCGTGACCGGCCTGCTGACCACTTCGGTGCTGTATCAGAAGATGGCGAGCGACTTGCCCAGCGTCACCTATGTGATCGGGATCGACTATGTTTTCTTCGCGTTTTTCGCCTTCTGTGTGGCCTTCCTTGGGGTCACTGCCGTGAGCTACGAAATGCACAAGGCCAAGCTTGCCAAGCCGACAAAGCATCTAAATCTGGTGGGCGTGAGCTTCACGGCGGTGGGGTTATTAATGACGCTACTCTTTGTCTGGTTCGTCTACTGGGGCCTCGCCTCGGGAGGTTGATTGTGGCTACCGCTCTTGCTTCTAAAACGCAGCAGCCGACAGCGAAGGCTGTCGGCCGCGAGAGTTCGAGTTGGTCATGGGTCATGGAGTCTACCTGCTCCCACCACCATGGAAACCGCCTGCGCCTCCATGCGGGCTGCCATGTACGGCTCCGCCGTTAAAGTGGCCTCCGGCGTAACCACGATTGTACCCACCCCGGGATGCTGGGTGCGCGCCTACGGCAGGCAAGCGTCCGTAATTGCCACGTCCGTAGAAGCCCGGATGGCCCACATAGCCCCGATAGCCATGAAACCACGGTCCGGCGCCGATAAAGATTCCGCCTGAGAACCAGCTCGGCCCATAGTAGCCAGAGGGTGCGCAGGCGTAAGGGTAATAGGGGTAGTAGCCGTACGCGCACACCGGAGGTGCCCCCAAGTAAGCGGGACTCAATCCGACCTCGAATCCGACCCGTTGGGCGCGTGCATACGGCGCAAGCATCAAGAACGTACCCAGTAGAGTGAGAAGTTTTAGGTTTCGCATGTTGATTCCTCCTCGAATCCGCAATGCTTCTTGCCAAACTGCAACAATGCTTCTTGCCAAACTGCAACCCGGATTAGGGCAAGTGCCGCGCCAAACCACGTTGTCCGCGAAAGGTCGTGATTTCAATCGGTTCGGGTTCTATCGCCCAAACGCCAGGATGGCCCAGTGGGAGGGTGGTGGTGGTTTTCGTATAGAGTGGTGGTTTTCGTATAGGGTGGTTTTCATGCCGTCTTCCTCACCCGTTGGTACATAGCCGAAGGACTCTCACCTTGCATGAGGATAAGCGATGGGCTTGATTCTTAGTGCGTAGCCGCTAGGCACCGTTAGTGCGCCCCTGCCCGTGGGCTTTTCCTTAGATAAGGTTGCTCCGGCTCGCCGACTTCCCCGGCCCCGCGGGCCCAACTTGCCGTTTCGCTGCGGGTTGAGTTCTTGCGAGTAATGGCTTCCCGGTGGTGCCGGAAGCATTCTTTGCCCCGGCCGATACACTCGCGCCGAGGATCGCGCAGCAGGAAGCTAATATTTGCCGTCTGTTCATTGTGACTCCTCAGGCCTTCTGAACTCGCACTGCAAGGTGCATATACAATTCCACGTCCTCAATCACCTTGCTGGGCGCGCCCCCGGGGGATTTGGGCAACAACTTTACTTTCCACGATTTGCCAATCGGACTGGCGTTGTGTAGGGCATTGATCCCGGCGACCTCGAGTGGACGTGACGGAGCCCAGCCGGTGACGCGGCGAGGAAACAGACGGAGCGGCCCGCCGGTGGAGCGCGCGTGGCGCACCGGTCAGCGACCGCAAGACGCCCGTGGGTGGGACCGATGCCTGTGCCGACCAGACTCCCTGCGGCTTTGACCTTCGAACTTTCACTAGTTCCCCTTCCTCCGGGTTCGGAAGGGCTGCCCATGCCTGCATGGGAGGTTCTTTCCTTAGCCTGTTTGACACTTTCCGCGCGAATTCATAATATCGTTGCTCCATTGTCGCAAGCGCCTTGGATTCCGACTGGGAGGGAGAGTGCCCGTGGCCGCAGAAAATACAAGTCTTGACGTGACGATCGTGGGGGGAGGAATGATCACCTTCGATCTGCTTCTGCCCTCTTTGTATCACCTGGAAAGGACCGGCGTCGTCCGTACAATCAATATCTGTGCCTTGAACACAGCTCCGCTGAAAGCTCTGGCGGAGAACCCGGAGTTTCACGAAGCCTTCCCCGGGCAAGGATTCACGCCTCATCCCGCGCTTTCCGCGCCGCCGGAGGCGCAGTTTCCCGACCTGTATAAGGAAGTCATCGCGGGGATGGCTCCGGGCAACATGGTGGTGGTCGCCATGCCCGACAATCTTCACCACGCGGTGGTGAAGTATGCTTTGGAGCATGACCAGAACGTCCTGTGCGTGAAGCCGTTGGTTCTCAAGTATGCGCAAGCGTTGGAAATCGAAAAACTGGCGCTGAAAAAAGGGCGCTTTGTGGGTGTGGAGTACCATAAGCGCTTCGATCGCCGGTCGCTAGTGGCGCGGCGCAGTTACGCGCTGGGGCAGTTCGGGGCATTTGTGATGGGCGAGGCCAAGCTCATTGAGCCCTACTACTACCGCCACTCGAATTTCCAGAATTGGTTCACCTGCGACCGCACCGACCCGTTCACCTACATCGGGTGCCATTACGTGGACCTGGTTTACTTCATCACCGGATTGAAGCCGGTGGAAGTTTCGCTCAAAGGGGTGAAGGGGAAATTTCCCAATGGCAATGAGGCGTTCCTGTGGTCGCACGGCCGTGTGACCTGGGAAAACGGCGCCCTGCTTTCGGTGGTGAACGGCCTGGGCTATCCCGATGCCGCCGCGGGGAGCAACGACCAGGGAATGGTGCTGTACTGCGAGGGGGACGACCAGACGGGACTGATCTTCCACGACGACCACAATCGCGGCGTGGCCTATTCGTACTTGCAGGGCATCGGCCCGGGAGGATCGAAATACAATTACGCCAGCCCGGATTTCTACCGCCTGGTTCCCTGGGAAGGGCCGGGCTATAAACCCATTGGTTACGGGTACGAATCGGTGGCGGGAATAACCCACGCCATCCATCGGCTGGAAAGCGCGACGGCCGGGCTGGCACCGGATGCCGCCCTCGCCAAACGCCGGGAAATAATCCGGGAAGTGGACGCCCAAGGCCTGATCGCCACTCCCGCTAACAGCTACATCAATGAATTGGTGGTGGAGGCGGCGCGCGCCTCGATTCTGGCCGACGCCGCGCCCGCGCGCATCGTTTACGGCGAGCACCCGAGAGTACAGTTGCAAGTGGCTAGTGGCTAGTGGATAGGTGGCAGTTGCTAGCCACTAACCACTAGCCACTAACCCCTCTTTTTAGGAGCAAAAATGGCTATCTTCGATTTGACCCCTCAAGATGTCCCCCGGGTGGAAACAAAATACCGCAGCATCAAGACCAAGCTGCCGGTGCCGGAATCTTTGCCGATTTTCGCCGCGTTGCAGGAGTCAGAACCCCGCTCGATGATGGGCCAGCCGCCCATTGTGTGGGACAAGGCGGAAGACTTCATCGTCAGCGACCGCTGGGGCAACCGCTGGATCGACTGGTCCAGCGGCGTACTGATTACCAACGCCGGGCACGGACGCAAGGAAATCCGCGCGGCGCTGCGCGAGGTGATTGACCGCGGGCTGCTGGCGTCGTATGTATTCGTGCACGAAAGCCGCGCCCGGCTGGCGGAGATGCTCCGCGCCCTTTCGCCGGACCCGCGGAAATACCGCGTCTTCCTGATGAGCACGGGCAGCGAGGCCACGGAGAACTGCATCAAGCTGTCGAAAACCTACGCCCTGGCCAAATACGGCGCTCATAAAAAATACTTCGTGACCTTCCAGTATGCCTTTCACGGACGCACCATGGGCGCGCAGCTTGCCGGGGGCTGGGAGAAGTCGAAGGAGTGGATGGTCGACCGCGACCGCACCTTTGTGCAAGTGCCCTTTCCCGATGGTTACAAGAATGAAAACATCTCGTTCGATCTATTCCTCGCGAGCCTGGCGGAAAAGGGCGTGCAGCCTCAGGACATCGCCGGCGTCATGACGGAAACTTATCAAGGCGGCGGGCCGGATTTCCTTCCCTTCGAGTATGCGCAGAAACTCCAGGCGTTCTGCCGCGAGCACGACATCGTGATGTGTTATGACGAAGTGCAGGCGGGCTTCGGCCGCACCGGCAAGATGTTTGGGTTCGAGCACTACGGCGTGCGACCGGACCTGATCGCGTGCGGCAAGGGCATCTCCTCGTCGCTGCCCATTTCCGCCGTCATCGGACGCGAGGACATCATGGGTCTTTATTCCCCCGGCTCGATGACGTCCACGCACTCGGGCTCGCCCTTGCCGGTCGCCGCGGCTATTGCCAGTTTGGAGATTATCCAAAAAGAAAATCTGGCGGAGCGCGCCGCATGGATGGGCGAGATCCTGATCCCCGAACTCGCGCGCATTCGCCGAAAGTATCCCCAGGCGCTGGGATGCCTCCAGGGCAGAGGTCTGGTGGCGGGAATCCAAGTGGTGAAACCGGGCTCGAAGACTCCTGACCCCGATACGGCGCTGCGCATCAATGTGGTCTGTTTCCAAAAAGGCCTGCTGATGTTCGCACCCGTCGCCGCCAGCGGCGAGTGCCTGAAAATCGCCCCGCCCCTCACCATCGCGGAAGAGGCGCTGCGCGAGTCGTTGCAGGTTTTCGAAGAGGCCGTGGACGAGGTTCTAAAGTGTAAAGGGTAAAGGATAAAGGGTAAAGTGAAGTTCTTCGATAGCGCAAACCGCAAATCTCAAAAACGTGGCCTGCCCCCGATTGGGAACCATCAACCTAAGGAAGAACCGCAGACCCCAACGGCGGGGGTCTGCGGTACAAATGCTCGGTCGTGGCTTACGCCGCGGGCCGCTCCCCGGCCAGCTCCAGGTTGATCTCGCCCACGCCCCCCTCGACCTCGATCTGGAGGGTGACCGGCGACTTGCCGTACTGATCGTTCACGAAAGCATCGCCCTCCTTTATGAAGCCGCCGCTGGCGTTGATCGATCCCAGTCCCCCATGGGCGACCACATGGACGCCCACGTCCCTGGGCAGCCGGACTGTCGCCCTGCCCACGCCGCCGTGGATTTGAGCGGAGAGGTCCTTTTTCCAATTACCCGTCAGGTCCACCGTCGTCTCACCCGCGCCCATATTCAACTCCAGCCTGCTCAGCGCCAGCCCTCCGAGCGTCAGGGTGGCGCGGCCGGCGCCCATGTTCACGGTCATTTCCATCGGCGCTTTATTGCTCAGGTGTATGTCCCAGTCGTTGCGAGTGTTGTTCCCGGAGGCGCCTGACCCCTGCTGCTCGACCTCCAGGTTCCCCACACCGCCGCTTACGTCGTATCTCACTTCCGGCTTCCACTCCGGCACGTTGTAGGTGAAGTCCGCGTCCAACAGGTCGGTTCCGCCCCCCTCGACTTTCAGCTCACCGGCTTTCATGCTCATGCTCACCCGCACCGACTGGGCGGCGCCGAGTGCTACGCTCTTGGACTCCTTACGCGCCTCGCTGGTGGTCACGCGATCGCAACCCAGGTTGCAGCCGCAAACCGCCACGAACGCGAACAGCAACAATCCTCGACAAAGATTCGTCAAATGTTCGTTCATCGCCTTGCTCCTTGGCCTGCCATTCTTCCGGTGTCCGGCTACCGTCCACCAAATCCGCGGTGAGAAATCCGCTCTATAACCCTCTACGAAGTTGCCGCGAGCCTGGTTCCCCCGCCATCGCAGTGGGGATATGTTTTCTCGCCTTCCGAGAGGGGCGCATGCATTCAACTCATCAGGCCCTGGGAGAACAAACCTCTGGACGCTTTGGGGCGCCCCAGTTGGCAATCAATACCCGGTGCTACTCTCGAGAAAATGATACTCGCCGTCAAGGACACCTGAGGTCTTTCCAGCTTCGGCGGCGGCCGGGTTGCTTATGAATGCCCGCGCCTTCTCGAGGTCGGTCACCTCGAATAAGAAAAACACGATGTTGGGCTCCTCGACCCCCCGCCAGAGGCTCTTCAAATGGAGCCCGGCATTACGGTGCGCTTGGGCGTGAGAATCGAATACACCTTTCCACTTTGAGAAATCCGAAACCCGGTTCCGGCATAGCATAACGATCATCGCGTATCACCCTCCCGGGTCAGTCTAACCCAAGATCGGAGGCGGAGTCGATAATGCCAAGGCAATGCGCTACAATGGTTTTGAACATGGCCATAAAACCTGAACTCTTTGGCACGGACGGCATTCGTGGTGTAGCTGGGCAATATCCCCTGGATCAAGCGACGGTTCTCAAGATCGGAAGCGCTTTGGGAACGGCCCTCAAGAATTCCCTGCGTCCCGCACGGGTGGTGTTGGGAAAGGACACGCGTGAATCAAACGAGTGGATTTCCCGCGCCCTCGCGAGCGGCCTCGCCTCGGCCGGCGCCCAGGTGGTTGACGCCGGGATCATCACCACGCCGGGGGTAGCCTTCCTGACCCGCCAGCATGAATTCTCTGCCGGGGTGATGATTTCCGCCTCGCACAATCCTTTCGAGGACAATGGCATCAAGATTTTCTCGCCCGCGGGAACCAAGCTCGGGGAGGCGGAGGAACTGGAGATCGAGCGCCTGATCAAGGTTCTGCCAGAATTGCCGGACCCGGGGGAGAATGCCGCGAAAACTGTTCCCGGCGCGCTGGAGGGGTACATCGAACACCTGGTGAGTTTGGTTCCGGTGGGGTTCGATTTCTCCCGTTATCGCCTGGTTGTGGACTGCGCCCATGGCGCGGCGTGCCGCGTGGCGCCATTGCTCCTGGAGCGGCTGGGGATCAAGCCGCACACCCTGAACGCCGAACCCAACGGCCGGAACATCAACTTGCAATGCGGCTCACTCCATCCACAAATGATGGTGGAGACCACGCGCGCCATGGGGGCTGACTTGGGAGTGGCGTTCGACGGGGATGCCGATCGCGCCATCTTTGCGACACGTGAAGGGCGCCTGGCAGATGGCGACCACGTGCTCTACGCCCTCGCCCCCTTCCTTGCGCGCCACGGCAACCTGAAGGGCCGCGCCGTGGTCGGCACGCTGATGACCAACCTCGCCTTGGAGTTGGCTTTGGCCCGCCGTGGCATCGGGCTTAAACGCACGGCCGTAGGCGACAAGTACGTTTTGGAAGAAATGCTGCGCTCGGGGATTTCGTTGGGGGGCGAGCCCTCGGGGCACATCATCTTCTCAGACCTATCGCTGGCGGGCGATGGCATGATCACGCTGCTCGAGGTCCTGCGCCTGCTGGCGGAGACCGAGCAGCCTTTCGATGAGTTGCTGCGCGGCTTCCATCCCTTTCCGCAATTGATTCGCAACGTACGCGTGCGGGAAAAACCGCCTCTGGAATCGATTCCCAGCGTGGCGCGAGCCATCACGGATTGCTCCACCGAGTTGGGTGAACGCGGCCGCGTGGTGGTGCGCTACTCCGGCACCGAACCCCTGGCGCGCGTCATGGTGGAAGGGGCGAAAGCACAAGCTGTGGAGGACCACACCGCGCGGATCGCCGCGGCCATCGAGACTGCCTTGGGGATTAGTCTTTGAAAGGCTGTCCGTGGTCAGTGGTCCGTTGTCCGTTGCCAGTGATATTGTAAGATGGGGAATGTAACGTCACAGAGAAATTGCAACTGACAACTGACTACGGACAGCGTTTCAATGATTCGATACTCCTTAGCAACCTCGACCGGAGGGAAAACATCCAACCGGCTTGTAAAGAACAAGCGGCACAAGGAAGGTGCATCATGAAAGCAATCACCCTCTTCGTCTTGATGCTGGCAATCGTCACTCCGGGCTTTGCCCAAACCCCGGCAGCGCCGGTGGGAGCGGCGGCTCAACCGCAATCCGCAGCCCCTACAGAAACGACGGCTCCGGCCCCCAGCGCCCCGGCCGTGCCCGCCGACTCGCCGGTAGCGGTGGCCAACTCGAAAATCGTGGTGCCCACGGATACGACAATACCGATGATCCTCATGACTACCATTAACACCAAATCGGCCCACGTGGGCCAGTTCATTTATTGCGAATCCATTTACCCCATCACCGTAGGGAACCACATCATCATTCCCAAGGGGAGCTCCATTCGCGGCACGGTGACGGAAGTGATTCGCCCCGGACACGTCAAAGGCCGCGCCCAGCTTGGCCTGCGGTTTGATGAGCTGGTTCTTCCCAACGGCACCACCCGGCACTTGCGCGCAACGCTTGCAGGCTTCGGAAGTGAGGGCGACGAAAAGTTCAAACCGAAGGAAGGGCAGGTCGAAGGGGGAGGGTCCAAAGGGAAAGACGCGGAAACCGTGGCACGGACCACTCTGCCCGGCGCTGAAATCGGGACCATCGTGGGAGCCGCCAAAGGCGCACCGCTGGAGGGGTTGGGAATCGGCAGTGCCGCGGGCGCTGCCACCGGACTGGTCTGGATCCTGGCCACGCGCGGCAAGGATGTAGTGCTGCCGTACGGCACCAGCCTTGAGTTGCAACTCAGCCAGCCGGTGTCTTTCGATCGCGAAGAGGTGGCAGCGCCCTCGCCTTATGACGCGGGCCCGATGATGCCCCGCCGCGAATACGGCCCGCGCAATTGACTCCTAACTTGCGGCTTCCTCGTTGGCCCTCTGCCGATAGGCCTTCATATAGGCGATCGAGTACGCGGTTCCGGCTCGGTCGCCGATCATTCCGGGGATGTGATCCGGAATCATGACCCCGTTGAAATTCACCCCACGAAGCGCGCGCATCACCTTGTACATATCCATATAACCGTCGTCAACGAAGGTTTCTACAAAATGCGGCAAGGGCGCATTGACGTTACGGAAATGGATCTTGAAAATCTTGCCGCGCGAGCCAAAGTACTGGATCGTCTCCAGCAAGCTTTTGCGCGTGTACTTACCGCCTTCCAGCCAGGTGCCGCAACACAGGCACATTCCGATGTTAGGGCTGTTGGCAATTTCCAGAGCGCGTTGGTAGCCATCGAAGTTTCCAAAAATACAGCGGGGAACCCCGCCCAGAACCGGCATGGGCGGATCGTCTGGATGAATGCCGATTCTCACCCCCGCCTCTTCCGCCACGGGAACGACCGCCTTGATGAAGTAGGTGTAGTTGTCCCAAATTTCCTGCTCGGAATAAACGCGGCCATGGGTGAGAGGTCCGTGAAAGACCTTTTGATCCCAATAACCGGCAGGGTCCTTGCTAAGGTCAAAGGCCCGAGCGGAGGCCCCACCGCGCGTGGTTTCGCGGGCCGAACTCCATATGCCGTTCCCCATGTAGGCGAAGGTGGTGTAATAGATTCCTGACTTGCCCAGGGCACGGAGATAGGCCTTATACTCCTCAATTTTCTGCTCACGCCCCGGGAGGTTAAGCGTAACCTCTTCCATATTATGGACATTGAGATTTCCAATGTTCCACACTTTCAGCCCAGCCCCCTCAACCTTCCGCCGCAGGCGGGTGAAATTCTCATAGGTGGCAAGATCGGCGTGCAGCCAGATGGTGACGTAATCCACACCAAGTTGATTCACGAACTGGAGGTCTTCATCGCTAGGGTCGGCACCCAATTGGACCGCGATTTTGATGCCGGGAGGAATATCGTGGAGCATCGGTGCGGCAGGGAGCGGGCGCGAATTCAGGGCGGCGGCTCCCAGTGTCCCCGCCAGGGCCCATTGGGCAAACCTTCTCCGGCCCGGATCAAAGTTCCCTTCCTGCCTTGCTTTCCGAGTGTGATTCGCTATGTGGGATGCCATCGCTGTACCCCTCCTTGGGAATGGCCCGGGGCGCACGGTCAATGCGAGGTCAGCGGGACGGTCTCGCTGGGCTTCGTGGTTCGCCCGAGGGGTGGCGCTATTGTCACCGGCAGAGCGAAGAAAATCAAGGCGGGAAGGAGGAGCGAGTCGCGGCGCAAGCAGGATGCGGGATTTCCTGCTGCCGCGATGCGGCGTCCGCCCATAGGGAAGCTTCCCCTCACATCGAAGGGCCGACCGGCGTTTTGGGGAACCGCACGGCTACACGTTCCCGGAAATCGAAGACTCTCCGTACACAACCGATTGCCCTGTAATCTCAAACTTCTTACGGCATCGCGGATTCTTGCACTGCATAAAGTCGTCGAGGCGCGTCATGTAGGATTGCGCTTTGGCAAACTTTGCGCGGTCGCGTTCATCCGCATTTCCACGCAGCGCCTTTTTCTTCTTGCGCACTAACCAACGAACTTCATACGTGTCCGATTGCCGACAGTGCGTGCAGGAAAGGTTGGCAGGCTTCCGGGATTGGCTCTCGTCATAAAAGTCTCGTTCATCCATAGGGGGAATATTCTAGCCCGAATCACCCGTGAAGGCCACTACGACCTTTGGGGTGGTCATTTCGAGGGATCACCATTTGATTCGGGAAGGATCCAACCCTTGGCCCCGCGATTGTCGGCCCCCAGCAAATAGACGCGAGCCGTCACCTGTTTTTGGCCCAAGGTCTTTTGGATCAACTCGCCGATGGCGGCGGTGTCGCCGCGTGTAAAGGCCAACAGCGAGGGTCCCGCGCCGCTCAAGCAGATCCCCAACAAGTCGGGGTGGTCCAAGGCAAGCACTTCCGGCAGGCCCGGCACCATGTGGGCACGGAAGGACTGATGCCAGCGATCGTCAAAGAAGCAGCGATGCAATTCCCCCTTGCCGGAAAAGATCTGCGCCGTCAGCACCGCGGCGCGCTGCAAATTGTGGACCGCGTCAGCCCGTGAATATTTCTCGGGCAAAACCTTGCGTGCTTCTTCGGTAGGCAAGGCGTAGTCCGGGGCCACCAGAACCAACCCCAGCGGTTCGGGAACCGGGCACGAATAACTGAGGACGCGGCCGGGGGTTTCGACAGCTACGGTAAAACCACCGTGCCACGCGGCGGCCACGTTGTCAGGGTGACCTTCGCGCTCGGTGGCCATAGACACAATTTCTTCGTCGAACAGAGGGCGGCCGGCAAGGTGGTAACTTGCGGCCAGGGCTCCCACAATCGCGGCGGCGCTGGAGCCCACACCGGCGCCCACCGGAATCTGATTTTCAATTTCCAGCTCAAATCCGTGGGGCTTCCCCCAACTGCGAAGCGTCTCGCGCATGGTCCTCGCGATAAGATTATCCGCCCCCATCGCAACCCGCTCGGCATTGACGCCGTGGTAGCGCACCACGACCTGGTCATCGGCGCGCGGCGCGGCGTGGATATCGAGGTACAGGGTCAAGGCGATTGCGGCGCAATCAAAGAGACATCCGAGATTGGCACAGGTGGCCGGCACACGAATTGAGACGCGCTCACTCATCGGCGGATTCCGCCCTCGAAAGAATTTTACATGATAAGCGACGCGGGGGGTAACCGGCAACGATCGAAAAGGGACGAAGCCGGGAGGTCAGTGGGCCGCAGCCGCATCAGCGATCATCGCCGGGCCGGCTTCCAAAACAAAAATGGCCGAGTCGGCGCGCAGGTTGGGAAAGAACCGCACGACGCTGCGCCGCCCGGGGGCGGAAGTGCGGAGGGGGACTTCCTGGAGAATATTCAATCCGGCTTTGCGACAAAACTCACGGAAGTCGATAATGGTGGTCAGGTGAATATTCAGGGTTTCATACCATTCGTGGGGCAACTTCCCCGTCTTGGGCATGCGGCCGTGGCGAAAGAGCTGCCAGCGCACCGGCCAGTGGGCAAAATTTGGAAAGCTCACGATGCAGCGCTTACCCACGCGGGCCATTTCCCGGATCAGGAGCAGAGGGCGGTGCAGAACCTGGATGGTATTGGTAAGGATGACGTCGTCAACGGACTTGTCGGGATAATCCGCCAAACCTTCATCCAGATCACCATGATGGACGTTAAACAACCCCTTGGCGACACAAGATTGGATGCAAGCTTCGGATAGTTCAATGCCGTCGCCCCGGACCTTTTTCCTGACCTTTAAGGCCAGCAGCAAATCTCCCTCGCCGCAGCCCAGATCCAGAACGCGCGAACCCTCCGCGATGAGATCCATAATCACCCGGTGTTCCGGTAGCAGATGCACCACTGTGCCCGCATCATCAAGCCGAACTTCTTCGCCCAAACTGCCCATGTGCTAGGAAGCCCCCTTCCCGTGGGTCAGGAAATTGGTAATGAGAGAGGTTAGTTGCTCCGACTCCAAGAGAAAAGCGTCATGCCCGTAATCGGTCTGAATCTCGGTGTAGATGGCCTCCGCGCCGACGCGCCGGCAGGCGCTGACAATCTCCTTCGACTGGTAGGAGGGAAACAGCCAGTCCGATGAGAACGAAATCACCAGGAACTTCGCCTTCACATTGGTAAAAGCCTCTTCAAGGTTTCCGTACGGCTGTGCGAGATCGAAGTAATCCATGGCTTTCGAAATATAGAGATAGGAATTGGCGTCGAAGCGGTCCACGAAGTGGTCGCCCTTGTAACGCAAATAGCTTTCCACCTGGAAATCCGTGCGAAAGTCGTACCCGTACTCCGTCTTGTCCTGAAGTTTGCGGCCGAATTTCTGGTGCATGGACTTCTCGGAGAGATAAGTGATGTGCCCAATCATCCGCGCGATGGCCAACCCCCGCCGCGGGATGGACTTGCCGTAATAATCGCCTTCCCTCCAGTGGGGGTCCGACTGGATGGCCTGGCGGCCTACCTCGTTAAAGGCAATCCCTTGGGAGGAAAGCTTGCTGGTGGTAGCGATGGGGATGGCCAGCCGGATCCGCTCCGGGTAGCTGACCACCCACTGGAGCACTTGCATCCCGCCCATCGATCCGCCCACCACGCAAAGCAACTGGTCTATTCCCAGGTGGTCAATCAATACTCGCTGCGCATTGACCATATCATGAATGGTTACCATGGGAAAACTGAGTGCGTATGGCCGCCCCGTCTGCGGGTCAATCGAGCTGGGGCCCGTAGACCCTTTGCAGCCCCCGATGACGTTGGAGCAAATCACAAAGTATTTTCGCGTATCGAACGCCCTGCCGGGGCCAATCATGATGTCCCACCAGCCGGGCTGGTGTTCGTGAGGATGATTGAACCCGGCGGCGTGGGCATCTCCGGAAAGTGCGTGAAGAATGAGAATGGCGTTGTCTTTGGCCGGACTCAATTCCCCATAAGTCTCGTACGCGAGAGTGATGGGCCCGAAACTCCGTCCGCACTCGAGAAGCATCTCGTGGGGCGGCGCGGCGAAGGTGAGGGATTGGGTTTTAACGATTCCGACAGAACCTTTGTCTTCCATATCGGATGATCGGGTGATCGGGTGATCGGGTGAACAGCCAGTTGAAACCGATCGTCGAACCACCCATTACGCCTCCGTAAACTGAGCTTGGTTTCCTGACACCTGATACCTGGCACCTTTCCTATCGCTGCGAGGCCGCGAGCGCCTGATCGATGTCAGCAAGGATATCCTCGATGCTTTCCAGCCCCACCGACAGGCGGATGAAATCCTCGGTCACTCCGGTGGCCTCCTGCTCTTCGCGACTCAGTTGCTGGTGAGTCGTGCTGGCCGGGTGGATGACTAGGGATTTTGCGTCCCCCAGGTTGGCCAGATGGGAGAGCAGGCCCACGGCGTTGATGAACTTGATTCCCGCCTGCAATCCGCCTTTGATGCCAAAACCGAGAATCGCCCCGAATCCGTGCTGCATGTACTTCTTGGCCAGTTCGTGGGTGGAATGGCTGGCGAGGCCGGGATAGTTCACCCAATTCACCGCCGGGTTCGATTCCAGGAATTGGGCCACCTTGAGGGCGTTGTCGCAGTGCCGTTGAACGCGCAAGGAAAGGGTTTCAACTCCTTGCAGAATCAGGAAAGCGTTGAAGGGGCTCAGAGCGGGCCCGATATCGCGAAGAAGTTGGACGCGCACTTTGATCATATAAGCGAGCGGCCCAAACGTCTCCACGAACTTGAGATGGTGATAACTGGGATCGGGCTCGACGAGCTCGGGAAATTTCCCATTCGCCCAGTTGAACTTTCCCGAATCCACGATAATACCCCCGATGGAGTTTCCGTGGCCTCCGAGAAACTTCGTCATGGAGTGAACGACGATGTCCGCGCCCCACTCAAGCGGGCGGCACAGATAAGGCGTGGCCACGGTATTGTCAATCATCAGGGGCACGCCCGCCTCGTGCGCGATCTTGGCTACGGCCTCGATGTCGAGCATGTCATTCTTGGGATTGCCCAGCGTCTCCGCGTAAACCAGGCGCGTCTTGGGAGTGATGGCGCGCTTGAAATTCTCGGGATCGCCAGGATCGACGAAGGCGCAATCAATCCCGAGCTTGGGCAGCGTGTAATGAAAGAGGTTGTAGGTGCCGCCGTAGAGGCTGGCGGATGAGACGATTTGATCGCCGGCGCTGGCGATATTCAAAATTGCCAGGGTCTCCGCCGCCTGGCCGGAAGCCGTGACAAGGGCTGTCACGCCACCCTCCAGGGCGGCCACGCGCTGCTCCAACACGTCCCAAGTGGGATTCATAATGCGCGAATAGATATTGCCGAATTCCTTCAGCGCAAATAGATTGGCAGCGTGCGTGGTGTCCTTAAAAACAAAGGACGTGGTCTGATAGATGGGGACGGCGCGCGCGCCGGTGGTAGGATCAGGCTTCTGGCCGCCGTGCAATGCAAGGGTATCAAATCCGAGTTTTCTTTCCAATGTTGCCTCCTGTTAAGAAGTGATCAGCTAGACCGTGGCCACTGCGTTCAAAAACTGTTCCTCAAAATCATCCAGCTTGGGCCGGATCAAAACACTTTCCGCAATCCGCCCCTGGAGCGCGCCGATGGTTTTCAGCCCATTGCCGGTGATGGCCAGAACAATCGATTCATCAGGATTCAGGCGGCCCTGGCGAATCAGCTTGCGTGCCACCGAGACAGTTACGCCCCCGGCAGTTTCCGTAAAGATGCCTTCCGTTTCCCCAAGCAGGCGGATGCCCTCCACAATTTCCTCATCGCTCACATCCTCGCCCGTGCCGCCGGTCGAAAGAACCGTCTTGGCCGCATAAATGCCGTCGGCGGGGTTGCCGATGGCCAGAGATTTGGCGATGGTGTGGGGTTTCTGTGGATCAATTTCCGTGGTTCCGCGCTTGACGGCGCTGGTGATGGGCGAGCAACCTGTCGCCTGGGCGCCGAAGAAGCGGGTGGTGACCGGCTCGACCCAGGCGAGCTTCTTCAATTCCTCAAAGGCCTTGTGCACTTTGGTGATCAGCGAGCCGCCAGCCATGGGGATCACAATATTCTGCGGCAAGCGCCAACCGAGCTGCTCGACGATTTCGTATCCAACCGTTTTCGATCCCTCCGAGTAGTAAGACCGCAGGTTCACGTTGACGATGCCCCAGGTGTGCTTCTGCGCCACCTCCGAACAGAGGCGGTTGACCTGATCATAATTGCCCTCGACGCGCACCAGCGTGGCCCCATACACCTGCGTGGCAATAATTTTCTCGAGTTCGAGTTCGGCGGGCACAAAGATGAAAGCCTTAAAGCCGCCGGCCGCCGCCTGCGCGGCCACGGCGTTGGCCAGATTTCCCGTGGACGAGCAGCCGACCGTGTCAAATCCGAACTCGTGCGCCTTGGAGAGCGCCACCGCCACCACGCGGTCTTTGAAGGAGAGGGTGGGGTGGTTGACGGAATCATTCTTTACATAAAGTTCGCGAACCCCCAGTGCCGCCGCAAGCCGAGGCGCTGCCACCAGCGGTGTGAATCCGGTCTCGTGGCCCACGTAAGGCTCGCACGTGAGCGGGAGCAATTCCTTATAGCGCCACATTGTAGGGGGGCGCGAGGCAAGGTCCTCACGCCGCAAATCCGCCCAGAGATTTCCGTAGTCGTACACCACTTCCAGCGGGGCCCAACATTCTTCACAAGCGGCCAGGGGTTCGAGCGGATAGGTGCGCTCACAGTCCCGGCATTGCAGATGAATGGCGTAACTCACAAGTCCTCCTGTTTTCATCTGAGCGGCCGGGCTGTTGCTTGGGGTAATAACAAGAAGTTCGGGAAGAGGCATAAACTAAAAAACCTCTTCCGAAGTAAGAAGAGGCTTTCTTGCAGATCAAACGGCCCCCTCTCATCTCCCCCGCACCGGGTAGGAATTGGCACCTGTCCCCCGACAAAGTCGGGGCGGTTGTCGTGGCGTCGTCGGGCCCGTCCCTCGGCCACTCTAGATGAGATTCAGGGTTACTGAATCAGATATTCAATTGTCGCATGACATCGTACAAAGAACCCGATGCGCGTGTCAATGATTTTTAAGGTGATTTTTGAGGCGCGGCCAAAAGATCATCACCCTCTACCCGAGGAGGCCGTTTCAAAACTGGCGGCGAGAGTTGGAGAGGACCCCGCAGCGGGGCGAGGGGCGCGCGAATCTCAAGTTCCGGGTGTAGAGACGCACGCCGTATGGGATGGCCGCTTGTGCCGCGGATC